>Ga0315315_10000002_pt1 | contig 322743 bp, 287 predicted proteins | sample M140m3416metaG_FD_203699 | JGI IMG/M metagenome (GOLD analysis project Ga0315315, IMG submission 203699) | Ammonia-oxidizing marine archaeal communities from Monterey Bay, California, United States - M1 40m 3416 | ecosystem: Environmental > Aquatic > Marine > Intertidal zone | place: USA...
TTACCAAATTAGCTAAGTCATCGTTTAAAAATCTAGCTACTTCTAGACCATCTTTTGGTTTTGAAAAATATGCAAAGAGAACCGGAATAGTGCATACTACTTGTACTTGAGTAGCATATTTTTCATAGTCATTCATTCTAATTTCAGGATCCCAACAATTGTGATTTATTTCTCTAAAAAAATTATCTCCCTGCATCATATTAGCCCAGCTAGGTTTATGATGTTCTAACCTTATAAAACCCTCATAACCAAACTTTTTCTCCCAGTCAGGAAGATTTTTTGGAATTATATGAGAATGCATATCTATTTTTAGCATATTGAATAATTTATGGCAGTGGATCGTAACCTGTTCCTCCCCATGGATGGCATTTTGAAATTCTTTTTAAAGCTAACCAAAATCCAACAAAGGGACCTTTTAATTTAACAGCATCTATTGCATAGTTAGAGCAAGTAGGATTAAATCTACAGGTACTAGGGAAAAAAGGAGAAATTAATTTTTGATACACCAAAATGGGAGCAATCAATATGTATCCCAATATTCTTGACATTATTTAATTCCTAATTTCTTTTTGAGATCTTTTGACAATACGTCTTTATGAACTTGAATATTTAAAGTTTTATACTTTACATATGGAAATGAAGCAAAGAAATAGCCATCTCGATCATTACTTTCTCCCCAAGAATTTTTAACTATAAAATATTTAGTCCCTTTTTGATCTTCTGCCAATCCAGTAACATGCATTCCATGATCATCCGTAGTTTCTTGATTATCGAAGGCAATTTGTCTATCTTCTTGAGTAATATTTCTCTCTTTTACAGGAGAAATAAAAGCATTGCTTACTCTAATAGCACCAGCATCGTTAAATCTTTTACTATCCTTGCCAGATTTTTGGATGGTTGATTCATCCTCTGGTAAAATTGCCAAAGCATCTCTGTAGCCAAATCCTTTTTCTGAAACATCTGCTCCCCAACCAAAAGTATAGCCGTTCATAATAGCTTGTTCCATTAAATTTATGAATTCATCAAGTGGCAAATTATAGCTAGACTGCATTGCCCAATTATCCTGAACCTCTAATACAAATTGACTGTAAAATGGATGGTGAGAAAATGAAGTAATAGAAATATAATCTTCCATATTAAGTCCTAAGGATTTAGAAAAAGATTTTGGATTGTATTCCTTTCCTTTATAAGTAAAATTAAAATCTTCTATATTACTTGGAAGCTCTCCTAAATATGCATCGAGAATGCCTTCTACAGCGTCCTTCCAAACTGGTGTTAGTTTTCCATTCTGAGGTTTTTTAGCTAGTGCTTTAACAGCACCATCTAATACTGCTTCCATTTCTGAATGCTTATGGGTAGTACTTCCGTAATTCAAGCCTTTATATACTTCTTCTGGGACAATACCATATCTTTTAATAACCCATGGAATGTCGTGAAATGCTCCACCAGGACCAAAAGTAAAAGTACCATACATTCTCAAGTAGTTTTCTGCTTTCCCTAAATAAGCATTTCTGGCAATAAACATTTCTGAAAGATTATGACGTTCGTTTTTTAATCTTATAATTTCCGATTCAAAAAATGATAAAGAAGAAAAACTCCAGCAAGTACTAGTTCTTCCTTGGTCTTGGACATCTGTAGCTTCTAAATCTTTAAGAACTTTGAATTTATAATCGCTACCTTTTCTGTTAGTCTCAAATTTTTCTTGAGAAAAAATAGCTAAAGACATAAACGAAATTGAAATAATTAAAAGGTTTTTCATATTTATTTATTTTTATTATTGAATATTTTTTTTGTTGATCCGTCGTCAAATATTTGAATTTGGAAAGAATTTTCTGAACCCTCTCTACCCAAGACATCAACTTTTTTTATCAACTTTTTTTCTCTTTTTAAATCACTAATTCCAACCATGTTACTCTCTGCTAATTGTACATTTAAAACTGTAGAAGTTGCACTGTAAATATCTACATTTATGGACTTACTTTCATAACCTTGAGCGCTAAAATTAACTAAATAATTACCTGGACTTAAATATCTATGGTAATTCCCCACTGGCAAATTTGAATAAACGTGAGAACTGTCAAAATCATGGACAAAAATCTCTACACGAGCACTAAGCGGTTGTCCTGTAATAGAATCTGTTACTATTCCTCTAAGACCATTTAAAGATCCTTTAATATAATTTATCAAAGAAGCTTTATTAGCATTCCAATAGTTTGGTAAAGTAGAAGGATTGGGAACCTTAGTTGAAGAAAGTTCAATGGTAGATTCTCTACATCGTTTAAAATAATTCATAAAGTCTTGCCTTCCTCCGTCCACCTCATACCATACCCAACCATTAGTAAGTCCATTATTTAAATCATTAAAATATCCCAAGGGGCCATGTTGATGAACAGTATCTGCATAACTAGAACCAATATTTTGCCACCAAGAATCGTCTGCAGTTAAATTTGACCAAGTATCCCAAGGGTAATTAAAGACTTCTGCTCCAGTGTGAAAATTACATGACATGCTAAAAGGTATTGAATCCGAAAGATTCATAAAAATAATTGTTTCTTCTTGCCATAGATTTCCATCAGGATGATCGCCATCTAGAGGATCTGGATAATTCCTATTTAAATCAATCCAATTCGCATTGCCTCTAGTAGCACCACTAACTGAAAGATCACTTACTGCAAATGCTCCATCTGGATTAGCTAAAGGGTTAATCCATAAATCTATTCCATCGACAATATTAGTATAATTGCCAACACTGTAGCCATTTAAAATTTCATCAATCAACCTCAACATTAAAACATAGCCAGTAAGCTCATTTCCATGCATAGAAGAAGTATATAAAAACGAAGGCTCGTTTTCAGGAACCCCTACATTATTAGATATTTGAACTGCTAAAATTTTATGTCCTGAATTTAATGTTCCAAGATTATGAAGTTTACAAATTGAGGGAAAAGAATCAGCAAATGCTTGCATCATATTTTCGTATTCTTGGTAATTGGGATAAAAATTCCAAGAAGATCTTAAAGCTGTATGCTCTTGAACTTGTATTTCTTCATTTATTATTTCAAATGGAATTTCTAAATCTAAAAAATCAATGAATTCTTTCTTATTAGCGTAAGCATAAATTTTTTGAGAATTTGATTTATGGTCTATAGAAATAATTTTACTAACAGAATTAATATTTTTTGGTGGGTCGAAAGAAAAATATTGTTCCCCTTTATTAAAAAATAAAGAGTCTACTAAGCTCTTCTGAGAAAAAAAACTATTTACTCCAAACAATAAAGTAGAAATTACGAAAATTTTATTTGCGTTAATAAACTTCATATTCAATCAATTTTAAAGTTTGTTCCCAGGTTAGAATCTTTAAGTTGAATGCCAATTTTACCTAATTCTATTCTTATTTTATCTGATAATTCAAAGTCCTTATTGGCTCTTGCTTCCGATCTCATTTTAATTAGCAGTTCTAAAATCTCTTCTAATTTTTCCTTGTATTTATTTGCATCTTCATTATCATTTTGAAGACCTAAAATCTCAAATACAAATATATTTACCGTATTAATAATAATCTTCAAGTCTTTTTTATTAACTGTAGAGCTACCATCTTTAACCTGATTTATAAATTTTACAATACTAAATAGCTCTGAAATTAAAATAGGAGAATTAAAATCATCATTCATTGCATTGTAACAATTCTCTTTCCACGATTCCACATTAAAATCTGAAGTGTTTGAAGATGGGCTCAAAGTTTCTAATATTCGGATACTTTCCATTAGTTTATTATATCCTTTTTCAGAAGCCAATAATGCTTCGTTTGAAAAGTCTAAGACACTGCGATAATGTGCCTGAAGAATGAAAAACCTAACACAACCAGCAGAAAAAGTTTTACTTAAATGTTTACTGTTTCCTGTAAAAAAATCATTTGGCAAGATAAAATTTCCAGTAGATTTAGCCATTTTTTGACCATTTAAGGTGAGCATATTTGTATGCATCCAAGTATTAACTGGGCTACTATCGTTACATATTTTAGCTTGAGCAATTTCACATTCATGATGAGGGAATTTCAAATCCATACCGCCTCCATGAATATCAAATTTTTTACCCAAATATTTCGTGCTCATTGCAGTACATTCCAAGTGCCAACCAGGAAAACCAATTCCCCATGGTGATGGCCATCTCATTATATGTTGTGGCTCTGCACGTTTCCAAAGAGCAAAATCTTGTGGATTCTTCTTATCCGACTGACCATCTAGTAATCGGGTATTATGAATTAAATCTTCAACCTTTCGACCACTTAATATTCCATAGTTGTTTTTTTGATTGTACTTTAAAACATCAAAATAAACTGACCCTTTAAATTCATAGGCAAACCCCTTATCTATAATTTGCTTGATAATTTCTATTTGCTCAATAATATGGCCAGTTGCAGTAGGTTCAATGCTAGGGGGTAAAAAATTAAAACGGTTTAATGTGTTGTGAAAATCTACGGTATAGCGTTGTACAACCTCCATAGGTTCAATTTTCTCTAAATGTGCTTTTTTTGCTATTCTATCTTCTCCTTCATCAGCATCATTTTCTAAATGTCCTGCATCCGTAATATTTCTAACATATCTTACCTTATAACCTAAATGCAATAAGTATCGATATACCATATCAAAGGACATAAATGTTCTTACATTTCCAACATGAACATTGCTGTAGACAGTGGGACCACAGACATACATTCCGACATTATCTTTTTCAATTGGGATAAATTTCTCTTTTTTAGAAGATAGAGAATTATATATATATAAATCCTTCATTAATGATTTGTAGGAATTAATTTACGATTCTATTTAACTTGGATAACTTAATTACCATATTATTTACTTTTATTTTCTCAATATTAGATTAATTATTTTTTTTGAGAAATGAAAATTAGGTTGTCATCCTAAAATATCATTTTAATTTTTAAGATATTTGAACAAATATAAAGAGGCTCTTTTAAATCAACTGAAAAAAGACATTTTTTTTATTGTAAATTCTTTTTATAAAGAAATAAATTACTTTTAATTATAAATTTTGCCACTTCTAAAAATATCTACAGGAACTAACTATAAAGTTGGTATTTGGGAATTCAATCAAGATGAATTTAATCTAAATCATTGCAAGATTATTCATCCTAATTACCATAAGGACTTTATATATTATAAAAATGAAACTAGAAAATGGCAGATTTATGGTGTAAAACTTCTTTTTAATGAACTTATTGATAATGAAATATTAATTTCAAAAAATGGAATTCCTTGTATAGAACAGTCCAATAAAGAGATTTCTATTACTCACACTAAAAATACAATTGCAATAATTATTGCAGATTTTCCATGTGGGATAGACATAGAACAAAATAATAGGAACACCTTAAAAATCAAAGATAAATTCACAAATAATGAAGACTTCAATGATGGTAATGATTTAAAAGAGTTACTTAAAAAATGGTGTATTAAAGAGGTGCTTTATAAATCTAAAAAAGACAATTCAGTTTTATTTAACAATCATTTAATAGTCAAAAAAAATTCTAATGGATATAAAGGCTTTTGCAATCATCCAAATTTTTCATTCTCAAGTAATATAAAAGTATCCAACTTTCGAAATTATTTTTTAGCTTTCAACACAGATTATAAGGTAAGACATGATTAAGAAGATTATTAGTGATAAAATATCAAAAGGAGAAAAACAATGGTGTGTTTTAATTGATCCTGACAAGATTGTTTTTGAGGAAATAAGCGAATTAATTTCGCTAACAAATAAGTCTAGCTGTGACTTTATTTTAGTTGGTGGGAGCTTAATTAATCACCAGATGTTCGATAGTTTTTTGAAGGAAATTAAAACTCTTTCCAGTAAGCCTATTTTAATTTTCCCAGGAGATAACCAACAAATTTCTAAGTATGCAGATGGCATGTTTTTATTATCTCTTATAAGTGGGAGAAACCCAGAACTCTTAATAGGACAACATGTGAAATCAGCATTTAAGATAAAAGCTAGTAACCTTGAAATTTTACCATGTGGCTATATTCTTGTTGATGGAGATAACTTAAATTCAGCAGTTTACATGAGTGGATCTCTTCCAATACCAAAGAATAAAAGTTCTATTGCAGCTGCAACTGCTTTAGCAGGGGAACAATTGGGACTTCATTATATTTATTTGGACAAAGGGTCAGGTGCAGGAGAAATCATTGAGCAGAAAATGATAGCAGATGTTAAAAAAACAATTGATATTCCATTAATCGTTGGAGGAGGTATCAATAGTCAACAAGATTTAGAAAATGTTTGGAATGCTGGTGCAGATATTGCAGTTATAGGAACTTCCATTGAAAAAGACTTTAAAAATATTTTCCTTTATAATAAAACTCCCATAAAATGATTTTGGGTAAATACTTTAAATGCATTGCTATTGGGCTAGTAATTTCAACAAACTCTGCATTTGGGCAAAATGTCTCAAGAAAAGAATATATTGAAAAATACTCTTCCTTAGCAGTAATACAAATGCATCAATATAGGATTCCGGCAAGTATAACATTAGCTCAAGGAATATTAGAGAGTAATAATGGAAATTCAAGACTGGCTACAAAAGCAAATAATCACTTTGGTATAAAGTGTCATGGATGGGAAGGAAAAAAAATATTTGCTGATGATGATAAAAAGAATGAATGTTTTAGAAATTATAAAAATGTATTGGAATCTTTTGTAGACCACTCCCTTTTCCTTAATAAATACAGTAGATATCAATTTCTTTTCGACTATAAAATTACAGACTATAAATCTTGGGCAAGGGGTCTTAAAAAAGCAGGATATGCAACTAACAACAAGTATCCAGAACTTCTAATAAAAATTATTGAAGAAAATAAACTGTATCAATTTGACAGCAAAAAAATTGATAAGAATTTAAGATCTAGCAAAAGAAATATTTACATGCATCCCAACAAAATAAAATATGTAATCTCAAAAAATCAAGAATCTTATAAGACTATTGCAAAAAGCTTAAATATTAAATTAAAACTAATCCTTAAATATAATGATGACGATAACCTATCAGTATTAAATAAAGGGACCAAAGTATTTATTCAACCTAAAAGAAATAGATCTAAACAAAGAATTCATGTGGTAAAAAAAGGGGAAGATTTAAGAACTATTTCTCAAACTTACGGTGTTAAAATGAAATCTTTGAAAAAAAGAAATCAACTAATTTTAAAAAACAGCTTAAATAATGGGGATAAATTAAGATTAAGATAAATTTTTCTATTAACATTGTTAAAATTCAATACCATGGTTTCACCTGAACAACTTAAAGTTATTAAAGATCGCCTGGAAGCGTTAAGGGGGTATCTTTGACATTGATCAAAAAAGAGAATTAATCAAAGAGGAGGAATTAGTAACTCAAGATCCTGAGTTTTGGAATGACCCTAAAAAAGCTGAAGTAGTATTAAAATCTATAAAAAACAAAAAATTGTGGGTAAAGTCCTACGAAAATTTGAAAACCAATCTTGAAGACACTGAAGTTCTATTTGATTTCTTTAAAGAAGGTGAATCTTCAGAAGAAGAAGTCTTAAATCAACATAAAAAATTAATTGAAAATTTAGAAGATTTAGAATTAAAAAACATGCTTTCTTCCGAAGAAGATCATTTAGATGCTATTCTTCAAATTACTGCAGGAGCAGGAGGTACAGAAAGTTGTGATTGGAGTGCAATGCTAATGAGAATGTACTTAATGTGGTGTGAGAAGAATGGATATAAAGTCAAAGAAATTCATTCTCAAGATGGGGATGTAGCTGGAATTAAAACGGTAACTCTAGAAATTTCTGGGGATTCTGCATTTGGGTATTTAAAAGGTGAAAATGGTGTTCACAGACTAGTTAGAGTTAGCCCATTTAATGCTCAGGGAAAAAGAATGACTTCTTTTTCATCAGTTTATGTATATCCGAGTGTTGACGACACCATAGAAATAGACATTAGTTCAGCTGATATTAGTTGGGATACTTTCAGAAGCGGAGGTGCAGGAGGGCAAAATGTTAATAAAGTTGAAACTGGAGTACGGCTAAAACATGCTCCAACTGGAATTGTTATCGAAAATACTGAAACTAGATCTCAACTTGGCAATCGTGAAAAAGCAATGCAATTATTAAAGTCTCAACTTTATGAGCTTGAATTACGAGCTAGAAGAGAAAAACAAAATGAAATTGAAGCTGGGAAAAAGAAAATTGAGTGGGGATCCCAAATTAGAAGCTATGTATTAGACGATAAAAGAGTTAAAGATCATAGAACAAATTTTCAAAGTAATGATCCATTTAAAATACTCGATGGTGAATTACAGCCTTTTTTAAATTCTTACTTAATGAATCACGGAAAATCAAAATAAATGAAATATTATCACAACAACAGATGTCGTAAAAGTAGAGAAGGATTGGCTTTTCTAGAATCTAAAAACATACAACCAGAAATTATTAATTATTTGGAAAATAAAATTTCTAAAGAGGAATTAATAGAACTATTAAAAAAATTAAAGATTACTGCTTCAGAACTAGTTAGAAAAAGTGAATCAGTCTATAAAGAAAATATAAAAGGAAAATCTCTTTCTGAAAATGAAATAATTAATTGGCTGGTAAAAGAACCTAAATTGATTGAGAGGCCTATTCTAGTAAATAAAAATTTAGCTAAAATAGGAAGACCTAAAGAAAATTTCTTGAAAATTATAACTTAAACATCTTTTATGATGCCTCTTTTGGACAATTGAGCTTTGGTGATGTCTATTACTCCCCATTGAACCCAAAGACCAATAAAGCCTCCTAAAAATAACAGCACCCAGAAAGCCATACCAAAGAAAAAAAGAAATATTGCTGTTCCTAAAACCATAAATTTTAAATTTGAATTAATTTTCTATTAACTAAATTAGTAATAAAAATATTAAAATGAGCTTTAGAATCGAAAAAGATACCATTGGAGAAATTCAAGTTGAGTCAACAAAATATTGGGGAGCTCAAACAGAAAGGTCAAGAAATAATTTTAAAATTGGCCCACCAGCATCTATGCCATTAGAAATAGTGCATGCATTTGCCGTTTTGAAGAAAGCAGCAGCCATCACTAATTTTCAGCTTGGTGTTTTAGAAGAAAATAAAAAAGATTTAATAGCCAAGGTTTGTGACGAAATCCTAGATAACCAGTTAAATGATGAGTTTCCTCTAGTAGTTTGGCAAACTGGTTCTGGAACACAAAGCAATATGAATGTAAATGAAGTTATTGCCAATAGAGCCCACGTTTTAAATGGAGGATCTCTAGAAGAAGGCAATTCTACATTAAAAGCGAATGACGATGTTAATAAATCTCAATCTTCAAATGACACTTTTCCAACAGCAATGCATATTGCTGCATATAAAGTAATAATTGAAAAAACTATACCTGGGGTTACTGCTCTTAGGGAAACTATTGAGAAAAAAGCAGTAGAATTTAAAGAGGTGGTTAAAATTGGAAGAACCCATTTAATGGATGCAACTCCCTTAACTTTGGAACAAGAATTTTCTGGATATGTATCTCAGATAGATCATGGTTTAAAAGCTCTCAACAATACATTGGAACATTTAAGTGAACTTGCTCTGGGAGGAACTGCTGTAGGTACTGGACTAAATACTCCAAAAGGCTATGCTGTAATGGTGGCAAAAAATATTGCAGAACTAACCAATTTACCATTTATAACTGCTAAAAACAAGTTTGAAGCACTTGCTGCTCACGATGCAATTGTAGAAACACATGGTGCTTTAAAACAATTGGCAGTATCCATCAATAAGATTGCTAATGACATTAGGATGTTGGCTTCTGGACCAAGATCTGGTATTGGTGAATTAATTATACCTGCAAATGAGCCTGGCTCATCCATAATGCCTGGAAAGGTAAATCCTACCCAATGTGAAGCTCTTACAATGGTATGTGCTCAGATAATGGGAAATGATGTAGCTATAAGTTTTGGAGGAGCGCAAGGACATTACGAATTAAATGTCTTCAAGCCTATGATGGCAAAAAATTTAATTGAAAGTGCAACAATATTAGCAGATGCCACTTTGTCATTTAATGATCATTGTGCTATAGGAATTGAGCCAAATCATTCAAATATTGAAAAACTATTAAACAATTCGTTAATGCTAGTAACTGCGTTGAATACTAAAATAGGCTATTATAAAGCTGCTGAAATAGCAAATACTGCACATAAAAATGGCACAACTTTGAGAGAAGAAGCTATCAACTTAGGGTATGTTACAGCAGAAGAATATGATCTGTGGGTAGATCCTAAAAAAATGATATGATGAATAATAATAAATATATATTAAGTATAATTCTAAATGTTACTTTGGCTGCACTTCTGCTCGTAGTAACTATCATGTATGCTATTAGAACACACCCAATTATAAAAATCTTGGCACTATTTTTGAACACATTAGCCATATATAATACTTATAAAACAATAATTAATAAACCAAAATCATGAGTGAAATAGAAATAGAACCTAAAAACATTTTAAAAACAACTTTATTCGGGGGGATAGGAATAATATTAGTCTCATTATTTTTCATGTCATGGACAGATGTAAATCCAGGTGAAGAAGGTTTTATATATAGACCATATACAGGTGGTATTGATCAAGCTAATGTTTATACAGAAGGTACAGTTTTTATTGCTCCTTGGAATGAAATGATAACCTATAATATACTTCAGCAAAGTAGAAACTATAGTTCTAAGGTTATGGAAAAAAACGGAATGGAAATAGGAATTGATGTAACTATTAATTACAATCCTATGCAAAATAATACAGCAAAATTACACTTGAAGCATGGAAAGGCATTTGAAAGTTCTTTTATTGATGCTAAGGTAAGAGGGGTTATTAAAGATGTAATTGGGCGATATACTTATGAAGAAATTTACTCTACAAAAAGAGAAGCATTAGAAACAGAAATGGATACTATTTTTCAATCTGAATTTCCTGCCAATTTTATTTCATATAATTTCTGTGAAATAGCAGATGTTAATTTACCCGAAAATGTTAAAATTGCAATTACTGAAAAAGAAACTCAAAAGCAAAGAAATCAAAAAGCTAAAGAGCTGGAAGAAGAACAACAATATCTAGCTAATGCTGAAATTATGAAAGCTGAAGGTGAAAAGAAAGCAGCTATTTTAAGAGCTCAAGGTAGAGCTGAAGAAATAAGATTGGTACAACAACAGTTGACCAGGTCCCCAAACTATATAGAGCTAGTTAAATGGAAAGGTTATGCAGATGGAAAAGGTTCTCCTTATGGGCAAGATAATGTTTTTGGAGCAGGAACTTCTGTAATTAAAGGATTAAAATAATAGACTATGAAATAGTTTGAATTGTTTAATGACACCTGAAGGTGCCTGTTTTTATTCTTTAAAAAAATGAATGGCGTCTTCTACCACTTTGTCATTCCACAACATTTTATAATGACCTATTTTAGAATATTTTATTAGCTGTGTTTTTTTATTGTTCATTTTTTTAATCTCTTCAGAATTTTTTATGGGAATAATTTTGTCATGTTCGTCATGAATCAAAAGCAATTTTGAGAAATCTAATAGATTTAATTTTTCGTCTATATTAATATTTTTGATTTCTTCATTTGCTAATAAATTTGCTTTCTGAACAAAATATGTAAAGGAGAGACTAGATAAACCAATCAAATTCTTAAAGTCTTTAAAAATTTCTAAAATGGAATTTGGGGAAGTTAAAAAAACAAGTTTATCTAATTTATAGTTCAATTTTGACAAAGTATAAGTACAAACTGCTGAACCAAAGGAGTGTGATAACACACTAAAAGGTTTGTCAGGTTTAATATATTCTATAACCTTAGTAAAGGCTTCTCTACACTCTACTAAGTTGGTGTATCTTGATTTGTATTTTGTATGACCAGGTAAGTCAAAACTAATAACTCTAAAGTTATGCTTGGTCAATTGAAAAGCAAATTTGGAAAGGCTACCTGCATTTGATTCCCAACCATGTATTAAAAAAACTAGGTACTTATTTTCCGATCCTATTTCATAACATAGTATGTCTTCTTTTGATGAACTAACTTTAAAGTGATGGACTTCTTTATAAAACCCCTCCTCTATTTTTCTTATGGTTTTAATTCTTACTTTTTGGAATAGTTTAAGTGCTTTTAAGCCAGCAAATTTTGGAACAAAAAAAGAAATAGATTTAAAGTAAAATCTAAGAATATAAATTTGCCAACTCATTATAAAACTTAGAAAATGAGATTAATTAGAAATTTTAGGGTATCCACATTACAATAGAAATTATCTTACTTCTTAGTTACTTCAACTGTTTCTTCTTTTTTTGCAACTGGTTCAGCTATTGCTTCTTTGTCTAAAGTAAATTTAATGGCATCAGTTGCAGATTTGGTTCTCAAATAATACATTCCTGTTTTAAGTCCTGCTTTCCAGCCATAAAAATGCATAGAAGTTAGTTTAGCAAAGTTGGCATTCTCCATAAAAATATTAAGAGATTGTGATTGATCAATAAATGCACCCCTATCTGCTGCCATATCCAATAAAACCTTTTGAGATATTTCCCAGGCAGTTTTATAAAGATTTTTAATATTATCAGGTATTTCATCAATATTTTGTATGGAGCCGTTGGATGCCATTAGTTTATTTTTTAGACGATCGTCCCAAATTCCTAACTTAACTAAGTCTCTTAGTAAATGCTTATTGACAATAATAAATTCTCCAGACAATACTCTTCTTGTATAAATGTTTGAGGTGTAAGGTTCAAAACATTCGTTATTTCCAAGTATTTGAGCAGTAGACGCTGTTGGCATTGGAGCCAGCAATAGAGAATTTCTTACTCCATTTTTTTGAATTTCTTCGCGTAACAAGTCCCATTCCCATCTGTCAGAAGGTTTAACATTCCACATGTCAAATTGTAATATTCCTTTAGAGACAGGTGAACCTTTGTAAGATTCATACGGCCCTTTTTCTATAGCTAGATCTTTAGACGCTGTAAGTGCAGCATAATAGATTGTTTCGAAAATATCTTTATTTAGTTGTCTGGCTTCTTCAGATTCAAAAGCTTGTCTCATTAAAATAAATGTGTCTGCTAAACCCTGAACACCAATCCCAATGGGACGGTGCCTCATATTAGAATTTCTTGCCTCAGGAACTGGATAATAGTTGGCATCAATTACTTTATCTAAGTTTCTAGTTACTCTGTAAGTAACCTTAAACAGCTTTTCAAAATCAAACTTACCATCAATGACAAATTTTGGTAACGCTATAGACGCTAAATTACATACAGCAACTTCATCTGGAGAAGTATATTCAATAATTTCCGTACATAAATTAGAAGACTTTATAGTTCCTAAATTCTTTTGGTTGGATTTTTCGTTAGCAGCATCTTTATAAAGCATGTATGGTGTTCCAGTCTCTATTTGACTTTCTAAAATCTTGAACCACAACTCTTGAGCTTTAATTGTTTTTCTACCCTTGCCCTCCGACTCATATTTTTTGTAGAGTTTCTCAAATTTCTTTCCATGTATATCTGACAAACCTGGACATTCGTGTGGACACATTAAAGTCCAATCACCATTTTCCTCAACTCTCTGCATAAATAAATCTGGTGTCCATAAAGCATAAAACAAATCTCTAGCTCTTTGCTCTTCTTTTCCATGATTTTTCCTAAGATCTAAAAAGTCAAAAATATCTGCATGCCAAGGTTCAATATATATTGCAAAAGATCCTTTTCTTTTTCCGCCACCTTGGTCCACATACCTAGCAGTATCGTTAAATACTCTTAGCATAGGAACTATACCATTGGAAGTACCATTGGTTCCTTTTATGTAAGATCCAGTAGCTCTAATATCGTGGATAGAAAGTCCTATACCACCAGCAGACTGAGAAATTTGAGCACATTGCTTTAAAGTATCGTAAATACCTGGAATACTATCCTCTTTTGTTGCTAGTAAAAAACAAGAAGACATTTGGGGCTTTGGTGTTCCAGAATTAAATAAAGTAGGTGTTGCATGGGTAAACCATCCTTCACTCATATAATTGTAAGTTTCAATTGCAGCATCTAAGTCGTCTTTATGTATACCTACTGCAACTCTCATTATCATTTGCTGTGGTCGCTCAGCAACCTGACCTTTTAACTTCAATAAATAAGATCTTTCTAAAGTTTTAAATCCAAAGAAATCGTATCTAAAATCCCTATCGTAAATAATAGTAGAGTCTAAAACATCTGAATTTTTTTTAACGATTTTATAAACCTCATCTGAAATAAGTGGTGCTTTTTCATTAGTCTTTGGGTCTATATACTCATATAAATCCTTAACAGTATCTGAAAATGACTTTTTTGTGTTCTTATGTAAATTTGAAACAGCAATACGAGAAGCTAAAAGAGCATAATCAGGATGTGTTATTGTATTAGTTGCTGCAACCTCGGCCGCTAAATTATCCAATTCACTAGTAGTAACTCCGTCAAAAAGACCTTCAATCACCTTCATAGCAACTTTTTCAGGTGCTACTAAAGGATTTAATCCATAACAAAGCTTTTTAATTCTTGCTGTTATTTTATCAAACTTTACTGCTTCTTTTCTTCCATCTCTTTTTACTACGTACATGCTATCTAATTATAATGGTTTTTTAAAAATCTGAGTCTAAACTAAAGGTGGTATTATTTTCGTTATTCAACACCCCTGCTTTTTGATATTCACCCACTCTTTTTTCAAAAAAGTTAGTTTTTCCTTGTAGATTAATCATATCCATAAAATCAAAAGGATTTGAAGTATTGTAAATTTTATCATTACCCAACTCTGTAAGTAATCTATCAGCAACGAACTCGATATATTGAGACATTAAGTCTGAATTCATTCCAATTAATCTCACGGGTAATGATTCCGTTACGAATTCTTTTTCAATTTCCACAGCATCAGCAATTATTTTCTGGACCTCTTCTTTGGGTAATTTATTGACTAAATGGTTGTTGTAAAGCATACAAGCGAAATCACAGTGCAAACCCTCATCTCTTGAAATCAACTCATTAGAAAAAGTTAATCCTGGCATTAAGCCTCTTTTCTTCAACCAAAAAATAGAACAAAATGATCCTGAAAAGAAGATACCTTCTACAGCTGCAAAAGAAATTAAGCGTTCAGCGTAAGAGCCGTTATCAATCCATCTCATAGCCCAATCAGCCTTTTTCTTTACAGGCTCAAAAGTTTCGATTGCATTGAATAAATAATTTTTTTCTTTGGTATCTTTGATGTAAGTATCGATAAGTAAAGAATAAGTTTCAGAGTGAATATTCTCCATCATTACTTGAAATCCATAAAAAAACTTAGCTTCTGTGTACTGCACTTCACTTAGAAAGTTTTCTGCTAAGTTTTCATTAACAATCCCATCAGAAGCAGCAAAAAAGGCAAGTACATGTTTGATAAAAAAACGTTCGTCATCGTTAAGTTTAGATTCCCAATCCACTAAATCAGGAGACAAATCTAATTCCTCTGCAGTCCAAATACTAGCTTCTTGTTTTTTATACATTTCCCAAATGTCTGGGTGTTGTATTGGGAAAAGCACAAATCTGTTTGGATTTTCTTTCAAAATTGGTTCTTCAACAGTTATTTTAGTATCCAATTCCTTTTCAAGATCGATTTTAACTGAACTTATATCTTTTGTAGTAGTATTTTTATCCATATTCATTGTTAAATTTTAATTAAAACGTAAAAATTAAAGCCAAAAATTTTCTAAAAAAAACAATGAGTTTTTCAAGAATGTCATTAAAAAAATACGCTTTGGGTACCTAGCTAAAAAACAAATTTTAGTGGAACACAAAAATTAGAAATAATCCTAGGTCTGACAAAAAAAATCACCTAACATTTTTAATAGTTTTCAACAAATCAAAATTATAACTTGTTAACTTGTTGAAAGTCAAAACGATTGACAAAAATTGACACTAAAAGAACATTTTTTAACCTACATAAAGTTAATTTTTGAAGTCTAATATTTAGACTTTGTATAGAAATCTTTATTAAAAATCTCGTGTTAATAACAACAATCTTTTATGGACAACGCAACTATAAAATTATAAACTGCCTAGTTAAGATTTTGCGGAATATTATTTTAATTTTTTTTATTAAAAAACTCATTGTATACAGCATCTAAATGTAAATAGAATTCTAAACCCCAAAATCTTACAATTGCATCTTTTAAAAACTTAAATACAGGTACATTTAGTTCAGTTCCACATTCACACGCTGGCTTACAAACTTGCCAACTATCAACATTTACAGCTGTGAAAGAATCGTGTTTTTTGACCTTTACAGGATATAAATGACAGCTAATAGGTTTATTGAAATTTATTTTGTTTTTTCTGTAAGCTGACTCTATAGAGCATTTGGCAATATTATTTTTATCAAAAACAACAAAAACACACTCCTTACCATCTACCAATTTTGTTACCTTGTCTCCATCGGAATCTACATAATGAAAGTCATTATTTTTAATCGCATTTAGACCTTTTGTAGACATTTCAGATTTAATAATTGAAAGATTTTTCGAAATTTCTTTTATCTCTTTAGATCTTAAAGGAGCGCCAGAATCACCCTCCACACAACAGCCCCCTTTGCACTTTTGTAAATCACATACAAACTTTTTTTCAAAAAGCTCATCAGAAATGATTTTATCCTCAATTTCTACCATATTAACTATAAAACTTTATAATTTTTAAAATTTAAATATAACCCTTTCAGCGGAAGTTCTATTTTTGTGATAACTCCAACCAATTAAGAAAGAAGATGACAGAAGAACATTTCAAAAAAATAATTAGCCACTCCAAAGAATTTGGGTTCATATTCCCTAGTAGTGAGATTTACGATGGTCTGAGTGCAACATATGATTATGGACAAAATGGTGTAGAGCTTAAAAATAATATTAAAAAATACTGGTGGCGTTCTATGGTTCAAATGCATGAAAATATTGTTGGAATTGATGCAGCCATTTTTATGCATCCAAGTACTTGGAAAGCTTCTGGACATATTGATGCATTTAATGATCCACTAATTGACAACAAGGATTCTAAAAAAAGATACAGAGCAGATGTTTTGATTGAAGATTACATTCTTAAAATTGAAGCTAAAATAGAAAAAGAAATAAAAAAAGCTAAAAAGAGGTTTGCAGAGGATTTTAATGAGAAAACCTTTAGAGAAACCAATCCAAATGTCTTAAGAAGAGAAAGAGATAAAAGCGACATTAAAACCAAAATGGATAAAGCTTTTAATAGTAAAGATTTATCTGCTATTTATGATCTTATACTAGAATTGGGAATAACATGCTCCATAAGCGGTTCAAAAAACTGGACCAGTGTTAGACAATTTAACCTAATGTTTCAAACTGACTTAGGATCTGTTTCAGGGGAATCAACAAGTATTTTTCTTAGACCAGAAACTGCTCAGGGAATTTTTGTCAATTATCTAAATGTTCAGAAAACTGGTAGAAAGAAGATACCTTTTGGTATCGCCCAAATTGGTAAAGCATTTAGAAACGAAATCATAGCAAGACAATTTATTTTTAGAATGAGAGAGTTTGAACAAATGGAAATGCAATTCTTCATCACACCAGGAACTCAACTAAAGTGGTACGAACATTGGAAAGAAACTAGAATGAAGTGGCATAAATCTCTAGGAATTCCAGAAGATTATTTAAGGTTTCATGACCATCTCAAACTTGCCCATTACGCTGATGCCGCATGTGATATTGAATTTAAATTTCCTTTTGGTTTTAAAGAATTAGAGGGAATTCATTCAAGAACAGATTTTGATTTAAAACAACACGAAGAATTATCTAAGAAGAAAATTAGATATTTTGATGCCGAAAAAAACGAAAGTTATATTCCATATGTAGTTGAAACATCTATAGGCCTTGATAGAATGTTCTTGGCTCTAATGTCTTACAGCTTAAAAGAAGAAACCCTTGAAGATGGAACATCTCGAACATTACTTGCACTACCCTACAGCTTAGCACCTAACAAAGCTGCTGTTCTTCCACTTGTTAAAAAAGATGGTCTACCAGATAAAGCCAAAGAAATATTTAACGATTTAAAATCTATTTGCAACTGTGCTTACGACGAAAAAGATTCTATTGGAAAAAGGTATAGAAGAAACGATGCTCTAGGAACCCCTTTTTGCATTACTGTTGATTACGAATCCTTAGAAGACAATACTGTCACAGTTAGAGAAAGAGACTCTATGAATCAAGAAAGAATAAAAATAAGTGAATTATCTAATTTTATAGATTCCAAAGTGAGTATGAATCTGCTATTTTGAAATTAAAACCTTTTCTAACTTCTTTTACTGAAGCTGGCTGTGATGAAGCTGGTAGAGGATGCCTAGCAGGGCCAGTAGTAGCTGCTGCAGTTATTCTTCCTAAAGGCTACAAAAACATAAAGCTCGATGATTCAAAAAAAATTTCTGAAAAAAATAGAAACGAATTAAGAATTGATATTGAGAAAAATGCTATAGCAATTGGAATTGGCATTATAGGTGAAAGAAAAATTGAAAAAATAAATATTCTTCAAGCTTCACTTCTTGCAATGCACATTGCAATAAAAAATCTAGCTGTTCAACCAAGCCATTTAGCAATTGATGGAAATAAGTTCAAACCATATCCAAGAATAGACCACACCTGTATTATCAAAGGAGATGGAAAGTATATGAATATTGCTGCTGCATCAATAATTGCAAAAACAAAAAGAGATGAAATAATGAAAAAACTTTCGATTAGTTTTCCAGAATATGTATGGAATCAAAATAAAGGTTATCCAACTAAAAAACATAAAAATGCAATTTCTGAGTTTGGAATAACAAAACACCACAGAAAAAGTTTTAAGTTAACTTAAATTAAGAAGCTAAAACGACTACTTTATTTTTCAAAACTTCAACAACTCCTCCATCAATTTTAAATAGTTCTTCTTTGTCATTGAGAACAATTCTTACTTCGCCTTTTGAAAGAGAAGAAACTAAAGGAGCATGATTATTTAAAATTCCTATAGAACCAGAGGTGCCTGGAACATTGACTAAATCAGCCTTACCGTCATAAAGAGATTTATCTGGTGTAATTATTTGGACATCCATAATGAATTTTTAACTAACTTCTGCCAACATTTTTTCTCCAGCCTCAATAACCTCTTCAATAGTTCCCTTCAAGTTAAATGCAGCTTCTGGATATTTATCAACTTCTCCATCCATAATCATTGTGAAACCTTTAATAGTATCTTCAATATTTACAAAAACACCTTTCATCCCTGTAAATTGTTCTGCAACGTGAAATGGCTGGGATAAAAATCTTTGTACTCTTCTAGCTCTATGTACTGCTTGCTTATCTTCTTCCGACAATTCATCCATTCCTAAAATTGCAATAATATCTTGCAATTCATTGTAACGCTGTAACAACATTTTGACCCTTTGCGCACAATCATAATGAGCGTCTCCTAATATTTGAGGGGTTAAAATTCTAGAAGTAGAGTCTAGTGGATCAACTGCAGGATAAATTCCTAAAGCTGCTAATTTTCTAGACAAAACTGTAGTTGCATCTAAATGGGCGAATGTAGTAGCAGGAGCTGGATCTGTTAAATCATCTGCAGGAACATAAACAGCCTGAACAGAAGTTATAGAACCTTTTTTAGTAGATGTAATTCTCTCTTGCATAGCTCCCATTTCAGTTGCTAAAGTTGGCTGGTATCCAACTGCTGATGGCATTCTTCCTAAAAGCGCAGAAACTTCAGAACCTGCCTGAGTAAATCTAAATATATTATCTATAAAGAAAAGAATATCTTTTCCTTTCCCTTCTCCATCACCATCTCTAAAATCCTCTGCAAGCGTTAAACCAGATAAAGCAACTCTAGCTCTTGCACCAGGAGGTTCATTCATTTGACCAAACACAAAAGCTGCTTGAGATTTTTTCAGAGCTTCACTGTCTACTTTATCCAAAGGCCAATTCCCTTTTTCCATCTCATGCATAAATTCATCACCATATTTTACAATTCCAGATTCTAACATTTCCCTAAGTAAGTCATTTCCTTCTCTGGATCTTTCACCAACACCAGCAAATACCGATAGTCCGTCGTGACCTTTGGCTATATTATTGATTAGTTCTTGAATTAATACTGTTTTTCCTACACCAGCACCACCAAATAAACCAATTTTACCCCCTTTAGCATAAGGCTCTACTAAATCAATAACCTTAATTCCTGTGTATAACACCTCTGTAGCTGTAGACAAATCTTCAAATTTAGGAGCTTCTCTATGTATTGGCAATCTTTTATCTGTATCACATGGACCAATACCATCAATAGCATCACCAACTACATTAAATAGTCTCCCTTTTACTTTTTCTCCTGTAGGCATTGTAATAGGACTTCCTACTGGAATTGCCTCCATGCCCCTGGTTAGACCATCAGTTGAATCCATTGCAACTGTTCTAACACTGTCCTCACCAATATGCTTTTGACACTCCAAAACAACCTTAGTTCCATCATCTTTAATTATTTCGATAGCTTCTAATAAATTTGGTAGTTTATCAGCGTTTTCAAAACTGACATCGATTACTGGACCAATGATTTGTGAAATTTTCCCCTTAAATTGAGACATTGCTTTATTTTTTATAATTACGCTGCAAATCTAACATAAATTATATTATTTAAAGTCCAATGTTGATAAAATATATCATATTATTTCAAGTTCAAATTAATAGAGCACTTAGATTAATTATTAAAATGTAAATTCACTCAAAAATAGAGGATGAAAGTTCACTACGGCTTTGAATCATATAAGAATATTAAAAACCCAGTTGTGACCGTTGGCACTTTTGACGGTGTTCACTACGGTCACCAAAAAATAATTCAAAGAATACAAAATATTGCAAAAAAAAATAATGGAGAATCTGTTCTTTTGACTTTTGATCCTCACCCAAGAAAAATTCTTCAAAATGATCAATCGATAAAATTAATTCACACAATAAATGAAAAAATAAATATTTTAGAAGATCTTGGATTAGATCATCTAGTTATTTATCATTTTACCAAAGAGTTTTCAAAATATAGTGCTAAAAGATATATTGACGAGCTTTTAATTCAAGAACTTGGCACCCATACATTGGTAATCGGATACGATCATCATTTTGGCAATGACAGAGAAGGAAATATTGATTTACTTAAAAAGCATGAAAAATCAAATCCTTTTCATTTAGAGGAGATTAAAGCACATGAAATTGATGAAATAAAAATTAGCTCAACAAAAGTTAGAAGTGCAATTGAAAAGGGCAACATACATTTAATAATTGATTATTGTGGACATTATTACGAGTTTTATGGAAAAGTTGTCCATGGAAATGGTATTGGCAAAACTATTGGAACTCCTACTGCAAATATTCAGCTAAATAGTAACGAAAAAATAATTCCTTTAGATGGAGTCTATGCTGTTGTTTGTCAAATTAAAGATTCTTACTTTAAAGGTATAATGAATATTGGTTTAAAACCTACTGTAGATGAAAGTCAAAAAAGAACAATAGAAATACACCTTTTTAATTATGAAAAAGATATATACGGTCAAGATTTAAGAACTAAAGTAATTGAAAGAATAAGAGACGAATTAAAGTTCAGCAACTTAGATGATCTAAAAAGTCAAATTTTAAAAGACAATGAAAAAGCGAAAAAAATTCTTGGAAGCTTGTGAGTTAATTACAACCTACTTGTTCGCCACCACTAAGATTTGAAATAGCTATAATTTGTTCGGTAGAATCACAACAGAACTTAAATTCACTAGTTATTTGACCTCTGCACAATTCTAAAACAGTACCGTTAGACATAAAAGACTTTAAAGACCTACTAAATTTACTACCAAATAGTCCAATTCCATTTTCAACATTGGTAAAAATAGGTCTTTCTGTAACAATGCTTGTAACAGGTTCATTTATTTGCATATAAGTGTTTAAATCCTCATTTCCAGCAGTGAGAATGAATTCTATAGCTTTACTATTAAAAGTTCTTTTTTCAACTTGTGCTTCTAGATCATAAGAAGATAACCTACCTTTAAGCATTTCAAAGAAACTACTTCCAGAAACAACTTTAAACATACTTTCTCCTCCATCTGTATTTACACTTGTCTGATCACCTAAGTCCCAATCAATGAATTTTTGAATGGTATCACCATTTAAAAAATGTTCAACATATGCAAAACGAAGAATCAGTTCGTATCTTTTTCCGTTTAGAGTTGTTTTCCAGTCTAGTCTAGGGTCGAAATACTTATCGGTTGTGGATAAATCATTATCTGCACAACGAAATCCATTGAGTTGTAAAGTAATTTTAGATAAAAAATCAAATATTAAACCAGTCCCATTTACAAGATCTGTTTGAGCATTAAAATTCAAATTTTTCTCTGGAACATTAACATTTAACTTGTAAGTGTGATTTTCTACAAAAGAGTTAGAGGGAGTTTCTAAAAAATAGATTTTCTGAGAATCTTCATAAAAAATTCCTGGATCTAAATTTCCAATCATTATCTCCTGTAAAGTATCAGAACCTGTAAGAATATTATTTTGGTTATACTCTTCTAAAAAAGCAATAATATATTCAAACTGAGTACAATCATTAATAGAAGCAAAATTGGCATTATTGACATCCGCCAAATAAGACTTATTTATTTTAATAAATTGCGTGTCTAATGATTGATCTAAAAGGCCATATATAACAGGAATTGTTTTGTATGGAGCATTCAACTCAAAATCTGTTTCACAAGAAGAAAAAATTCCAACTATTGCAATTACAATCCAAAAAGTATTCTTCATTTATTTATTTCTTTAGAAACTTATTAGTAATTATTTTTTCTTGGGATTTTAATACAAGAAGATACCATCCAGCATCTAAATTTGAAGACGGCATAAATAACTGATTAGACCCACTAACAACATTTTTTAGTTTTTTAGAACTCACTAACCTTCCCATAGCGTCAAATACTTTAATAACTGGACGAGTTAATTCAGAAATTGCATAGAAAGAAATATTTAAATTATCAACTACGGGGTTTGGATGAATCGACAAAACTTCATTTATTACAAATTCATCAATTGAAACAGAACCAGATAAATTTATATTATCTATAAAAAAATCATTGCCACCTCCATTTACAAACTTAAATTTAAATCTAAAGTTGCTAACCAAAAAATTGGTAAATGAATTTGGACCAATAGTAATAGTTTTCCAATCTGATCCAGTAGGAGTAATTGATGAATTTGTATTAGACATTGTAGAAATTATAGCTGAAGAAATATTTTTTCTCATAAACCACGTCTCCCCACAATCTTTACTAGCATATACTTGAAAATAGTCGGTATTTCCACTATTTCGTTTTGCAAAAGCATACTTAAATGATATACTAGCTGCAGCACTATTTGATAAATCAATAGTGTTACTAATTAACTCGTCTATTGATCCATTTGTTCCTTGAGAATTATCTAATTTGACACTTTGAGTTCCAGTATTGAATGCTGTTGAAACCAACTCAAACCCAGGACCACTTGGATTATAAACTGACCAATCGTTATTTGGAATAGAGGATATAGTTTCAAACCCTTCGTAAATTGGTGGCAGATTTGCTGGACCAATTACAGTGACAAAGTTTGGAAAAATTTGAGTCATTGTATTTCCAATTGCATCTGTTACTTCAAGAGAAACATCAAATGAACCAGAACCTGAATAAGAAATAATAGGATTTTGTTGTGTAGAAGAACTAGGGGAACCATTAGGAAAAGTCCAATTCCATGAAGTTATATTATTATAAGATTCATCAAAAAATTGAATATTATCACCTTCACAAACCAAATCTCTTTCTACCCTAATATCTACAGCACAGAGTGATGGAGTAGAATTTAATCCAGTAGCATTATGATTATTGGTGGTCCAAATATTATTTCTTCCTCCAATGCTACTAACCATTGCAGCTCTCATTCGGTTTTTTTGACCATTTGTAAACATCTTGTTACATGATGAATATTCCATATAATTTTCAACATTATCTACAACATCACTAGTCCAGTAACCATCAATGACATCGTTGGAGCAAGTATTAGAATTTAAATTACAAGATGTTACTCCGATACACCTAGGTGTATCGTCAATGAAATCATCTGAAGAACAACTTGAGTTATTTCCTGGATTATTATTTGGTCCCCATAGATGTTCTAAATTTAGCCAATGTCCTACTTCATGAGTTAATGTTCTACTTGAATAGTTGTCTGATGTCCCTATAGAACCAACATAATCGTGAAGAATCCAAATTCCATTTCTCATATTGATACCAGAAAAAGTATTATTGGTTGGATTAGTTGTATATCCCGCAGCACCATCAGCATCATTCACTACAAAAATATTTAAATACTTATTTCCTGGCCATGTAGAATTATAGACATCATTTCCAACAATAATAGCTGAGACTTGATTTGCTCCATTTGCTCCACTATTAGTCAAAGGGCTTAAAGTTCTAGTGATACCGCTAAAACATTGACCATTAGGTGCTTTCGTGGCCAATTCAAATTCAATTTCAATATCAGCAGGCATTCCTGAAAAAGTAGATTGAACAGTGTTGGCATCTGCATTTTGACGCCTAAAATCTCTATTTAAAATTGCTACTGCATCTTCAATTTGCTGACGAGAAATATTTTCCACACCATCATTGTGTAATACATGAAAAACCAGAGGAATTCTATAAACTACTCTTATTGCATTATTATTAGAAATCTGATTTTCAATTTTCTTTAATTCTAATTTTTCTTCTAAAAATTGTCGATAAGCTAATGGGTCTTTTTTAAGCTTATTCATTAATTTATGAGTTTTACAATATTCTACATTTTCACCATATCTACAATTTGCAGAATCAATTATTTTGGAATCTGCTAGCTGAGAGACAAGTGAAACTTGAATTAGAAAAAATATACTAGATAAAAATATTTTCATTATTTAATTTTAAACTACTAGAGCATTTTTCAAATCACTAATTAAGTCTTCAATATCTTCAATTCCAACACTTAACCTTATAAGTGAATCAACAACACCAGACTTCATTCTTTCTTTTCTTGGAATTGATGCATGTGTCATTGTTGAAGGGTGACCAATTAGCGACTCTACGCCCCCCAAGGATTCTGCTAATGTAAACAATTCTGTTTTGCTTACTACTTTCTTTGCCATTTCTAAATCATCCCCAACTAAATTGAAAGATAGCATTCCACCAAAGTCTTTCATTTGACTTTTAGCAACTTCATGATTAGCATGAGTCTTTAAGCCAGGCCAGTAAACAGTATTTATAAGCGGATGATCATTTAAAAAGTAAGCAATTTTTTTGCCATTTTCACAGTGTCTTTGCATTCTAAGATGAAGAGTTTTAATTCCTCTTAAGACCAAAAAGGAATCCATAGGACCACAAACAGCTCCGCTAGAGTTTTGAATTCTGTAAATTTCTTCTGCAATTTTATCATCACTTGTAACCAAAGCACCCATAATAACATCCGAATGACCTCCTAAATATTTTGTAACAGAATGCATTACTAAATCTGCTCCAAGCGCTAATGGGTTCTGCAAATAAGGAGTCGCAAAAGTATTATCAACCCCTACCATTATATTATATTCATGGGCCAAGTCACAAACTTTCTTAACATCTATAATATTCAGCATTGGATTGGTTGGAGTTTCTGCCCATATAAGCTTTGTCTTATCATTAATTTTTTCTTTAATGTTTTGGACATCCAACATATTTACAAAATGAAATTTAATGTCATATTTTTCAAAAATAGTAGTGAAAATCCTGTAAGAACCTCCATAAAGATCGTTCGTAGAAATCACTTCATCTCCTGGTTTTAACATTTTTACAACAGCATCAATTGCCGCAAGACCACTTCCAAAACAGGCACCATACTTACCTCCTTCTATTGCTGCTAAATTATTTTCTAATGCTTGTCTAGTTGGATTGCCAGTTCTAGAATATTCAAAACCTTTGTGAACACCAATTTCATCTTGAACATAGGTAGAAGTTTGATAAATTGGAGTCATAATTGCTCCAGTTGAAACATCAGGGTGAACACCTGCGTGAATTACTTTAGTATTGAATTTCATTTTAAATTTTTAGAATGATGATACAAATCTAATTATTTAATAAATTCAAAAAAAAAATGTTGTATTTACTTTGAATAAAAAACTACTTTTTGCACATCTTGCTATTTTAGGAGCTAATTTAATTTATGCGATAAACTACGGTTTTGCTAAAGATGTGATGAATGGGGGATATCTTCCGCCATTTACTTTTATTCTTTTTAGAGGAATTGGCGCAACTTTTCTTTTTTGGATAACCTCCTTGTTTTTTTATGAGGAAATTTCCAAGTATGACTTGTATAAATTTGCACTTTGTGGATTATTTGGAGTAACAGCAAATCAATTGATGTTTTTTAATGGATTAGAACTGACATCTACCATTCATGCGTCAATTATTATGGTGACAAGTCCAATTATTGTAAGTGTTCTGTCTGTAATTATTTTAAAAGATAAATTAAGAGTTACTAAGATGATTGGCGTATTAATTGGTTTGGCAGGAGCCGTTACAATAATATTTCAAAACAAATCTGGGTCTGTAAATAGTGGATTATTGGGTGATCTGCTAATTTTCTTAAATGCTACTAGCTTTGGACTCTACCTAATATTGGTGAAACCGTTGATGAGTAAGTACAGTCCTATTACAGTTATAAAATGGGTATTTACATTTGGATTAGTTGGAGTAATTCCATTTGGAATATATGAAATTAATGAAGTAAACTGGAACATGGGGAGCAATATCATTATGAAAATAGGTTTTGTTATTTTATTCACCACTTATTTATGCTATCTCTTTAATATTTATGGGATTAAATATGTAAGCCCAACCGTAGTAAGTTCATATATATATCTACAACCTGTTTTAACATCCTTAATTGCTGTTTTAAGTGGAAGAGAAGAAATAGAATTTATGAGTATCTTATGTTCTATTATGATTTTTGGAGGTGTTTATTTAGTAAGTATAAATACTAATAAAATCAATTGATTACTTTTGGGAGTAAATAAGATTTTATGACACATTCAATGACCGGTTTTGGCAAGTCAGAAGTTACTTTAGGTCAGCTTCATGTAAATATAGAAATACGATCTCTTAATAGTAAGTTTTTAGACCTAACTTTAAAAATACCAACTGTATTCAAAGAAATTGATTCGTCGTTAAGATCTATAATAAAGAATGATCTAAAAAGAGGCAAAGTAGAACTAGCTATACATTATGAAAAAATTAGTTCTAGTAGTAAAATCACAATTAATAAGGAACAACTAATTAATTATTACATACAGTTAAAGGAAATATCTACTGAACTAAATAACCGGTATGAAAAAGATTTTTTGGGTTATGCTCTAAAGCTTCCTGAAGTAATTCAACACCAAAAAGAAACTGTTGATAAACAAAGCAATGAAATCCTAATAAATGCTGTAAAAGAAGCCTGTAAAGATCTGAACAGTTTTCGTAAAAAAGAGGGAGAATCACTACAAAATGAGCTTTTGAATTATGTAAATTCTATTTTAGATAACCTAAGAAAAATAAATCCATTCGAAAAGGAAAGACTTCCCAAAGTAAAGGAGAAGTTATTGCGATCCGTTGAAGAGCTAAATTTGAAATCTCAAATAGATGAGAAAAGATTGGAGCAAGAACTTATTTATTACTCTGAGAAACTAGACCTAACAGAAGAAAAAGTGAGGTTAAAAGAACACTGTATCCATTTTATGGAAACACTTAAAGAAATGAATTCAGGAAAAAAACTAGGCTTTATCACCCAAGAGATGGGAAGAGAGATTAATACTCTTGGTTCGAAAGCACATCACCTATCTATTCAAAAAATAGTAGTTGAGATGAAAGATGAATTAGAAAAAATAAAAGAACAAGTTTTAAATATCTTATGAATTCATCTAATAATTTCGAAGGTAAAGCGGTTATTATTTCAGCACCTTCTGGAGCAGGTAAAACTACACTTGTAAATAAGTTATTAGAGGCAAAGCTTCCTCTTTTATTTTCTATATCTGCCTGTAGCAGATTTCCTCGAAAAGGAGAAAAAGATGAAAAAGATTATTATTTCTTATCTATTGAAGAATTTAAAGAAAAAATAAAGACACAGGATTTTATAGAATGGGAGGAAGTCTACGAAGGAAATTTTTATGGAACTCTAAAAAAAGAAATTGACAGAATATGGAAAGAAAAAAAACATGTAGTTTTTGATGTGGATGTGATTGGAGGTATTTCTTTAAAAGAATATTTTAAAGAAAATTCAATATCAATTTTCATAAAACCTCCAAGTATGGAAGTTTTAAGTAAAAGACTCCAAAAAAGAAATACTGATGATAGAAAATCTATTAAAAATAGATTAGAAAAATCTTTTGAAGAAATGAAATCAATAGATAAATTTGACAAAATAATTGTCAACGATAAACTAAGTATTTCCACCAAAAATATAATTGAAACTGTTGAGGAATTTTTGAAATAGAATGAAAAAAGTTGGTTTGTATTTTGGCACATTTAATCCTATCCATGTAGGTCATTTAATAATTTCTAATTATATGGTTGGATACACTAATTTGAATGAAGTTTGGTTTGTAGTCAGTCCACTTAACCCTTTAAAGAAAAAAGAATCTTTATTAAAGGATTACCACCGGCTGAATTTAGTGAGAATTGCAATTGAGCAAAACCCTAAATTAAAGGCATGTAACGAAGAGTTTAATTTACCTATTCCTTCTTACACAATAAATACATTGACCCATCTAAAAGAAAAATATTCTGGATATGAATTTAATCTGATTATGGGAGAAGACAATCTTAGATCATTTAAAAAATGGAAAAACCACGAGGAAATCTTAAAATATCATCATTTATATGTCTATCCAAGAGTTTTAACAGATCAAGAGAAACTTGATAAAAGTAATTTAGAAAGTCTGGTTGACCACCCTAAAATTATTAGATGTGAAGCTCCTGTAATGAAGATATCTTCCAGTTTTATAAGAAAAGCAATTTCAAAAAATAAAGATGTTAGATATTTACTTACACCCGAAGTTTATAAATATGTAGATGAAATGAATTTTTACAAAAAACAAATTTTTTAATTGTTGATGATTTCAAACAATTCGTCAAGTTTTGGAATTAGCACCACTTCAATTCTTCTGTTTTTTGCTTTGTCCTTGATGTCAATCGGAACGTATTGACTTCTCCCAGAGGCGCTAACGGTAGTTGGATCCATTTCACTGTTTTTCAACATTATTTTCACAACAGATGTTGCTCTTAGCACACTTAATTCCCAATTATCTACTGGATGAGAATTTGATTTCATCTTATCACTATCCGTATGTCCTTCAACTAAAATTTCTAAGTCTTGTTGATCCTCAAGAACTCTAGCCAACTCTTTCAAAGCTTTGATCCCTTCTGCATCGACTTTAGTACTTCCCGAAGCAAATAAAAGTTTTGCATTCATACTAACATAAACTTTTCCATCTTTCTCTACGACAGAAAGGCCTTTATCTCTAAAACCAAGTAAGGCATTGGCAACTTTTTCTTTTAAAGCTCTAACTATAGCATCTTTATTGGCAATAATCTGTTCTAATTCATTTACTCTTTTTTCTCTTCTTTGTAATTCTTGAGAAAGATCTTCTAATAGCACTTTTTTAGCATTTAGATCAATTTCAAAGTCTCTTAGTTGATCTTCTAGATTTAATAAATCTGACTTTCTTTTTTCTAAATCTAACATTAGTCGCTGCTTCTCAACAGACTGTCCTTTTTGGAGAAGCTCTAATTGATCTTGAATACGTTTATTTAGTAAATCAATTTTATCGTATTGTTTTTCTTTCATCCTTAAAGATTTACCCAACATGGTTGTATCTTTAATTAAACGTTTTGCTAATCTATTTAGTTGTTCGTTTTGGGATTCTAGTTCCGTATTTTCAGTTTGAAGTTCTGTTTTGAGAGTTTTAAGGGATTTAAGTTCAACTGCACAAACTTCTTGTTTTTCAGAAATTTCCTCAAATTTTCTTGCTGGAACACAACTCTGGAAAAAAATAATTATAATTAAAAGTATTGAAAGAAGGTTTTTAATCATTGATTTGTTATATATAACAAAAATGACCCCAAATTGGATAAAAAATTCATTCATTAGTTATACTTATAAACAACCTACTCTTAAAAATGCTTTTTAATAAAGAGAAAAATGATCTTTAATTTAAAACTTAAAAACAAATCTATTTATCTTACGTTTTCATAACAAAAGATCCATTTGGCTTTTATTGAAACCACCATGATTAATAACAAAGTATTGGCTTTTATTTTTTGTATAATCTTTAATATAGATTACTGCCAGAGCTTTGACTACGAATCACTATTTTCTAAGAAATATGTTGATACAGACACTGTTGTTATTGATACATTTTCAATTAATCCTAGAACATTTCAAATTTTAAATAAAGAAAAAGAGTCTATAAGTTTAGATTATAAGCTTTTACCCTATGAAGGTTTGGTTGTTTTTTTAGACATTCCATACGACACTTTAACTTTTAATTACCATCCATTATTAATTGACTTTAGTAAAAAATATTACAAGCACCCCATTTCATTAAACCGAACCATTAAACAACAGCAATATCATCCGTCAGTAAATATTATAAATACCGTTAATTCCAACAATCTATTTCAAGGAACTAAATTAAATAGAACAGGAAGCATTTCAAGAGGACTAATGGTTGGTAACAACCAAGACTTCTCGCTCAACTCAAATCTGAATCTACAGCTTTCAGGGATGATTTCACCAACCATGAAAATATTAGCATCTGTTACTGATGATAATATTCCTATTCAGCCTCAAGGAAACACTCAGCAACTACAAGATTTTGACAAAGTTTTCATCGAAGTTTCAGATCAAAAATGGAAATTAACTGCAGGTGACTTCTGGATTAAGAATAAAGACAGTTACTTTTTAAAATATCACAAGAGAGGACAAGGAATTCACTTTAAAAATAAAATTATTGGAATTAATAATATTGAAATAAATATTGAAAATAGCGCTTCAATTAGCAAAGGTAAATTTGGAAGAAATGTTATTCAAGGTATAGAAGGCAGTCAAGGGCCTTACAAACTATTTGGAAATGAGAATGAAAGCTTTATAATTATTTTAAGTGGTACTGAAAACGTTTATATAGATGGTTTACTTCTAAAAAGAGGACAAAATAATGATTATATAATTGACTACAACACATCTGAAATTAGTTTTACTGCAAATACTTTAATTAACAAGGACAAAAGAATAATTGTAGAATTCCAGTATAGTGATAAAAATTACGCTAGATCTTTACTTCAATCTTCTACCACTATCAAAAAAAACAAATCTTCATTTTACGTCCACGGATATGGAGAGCAGGACAGTAAAAACCAACCTCTTCAATTAGATTTTGACTTGTTGGACAGACAAACTTTAGAAAATATTGGCGATAATATTGATTTGGCAATTGGCTCTGGAATTGATAGTGTAGATTTTAACCAAGGAACCAACTTGTACCAAAAAAAAGATTCCCTAGGCTATGAAGTTTATCAATATTCTATAGATGAACAACTAGCTGTATATATGTTAACTTTTAGCAATGTTGGACAAGGGAATGGGAACTATAAAGTAAAGGAAAACAATGCACTTGGAAAAATATTTGAATGGGTCGCTCCAGATACTATTTCATTTGCAGACATAGTTAAAAATGGAGATTACAGCCCAATTAAAAAACTAGTAACTCCCAAAAAAAGACAAATAATAAATCTTGGTGGAAAAACAATTTGGAATGGCAATTCTTTGAGTTATGAATTAAGCACTTCAAATATGGATTTAAATACTTTTTCAAATATTGATAACGAAGATAATATTGGATTTGCAGGACTTATAAATTTTGAAAATAAAAATACTTTAAAAGAAAAATGGGAGTTGAACCAACAATACAGAATTGAAAGTATTTCTAAAGATTATAGAAGGATAGAAAGATTTAGAGAAGTAGAGTTTGAAAGAAATTGGAATATCCAGAACCTAATCAATCCAAACAATCAACTGCTTAGTTCTGCAAAAATTAATTTAAAACATGTAGAAAATGGTCTATTTCAATACCAACTAAATTCCTATTTTATTAAAAATGATTTTAATGGTTATAAAAATGACTTTAAAATCAAATGGAACAAAAAAGTTAAACTCAATTTTAATGGTAGCTTAATGAATTCTGATGGGCAATTTAAAACCAGTTTTTTGAGGCATAAAACAGATCTATTTATACCGATTAGAGGATTCAAATTAGGATTTAAAGATATAAATGAAAATAATCAATTTTTCACTGCTGATACCTTGAATAACAATAGTTACCATTTTTACGATTGGAAAGTTTATCTAGAAAATTTCGACTCTACAAGAAATAGAGTTCAATTTTTTTACCAAGAAAGATACGATTGGTTTAAAGGCAGGTCTATTCTCGAAAAAGCTACAAAAGCAATTAGCCCTGGTCTTATGGTAGGAATTAGCTCTAGAAAAAATTTCAATTTAAACTACTCTTTAGCATACAGGATGCTTCAATCAGATTCAAGTTTAACAACTATTCTTCCAGAAAATTCATTAGCAAGCAGACTAAATTATAATTTAAAACTGTTAAAGGGAGGAATAAATACCAATTCATTTTTAGAAATTGGTTCTGGGTTAGAGCTACAAAAAGAGTTTATTTACATTGAAGTTCCAGCTGGTCAGGGAGTATATACTTGGAATGATTATAACGATAATGGAATAAAGGAACTCAATGAATTTGAAATAGCTGCATTTAGTGATCAAGCTACATATATTAGAGTATTTACACCCAATAATAACTATGTCAAAATTTACAGCTTTCAATATAATCAGAACTTAAATATAGATTTTAGAAGAATCATTAATGGAAAAACAATGTTAGAAAAGTTCTTGAATAAGTTTTACAATCAAACCGCAGTTAACACCCATAAAAAGACCAATGATTTAGATTTACAAACTTTGTTAAATCCCTTAGTAAATACAGATAATCCTATAATTCAGCAAATGTCTAATAGCCTTAGAAATAGTTTGTTTTTCAATCGCTCAAGCTCTAAATATAGTGTTGAACTAGTTACTCTGTTGTTTGCTAATAAAAACCTTTTAATCAACGGGACAGACTTTAGGTCTAGCAATAAAGACCAAATAAAATTTAGGTGGAATCTTAACCAATCGTTTATGATCAACTCACAATTATCCAAGGAAATAAAGAAGAATTTTTCAACTTATATGACCAATAGAAACTATGAGATTGAAATTACAGAGATAAATAACAGGGTTTCATTTCAACCAAATACTTTATTTAGGGTAGCACTGAATGGTAGATATTCAGAAAAAAGAAATTCAATAGACTATGGTAATGAAAAAGCATTTATAAAAGATATTGGAATAGAGTTAAGAAGAAGCAAAAGAGACAAGGGATTATTAAATGGTGAACTTCATTTGGTTAGTATCAATTACAATGGGGAAAGTAGCAGTACTATTGGATTTGAAATGTTAGAAGGTCTACAACTAGGTAAAAACATTACATGGAAGTTGGGTTTTCAAAAAAACATGTCGAATAACATACAAATATCTATCAACTACAATGGAAGAAAATCTGAAGAAAATAGAGCCATACACACAGGAAGTATGCAAATGAGGGCATTTTTTTAATCTAATTTCAAAACAGCTAAAAATGCTTCTTGAGGAACTTCTACTCTTCCAACTTGTCGCATTCTCTTTTTACCAGCTTTTTGTTTCTCTAAAAGTTTTCTTTTTCTTGTGATATCACCACCATAACATTTTGCAGTAACATCTTTTCTTAGTGCTTTTATTGTTTCTCTAGCTACAATTTTGGCACCAATTGCTGCTTGGATAGGAATTTCAAATTGTTGTCTAGGAATAAGTTCTTTCAATTTTAAGCAAATTCTTTTTCCAAGAGTATATGCATTAGAACGGTGGACCAATGCTGAAAGAGCATCTACTTGCTCAGAATTTAAAAGAATATCAAGTTTAATAAGGTCTGATTTCTTGTGGCCAAACGGGGAGTAATCAAAGGATGCATAGCCTCTACTTACTGATTTTAGTCTGTCGTAAAAGTCAAATACTATTTCTGAAAGAGGCATTTGAAAACTTAGTTCCACTCTATCTTGAGTTAGATATACTTGATTATTTAACTCTCCTCTTTTTTCAATACACAAGTTCATAACCGTACCAACATAATCTGTTTTTGTTATTACTTGAGCTTTTATGTAAGGCTCTTCTATCCACTCTAATTTTGAAGGATCTGGAAGCTCAGATGGGTTATTTACTTCAATCTCTTTTAATTCTTTCTTGAGAAAAACATTGTAAGAAACATTGGGGACTGTTGTTATTACAACCATATTAAATTCTCTTTCCAATCTTTCTTGAATAATTTCCATGTGAAGCATTCCTAAAAAACCACACCTAAATCCAAAACCCAAAGCAGCTGAAGATTCTGGTTCAAAAACCAAAGAAGCATCATTCAATTGAAGTTTTTCCATAGAAGTTCTCAGTTCTTCATAATCGTCTGTTTCCACTGGGTACATTCCTGAAAAAACCATTGGCTTAACATCTTCAAATCCCTGAATAGCATTTTCGCAAGGTTCTAGTAAAGAGGTAATGGTGTCTCCAACTTTGACTTCATTTGCTTTTTTTACACCACTTATTATGTAGCCAACATCTCCAGAACGTAATTCGTTTTTTGGATTTAGGTCCATTTTTAGAACCCCTATTTCGTCTGCGTTGTATATTTTTCCAGTATTGAAAAATTTAATTTGCTGACCTTTTTTTATTACGCCATTAAAAACTCTAAAATAAGCGATAATACCCCTAAATGAATTGAAAACAGAATCAAAAATCATTGCTTCTAATGGTTCATTTTCACTACCCTCAGGACTTGGTATTTTATTGATAATTGCTTCAAGAATATTGTCAACTCCCAGCCCTGTTTTACCGCTTGCTGGAATCACATCTTCTTTACTACAACCTATTAAATCAACAATTTGATCCGTAACTTCATCGGGCATTGCACCTGGCAAATCCATCTTATTTAGAATTGGCACAATTTCTAAATCATTTTCTATAGCAAGATATAAATTTGAAATAGTTTGTGCCTCAATACCTTGAGATGCATCAACAATTAAAAGTGCTCCTTCACAAGCTGCTATAGACCTAGAAACTTCGTAAGAAAAATCTACATGACCTGGTGTATCAATTAAATTTAACTTATAGTCTTTATTTTTATAGGTGTAGTCCATTTGTATCGCATGGCTTTTAATTGTAATTCCTCTTTCTCTCTCAATATCCATATCGTCTAGAGCCTGGTCTTTCATCTCTCTATCAGAAATTGTTCCAGTGGATTGAAGGAGTCTATCTGCTAAAGTACTTTTGCCATGATCAATATGGGCTATTATACAGAAATTTCTAATATTTTTCATCGACAACAAATGTAGTATATAAACCCAAAAAATTAAGTTGTTGATAAACATAATATTTCTAATTATCTATCATTTTTATAATCTTGTTTAAACAAAACTTTTCTTTCAATTGGAAATATTTTGGTTTTCTTGACATTAAAAACTTATTTTGCCATGAAATGAAGGTCACAGATTATATTAAAAATAGCAACAAGACAATATTCTCATTTGAGATTATACCACCTCTAAAAGGTAAAGGGATAGAGGATATTTGTGAGGGAATTGACCCATTAATGGAATTCAAACCTCCATTTATAAATGTAACATACCACAGAGAAGAATACGATTATAAGAAAATGGGCAATGGTCTTCTAAAAAAGGTTTCCATTAGAAAAAGACCAGGAACTGTTGGAATTTGTGCGGCATTAATGAACAGATACAAAGTTGATGCAATTCCCCACATAATTTGTGGTGGTTTTAATAAAGAAGATACTGAGAGCGCATTGATTGATCTAAAGTTTTTAGGAGTGGATAATATTCTCGCATTAAGAGGAGACCCTATGAAAAATGAGTCTTCTTTTGTTTCAGTTGATGGTGGAAATAAATTTGCTATCGAACTCATTCAACAAATTGATGAAATGAATAATGGTCAGTATCTGTATGAAGAGACCAAAAACAGTCCTTCTAATTTTTGTATAGGGGCAGCTGGCTACCCAGAAAAACATTTTGAAGCGATGAATTTAGCCAGTGACTTAAGACATTTAAAAGCAAAAGTTGATGCGGGGGCTGAATTTATTGTAACTCAATTATTTTATGACAATGAAAAGTACTTCTCATTTGTTAAAAAATGTAGAGAAATTGGAATTACTGTTCCAATCATTCCTGGTCTAAAACCAATAACTAATCAAAAACATTTAACGTTCATACCAAAATTTTTCAATACAAATTTTCCTGAAGAATTTTCTAATGAATTAGAAAAGTGCAGGACCAATGAAGAGATTAAGAAAGTGGGTGTAGAATGGTCTATAGGTCAGTCTAAAGAATTAATTAATGCTGGAGTTCCTGTATTGCATTTCTACACAATGGGTAAAGGGCTGTCGGTGAAAGAAGTTGCAAGTAATGTTTTTTAAAACCTTTTAATAGGATATTTTAGAATTATAAATATAATCTTAAAATGTGGCTTTGATCAAAATAAAATTAAGGTTTATATAAATAATAATAAATTAAAAAATAGTAGGTTAAACTATTTTTTTTGAAATAAGATTTAATAATTTGATTTTTTTTCTTTTTATTTATAAAAAAAACTATGAAAAAAATTACAATTTTATTTTTATTAATTTCTTGTGATGTATTAAGTCAATGTCCAAATCCAGCAATAACATCATGGGGAATGACCAGTACAACGGCAGATTTTGATGGAACTAACGATGCATCTATAATTTCTTACGAAATTCAATATAATGAAGGTAGTACTTTCACCCCGGGGACACCTGCTCCTGCAGGAGTTCAAACTTTCACATTTACATCTTTTCCAGCATCATTAACGGGATTATCAGTGGCTACAGACTATTATTTCACAATAAGATCAATCTGTGCTAGTGATACTGGTAGTTGGTATGACAATGGAAGTAATGGTCCTGATTTATGGACTACATCAGCAGATTGTCCAAATTCTTTGCCTTATTTTAATGATTTTGAAACAACCTCTTGTTGGCCTTTTGGTCCACCATGGCATACTAATAATGGTAGTCCAGGAAACTATTGGTATTATACACCAGATAATACTGGTAACACATTTGCTGGATCAGATTCTTGGACTCAAAATCAAGGAGCATTAAGCCCAGATTGTTGGGTAGTATTTGGCCCTATTGATATGACAGGTGTCACTGATGCTAATTTAGCATGGAAAGTAAGAGGGCCTGATGCTAATTGGTGTCAGGAAAACTATAGTATATATTTTGGAACTGATTATAATATATCATCTCTTGAAAATTCTCCCTATTACTCTACTGAGACTATCACTTCTGGAGGGGATGCATGTGGGCCTAGTTGGGCACAAAGATCTTTAACTATTTCTGGATTTACGGGCAATGAAGGATATATTGCTTTAAGACATCATGGAGTTTCCGATATGTTTCAAATAAACATTGATGATCTAGAGTTAACAAGTACTATGTCTACAAGTGAAATAGAAAACATTGAAATGGAAGTTTATCCGAATCCAACCAGCAATGTTTTAAATATCAAGTCAGACTTAAAATATATTGGAACTAATTATTTAGTTTTTGACAACAGTGGAAAGGTTGTTTTCACTGGCCTAATAACTTCAAATTTAACTATCCTTAATACAGAAATTTTATCTGAGGGTATTTATTTGCTAAGTGCAGGTGATAATATCAAAAGAAAGTTTATTGTTATAAGATAATATAACTTCTCTCAATGACATAAATTAAAAAGCCCAGCATTTAATGTTGGGCTTTTTAATAGTTTAAAATTTACAGAGACTACTTTTTAACGTTAGCAGTAATAAACTCTCTATTCATTCTTGAAATGTTATCTAGAGAAATTCCTTTAGGACATTCTACTTCACAAGCACCAGTATTGGTACAATTTCCAAACCCCTCTTCATCCATTTTGTTGACCATGTTAATTACTCTTTCTTTAGCCTCTACTTGGCCTTGAGGAAGTAGAGAAAATTGAGAAACCTTAGCAGAAACAAAAAGCATTGCCGATGAGTTTTTGCACGAAGCAACACAAGCTCCACAACCAATACATGTAGCTGCATCAAAAGCGGTGTCAGCATCGTCCTTGGGTATAGGAATACTATTAGCATCTTGTGTGTTTCCAGATGTATTAACAGAAACATAACCACCTGCCTGTTGGATTCTATCAAATGCCGATCTGTCTACAACTAAATCTTTTACAACCGGAAATGCATTTGCTCTAAAAGGTTCAATAAATATAGTGTCTCCATCATTAAATTTTCTCATATGAAGTTGGCAAGTAGTTACTCTTCTATCTGGTCCGTGAGCTTCACCATTTATATAAAGCGAACACATTCCACAAATTCCCTCTCTGCAGTCATGGTCAAATGCAACTGGTTCAATTTCCTTTTCAATTAGTTCTTCGTTTAAGACATCCAACATTTCTAAAAAAGACATATCCTCGGACACATCACTAATAGGATAAGTTTCTAAGGAACCTTTATCAGTATTACTTTTTTGTCTCCATATTTTAAGTGTTAAATTCATCTTTGTGTTATTTATAGGATCTTACTTTTACTTCAATATTTTCAAATTCTAATTTTTCTTTATGAAATTTAGCTTCTGAGGGCTCTCCTTTATATTCCCAAGCAGAGACAAAGTTAAATTTCTTATCATCTCTTTTAGCTTCTCCTTCTTTGGTAGCATATTCTTCTCTAAAGTGTCCTCCACAAGATTCGTTTCTAGTAAGTGCGTCTTTGGCAAATAATTCTCCTAATTCAAGAAAATCAGCAACTCTACCTGCTTTTTCTAACTCCTTATTGAGTTCATTTAAACCGCCAGGAACCATTACGTTTTTCCAAAAATCAGCTCTCAATTCTTTAATTTCTGAAATAGCTTCATTTAATCCGGTTTCGTTCCTAGACATTCCACATTTATCCCACATAATATTCCCCAACTTTTTGTGGTAATAGTCAACAGAGTGCTTTCCTTTATTTTCAACTAATTTTTTCAATAGATCTTTAACTTTTTCTTCAGATTCTTTGAACTCAGGAGTGTCTGTAGAAATAGGACCTGTTCTAATATCATTAGATAAATAATCTCCAATAGTATAAGGTAAAACGAAGTATCCATCAGCCAAGCCCTGCATTAAGGCTGAGGCGCCAAGCCTATTAGAGCCATGATCAGAGAAGTTTGCTTCTCCAATTGCATAAAGGCCAGGAACTGTGGTCATTAAATTGTAATCTACCCATATACCTCCCATAGTATAATGAACTGCGGGATAAATCATCATAGGATTTTCATAAGGATTTTCGTCAACAATTTTTTCATACATCTGAAATAAATTGCCATATTTTGATTTAACAATTTCTTGACCCATTTTTTTAATCAGATTATGATCGTTAGGATCTTCACCTTGTAAAAGAACTTGTTCTTTTCCGTATCTAGTAATTGCAGAGCTAAAATCTAAGTATACAGCTTCGCCAGTTTTATTTACACCATATCCCGCATCACATCGTTCTTTTGCAGCTCTAGAAGCTACATCTCTTGGTACTAAATTTCCAAAAGCAGGATATCTTCTCTCTAAATAATAGTCTCTATTTTCTTCCGCTATTTCAGTAGCTTTCAAAGTTCCTTCTCTTAAGGCTTCAACATCTTCCATTCTTTTAGGGACCCAGATTCTTCCATCATTTCGTAGAGATTCTGACATTAGAGTTAGTTTAGACTGATATTCTCCAGATCTTGGAATACATGTTGGATGAATTTGTGTATAGCATGGATTGGCAAAAAACGCTCCTTTTTTATGAACTTTCCAAGCTGCAGTAGCATTACTTCCCATTGCGTTTGTAGATAAAAAATATACATTTCCATATCCACCAGAAGCAATCACAACTGCATGTGCAGAGTGTCTTTCTATTTCACCAGTTATTAAATTTCTTGCAATAATTCCTCTAGCTTTTCCATCTACAATTACAACATCCAACATTTCATGACGATTATGCATTTGTATTTTACCTCTCGCAATTTGTCTATTCATGGCAGAGTAAGCACCTAAAAGAAGTTGTTGGCCTGTTTGACCTTTTGCATAAAAGGTTCTTGAAACTAGAACTCCCCCAAAAGATCTGTTGTCTAATAAACCACCATAATCTCTTGCAAATGGTACTCCCTGAGCTACACATTGGTCAATAATATTGGTAGATACTTCAGCTAATCTATATACATTGGCTTCTCTAGATCTGTAATCTCCACCTTTAACCGTATCGTAAAAAAGTCTGTAAGTAGAATCTCCATCTCCTTGGTAATTTTTTGCTGCATTTATTCCACCTTGAGCAGCAATAGAATGTGCTCTTCTTGGACTATCTTGATAACAAAATGTCTTAACGTTATATCCAAGTTCTGCTAAGGTTGCAGAAGCTGAACCTCCAGCAAGTCCTGTTCCAACTACTATAACATCAATATTTCTTTTATTGGCAGGGTTTACTAAGTCAATAGAATCTTTGTACTGAGTCCATTTATCCTTCAAATCCCCTTTTGGTACGCCAGAATTTAATGTTGCCATATTTATTAGTGTTGGGTTATAAAATGAAACAATGCTATTAATATAAAGCCAAATGGAACAACCAAAGCAAAAATATTTCCAAATTTGTAGAAGGCTAATCTTGATTTACTTGTAGAAATTCCAACACTTTGAAAAGAAGACTGGAATCCGTGTAATAAATGAAGGGATAAAAAAATAAATGCTATAACATAGGCAATTACCCTTGGTAAAGCAGAAAATTTTTCATGTAACTCATGAAAATATCTAAAATCTCCGTTGAACATTCCGCTCATGTCTCCTTGAATGTATTTTACATTAATTTCTGGAATCCAAAAGTCTATAAAATGAACACCTAGAAAAGCTAGTAAGGTAAGTCCACTAATAATCATATTTCTAGACACCCAAGAAGAATTTGCAGAAGGCTTATTGTAAGCGTAATTAATAGCTCTTGACTTCCTGTTTCTTAAGTCTAAAAAAAATCCCATAATGAAGTGGAATACAACTCCGAAAATTAGTATTGGCTGCAATAAAAACTGTACCAACGGATTGGTTCCCATAAAGTGAGAGGCTTCATTAAATGCGTCTGGACTTATTACTGAAAGGGAATTAATTACTAAGTGCTGTAATAAAAAAAACATTAAAAATAAACCTGAAAGGGCCATCAGTACTTTATATCCTATGGAAGTGTAAAAAGTAGATTTACTCATATTGATTAATTTTCTAATGCAAATGTAGTAAACAAAATAATGTCAAAGTCATAGCTTCAGAAAATATAATTGAACAACAACAATTTCTAAGCTATTTAGATGAAAAATAAATAAGATTTAACAGAAACAAACTTAAAAAATAACAGATTATTTTGAATCTTAGAGAAAGAATAATATCATTCTATAATATTAACTTATGGTAAATGTAATGTAACTTTTATTGGACAAAACTAGGAGGTTTATTTTTCAATATTGTATAAAAGTAGTTTGTCACTTTCGTTTGGCAATACTATCGTTCCTTTAAGTTTAAAACCTAATTTTAGTAATAAACTTTGTGAGGAAACATTTTCTTTGTTGGTAATTGCTTTAATTTCTGGAATTTCTAATTCGTCAAATGCAGCTTTAATTATTCTTAATGAGGACTCAAAAGCGTATCCCAAGCCTTCATATTTTGGTAAAATACCAAATCCAATGTCAATTCCATCTATTCCTTCTCTATCGTAGAGTCCACAAATACCAATTTTAGCGCCATTTTTCTTATTTATTAAAGAATAATTGGAATATCCAAGAGAATGTAATTGAGGAAGCATTTTATCCTGAATATATTTCTCTGCATCCTCTAATGAATAAAGCTGTCTATTTCCTACATATTTAATAAATTTTGGAGAGTTCATTAATTGATAAATCAGTTCTGCATCTTCTTCTAAAGTTGGTTTAATTATTAATCTTACAGATTGGAATGACTTGTAATGCTGCATTTGTTATTAAAATTCTAAAGTGAAATTTTATCTTTTAAACTAGAAAATTAGTAAGCCCAAAGTAAAAATAATAAATCCAACTACCATCATAATTAGAGTGTAAGGAATAATATCTTTTGCTTTTAGTCCTGTTATACCCAATAACGGAAGCGCCCAAAAAGGTTGCATCATATTAGTTAATTGATCTCCGTAAGCCATTGCCATAATGCTTTTATTTAATGGAATTCCCATCTCAACTGCAGATTGAATAATTAAGGGTCCTTGAACATACCACTGACCGCCTCCACTTGGGACAAAAAAGTTCACCATTCCTGCACTTATAAAAGTAAATATTGGATAGGTATAATTTGTAGAAATACTTTGAAAATAAGCTGCCAAATCACTTACAATTCCTGTTTCGCTAATTATACCCATAATGCCAAAATAAAGTGGAAATTGAATGAGTATTCCTGCTGTTCCACCAATGGCCTTTTCAATTGCTTTTAAAAAAGCATGAATCTTACCATGAAAAACCAGTGCTAAACCTAGTAAGGTTAAATTTAAATAATTAGGATTGATAAACTGAAAAGTGCTTGTAAATGGATGGCTGATTGCCAAATAACTACAAAATAAAAGGATAAAAAACCCAATTCCTAAGCCTACAAATCTTGAATGGTCGAATTTTTCAAGACCAATTAAAGTACTTTTTTGCTGGTGTTTTTCAGGGAGCATCATCGCACTTGGAACTATTACTTTAGTTTTTTTTCCTAAAAGATACATAGTGACTGGCAAAGCAACTAACAAAGAACATGTTACTGCAATGTTCATATTAGAAAATACGGTCTTTGAAAAATCTATTAACTCTGGAACATTACTTTTTACACTTTTAGGAGCTAAATCTATTAAGTGTCCTCTTTCCGAAATTTTAACCAAAGATGAACCTGAAATTCCACCATGCCAAATCATTAATCCGGAATAACCACAAGCCCCAATTAAACCATGATTCAATCCCATAGAAGATTTAGCAGCATATTCCATTATTTTTTTACAAAAAACAGCACCAAAAACCAGTCCTAAACCCCAATTAAACCAACTTAAAACTAAAGTGAAAAATGTAATGATTAATGCACTTCTAGCATTACTACTGCAAAATGGGAGAAGTTGGTTAATTGCATTTTTAACTGGACTGCTCAAGGCTAAAACATGCCCCAATAGTAGCATCAACATCATTTGAATAGCAAATGATAGACCCTTTACATTCCAGAGACCATCATTCCAAGAATTTAGAATATTTATGATTTTATCTAACCAATTTTGATTTTCTGATAAGGATTGGCTTGGCCATATTAAGGCCAAAAAAATGGTAAAAAGAGTTAATAATAAAGCTATAGAAAATGGAGATGGTAATAGAAACCTTATCCCTTTAATATACTTTTCAATGAGGGACATTTAATGACTCTAATTAAAATGGTAAATCATCATCGTCATCACCCACTGGTTCGAAATCGGGTTCTGATGGAGCTTGTTCATTGGCTGCAGATTCGCCAGAACTTTTATTTAGTCTCCAAGCTTGTAAATTAACATAATACTTACCATTGTATTCATTTCCCCTTACGTTAAAAGAGACTTCTACTTCATCGCCCTCTGCTAAGCCATCTAAAAGGCTTGTTTTATCTTTAATACATTCCAATTTAACGTCTTGAGGATATTGTTCATTAGTAGTAATTACAAATTCTCTTTTTGTAAAGCCTGAATCCCAAGATTGTAAATCTAAAATTAACTTTACTTTACCATTCAATTTAAGTTCCATTGTTCTGTTTAATTATTAAACGAAAGTAGCGTTTTCCATGCTGCTTTCAATTGATTTTTAGTTAAAAAATATTTTGCTTTCTTGTGTAATGCAATTTCCAATGCTCTAGCATTGTCTTCAAATTCTAAAAAAAGTTCACTAAGCTCAATCAATCTAAACTCATTAACATCGGTTTCATCTGGTAAAGCTTCAATTCCTCCAAGTTTACCTAAATCATTTCCTGAGAGAATAGTACTATTTAATACTTCATTAGGCATCTCGTCAAAACCAATACCCTTAGTGCTTATGGGTTTTTTAATTTCAAACATAGAATTACTATCTGTTCTACAATACCAATCACCTCCCATTCTCGCTACAAGATCAATTTTTTCTTGATCTATCATTTTTTCATTATTTAACAATTCTTTAGCAATATGCATCTTTAAAATTTTGCAAATAACTAAATTTCCCGCGCCCCCACTCTGGCCCAGTTCTTTTATCTCAATTACTTCACATTCCATTTGAACTGGAGCTTCTTTTACTCTAAATGGTTTAATTAATTCTGACTTTAAAGGGGTTAAGCCACTTTTAATAAATTCATCTGTTTTGGGGGGGTAAGGGGAACTAGCTAGGGACATTTGTTCCACCATTTTATAATTAACTAAGTTTATAACAACTTGTTTTACTTTCTTAACATTGTTAAAGGTGTCTTTATGTTGGCCAGTTCTTCCGCTACGAGAAGGAGAAAAAACGGCAATTGGTGGGTTGGAACTGAACACATTGAAAAAAGAAAAGGGAGCGAGATTTGGTCTACCTTTCTCATCTATTGTACTAGCAAAACAAATAGGTCTTGGACCTACTGCGCTTAATAAATAATGATGAGCTTTTGGAACTCCTATTTCTGAAAGATCAATTGATAACATATTATTTATAAAAATATAACTACAAAGGTAGCAGAAAATTATTTTTGAGCTTTTCTATTTGATAAAATTGAATAAATTTGCAAACTGCTTTTTTAAAGCATTACAACAAATGCGGGTGTGGTGGAACTGGTAGACACGCTAGACTTAGGATCTAGTGCCGCAAGGCGTGGGGGTTCGACTCCCTTCACCCGTACTAAATAGCCAAATGGCATAGAGAAAGCTTTATGCCATTTTTACATTAAATTAAAAAATATGGATGTTAGCGTAAAACAAATAGACACTCTAAATGCTGTTCTAACTGTGAAAATTTCCAATGAAGATTATAAAACATCATACGAGTCTTCACTAAAAAATCATAGGAAACAAATGCAACTCCCTGGATTTAGAAAAGGGCACGTTCCTACAAGTATAATTAAGAAGAAATATGGGCCATCAATTTTAGCTGAGGAAATTGACAAAATACTCAACAAGTCAATTTATGATCATATAACTGAAAATAAGCTTAATATTTTAGGGAACCCTCTTCCAATTGAAGATGAAAAAATAAAAATAGATTGGAACCAGCCTTCTGACTTTGAATTTAAATACGAACTTGGATTAGCGCCTGAAATAATTCCTGATTTACCTGGAAGATTAAAGTATACAAAATACCAACCAAAAATTGATGAAGCATTAATTGACAAACAGGTAGATGACTTCGCAAGAAGATACGGAAAACTTACTAGCGTAGAAAAAGCTGGTGAAAGAGATATGATTATGGCTAATTTCAAAGAATTGGATCAGAGCGGAAACATAGTTATTGATGGATTTAATCAGAGTTCTACAGTATCTTTGGAATTCATCACAGATAAAAAATCAAAGAGAAAACTTACTGGTTGTAAGGCTACAGATACTTTTCAACTAGACCCTAAGAAAATTTCAAGAGGAGAAGCAGACATGGCAGCAATGCTAGGAATTGACAAAGAAAAAGCAAAGCATTATATAAATGACGTTTTAATGACTGTTAACGATGTTAAAACTTTAGAACCTGCGAACATTGATGTAGTACTTTTTGACAAAATATATGGTGTTGGTGAAGCTAAAAATGAAGAAGAATTTAGAGCAAAAGTAAATGGAGATTTAAATAAAATGTTTATAACAGATATAGATAGACTTTTAAAAGATGAAATCTCTAAAAATCTCATAAAAAAACTAAAAATTAAATTACCTGATAATTTTTTAAAAAAATGGATACTCTCTTCCAACAAAGAAGCTAAAAAAGAAGATATTGAAAAAGAATACGACAGATATGCTGAGGGTCTAAAATGGCAATTAATTGAAAATTTCATCATTAAAGACCAGGAACTAAAAGTAGATGGTGAGGAATTATTAAATTTCACAATGGACTTAATGGGCAACCAATATGTTCAATATGGAATGATGATTCCTGAAAAAGAAGAGTTAAAAAAGACAGCTCAAAAAGTGCTTTCAAACAACGACGAAGCAAGAAAAATCAACGATATGATCTACGACAAAAAAGTAATGGAATATCTAAAAAAAACCTTGAAAATTAACGATAAGTTTATTGCTCATGAAGATTTTACTAAAAAGGTTGCAGAGCTAACTCAATAAATTCCTAACTTTAAAAAAAGATAAATATTATGAACAACAGTAGTGAAGAGTTTAGAAAATATGCCATAAAGCATATGGGAATATCCAGTTCTACATTGGATAGTTACAGTTCGATATTACCTAATGTCCCCGTTGGAATGACTCCAAATATTATTGAAGAAAGGCAAATGAATATTGCGGTAATGGATGTTTTTTCAAGATTAATGATGGATAGAATTATTTTTCTAGGAACTGCTATAGACGATTATGTAGCAAATATTATTACAGCGCAATTGCTTTTTTTAGAGTCCATTGATTCTAAAAGAGATATTCAAATATATATTAATTCACCAGGTGGTTCAGTTTATGCAGGTCTTGGAATCTATGATACCATGCAATATATTAAACCAGATGTTTCTACCATATGTATTGGGATGGCAGCATCCATGGGAGCAGTATTACTATGTGCTGGAGAAGATGGAAAAAGAACTGGATTAAAACACTCCAGAGTAATGATTCACCAACCACTAGGAGGAGCACAAGGTCAAGCTTCAGACATAGAAATTACTGCAAGGGAAATTCAAAAATTAAAGAAAGAACTTTACGATATTATTTCTCACCATACTAAAAAAGATTACGAATCAGTTTGGAAAGATAGCGATAGAGATTACTGGATGACATCTCAAGAAGCAAAAGATTATGGAATGATTGATGAAGTATTAACTAGAAAATAAAATATGTCAAAAACTTCAGAAGAAAGTATAAGATGCTCATTTTGTGGTAGAGAAAAGAAAGAAGTAAATGTGCTTATTGCTGGTATTACCGGTCACATTTGTGATTCTTGTATTACTCAAGCTCATTTAATTATTAGAGAAGAAGGTGGAACAAAATCCAAAAATGAAATTGAAAATACTCTTAAACTTCTTACACCAAAAGAAATTGTAGAAAATTTAGGATTGCATGTCATTGGACAAAATGAGGCCAAGAAAGTATTGTCGGTTGCTGTTTACAATCACTACAAAAGACTAACGCAGAAAAATATGACCAATGACAATATTGAGATTGAAAAATCCAATATTATTATGGTTGGTGAAACTGGAACTGGAAAGACACTACTTGCGAAAACCATAGCTAATCTTTTAAAAGTACCATTTTGTATTGCAGATGCTACTGTTCTCACTGAAGCAGGCTATGTTGGTGAAGATGTTGAAAGCATTCTTTCAAGATTACTTCAAGCGGCAGATTACAATGTTGAAGCGGCAGAAAGAGGAATAGTTTTTATAGATGAAATAGATAAAGTTGCCAGAAAAAGTGACAACCCATCGATTACAAGAGATGTTTCAGGTGAAGGTGTACAACAGGCAATGCTTAAGCTTTTAGAAGGTACAATAGTAAATGTTCCTCCGCAAGGGGGCAGAAAGCATCCTGAACAAAAAATGATTCAAATTGACACCAAAAATATACTTTTTATCTGCGGGGGAGCTTTTGATGGAATTTCCAAAATAATTGAAAGAAGGGTGAAAAGCCAGGCTATTGGATTTAACACTTTTTCTGATGCAGATTTTAACGACGAAAAAATGCTGTCTAATGTCAATCAGCTGGATGTCAAAAAATATGGATTAATTCCAGAACTTATTGGTAGATTTCCAGTTCTAACCTATCTCCATCCACTTAGTGAGGAGACTTTATTGAGTATTTTAACTAAACCGAAAAATGCTCTAACAAAACAGTATGTCAGATTGTTTGAGATGGACGAAATAAATCTAATTATAAAGAAAGAAGTTTTAATTTTTATAGTTCAAAAAGCAATGCTTTTAAATTTAGGTGCAAGAGGGTTAAGATCAATATGCGAAGCCATTCTAACAGATTCAATGTTTGAGGCTCCAGATCAAAAAATAAAGGAATTGGTTATTGATTTGTCCTATGCTGAAAAACAGTTTTCAAAATCAAAAATTAGCAAACTTAAAGTAGCCTAATTTAATTTATCGTAAACCATTATTTTAAAGTCATGAGGATTATTTTTATCTTTGCTATGAACTAAAATCTCAGTAGATTTCCAATTGTCATAATTAACATCTGGGAAAAAAGTATCTCCATCAAAATATTCCTCAATATGGGTTACATACATTCTATCTACCAATCCTTTTTCTAAGAACTTTTTATAAATTTCTCCACCTCCTATTACAAAAACCTCGTTGCTTTTAATATTATTGAGAAATTTTAGACTTTCATCGATACTATTGACTACTACACAGCCCTTAGCTTTATAAGAATTATTTCTAGAAATAATAACATTTTTTCTGTTTTTTAATGGTCTATACTTTTGGGGAATGCTTTCATAATTCTTTCTTCCCATTATTACAACAGTATTCATAGTTGTATCCATGAAAAATTTCATGTCTTTCGGAAGGTGCCAAATTAGCTGATTATTTTTTCCAATAACTTGGTTTTTACTAATTGCCACTATTATAGAAATAATCATACGGAAACAGCTGCTTTTATATGTGGATGTGGATAATAATTTATTAAATCAAAATCTTCATACTTAAAGTCGTTAATATTAGTTATTTCCGGATTAATATTCATTTTAGGGAGGGTGCGAAAATCTCTTGATAATTGTTCTTTTGCTTGTTCCAAATGGTTATTATACAAATGAACATCGCCAAATGTGTGAATGAAATCACCAACCTCTAAATTGGTGACTTGAGCGATCATCATTGTAAATAAAGCATAAGATGCTATGTTAAATGGTACTCCAAGAAAAGTATCTGCACTTCTTTGGTACAATTGACAAGATAATTTTCCGTCTGACACATAAAATTGAAAAAAAGCATGACAAGGCGGCAAAGCAGCTTTCCCATTTGCAACATTTTTTGAAAAGCTCTCTAAAGTGTTTGGCAAAACACTTGGATTCCATGCAGATACAATCATCCGTCTACTGTTGGGATTATTTTTGATTTGATCAATTAAAATACTAATTTGATCTACACCATCGGAGTTCCAATTTCTCCACTGATGACCGTAAACCGGGCCTAAATCTCCATTTTCATCAGACCATGCATCCCATATTTTAACATTATTTTCTTGTAAATATTTAGTATTTGTTTCTCCCTTAATAAACCAAAGTAATTCGTGAATTATAGATTTTAGATGGAGTTTTTTTGTAGTTAGTAATGGAAACCCATTTGAAAGGTCAAACCTCATTTGATATCCAAATGTACTTAAAGTTCCAGTTCCAGTTCTATCTCCTTTTTGAACACCCTTTTCAAGAATATGCGATAATAATTTATGGTATTGTTTCATAAAGATTTTATGGATTAAAAATAGAATGTATTTATTCAAAAAATAAGAAATGAATTAAAAACTTATCAACGAAAAGTTAATAAGTCATCCCAACAATTGTAGCAGATAAAAGAGACGCCAATGTTCCTGCCAATAAAGCCTTCATCCCTAATTCGGAAAGTAGCTTTCTTTTACTAGGAGCTAAAGAACCAATTCCTCCAATTTGGATGCCAATTGAAGCAAAGTTTGCAAAACCACATAGCATATAAGTAGCCATTGTTATGGACTTTTCTTGTGCAAAAGATCCTGCAGATTTTAAATCTCCAAGACTTATATATCCAATAAACTCCGTCATAATTAATTTTTCGCCAATTAGTCTTCCAACAATTGTGATATCCTCACTACAAACTCCTAAGAGCCACATTAAGGGAGCAAAAATATAGCCCAATATAACTTGAAGTGAAAGTTCAGAAAATTGACCATTACTAAAATTATAAATAACAGAATTTAATCCTGTAAAAGAGCCTATTTTTAAAAGTATAAAATTACCCATTGCAAGAAATGCAATAAAGACTAAAAGCATAGATGCAACATTAACTGCTAGTTTTAGTCCTTCCACGGTACCATTGGAGATAGCATCTAAAACATTACTACCAATTTTTTCTTTGGAAACCTCAACATTTGAATCAATTTCTTGGGATTGAGGGATTAGAATTTTAGATATTATTACAGCTCCAGGGGCTGCCATAAAAGAGGCTGCCAATAAGTGCTTTGCAAATATTAATCTTTCGCTAGGATCGTCTCCTCCTAAAAAAGCAATGTAGGCCGCAAGGACTCCACCAGCCAATGTTGCCATTCCTCCAGTCATGACCAAAAGCAATTCAGATCTAGACATTTTTGCTAAATAAGCTTTAATCATAAGTGGAGATTCTGTTTGTCCTAAAAAAATATTTCCCGCAACAGAAAGACTTTCAGCACCTGAAAGATTTAAAACTTTGGTCATTATCAAAGCAAAATAATAAACTATTTTTTGAATCACCCCCAAATAAAACAACAAGCTCGTTAATGCTGAAAAAAAAATAATAGTAGGCAAGACTTGAAATGCAAATAGAAACCCATGTTTTTCTGTGTCTAAAAAAGATCCGAAAAGAAAATCAGCTCCAGCTTTACTAAAATCAAGAATAGCAACAAACACTTTTCCTAAAAGTTGAAAACCTAATCTAAAATATTCAAAAAAATAAACCCCTAAAGGATTTAAAATTAAAAATGCTAAAATAATTTGAAATAAAAGACCAATACCTACAATTTTCCAAGGTATTTTCGACTTTTTCTCACTAAATAAAAAAGCTATAGAAATAATAACTGCAATTCCAATTATACCTCTGAAAATAGAAAGAAAAGAAATGTCCAAAATATTAATTTACTTTATTATAAATATGCAAATCCCCATCAATTTGAAGAATAAGCTGTTCTAAGTTAACAGAAATAATTTTCATTTTATATATTACTTTTTCTGGAACAACCAATCCGTCTTTAATTGTACCTATTTTTTGACCTCCATTTTGAAGAATAATTGTAGAATTTCCATTTATGTCATTAACAACAAACATAGAATCAATATAAGTTTTTGACTCTGGAATATTTTCAAATAACAATAAAGAATCATCTAGTAACCAAGCCCCTTTAACACCATCAATTGAAAAGTATTTTTTGTTGTTTTCCTTTAACAATTTCATTGTATACTTTTCATCATCTGGAACATTTGAGATATTTTGATCCTTAAACTCTATATAATCAATTTGCCAATCTCCAATTAATTTGTTTTCAATTGATTTTGAGCAACTTATAATTAAAAAATTAAAGGTCAAATAAAAAATTAGCGCTTTGAAAATTTTAGTTTTCTTTCCTTTTATTAATTTCATCTCTAAATCTTGAAGCTGCTTCGTAATCTTCATTGTCAATTGATTTTTTTAGATGCTTTTTGAGTTCTTTAAGACTCATTCTTTCTGTAGGATTTTTAGTGATTTCTTCTAAGTTTATCTCAGAATTCATGTCCTCTAAGTCTTCAGCATCATCGTCATCTAAAATAATACCCGCAGAACTTAAGACAAATTCAAAAGTGTAAATAGGACATTCAAATCTAACGGCTAAAGCAATTGCATCGGAAGTTCTAGAATCAATTTCTACTTCTTTTCCGTCTTGCTCACAAATTAGTTTTGCAAAAAAAATTCCTTCCACCAAATTGTAGATAATTACTTCTACTAAATTTATATTAAAATGATCGGAAAAATTTTTAAACAAATCATGGGTTAAAGGTCTACTTGGTGTCATTTTTTCTAACTCTATTGCGATAGCTTGAGCTTCAAAACCACCTATAATAATTGGCAATCTTCTTTTGCCAATCACTTCACAAAGAACTAAAGCATAAGCTCCAGACTGAGTTTGACTGTAGGACAATCCAGCAATATCTAACTTGATTTTCTCCATAGTAAAAATTGTAAACCTATATTTCTGGGTTTAATACTAAAGGTAACTAAATATTAAGAAATTATCTTTGTGAAGCTTTAAAATTATTGATTGCAGCCGTTAATTTTGGTAACACTTCAAATGCATCCCCAACCACACCGTAATCTGCAGCCTTAAAAAATGGTGCTTCTGGGTCAGTATTAATGACAACAATAACTTTACTTCCATTTACACCAGCTAAATGTTGAATCGCTCCAGAAATACCTGCCGCAATATAAAGGTTCGGCCTTATGGCAACACCTGTTTGGCCTACGTGTTCGTGATGAGGTCTCCATCCAATATCTGCAACCGGTCTAGAACATGCGGTAGTAGCACCTAATGATTTAGCTAAATCTTCAACTATTCCCCAGTTCTCAGGACCTTTCAACCCTCTACCAGCAGAAACCACTAGTTCCGCTTCAGGTAATGGTATACCGTCTCCTAAGGGCTTTAAATCCACGGTTTTAATTCTTCCATTTCCTAAATCCTCCTCAAATTCTGAAATAATTGCATCTACTTTAGATTCTACAGGTTGAATTGAATTTGGAAGTATAGAAATAACTTTTTTATCGGAATGGACACATACGTAAGCAATTGCTTTTCCAGAATAAACATTTGTTTTTACTGTAAAATCATCTGACATTTCAGGTAAGGAAATAGCTCCTGAAATATGTCCTGCTTCTAATTTTGCAGCAACCCTTGGTCCAATAGATTTTCCTGTTTGATCTTGGGAAAGAAGGATAAATTCCGAATTAAGCTTCTCTGCTACTTTCAAGATAAGTTTAGAAATAACTTGATCATTTGGCTCATTAATCTTTCTATAAACTAAAATATTTTTAGCACCATAATTTTCCATTTCAGAAAGAACTTCGTTACTTGCATTTCCGTAAGTAACTACGTTAACTTCTCCTAAATTCTTTCCATAAGTAATGGCTTCCTTAGCAGCCTTCCTTAATTTGTTTTTAATTTCAACAAATACTAATACTGACATATTTATATAACTTTTGTTTCATTATGTAATAATTCTACTAATTCATCCATGCTTTCCGAATCTAAATATTTGCAACCTGTTTTAGGGGCAGGTAATTTAAATTTAACTACAGAAGTCAATTTGTTTTGATCTGTAGGTTGTAAAACATTTAAAGGTTTTGTACGAGCTGCCATGATTCCTCGCATATTAGGAATTCTTTGTTCTGCCATTCCTTTTGATGCGCTTAGGACAAAGGGGAAATCAACTTCAACAACTTCAATTCCGCCCTGAACATCTCTTTCGAGAGTTCCTTGAGTACCATTAACATCTAATTTATTTGCCAAAGAAACAAAAGGCATATCAAGTAATTCCGCTAGCATTCCACCAATTTGAGCCCCATTGTAATTGATGGTTTCTTTTCCTGTCATTACAATATCAAAATTTTCATTTTTTGCATATTCAGAAATTTGTTTAGCAACAAAGAATGAATCCGTTGGATCTGCATCAATTCTAACAGCATTATTTGCTCCAATAGCAAGTGCTTTTCTAATTGTAGGATCATCTGTAGACGTTCCAACTGTTATTGTGGTAACAGTTCCACCACTAGCCTCAACTAATTCCAGAGCCCTAACTAACGCATACCACTCGTCGTAAGGGTTTACAATGTACTGTACTCCATTTTCGTCAAATTTTGTATTATTATCCACAAAATTTATTCTACTTGTAGTATCTGGCACTTTACTAATACACACTAATATTTTCATTAAAAAAAAGTTTTTTAAATTTATTTATCAAAGTTAAATAAATCTATTTAGAACAATTATAAACAATTGTATAATATTGTTAATTCACAATAAAATTTTTTCTAAACATTAGTTTTTAAAATAATTTTTCAAAAAAATATTGATTTAATTTAAAAAGTCTTATTTATAATTTATTTTTGGCCAAATTTTACAATATGAGAACAGTTCAATACAGAGAGGCTCTTAGAGAAGCAATGGTTGAGGAAATGAGAAAAGACGAAACAGTCTTTTTAATGGGTGAAGAAGTCGCTGAGTACAATGGAGCATATAAAGTTTCCCAAGGAATGTTGGACGAGTTTGGTGTTAAGAGAGTAATCGATACTCCAATTGCTGAACTTGGATTTGCAGGAATTGCAGTTGGAGCAGCTATGAATGGTCTTAGACCGATTGTAGAATTTATGACTTGGAATTTTGCGCTCCTTGCTTCAGATCAAATAATTAATAGCGCAGCAAAGATTCTTCAAATGAGTGGAGGACAATATTCATGCCCGATAGTATTTAGAGGGGGAAATGGTCCTGCAGGTCAATTAGCTGCAACTCATTCGCAAAGCTTTGAATCTTTTTATGCCCATGTTCCTGGACTTAAAGTAGTTACTCCTTCAAATCCATACGATGCTAAAGGTCTTTTAAAATCGGCTATCAGAGACAACGATCCTGTTCTTATAATGGAATCTGAAAAAATGTATGGTGATAAAGGTGAAATTCCTGAAGGAGAATATTTAGTCCCTATAGGAAAAGCAGACATCAAAAGAAAAGGTGACCATATAACAATAGTTTCTTTTGGTAAAATTTTAAAAATTGTTTATCAAGCAGTCGAAGAACTTGGTAAGGATGGTGTTTCTTGCGAAGTAATTGATCTTAGATCTGTAAGACCAATTGATTATGATGCAGTAGTAAATTCTGTTAAAAAAACCAACAGATGTGTGGTTGTTGAAGAAAGTTGGCCACTTGCCTCAATTTCTGGTGAAATTGCCTACCACCTACAAAGACATGCTTTTGACTACTTAGATGCCCCAGTAATGAGAGTTATGCAAGCAGATACACCATTTGCTTTTTCTAAAGTCTTAATAGATGAAGCTCTTCCAAGCGTTAAAAGAATTGTTGATTCTGTGAAATCTAGTCTTTACGTAAGTTAAAGACTTATTTTAAAGTGCTGAAATAAGTAAATCCAAGTTTTTATATGGGATATTAAAAGCCTTTCCTAATATAGATGAAGTCAATGTTCCGTTATAAATATATACTCCATGCCTAAAACCTTTGGAGTACTGAATCAATTTCTCACACCCTCCAGTCTCTGAAATTTCAATTAATAATGGAGAAAAAATATTACTTAAACTAAAACTTGCTGTTCTTGAAACTCTAGAACCAATATTAGGAACACAATAATGAATAACATCGTGCCTATTGAATGTTGGCTTTTGGTGCGTAGTAATTTTAGATGTTTCAAAGCACCCTCCTTTGTCAATACTAACATCTACTATAACCGATCCTGATTTCATTTTCTTAACGACATCTTCAGTGACAATACAAGGTGTCCTTCCATGAGAAGCACTCAGTGCACCAATAGCTACATCACATCTCATTAAAGCTTTTTCTAAAACTTTAGGCTGAATGACTGAAGTAAAAATCTTTTGTCCAATCTCATTCTGAAGGCGTCTTAATTTAAATAAAGAATTATCAAATACTTTCACTGAAACCCCAAGTGCTAAGGCTGCACTAGCAGCAAACTGTCCAACAGTTCCAGCGCCAATTATTACTAATTCTGGTGGAGTTATTCCAGCTACTCCTCCCATCATCAATCCTTTTCCATTATTAGCATTACTCATAAGCTCTGCTGCAATTAAAAAGGAAGAAGTTCCAGCTATCTCTCCCATAGATCTAACTAAAGGAAAAGAACCACTCTTGTCTTCAATGTAGTCCCAAGCTATGGCCGTAATTTTTTTAGCCATTAATTTTTTCAATGTATTTTCTGGTTGTGCAGTAATCTGTAAAGCAGAAAAAAGTATTTGCTTGTGCTTCATTAAAGCAATTTCTTTATCGTTAGGAGGGCTTACCTTAAGAATTATATCTGCCTTATATATTTGCTTAGTATCGTTTATAATTTCAGCACCAGATTCACTGTAATCTGAATCCGAAAAATTAGCGTTTTCACCGGCGCCAGTTTCAACTACAACTCTATGGCCATTAGCAACTAACAAACTTACTGACTCGGGTACTAATGCAACTCGTTGTTCTTGAAGCTCCGTTTCTTTAGGAATTCCAATATATAAATTTTGATTCTTCTGGCTAGTTTCTAGCATTTCCTCTTGGGGAGAAAGTGAGGCTTGAAGCGCTAATGATTTAAGTGCATCTCCAGATAAACTCATGTCTTAATATTAATTTTTCGTAAATCTTTATCTACTGTTATGTTTACCCTTACGCAATTAGATGGTAAAAAGTTATAAATATTTTGTGGCCACTCTATAAAACACAAATTCTTATCATTTATTATTTCAAGTAACCCTATGTTTTCAACCTCGCTTTCATTTTCAATTCTATAACAATCTACATGATAAATAGTCTGACTACTGTCCCCTAAATATGTGTTTATAATACTGAATGTTGGAGAATTAGCATCTTTAACTCCTAAAAAAGAGACAATAGAATTAATAAGAGTAGTTTTACCACTTCCCATTTCTCCTTCAAATAAGAACAAATTATAAGATTTTGTTAATTCAATAATCTCTTTAGAAACTTTATTTAGTTCAGAAAGTTGATTAATAATGAAGGATTTATTAGACATTATTTACGAGCTATAAAAATGAGTTCCGAAGAATTCAATCTTAATTTTTCATAATTAATCTCTCCAAGAGCAGTTTTGGGATCAAAAACATCTACTTTGAAGCCTGCTTTTTCAAGCCTTTTTGGATAATCTTGCCCATACAATCTAACATGATCTTTTTGCCAAAAATGAATTTCTCTTTCTTTTGGATCATTAATTGAAGAGTCTTCATAGGTGACTTTATTATTGTAATCAATTGGAACCTGGAAAATTCCCCATCCACCAGGTTTCATTACCCTAAGTAACTCCTTCATACATTGAAAATCGTCTTGAACATGCTCTAAAACATGGTTACAAAAAATAACATCATATAAATTATCTTCAAGAGGGATTTTATGCAAATCAAAATGTAAATCTGCAATTGGAGACTCCATATCTGCAGTAGTATAACTCAGGTTTTTCTGTTTTTTAAAAATAGGATAAAAACATTGTTCTGGAGCAATATGAAGTACTTTTTGAATTTCCTCTTTGAAAAAAGAACTCTGTTTCAAATAAAGCCACATTAATCTATGTCTTTCCAATGTTAAATCAAATGGACATAGAACATTTTCTCTGTGCGCGGTATTGGACCCATAAGAAAGGAATTTTCTAAAATCTCTTTCACACACTGGACAATGTACTTTATTTCCATAATAAGCCAATGGTGCAAACAATTTGAATAAATAACTTAGCCTTATTAAAAGTGGTCTTGGAAGAGTATTAAGTAGAAATTTGTAGAGCTTTTTCATTTCAATAGCTTGTCTATTTCTTGAGCATAATCTAACGAATCATCTCTGTAAAAATTCAATTCTGGTATTTTTCTTAATTGATTTCTTACCAATTTACTAATCTCGTATCTTATAAAATTTGATTGACTATAAATATGGTCAAATGAGTCATCATTATTTTTTCCTCCAAAAATGCTTATATAAACTTTAGCAATAGATAAATCCGGACTCATTCTTACAGTTGTAACCGTAACCATTGCCCCTTTCCCGATAGAAATTGCATTTCTCTGGAAGTACGTTCCAAGCTCTTTTTTAATTACACTAGCTATTTTTTCTTGTCTTACACTCATTAAGGATGCAAATTTAGAAAAAGAGATCACTTTAACACAATAGTTTGGGATATTGATAGTTGATAACAATAATTAAGTAAGTATATTAACTTTGCTGAAGATAATTAAAAATGAAAAACTTAATTAGAATAGCTAAAATAACCTTGCAATTCAAAAGAACTCTTTTTTTGAACCTAGGATTTAATATTTTAGGAATGGTGTTTTCCATCTTTTCCTTTGCTATGATTATCCCTTTATTAAGAATTATATTCAATTCTTCCACTGCTGTTTTTGAAAAAACAATTAGCTCCTACAATGGCGATTTCAGCTGTACAAAAGATGGAATATTAAGCTTTGTGAATTATTACTTAGCCAAGCATGCAATAAGTGAAGGAAGATATTCTACTCTAATATTGATATGTATATTTTTAGTAATAATGGTTTTTTTGAAAAACATGTTTACATTCCTAAGCACTTTTTTTCTCTCAGATTTAGTTCAAAGTTCAGTAAAAAAATTGCGTGAAAAAATGTATCAAAAAATACTAGTTTTACCTATGTCTTTCTTTTCAGATGAAAGAAAGGGGAATTTATTATCGACATTTTCTGCAGATTTAAAAGAGACTGAACTTGCCATAAAAGCAACTACTAATGCGATTTTTAAAGACCCTTTTTATGTTATTGGCTATTTTGCTACTCTTTTTATTATTAGTTTTAAATTGACTTTTTTCATTGTTTTGTTCTTGCCTATAGCAGGACTAATTATTTCAAAAATTAGTAACAGTTTAAAGAAAAGATCTAAAAAAGGACAACAGGACTTGGGAGATATTTTATCCCTGACTGAAGAAACTTTATTTGGCTTAAGAATTGTAAAAAGTTTTAATGCTCAGTCCTTTATGAATAATAGATTTGAGAGGAAAAGCAATTCACTTTACTCCTTAATGCTCGGGATAAACAGAAGAATTTACTTAGCATCTCCAATAAGTGAATTTTTGGGAGTTTTGGCAACTTCTGGCGTCTTATTATATGGTGGAAATTTAGTTCTGAACGAATTTATTCAGCCAGATGTTTTTATTGGTTATCTCATCCTATTTTCTCAGCTTATAAGTCCATTCAAATCTATTTCTAAAGCTGTTTATGACTCATCTCAAGGAATTGCAGCTTTAGAACGAATAGAAAAAATAACATTACAAGACCAATTAATTAAAAATAGTCCTGTGAGTCCACAACCAGTTATTTTCAATAAAGAAATAAGTTTTAACAATGTTTCCTTTAAGTACAATCAAGAACAAGTTTTAGAAAATATATCATTTAAAATAAAAAAAGGAGAAACGGTAGCAATTGTAGGTCATTCTGGGTCGGGTAAATCAACAATTGCAGATTTATTAATCAGATTTTATGATGTTGTTGAAGGAAGTATAAATATTGATAACATAAACGTAAAAAAAATTAATCTAAGTCAGCTTAGAAACTTAATGGGAGTAGTATCTCAAGATTCAATTCTATTCAATGATACTGTAATAAATAATATAGCTTTTGGGGTTGAAATAGAAAATTCTCAAGTCTTGGAATCCTCTAAAATGGCTAATGCAGATAAATTTATTCAAAATCTTGATGAAAAATACGAAACATTTATTGGGGATGCTGGAAACAAATTATCAGGTGGTGAAAAACAAAGATTAAGCATAGCCAGAGCAATTTATAAAAACCCGGAAATACTTATTTTAGACGAAGCTACTTCTTCCTTAGACACAAAGTCTGAAAAAGCTGTTCAAGAAGCTCTAAACAGATTAATGAAAAATCGAACTTCTTTAGTTATAGCTCATAGATTATCAACAATTCAAAATGCTGATAAAATTATAGTTTTAGACAATGGTAAAATCGTAGAAATGGGTAGTCATAAAGAATTAGTATCCAAAAATAGCTTTTATAAGAAATTTATAGATATGCAATCTTTTGAATAATGGATGTGAAACCAAAAAAGTACTTAGGGCAACATTTTTTAATAGATGATATAATAAGCGAGAGAATATCTGAAACTATTTCAAAGACTAATAAAGTTAACTTACTTGAAATTGGGCCTGGGAAAGGAGCTTTGACAAAGTTTCTCTTACATGAAAATATTAATTTAATTTCCTACGAGGTAGACGAAGAATCAATTACCTATTTAAAAAATGCATATCCAACTTTGAAAGTTCGTAATGAAGATATTTTAAAAACTGATTGGACTAAAATATTTAAAGGGAACTTTTCCGTTACTGGAAATTTCCCTTATAACATATCATCTCAAATACTTTTCAAAATCTATGAAAACAGAACTAAAATAGATGAAATGGTGGGAATGTTTCAGAAAGAAGTTGCTGAAAGGGTTTGCTCGGGTCCAGGGACTAAGAGGTATGGTATTTTATCTGTATTAATTCAAGCATTTTACAATGTAGAATATTTATTCACCGTAAATGAAGATGTTTTTAATCCACCACCAAAAATAAAATCTGGTGTAATTAAAATCACTAGAAATAATATAATTGAGCTAGATTGTGACGAAAAATTATTTTTTCGAGTTGTTAAAGCCATTTTTAATCAACGAAGGAAAATGGCTAGAAATTCACTTAAACCTATATTAGGTAACAAAAAAATTGACCATATTTTACTAACTAAAAGACCTGAAGAACTGTCCATTGAAAACTTTATAGAAATAACAAAGATGATAGAATCCAAAATTAACTAGCTAAAATCCAGTTAATAATTCATATTTTCGTGTAGATTATATTTCATACTTTTTTGAATGCAATTTGAATTAACTAAAGAATTTATAAACAATTTAATTTCAGCACTTGAAAGTGAAGACAATAGCTATATAGTAGAAGCTGTTAATCCTTTGCATCCTGCAGATATTGCAGAAATATTGGAAATAGTTGATCTTCCCCAAGCTCAATATCTATATCAATTACTAGATGAAGAATTAGCTTCTGAAGTATTGGTTGAAATTGAGGAGGATACAAGAGAGCAATTTCTCGAAACTTTTTCTGCAGAAGAAATTGCCGATTCCATAGAAAAAATGGATGCTGACGATGCAACCGACGTAATTCAAGATTTACCAGAAGATGTCCAAGAAGAAGTTCTTGAAGCTTTAAAAGACGAGGAACACTCCTCCGATATTTCTATGCTAATGAACTATGACGAAGATAGTGCAGGTGGTATAATGGATGTGGATTTTGTTTCTGCAGATTGGAATTGGACAGTAAAAAATGCAATTAAAAAACTAAGAGAACAAGTAGAAAATGTAGATCAAGTTTATACTATTTATGTGGTGGATTCTTCCAATAAATTTAAAGGAATACTATCGCTTAAAAGATTTCTATACACGTCTGATGATACTTTAATAAAAGATATTTATAAAAAAGATTCTATTTCAGTATTGGCAAGTGAAGACTCAGAATCTGTAGCATTAAAAATGGAGAAATATGATTTAGTTGTTGTTCCGGTTGTGGATGAAAATAATAAATTGCTTGGTAGAATTACCATTGATGATGCCCTTGATGTAATTAAAGAAGAAGCAGAAAAAGATTACCAAATGGCGAGTGGGATTTCTGAAAAAGTAGAATCCTCAGATTCATTATTTGTAATTAGTAGAGCTAGGTTACCATGGCTGTTAATTGGACTAATGGGAGGAATTCTTGGGGCATATGTAATTGGTTTTTTTGAATACCAGCTAAAAGAAAATGCTGTAATGGCAACCTTTATACCCTTAATATTAGCAATGGGAGGTAATGTTGGTGTACAATCTTCGGCGATAATTGTACAATCCTTGGCTAACAATACTTTAAATTACGAATCCATTTTGAAAAAATTATTCAAAGAACTTCTTGTAGCATTATTCAATGGATTTATCTGCGCTTCTATAGCATTGGTATTCTGTTGGATTACAAGAAGTGATTTTTATCTTGCTTTAACAATTGGAGTTTCTTTAGTTGCTGTATTTACATATGCAGGTCTTTTTGGAACATTTGTTCCATTAATACTCAATAAATATAAAATTGACCCTGCACTTGCTACTGGCCCATTTATCACTACTACTAATGATATTATTGGATTACTCATCTATTTCTTAATAGGAATGGCTCTATACTTTTAGTCATGAGAGTTGTTCTTCTAGACAATTTTTCATCAATTATATATCATACTCTTTCAAGTTGGAAGTGGCAAGTTATTAATGGTCAGAATTGGACTCTAGAAGATTTCAAAAAAAATGCCAGCCATTTAGAAGGAATAATAATAAGATCTAAATTCCCACTAGATAAAAAGCATCTTACAGTAGCCAAAAAATTAAAATTTATAGCTAGACCTGGATCGGGATTAGAAAATATTGATTTAAAATATTGTAAAGAAAATAATATAGAAGTTTTTCGAAGTCCTGAAGGAAATAGAGATGCCTTAGCAGAACACACATTAGGAATGCTTCTTTCTCTTATCAACCATTTAAACATTGCAGATAATGAAGTTAGAAACAATATTTGGGAAAGAGAAAAAAATAGAGGGAGTGAGCTAAAAGGTAAAGTAATGGCCATTATTGGATATGGACATATGGGAAAGGCATTTGCTCAAAGACTTAATGGATTTGAAATGGAAGTTATTGCATATGACAAATACAATTCAGGATTCGGTACTAATCATGTAAAAGAAGTTAATTTGGAAGAAATATTTCAAAGAGCAGATTTTGTCAGCTTACACACTCCATTAAGCAGTGAAACAATAGGGATGATGAATAGCTCTTTTTTTGAAAAATTCAAAAAACCTTTTATAGTTATTAATACTGCTAGAGGAAAATCTCTTATTTTGGAAGACTTAATAGATTCTTTAAATTCAAAAAAAATAATTGGAGCCTGTTTAGATGTTCTAGATATTGAATCTTCAAATTTCAGTCTTAATAAGGCTAAAAATCAAAGTTTTGAAAAACTTAAAAAGTTTAATAATGTTGTCTTAAGTCCTCATATTGCTGGCTGGAGCTATGAATCTAAACAAAAAATGGCAAAAGTGATTTTAGAAAAAATTCATCTAAAATTTATATTATAGCAACTATTATTAAGATGAATAAATCAATGTTATATAAAATTCTAGGTCCACTTCTATTTCTTTCAACTTTATTCTTAACTCCACCTGAAGAAATGACAGAAAGTGGTTTTAGACTATTAGGTATTATTCTTTGGATGGCAGTATGGTGGATTAGTGAAGTAGTGCCAATTGCTGTTACTGCTCTAATTCCAATAATTTTATTCCCTTCCACGAATGTGCTAAATATTCAAGAAACCGGTTCCAATTATGGGCATAAATATATTTTCTTATTTATTGGTGGGTTTATTTTAGCAAATGCCATTCAAAAATGGAATCTTCATAAAAGAATTGCTCTAAATATCATATTAAGATTGGGAGGAAGTAATGATAAAATTATACTGGGATTTATGCTAGCAACTGGATTTCTTTCTATGTGGATTTCTAATACAGCGACAACTGTAATGATGCTGCCAATTGCATTATCAGTTATAAATCAGGTAAAGGATCATCCAGACACTTTAATAAATGAAAATAAAATTTTCGGAAAAGCATTGATGCTATCAGTGGCCTACAGTGCTTCAGCTGGTGGAATAGCTACTTTAATTGGAACACCACCAAACTTAATATTTGCAGGATTCGTTCAAGATAATTTCAATATTGAAATTTCATTTTTTCAGTGGATGAAGATTGGTCTTCCAGTTTCTATTATTTTAATGTTTTTCATTTGGTGGTTTTTAACAAAAGTTGCTTTTAAAATGAATAAAGTTGGATATCCAGGAGGCAAGAAAGAGATTAAAAGACTTTTAAATCAAATGGGGGGTGTTAGAAGTGAAGAAAAGAAAATTCTTTTTGTATTTATCATTACTATACTTTGCTGGATATTTAGAAAAAACACCATAAATCTTCTAATACCAAATTTTGACGACAGTATGATTGCAATTTCAAGTGCAATTATTTTATTCATTTTACCTTCCAAAACAAATAAAGAACCATTAATGAAATGGAAAGATGCAGTATCTATTCCATGGGGAATACTCTTGCTTTTTGGAGGCGGATTATCAATTGCTAAAGGATTTCAAGCTAGTGGATTAGACGATTGGATTGGGGAGCAATTAACCTTCATCTCATTTTCAAGTGCATTTATTCTTATTCTACTTATTGTAGCCGGAGTAAATTTTCTTACAGAACTCACCTCTAATATGGCAACTACAGCTATGCTTCTGCCAGTAATGGTTCCGTTAGCTTCTCTTATGGGTATTAACCCTTATCTATTACTTGTAGGTACAACATTGGCTGCTTCATGTGCATTTATGTTGCCAGTTGCAACACCGCCTAATGCGGTTGTATTTGGTTCAAAACTGCTAAATATAGCTGATATGGTAAAAGCTGGAATTTTTATTAACCTTTTTTCTATAATATTAATTCTTTTAATGATTTATTTTGGAATGCCTTTTATATGGAAATTAGCTGTTTAGAGTCTTGTCACCTTAAAATCTTTTAAATTATTTACAGAGTTTACTTTTATTTTAAAGAACATAGGTAACAAATTTGAAGAATTATAAAAGCTTTATTACTCATTTAGAAGTCAATCTAAAATAGGTCTTGCATATCCTATTAAATTTTAAATGAGCGATTTAACCCTCATTAACGGACATTTTTGAAAACTATATTTTAGTTTTGATCTTATTAGGATTTACTATATTGCAAGATAACAACTCTTTATAATTTGAAAAAAAACATAATTATTCCCACTTTCTTCATGTGTATTTCTATGAATGCTCAATTGAAGAACCCCAAAAATTTGCCTTATTTCTGGAAAACCGATACGACTAAGCATACCACCCAGCTTTCGGATCTAACAGTAACTACTGCTAAGGACATGTTGCCGACTTTGGATTTCCCTAAATTTATAACACAAGATAATTCAGATTTCTATTTCTATGATCACGAGCCTGTAATTGTGATTTCAGAGAATGGAGAGACCAAGGCTTATCCCTTAAGCTTATTGACTATGTATGAGCTGACCAATGATAGAATTGGTGGTAAGCAGATTATGGTTTCATATTGCCCAATGTGCAACTCTGCAATGTGCTATAACCGAAAGCTCGTTAAGGATGGCGTTGAGCATTTACTCAGTTTTGGCATCTCTGGGCTGCTAATGCATGACGATATGATCATGTACGACCGGGAGACCGAAACCTGGTGGGAGCAAATCATGGGGGAGGGTATGGTTGGAGAATTGGCTGGAAGTAATTTAGAGATGATGAGTGCTCTAATCATTTCTGTGGAAGATTACTTTGATCGGTATCCTGATGGATTAATTTTGTCTCCTATTGGGCTTGAACTCTTGGAAGATGGGAAAATTCACCGCCCTTTTTATCATTTAGATCATAATAAAACAAAGGTTGACCCTAAATACTTTGTCTCTGAAAAATTTGATGACCGATTGCCACCGTTGGAGCGGGTTTTGGATATTCATGTCTTTGACCACAACAAAATTTATCCCTTTTCAGCAATTGCAGAGAAGCAAGTGATTAATGAAGTGTTTTATGATACTGAATTGGTGATTTTTTACCATAATAAAACTGTTTCCGTTTTGGATGAAGATGATCTGACTAAATCAAAACGTGTCGGAAGTGCAACTGCTTTTGCAGCTGACCTTGATGGAGTCAATTATACCTTTAAAAAACATGGAGAATATTTCATGGACTACGAAACTGGGTCAATTTGGGATATTACTGGGTATTGCCGTGAAGGGGAACTTAAGGGTAAGCAATTATGGATATTACCACATAGCAATCATTTTGCTTTTGCTTATTTAGCCTTTTATCCTAAATCAGAGATTTACGGTCAAGATTAGTAATTATTCTTTAAAGGCTTTTTACGCATTAATAAATTGATAAGGTTGATATTTATCACCAACAAAAGCGATGAAAAAATAATATCTTAAGAATTGAGGATAAAATTTCTAATTACCAGGTTTGTATATTATCTTAATCAATTACTGACACAGAGATCAGGATTTCATTATGAAAAACATGAAATTATTATGATTTTAATTATTTATTTTGGAGTAAATCTAGAGTAGGAATTAAATTTTTATAACTCTTATATATTCTTCTTTCTCACAAAACTTTACTTTTAATAGATAGATTCCCTTTTGAAAGTTTATTAATGAGATATTTTCACCTAATTGCCTCCCCATTAATTTGCCATTCACATCACAAATATAGGTTTCAAAAGGGCCTTTGCAAGACTTAAATTTTAATTGTATGTTATTAAAAGTAACACTTGGGCATGCAATTATGGATTGTTTTTTTAATGGATTATAACTACTTTGATTATCTCCATTGAATGCCCCAATATTAGGGGGGGAAGTATTGGAAACAAGATTCCCAAAATAATCCTTTCCACCATTATTATTTAAATAGTTTGTTGAATCGTTACTTCCAGAAATTAGTTTCCCATTACCAATTGCTACACTAGTATTTTGGATTTTATATAATAATGGATCATTAACCCCCAGACTAAAGGCATTAACTAAATGAGGATCTGCAAAAATGGCATTATTCAACAAATCACTATCTAAGTCTATACGAGAGGAATCGAAAAAAATATTGTTACTTATATTTAAAGTATTAGATGTATTTTGTAATAAAGTTGGAATTTTATTTCCGTTGCTCCCAACATAAATTAAATTATTATAAAGATGAACATCTCCAATATTTGGCCAAAAATATATTTCAGGGTTAAGAGTATCATTTAAGAAAATAGTATTGTTATAAATAAAACTGCCTAAATTCGGACATCTTGGACCTGATCCACAATAATTAGATATCCAAAATATTTTTCCTTTTTTATCCCAATTTAAACTATTAGGATCTACTCTGTAACCATCATTCACACTAATATTATACCTATAACCACAGTTGATATTATCCCCTAAAATCTCTGCGAAACCTCCTTCGTTATTGTAACTATAGTTATACTGAAATACAACATTTTCGTTTCCATAATCTATATGAGCTCCGTAAGAATCTTGTGGTCCATGAGCATTCATGAAATAATTATGTTGGACAATTACGTCTTTACAGTCAAAGGTCCATAACCCACTTCCTCTCTTCCACATTCTGGAGTCTACACTAGAGCCAGTATGGTTAAATGAACAATTTTGAACTAATATGTTTTTAGATTTATTAGGAACAAAGCCCGACCCGCCAGTATTTTCAAAATTACAATCCAAAATTCGAAAATCTGTATTTTTTACACTATCAATATTATTTAACCCAATTGACTTGATCCAAATCCCATAATGTCCAGTTTGTAAAAAATCACAATTTGAAATTTCTACGTTGGAAATAATATTAAATAGAGAATTAACAGTGTCGGATTGAGCTTCAAACTTAATCCCATAACCTTTATGAATATTTTGACTTAATACTGGACTTGGATAGATATCGTGTATTTTTAAGTTGTTCATAGAAAAACCAGACAAAGACATAGAAGTAGCAACTATTTTAATTCCAAAACGAATATTTTTTCCGGATCCCCAAGTATTAGAAGCACCTGAAAAACCGGGAAGTAACTTAATATTCCCTAATGAATCTAGATGAGAATTATGATTAGAAATGTCTAAATTATTAATGCTTATATAATTGTCATTATATAATAAAATACAAGATTGATATCCATCGCCATTAATTATAGCTTTTTCTATTCCACCATAAGTGTCAATAACAATTGGATGTATTGAGTCACCAGAACCTTTCAACCAGAACATGCCATGAAATGTATCTCCAGACTTAAATAAAATAGAGTCCCCGGGAAAAAAATTAAAAGTATTGAGTCTAGAAATTGTTTTTATAGGGTTGTGTAAACTAAGTCCAGAATTTGAGTCATTTCCTAGAGCATTACTTATAAAATAAGTTGTAGCATTCATACTTACAAATGAAGAAAGTATGTAAACAAGAAATATATATTTTCTATTACTCATAGTCAACTTAAAATGACCTTACTAATTATTAAAGGTTAATATATTTATATCTAATAGGTTATAAAAGTAATGAAAGGCAAAATATAGTATAGATTTTTAATTGTGTGAAATTAATTAACCATTTGCCATGTTCCACTACTAATTAGTGGTTCTGCTTGTTTAAATTTCAATTCTTTGGTTTCGCCATTTTGAAGATTTAAAATTTTAACTCTTTCATTTCTCCCTGGCTTTTTTGCAACCATCACTGGAGAATGTTTTACAGGCTGTCCAGATTGGTTCTGTTGAGCCATTTCGTTATTCATTCTTGTAGACTGAGCAACATCTTCCCTGCCTGCTTTCAACTTGCTAAAGTCTTGTTTTGGTCTTGGATTATTTTCAGAAGATAGTCTTTCTTCATTAGGGTCATGAAGTTGGGCTTTCATTAAAAACGAAATAATATCTCTATTCATTTTATCCATCATAGACTGAAAGAGTTCGTATCCTTCCAACTTGTAGATTAACAATGGGTCTTTCTGTTCATACTGTGCATGGTAAACACTTTGCTTAAGGAAATCCATTTCTCTTAAATGCTCTTTCCACTCATTGTCAATGAATGCAAGAGTGATATTTCTCTCTAAAGCTTTAAGAGCTTCTAAGCCTTCAGTTTCATATACTTTAGTAAGTTTTGCAACTACCTTCATAGCTCTTCTTCCATCAGTAAATGGAATCACAATATTATCTATTTTATCCGATTGGTTTTCGTGAATATTTTTAATTACTGGGAAAATATTTGATTTAATATTTGCAGTTTTTCTTAAGTATTTTTCTTTTGCTTCTTTGTATAAATCTTCTGTTAACGAATTTGAATCTTTTTCTAAAAATTCTTTTTCACTAAATGGAGATTCTATACCAAAACTTGTTATCACATTGTAATTGAAATCTTCAAAATCAGAATTTTGTTGTGCATTTAAAACTGTTATGTTACAAATATCGTAAATCATGTTGTCTATGTCAAGATCTAGCTTATCCCCAAAGAGAGCATTTTTTCTTCTGTTATAAATAGCAGTTCTTTGGCTATTCATTACATCATCAAATTCCAACAATCTTTTTCTTATCCCAAAATTATTTTCCTCCACTTTTTTCTGAGCTCTTTCAATAGATTTGGTGATCATAGAGTGCTGAATAACTTCTCCTTCCTTATGGCCCATTCTATCCATCATTTTAGCAATTCTCTCAGATCCAAAGAGTCTCATTAAGTTATCTTCTAGAGAAACAAAAAACTGAGTAGAACCTGGATCACCCTGTCTCCCCGATCTTCCTCTAAGTTGTCTGTCTACTCTTCTTGAATCGTGTCTTTCAGTACCTATTATTGCTAGTCCACCTTGCTCTTTTACTCCGTCTCCTAGTTTAATATCTGTTCCTCTACCTGCCATATTTGTTGCAATTGTAACTGTTCCTGGCTTTCCAGCTTCTGTAACTACTTCTGCTTCTTTTTGATGCAATTTTGCATTTAAAACCTGATGAGGTAATTTCTTTAACTTTAGCAATCTCGATAAAAGCTCTGATACTTCTACAGAAGTAGTTCCAACTAAAACGGGTCTTCCATTGGAACGGATTTTTTCAATTTCTTCGATAATTGCCTGGTACTTTTCTCTTGCAGTTTTATAAACCAAGTCATTTTGATCGTCTCTTATCAATGGTTTGTTGGTTTTAACAGCAACAACATCTAGTTTATAAATATCCCAAAGTTCTTTTGCTTCAGTCTCTGCAGTACCAGTCATTCCCGCCAACTTGTGGTACATTCTAAAGTAGTTCTGAAGAGTAATAGTTGCATAGGTTTGAGATGCTGCTTCTACTTTTACATTTTCCTTCGCTTCAATTGCTTGGTGAAGACCATCAGAATATCTTCTACCATCCATAATCCTTCCAGTTTGCTCATCAACTATCTTTACCTTATTATCCATTACAACATACTCTATATCCTTTTCAAACAAAGAATATGCTTTTAGGAGTTGATTCATTGAGTGAATTCTCTCTGCTTTTATCGTATAATCAGACATCATCTGATCTTTCAATTCAACTCTTTTTTGAACATCTGGAGTTTTTTGTTCTATTTCAACAACTTTTGCACCAATATCAGGTAAAATGTAAAATTCAGGGTTGTTTTCACCAGAAATTAAATCAATTCCTTTTTCAGTTAAATCAATGGTGTTATTTTTTTCATCAATTACAAAATACAGTAATTCATCTGCCTTTGGCATTTCCTTGGCATTGTCTTGTAGATAAAAATTTTCTGTTTTTTGCAAGTGAATTTTAATTCCAGGCTCACTTAAATATTTAATAAGAGCTTTGTTTTTTGGAAGACCCCTAAATGATCTAAAAAGAGACAAACATCCTTCTTCAAATAAAGCTTTTTGTTGTTTTTTATCTAATCCATCTTGTTCTGATTTAGCAATTTTTGTTTTCGCTTCATTTAATAGAGTATTGATAAGTTTCTTTTGATAAGTAACAAGTTTCTCAACTTTAGGCTTTAATGCAACATATTCTTGTTGGTCACCTTTAGCTACAGGACCCGAGATAATTAATGGTGTTCTAGCATCATCTATTAAAACAGAATCTACCTCATCAATAATAGCAAAATGATGCTTTCTTTGAACTAAACCATCGGTTTCAGAAACCATATTATCTCTCAAATAATCAAATCCAAATTCGTTATTGGTTCCGAATGTAATATCTGCATTGTAGGCTTTTATTCTTTCTGGTGAGTGTGGTTGGTACATATCTATACAGTCTACTGTTAAGCCATGAAACTGATATAAAGGACCCATCCATTGGGCATCTCTTTTTGCCAAATAATCATTCACAGTAATTACATGAACTCCTTTACCAACCAATGCGTTTAGATATACAGGCAAAGTAGCAACTAATGTTTTACCCTCACCAGTCATCATTTCTGCAATTTTACCTTTGTGAAGAGCTGCTCCACCCATAAGTTGAACATTGTAATGTACCATTGACCATTCAACTGGTGTTCCAGCTGCATCCCAACTGTTTTTCCAAATAGCGTGGTCCCCTTTGATTTCTACAACATCTAATTTTTGAGAAAGTTCATGGTCGTTTTGATTTGCTGTTACCTTTAAAAAACCATTTTCAGATAATCTTCTTGCAGTTTCTTTAACAACAGCAAATGCGTCTGGCATAATCTCTAAAAGTGTAGATTCTATTACTTCATTTTCTTGAACTTCAAGTGCATCAATTTTATCGTAAATAGCTTCCTTTTCAGAAATTTCTAAATCAGAGGTTCCTTTCTCTTTTAAATCTTTAATTTCATTATGAGTGGCTTCGCATGAATTTACCAGTGTTTTCTTGAACTCTAAAGTCTTAGCTCTAAGTTCATCATCGCTAAGATTAATTAGTTTTTCAGAAAATTGATTGGTAGATTCTACAACTGGAAAAAGCTCATCAAGATCTTTCTTGTTCTTATCACCAAATAATTTTTTTAGAATACCATCAAACATTTTATCAATTTTCGGAAAACAAAAATAGGTGAATAGTTGGAATTATTAGCAAGAATAATTCTAAAAAAAATAATGAGTAAAGAAAAGAAAGCTTTAGTATTCGTCTTCGTTAAAAAAGAAATCGTCTTTTGTTGGATAATCAGGCCAAATTTCTTCAATTGTATCATAAATTTCACCTTCGTCTTCAATTGCTTGAAGATTCTCAACAACTTCCAAAGGGGATCCAGTCCTCATCGCAAAGTCAATTAGCTCATCTTTGGCAGCAGGCCAAGGAGCATCTTCTAAATATCTAGCAAGTTCTAAAGTCCAATACATAAAAAAGATTATAAGAATTGGCAAAAGTAATTTTTTTAACGAATCTGCAAAGAATTTTTAAAAAAAATTAATTATTTATTAATACCGTTTTTGGTTGGAATCCATGGTTTTTCAGGAATTTTCAGATCAAATAGTACCTTTCTAGCCAGTACAAATAAAAAATCAGAAAGTCTATTTAAGTATTTAATTATAATTGGATTAACTTTTTGAATTTCTGCAGTTTCTATAGTTAGTCTTTCTGCTCTTCTACAAACACATCTTGCCAGGTGACAATATGAAGATATTGAATGGCCTCCTGGTAAAATAAAATTTTTCATTTCCGGCAGGATTTCTTGCATATCATCAATGGATTTCTCCAAATCTAAAATAGGACCATCATCTAGTTTTGGAAGATGTACCATCATTTTTTCATTGTCACCAGTAGCTAAATAAGATCCTATGATAAATAATTCCTCTTGAATTTTGACCATAATATCATTTTCTTTAGTCTCGATATTATCTTTAATCAATCCAATCCAAGAATTTAACTCATCTACAGTACCATAAGCTTGAATACTTAAGTGGTGTTTTTTCACTCTTTCCCCACCAAATAATGAAGTTTCTCCTTGGTCTCCAGACTTTGTATAGATTTTCATATTAACTCTAATTCAAATTGATTTACAATTCCATTTAACACTTCCAACAATTCATCTTTAGATTCTAAAGTAACTAGTTGAGTTCTAATTGATTTGAAATTTGGTATGCCCTTAAAATAATTTGCATAATGTCTTCTCATTTCTACAATCCCTACCCTATCACCTTTCCATCTAATACTAAAATCCAAATGCTCTTTTACAACTTTTACTCTTTCTTCAAGAGAAGGCATAGCCAGATTATTTCCTGTATTTAAAAAATGCTTTATTTGATTAAAAAACCAAGGATTTCCAATACTTGCTCTTCCAATCATAATCCCATCAACTCCATAAATATTTTTATACCTCAAAGCTTTTTCAGGTGAATTAATATCCCCATTTCCAAAGACTGGAATTTGCATTCTCGGATTATTTTTAACTTCCGAAATTAGAGACCAATCTGCTTCCCCTTTATACATTTGGGAACGAGTTCTTCCATGAATAGATATTGCTTTAATGCCAACATCTTGTAGCCTCTCAGCTGCATCCACAATATATTTTGAACTTTCATCCCACCCTAACCTAGTTTTAACTGTAACAGGCAGATTTGTAGAATTTACTATTTCTTTGGTCATTTCCACCATTTTAGGAATGTCCTTAAGAATTCCAGCACCTGCACCTTTACAAGCAACTTTTTTAACTGGACAACCATAGTTTATATCAATAATATCTGGATTTGCTTTTTGACACATTTCAGTGGCTTTTCTCATTGAGGATATTTCCGAACCAAAAATCTGAATTCCAATAGGCCTTTCATACTCAAAAATGTCTAATTTCTGTAGACTTTTAGCAGCATCTCTGATGAGTCCTTCTGAGGAAATGAATTCTGTATACATTATATCAGCACCATATTTTTTACACAAAGCTCTGAAAGGAGGGTCGCTTACGTCCTCCATTGGAGCTAGCAAAAGTGGGAAATCTCCCAAAGATATGTCACCTATTTTTACCATAAGTTTTTTGCAAAGTTATGTATTAACAACAAATTACTATATTTCGACATGAAAAAAATAGATTTGCTTCCAGTTAGAAATTATATTGGCTTATTCTTTTTATCAATTACTATTGTTTTAATTGTTAAAATAGTATTCAATATGCTAGCATTAGAATTTATTGATGCAATTTGGGATCTAAATAGTATTCAAATCTTTAATGACCTTAACAGCAAAGAATTCAAATTTATTTTTGCCCATAAAGCATTAGCTTTTTTTGATCAAATAGGAACATTTTTAGTGCCGTCTGTTATTTTTTTATTTCTTCTTAAGACTTTTTCTCTTAATTATAGGACCCCTAACAATAAAGACCTAATAAAATGTTTATTGTACTTTGTTGTTTTGTTAGGGTTAGCTCAACTATTGTTGTTAGTATCTAACTATATAGGATATGACTTTCTTCCAATTGAAATTAAAAATTTTCTAAAAGAACAACAAGATTTTAATACTAAAATTCAAGAAGGATTTATATCTAAAAGTTTTAGAAGTTTTTTATTTAATGTTTTATTGCTCTCTATACTTCCTGCGATTGGAGAAGAGTTGTTTTTTAGAGGGATTTTGCAAAAAATATGCATTGGAATTTTTAAAAATAATATTACTGGGATTGTAGTCACCTCTTTGATTTTTGGCATGCTACATTTTCAAATTGAAAATTTACTCTCAATAATATTTGCAAGTATTTTACTAGGTCTCATTTACGACTACAGCAAAAATATTTTACTGACTATCCTATTACATTTTGGATTCAACTTTTTTTCATTAATTAGTATGCAAGGGCTAAAAATGGAATTAATTTCTGAAAATAATCTTGAAAATTTTTCTAATTATATAATGATTCCAATTGGATTGGGAATGCTAATATATTTAATAATTAAGAAAATATTTTGGAAGAAAGATTTATTTCTCTCTGTTGACTGAATAAACAACTTTGAAAGCCTCGGCCTCTTTGAGTTCGTCGTGGACTTTTCTAACAATTCTCATTTCAGTTTTTTTATCCACCTTAAAAACATTAAAAAAACGTGAGCCCCAAACCTGTGAGTACTCCGGGTTCTTCCTAAGTTCTGTTAGATAATCTTTAATTTCTGAATAGTCGTTAATTAAGTCATCGTCTAATTGGACTCTGAAATCATCTACTTTTCCTGGAACTCTTCCAATCCAAAAATAAGAAGCTTTTATATTTTTCTCTAAATCAATGGTCTCTTTAATTGCAACTTTATCAATCTCCAATTTTTTAGACTCCTTTTCTTTAAAAACTGTAGTTACCATAAAAAAGAAGAGCAACATAAATACAATATCTGGCAATGCCGCAGTTGATATAGCTGGATCCTTTCTTTTTTTACCTTTTGAAAATTTAGACATAATAACTTTTATTGAACTGATCTATTTTTTTCTTTCATTATTTTTTTAGGATAAACCTGTCTTATCGCTGAAATCTTCTGCTTATCACTCTCCACTTTGTCATTCAATCTTTCAAAAGAAACTCCAAATTTAACTTGACACAGGCTATCTCTTAAAGAATTAAGCCCTTGCATAATCTGATCTAAAACACTCATATAGGTTACATAAGTAGTAGAATTGTCTAGCTGAATAGAAACGGTTGCATTGTTTGGCAGCGTTTGAAATCCTCCTCCAAAGGCAACACAAGCATCTAGCCTTTTTTTCCATGCATCTTGCTCAATCTTAAATAATGGTGCATCTGGATATACATTTAAAGCATTTTCTAGAGACTCTAAAGTATCTTCACAAATTTTTCTAGTAACTTCAATATAAGATGGCTGATTAGGTGTTCCATCTTTATGTTGGTAAAACTTTTTTACAGCATTTTGAATATCAGTAATCTCAGCAAATTCACCTTCTATACCAATTTTATCATTTTTATTTGCCATAATTTGTAGAACATTTCTTTCGTTTAAAAGAAATTCAACATCTGACTTTTGTGGTAATCTTTCTTCATGAACTTGAGGCAAATTCATGGTAGTGGTAATAAGAAAGAAAATCAAAAGCAAAAAAGCGATATCTGCCATCGATCCAGCATTAATTTCTTCAACCTCTCTTTTAGCCATTACTTGTTAAGATATTTTGAAAATAATGGACTTCCAATCCAACCCAAAACAGCTATAAAAGTCAATATAATGGTAGATGAAATAGCCATTTTAGCCATTACTATATCTGATTTAACCACTTTCATACTTAATAACTCATTATTGTAATCCAATAATTCTTGATCACTCACATTGAACGAAAATAGATATACAGCAAGAATAAATAAGGTAAATATTCCTAGTCCAATTAAAGATTTTACTGCTTTTTTATGATCGATGAAAGCTAAATAGGCAAATGCAGCAATAACCAAACCAATTGCTAAATAAATAATGAGCAACGAGAAATTAATTAATGTTGATACATCACTCCAAAGAGTTTTTTCTTTTTCAAGAGAAATTTCTAAAGTCCTATTAGACAAATGGGCATTAAGTTCAGTAGCAGTCATTTCATTTGCCAGACCTTGGCTCTTAGCCTCAACAATAGCCCATTGCTTTTGTTGTTCATAACTCATTTCTGCAGGGTTGTCGTCATTCATAACCCATAATGTGAATAGAATTCCAAGAAAAACAATAGAGTATGTTACTATTTTAGTAATTAGATTTTGTTTGTTATTTTCCATTTCTAGAAGCTTAATTTTAAGATTATTTTCCCAAGTTATGCTTTACCAATACATCGATTAAAGAAATTGAAGCATCTTCCATTTGATTTACTAAAGAATCTATTTTTGATACTATATAGTTGTAAAATATTTGAAGAATAATGGCTACAATCAAACCAGATACAGTAGTAATTAGGGCAACTTTAATACCTCCAGCTAACTCGTCAGGCTTTGCTTCACCTTTTATTTGAATTATATCAAACGCCTGAATCATTCCTATGACCGTTCCCATAAAACCTAACATAGGAGCAAGTGCAATAAATAATCCTATCCATGAAAGACCTCTTTCTAGTAATCCCATTTGAACACCACCATAAGCAATTACTGATTTCTCTACCATTTCAACACCCTCAGAACTTCTCTCTAAACCTTGTAGAAAAATACTAGCTACTGGGCCACGAGTATTTCTACATACTTCCTTTGCATCCTCAACACCTCCATTAGAAAGAGCATTTTCAATATCTTCTAAAAGTCGTTTTGAATTTGTAGTAGCAAGATTTAAATAAATAATTCTTTCTATTGAAAGAGCTAGACCCAAAATCAATGCTATCAAAACAAAGGACATAAAAAGTGGACCACCTTCAATAAACTTTAATTTTAGTGCTTGTGAGACCGACGTATCTTCTTCTGGAATTAATTCGGATTCAATTTCACTTGTTTCTGATTCCTGAGCTTCTAAGTTCTCAGTTTCTACAACTTCTTCGATTAATGAAGAGTCAGGTATTTCACTCGTTTCTAGAGCTGAATCTGAATTTATAGTTTCTACTGAATCGTTTTGTGCTGATAAGGGATTTAAAATAAATAATCCTAAAAATCCTAAAATAAAAATTACTTTTTTCATGTTAAATATGTATGAATTGTTATAAATTTTGACTTTTGAAGTGGCCAAATTACAAAAAAATATAGCTTTTTTATTAAAATAATATTTAATCTTATTTAAAAAATAATTATTATGTTATCTCACCAGCAATATTCGATAATAAAACCTCTACAAATTTGTCTTTATCAAATGGGTATTTTTTAATTAATAACATAGATTTTACAATAACAGTCTCAAGTGTCATATCTTTCACACCAATAACACCCGCTTTTTTAAGCTGCATTCCTGTTTCATACTTTTCTTGTTCAATTTTCCCCGCTTTACATTGACTGACATTAAGAAATATTTTATCTGTAGAAATTAAGAATTCCACAAATTCTTTTTCTATTGGAAGGTTTCCAGATCCATAACTCATTAAAACTACAACTTTTGAAGAATTGCTAAGTATTAATTTAATAACATTTTTAATTATAATTCCAGGGTAAAAAAAGACTATATTAATACTGGGTTCAAATCCTTTTTCATACTTTAATTTCTTAATCTTATTTTTAAGTAAATAATTTAGATTAAAATTTATTTCCACTCCTATATCTGCCAAAGAAGGATAATTATATGATTTAAAAGCATCAAAATGGTCAGAATTAACTTTGGTTGTTCTGTTGCCTCTAAATAATTGGTTTTCAAAATAGATAGCTACTTCATTAACTACAGAATAATTATTCTGTTTCTTTGAGGCAATTTCTATTGCTGTAATAAGGTTTTCCTTGCCATCTGTTCTTACTTGGCCAAGGGGGAGTTGTGAACCAGTTAATATAATGGGCTTTGTTAAGTTTTGAAACATTAAACTTAGGGCACTTGCAGTGTAAGACATTGTATCGGTCCCGTGTAATACTACAAAACCATCAAAATAATTATAATTTTTAAATATTTCGTCTCCAATTTGAGTCCAGGTTTCAATATTCATATTGGAAGAGTCGATAGGTTTTTCAAACGCTATAGTTTCAATCGTACAGTTTAATTTATTAAGCTCTGGTACTTCATTTGTTATCTGATCAAAATTAAAAGGATTAAGGGATGATTCTAAAGGGTTTTCAATCATTCCTATTGTTCCACCTGTATATAATAAAAGTACTTTGGATTTTTTCATAAAATAAATATTGGAAAAATTACAAGAAGTCCATCTAATACAAATAAATAATAAAATTCACTTTTTATTTTTAGTGATGGTATTAAAAGTAAGTTAGTTATAATCATAAAAAAACAAAGTAGATAATTGGAAAGATATAATGTATAAAAAAACAAACATAAAATACTCAATTGAGAAATAAAAAAAGCTGCTCTGACGCCAGTAAATTGGGGTATTGTATTAATTTTTTTGTCTATAGACATGTCTCGAATATCAAAGGGTATTGTGATTGCAAATACATATACTAAAATAATGAAAGTAATTCCCCAATTAAAAATTCTACTAGAAACTAATTGAGGAATAGCACAACATGTCCAGCACCAACAAAAAGAAATAATTAAAATTTTAAAAAATGGAATATTTCTTATTTCTAATTTAATTGAAAAAGCATTTCTATAAAAAAAAACTAAACCCAAAAAAGGAATAGAAAATATAATTAAATAAATATGCATAATATAAAATGAGAGAAATGCAGAAATCAAAAACGAAATAAAAATTATCCACTTTATGAGTTTATTATTGGACTGAACCCAAAGAATTTGATTGGAACGGTGATTGTGTATTTCTTTTTGTGAAATATTTTGCAAACTGTATCCAAATAAAGTTGAAAAAAACACAAGCATTATCACTAACAAATCAACTTCTGTTTCTGTATAAAAAAAAGTTGTAAGAGCAATTCCAACAGCACCTAGTGAAATCCATAGATTGGAAAATACTATAAATTCTATTATTCTTTTTAATTGCAAAAAACTAACTTCCTAAAATATTATTTGTAATTAAAGAATCAAGAACATTTACATAATTTTTGTTTAGTGTTGATGAGTTGTAATAAAGAAAATTTGCATTGGGTTGTTCTTTAAATTTCAAAAAATCTCCTTTGTTTTTTTTAAGAAAACTAGCCAAGTGATCTTCTATAAAATTAAGTAGCTTATAACATATATCATCTCTTGAAAAAATATGAGCTGTTAAATCTTTTAAATCACTTTTATTTTCATACTTCTTAAATAAAAAAATTATCAATGAGAAATTAATAACTATAAATACTAGTTTTTGTGATTTATTGTTCATAAAATAAAATTAAACAATTTGTCAACATTACATGCGAAACAAGTTCTATATATATATTTGTAAAAAAATTACTATGGATGTAAGTTCATTTGAAAATAGGCACATCGGAATTAATGAAGACGACATTAAAAAGATGTTAAATACAATTGGGGTAGATTCCGTTGATGAGTTAATCCGTCAAACAATTCCAAATTCAATTTTAAAAAGTAGCCCATTAAATATTACAGATTCAATAACTGAAAATGATTATTTAAACAATTTGAAAAAGATTGCAGATTTAAATAAAAAATTTGACAATTACATTGGGCAAGGTTATTACGGAACACTGACTCCAAGTGTTATTAAAAGAAATATCTTATCAAATCCAGGTTGGTACACAGCATATACTCCTTATCAGGCAGAAATTGCTCAAGGAAGATTAGAGGCTCTTTTAAATTTTCAAACTTTTGTAACTGAACTCACTGGGATGGAAATTGCAAATGCATCTCTTTTAGATGAATCAACTGCAGCTGCAGAATCTATGTTGATGTTTTTTCACATGAGATCAAGGACTCAAGTAAAGTCTAATGTGAATAAATTTTTTGTTAGCAACGACTTATATTTACAGACAATAGATGTAATTACAGCAAGAGCAGAGCCACTTGGTATAGAAATTGTTTTTGGAAATGCGGATTCAATGGAATTGTCCAATGAATTTTTTGGAGCTATTGTTCAGTATCCAAATGCTTACGGAGAAATTTACGACTACAGTAAATTTACCTCTTCGTCTAAAGATTTAGATATTAAAGTTTCTGTTATAGCAGATATAATGAGTCTTGTTTTACTCAAAAGTCCTGGAAGTTGGGGGGCAGATGTAGTTGTTGGATCAACTCAAAGATTTGGAGTTCCAATGAGTTATGGTGGGCCTCATGCTGCATTTTTTGCTTGTAAAAATTCTCACAAAAGATATATTCCAGGAAGAATAATTGGTGTATCCTTAGACGTTAACGGTAACCCAGCCTTAAGAATGGCTCTTCAGACAAGAGAGCAACATATAAAAAGAGGAAAGGCAACTTCTAATATTTGTACAGCTCAAGCTCTTTTGGCAGTCATGGCTAGTATGTATGTCGTCTACCATGGTCCAAAAGGTTTAAAAAGTATTGCAGAAACAATTAGACAAAAGACATCTAGTCTTAAACAAGCACTTATCGGTTTGGGATATGAAATAAATAACTCCAACCATTTTGATACTATTTCATTCAAAGAGGATTTGGCTTCCTTAAAGTTACACTTAGAAAAAAATAAAATTAATGTTGGCTATTATAAAGATGTTGTAACAATTTCTGTTGATGAAACTAGTTCTTGGGAGAATCTAACTAAACTAGCAAATGCTTTAGGTGAATTTAAAAATTCCAATTCTAAAGTAAAACTTGAAAAAGAGATTGATAATCCTCTTTTTTTAATAAAAAATAATTCAATTTTAGAGCAAAACGTGTTTAACTCTTATCATTCTGAGACAGAAATGATGAGGTACATTAAAAAACTTGAAAATAAAGATTTATCTCTTGTTCACGGAATGATTTCTCTTGGTTCCTGTACAATGAAGTTAAATGCTGCAACAGAAATGGAACCTATTACTTGGCCTGAATTTGCAAATTTACATCCCTTTAGCCCGGTAAGTCAAACGCAAGGTTTTCAACAAATTTTTAAAGAGTTGGCAGAAGATTTAAGCGAAATAACTGGGTTTGACCAAGTTTCCCTTCAACCAAATAGTGGTGCACAGGGTGAGTATAGTGGACTTATGGTGATAAGAGCTTACCATATTTCTAATAAAGAAGGACATAGAAATATATGTCTAATTCCTACCAGCGCTCACGGAACTAATCCGGCAAGTGCAGTTATGGCTGGAATGGAAGTTGTTTTGGTTAAATGCGATAATCTAGGAAATATTGATTTAAAAGATTTGAGGGAAAAAGCTTCAACCCATGCAAATAACCTTTCGGCTTTAATGGTAACATATCCATCCACCCATGGAGTATTTGAAAAAGATATTATAGAAATTACTACCATTATACACGAATTTGGAGGGCAAGTCTATATGGATGGCGCCAATATGAATGCACAAGTTGGTCTTACATCTCCAGGATTAATTGGAGCGGATGTTTGCCATCTAAATCTTCACAAAACTTTTGCTATTCCACATGGAGGAGGGGGTCCAGGAATGGGGCCAATTGGTGTTGCAAAACATTTATCGCCATTTTTACCTAGTAATCCAATAATTAAAACTGGTGGTTCCAGAGCTATAAAAGCCATTAATGGAGCTCCTTGGGGGAGTGCTTTGATTTTGATAATTTCTTACGGATATATAAAGCTTCTAGGTGCTAAAGGATTGAAAAAATCTACGGAAATTGCTATTTTAAACGCCAACTATTTAAAATCCAAATTGAAAGACCATTTCGATGTGCTTTATTGTGGCCCTAGTGGTAAAGTTGCCCATGAAATGATTCTTGATTGTAGATCCTTTAAAAAAGATTCTGCAGTTGAAGTTGAAGACATTGCAAAAAGATTAATGGACTATGGCTTTCATGCGCCGACTGTTAGTTTCCCAGTTCCAGGAACTTTAATGGTAGAACCAACTGAAAGTGAATCACTTAAAGAATTGGATAGATTTGCTGAAGCGATGATTGGTATAAGAAACGAAATTAGAGAAATTGCTTACGAGACTTATGATGAAGTTGACAATGTTTTAAAAAATGCTCCACATACTGCATTTCAAGCAATTGATGAAAATTGGAATCACAAATATTCCAGAAGAAAAGCAGTTTATCCAAATCTAAATCAAATAAATAATAAGTTTTGGCCACCTGTTGGAAGAGTAGATAATGCATATGGAGATAGAAACTTAATTTGTAGTTGCTTACCTTTAGAAGAATATGAAAAACAAAATGAAGTAATTGAATCATAAAAAAGAAATAATATGAAAAAAATACACTTAACTATACTTTCCTTTTGCATTTGTAACATTTTTAATGCTCAACTAAAATCGAATAAAAACTTTAACTTTTGTGATTTCAAACCACTTGTTAATCAAAATTTAAATTTTTCTAAATCTAGTTTTGACACCATTGCTTACAACACTTTTGACGATATTACAGATTGGACAATTAGTGCTCCAAACATACAAGGTCAATGGGAAGTTGTTACTTCAACACCTGCTGATGTGGTAACCTATATGGGGACTATGGCTTCCAGCACAGCATCTGATGGATTTGCCGTTTTTAATGGAATACAATATTTACTTAATGCCAGTGTGGACTTTCAAGATGCGGCAATAGAATTAAATGACACTCTTGATTTAAGTAATTACCCAAGTGTTACCTTAGAATTTGAACAAATGTATAGAGCTTTTAATTACGATAAAACTTTTGTGGAATTGTCTACTGACTATGGTAGCACCTGGACTTCAATTGAGCTCAATGATCAAGTTACTACCAACGACCCAGCTATCCAAGAACTAGTTGGAATTAATATCTCTTCCTATGTTGGTGGTCAACAAGGGGTTAAAATTAGATTTAGATGGACCAGTGATAGTGACGATGATTCTTTCGGATCTGGATATGCCTGGTTAATTGATGATTTAAAAGTGACCGTTCCACCAGAAAATGACATTCAAAATGTTTCTTCTTGGATTTTTGGTGAGAATAGTGGAGGTGCTGAGTATGGTAGAACTCCAATGTCCCAAGTAGAGCAAAATTACTTTATAGGATCTTCCGTTTATAATTATGGATCTTTAGCCCAAACAAACGTTGTTGCTATCGGAAACTTCACAGGACCAACAAATATTACAAGTTCAACAACTAGTTCAATAATTGAAAGCGACTCTACAAAAGTTATTGAAAGTCTGAATCCTGTTACCTTTGCAGTTGGTAATTACACAGGTTCTGTAACTGTGACTTCAATAGGAGATACTCTAGGTTCAGGGAATTTTGACGATAATATTTACTTAAGAAATTTTGAGATTACCAATAATATCTATTCTTTAGATGGACTTGGGAACCATCCTGCAGATAACGAAGCCATTGGTTCCTTAGGTTCTAATTCTTGGGCTGATGCTTCAGATGGATTAGTTTGTGGAACTTATTATCCTTTAAGACAAGAAGAAATTTTAAACTCTGTAAGAGTTTATATTACTAGTACTACAATTGCTCAAAGTGAAGTGATTTTATACGTCTTAGATTCTTTAAGTTTTACAAGTGGTCTTTTTAGCAACTCTATTTTTACTTCCGAATTATATACCGTTACTGCACAGGATGTAAATAATGGATATATAGATATTCCAGTTGCAAACAATATTGGATGGGATCCTACTAACAATACTTCTTCATGGGAAAATGTCACTTTGGGAACAGGAGGTTACTATGCTGCAATAGAATTATATAGTGGAGGGAACACTTACGACATAAGAATTCTAGATGACAACACCGTTGGGCAACCAGCTTGGTCAAGTGCAATATGGTACCCTGGAGACCAGGCATACTCAAATGGAAATGCATTTGCAATAAGAATGAACTTTGGGGCTAGTGTAGATTTAGTAGAGAAATCAGCTAATAAATTACATATTTTCCCAAACCCATCAAAAGAACTTGTGAATATTACACTAGAAAACAACTTGCCTAGTGAATTAATATTAATGAACGTTTCGGGAGGAATTATCCTTGAAAAAACATTTACAAATAGCTCAAACATTAATTTATCTAATCTTAATAATGGGGTTTATTTGCTTTCTGTCAGCAATAATTCTCAAATTATCACAAAAAGAATTAATGTAATCAAATAGAATTCATATTGGGATGGTTTTTGTTTAACCTCAAAGCGAAATATTTAAATATTTGATCTAAATAAACTATTTTTTCTTATTATTGTTAGATAAACTTAATGACAATAAAATGAAAAAAATTTACTTATTACTCTTTAGTATAACAACAGGGTTTTTAGCAACTGCTCAGAACTCTTCAAATCAATTTATGCTAAAGCATGAATTTATTCCTGAAAAAATTAAACCTGATTTAAGCGCTCAACCAAAGGGAGTTGTACTTTGGGAAAACCAATTTGACACTGCAAGCCATTGGATTCTAGATAATAGTTGTGCTTACGCAGCTTACAATATAGTTGGTGGTTATGATTATACAAATCAAACATCTATTAGTGCTACCTCTGCATGTACTTCTCCTGGAACAGTAGCTACTGACCCAGGTACTGGAGTTACTGCTCAATGGAGGTTTGAAACTGATGGAAATCTTATACCAGTAAGTGCTCTTTCACCTTTTGGTGCTTCTAGTGTGTCTAATGGATTTTTATTTATTGACTCAGATGCATGTGGAGGTGGTGATGGTGACGGTACTCCAATATTCGTAACTGCAACAATCGCAACTCCTATAGATTTAACTGGAGAAAATAGCGTTGTTTTATCTTTCTCTCACAACTACAGATGGTGGCAAGATACAAGAGGAGTTAGAGTTTCTGGAGATAACGGTGCTTCTTGGGTTCAGTATGAAATCACTAATAATTCTGGATATCCAAATGATCAAAACTCTGGAAATCCTGAAATTACAAGCATTGATGTTTCATCTGATGTTGGTGGTCAATCACAAGTTTTGATTCAGTTTTATTATGAAGATAATGACTTTTGGGCTTGGTACTGGGCAGTAGATGATGTGAAAATTTCAAGAAAAGATCAAAATAATATTCAAGCAAACTCTGCTTATGTTTATGGAGAATCTTTTTATGGTGCTGAATATGGAAGAATCCCTCTAGATGAAGTAGATGCTAATTGGGTTTTAGGAGCTGTAGTGTCAAATGATGGAGTTAATGACCAGACCAATGTGACTCTGGATACAGATTTTGGTTCATTTACCACTTCAACATCATTTGGAATTGTGGAAGCTGATTCAACCAAAACTATTGAGTCATTGGAACCTATAACACTTACAACAGGAGTGTATCAAGGAACATTTACTGTTAGTTCTGATTCTGACCAAGTAGGTGGAACTAATTTTGGTGACAATACTTTTGAAAGAAATTTTGAAGTTACTAGTGGAGAATTCTCCTTAGACGGTATAGGTCTTCACCCAGCTGGTCAAGAAGTTATATCGGGACTAGGATCAGCTTCATTTACTGGTGGTGCAGATGGTTTGGTATGTGCTAACTTCTTTCCGTTAAAACAAACACAAGTCTTAAACTCAGTTCTTGTAAAAATTGACGATCAAAACTCTACTGCTGGAGCTGAAGTTATTCTATATGTAATTGACTCATTAAGTTTTACATCTGGAGCTTTTGGTAATGCAGTTTATACTTCTGACCTTTATACATTAACTAATAGTGACGTATCTAATGGAGAGTTTACTATGTCAACAACACTTCTTTCCGGCTGGGACCCAGTTAACAATACATCAACTTGGGAAAATCTTAGTTTAAGTCCAGGTGGTTACTATGTCGGTGTAGAGCTATTTAGTGGTGGAAACACATTTGATGTAAGAATTATAGATGATAATACAGTCACTCAACCTTTTTGGTCAAGTGCTATATGGTTTCCCCAAGATCAAGCATATACAAACGGTAATGCTTTCGCAATAAGATTGAATTTTGGAGCAAATGTTGGAATAAATGAAAACGTAACAAATAATGTTTCTATTTATCCAAATCCAAGTTCAGATGTATTAAATATCTCTACGAATTCAAATAATATGAGTGAGTTAATTATAAAAGACATTACCGGGAAAATAGTATTAAACCAAAATTTTAATACTAATATTACTATAAATACCGGAAATTATGCAAAAGGAGTTTATTTAATTGATGTCAAAAATAATCTTGGTACAGTTTCTGAAAAGATTTCGATACAATAAGGTGTTTTAATATTTTATTAACAAAAAACAAAAGGGGAGTATACTCCCCTTTTTTAATGAACTGAAGTTAAAAAAAGTTTTTTTTGGAGTATAATTTTTATACATTTATGATATAATAATATAAATATCATGATATGAAAAAACTAATACTAAGTACGTTAATTATAAACTTTTGTTTAGTAAATGCAATTGCTCAAATTCAGTTTAAAATTGAATCTCCTTCATCTATTGCTGGAAATGTCGGATTTACTACTACTGCTGACCCAGGCGTAAGTCCTGCGGGTTGGACAGCAACTGTAGATCTAAATGATACGGCTAACGCTGTTATGGACACATTAATGTTTGTAGAAGATGGAACTGTTGGGACTAACCCACAAGGAAATCCAATATCTCAAGAAGGATGTTTTCCACTAACAAATGATTTAACAGGAAAAATTGCAGTTGTTTGGAGAAATACTTGTCAATTTGGTCTTAAAATCCTTTATGCTGAACAAGCTGGTGCTAGAGCAGTTATAATTATTAACAGAGAACCTGGGTTGGTAAATATGGCCCCTGGCGATAGCGGTGCTCTTTGTACAATTCCATGTGTTTTTATAGAAGATGCAGATGGAGTAACTATCACAAACGAAATGGCAAATGGTCCAGTTGTTGCTTTTATGGGAACTAGATATTTTGCAAACAATCTAACTATTAATCCTGCGGACGTAATTCTTCCAAAAGCATCTTCCATACCTTCTGCCATAGCACAAGATGATTCAGAATATGAAGTGCAAATTGGAAGCTGGGTTGTTAATGGAGGAACTGATCCAGGTAATGCTGTTTTAAATGCCAAAATCACATCTGGTGGTACTACATTATATGATCAATCTACAGCCTCTACCCCTATTTTATCCGGTGATAGTGCTTATTTTTCATTACCTACTTTTAGCCAAGCTTCTTACAGTACTGGCATGTATAACCTTACCTATACTGTTGATACAACAGGAGATGAGTTTCAAGCTGACAATTCCATAAGTGTTGATTTTCATATAAGCAATACAAAGTTTTCGAATGTTCCTTTGGATTCAAATGAAAATATGATTCTTAGCCCATTTTACAGACCTAGTAATGCTACTGGGAGTGTAAGTATGTGTGCTCCATTTATGGACCCAAATGCAAGTAGAATGCGTGCAGTGGGATTAAGCTTTGCTGCTGTGGTTAGTGGTGGAGATTTAACAGGAAGATTTTTTACTACCTATGTCCATGAGTGGGGAGATGTATTTACCGACTTAGATGATCCTGCAGCAGCAATAAGTATTATAAATACGCTTGGAGCTGGTGAAATCACTTATCCTAATGATTCTGCTTATCAAGAAGTTTATGTTCCATTTGACGATGGAGGTGTAGATTTAGTAGATAACCAGAGATATTTGTTCTGTGTTAATACTTTTGATACCGATGTTTACATAGGTTTTGATGACAAATTGGATTACAACCAGAACATGACCAATGTTTATAAGCAGCCAGTAAGTTGTACAGAGAATAATGGGGCTTGGAATTATCTAGGTTTTGGATCTGACGTAACTGCAGGAATTTCAGTAGAATTTTCCACATCACTTTCTAATATTGAAGATAATGAGTTGTCAAATATTGAAGCTTATCCAAACCCAGCCAATAATATGGTAACAATTCCATTAAATGGTTTTGTTGGCAATGGAACCGTAATTATTATGGATATAACAGGAAAAGTAATTTCTAGTAAAACTGTTAATGTAAATAATCTTATTTCTATAGATGTAAGTGATATAGCAAACGGAAATTACATATTTGATTTGAAATTACAAGATGGAAGATCAACTAAGTTTAATATTGTAATAAGTAAATAATTATATAAAAGAATAACAATTTAGAAAGGCCTCTTGAGAGGCCTTTTTTTTACTACTTTTTCATCTTTTGCAAAAATTTAGAAACGTAAACAAAGTCATATAACTCTTTAACTTTTACATCTAAAATTTCATCTTTATTACCTTCCCACTTTTTAACTCCACCTTCAATAAATAGGATATTCTCACCAATCTCTAAAACAGAATTCATATCATGGGTAATTACAATTGTTGTCATTTTATACTCTTTGGTTAACTCCTGTATTAACTCATCAATAACAATAGCTGTAACAGGATCTAAGCCAGAATTAGGTTCATCACAAAACAAATACTTTGGGTTCATAGATATAGCTCTTGCAATGGCTACTCTTTTCTGCATTCCCCCACTAATTTCAGATGGATACAAAGAGTTTTTATTTAAAATATTTACTCTTTTCAAACAAAAATTTACTCTTTCAATTACTTCTTCTTCAGTCATCTTAGTAAACATCCTTAATGGGAAAGCAACATTTTCTTCAACAGATAAAGAATCAAAAAGTGCACTTCCTTGAAATAGCATTCCTATTTGTTTTCTAACTTTCTTTTTATTTTGAGATTTTAAACTAGAGAATTTAATATCATCGTAATAAACATCTCCAATATCAGGCTCTAACAATCCAACAATGCATTTTGTTAAAACTGATTTTCCAGAACCACTTTTCCCAATTATTAAATTAGTCTTACCTTTTTCAAAAACAAAAGAAATATCTTTTAAAATTTCTACTCCTAAAAAGGATTTAGATATATTTTTAACCTGAATCAAATCAACATTATTTGAGTTAATATATAATTAGCAAAAAGTATAAAAATACTACTGTAAACTACAGCATTTGTGCTTGCTTTACCAACTTCTAATGCACCACCTTTCAGATAATAACCATAATAACTAGAAATACTTGTGATAATAAAAGCAAAAACTATGGTTTTTGTAAGCGCATAACGTATAAAAACAAAATTATCATCAGAAAAAGATCTAATTCCTAATATATATTGCTTAACAGGGATTATTTCCGTAAAATAACAAACCAAACCCCCTCCAAAAAAACCAAAAAACATACTGTACATAATTACTATTGGAAAAATAAATAAAGCAGCTAAAATCTTAGGTCCTACTAAATAGCCTATAGAATTAACTCCCATAACATCTAATGCATCAATTTGCTCAGTAACTCTCATTGTCCCTAGCTCAGATGCTATATTAGACCCAACTTTCCCAGCTAATATTAAAGAAATTATCGTTGGACAAAACTCTAAAAGCATGGATTGTTTAATTGTAAACCCTACGGTATAATCTGGAATCCAAGCAGATTCTATAGCAGTTGCTGTTTGAATCACTAGAACAGCCCCCATAAAAGCAGACATTAGAGAAACAATAAATAATGATTTAAGCCCTAATTGGATAACTTCATCTAGAAATCTTCTCCAGTAAACACTAAATTTTTCAGGCTTGAAAAAAATGTGGTAAAGCATGAACATATATTTACCTAAATTTCTTATCATATAATTATATTAACCAAAATAAACAATAATAATTGTGAATCCATGAATGCAATCATTAATTTTGAAATAATTCTATCCATGAAAAAAAGTATCTTTTTAAAATATGGCCTAATATTATTGCTTTTGCTATACTTTTTAAGCTGTAGCGTCCTGAAAAAAAAGAAAAATTGTGATTGTCCAGAATTGTCTTATTATGAAATAGAAAAACTTTACTAATTAAAATAAAGAAAATGAAAAAAAAAGCAATTATTGTAAGTGGCTATTTTAACCCTATACATAAAGGACATTTAGAATATTTTTATAATGCTAAAGCAATTAGTGAAGTGCTTTTTGTAATTGTCAATTCTGATTTTCAAAGAAAATTAAAGGGAAGTAAAGAGTTTCAAGACGAAGAAGAAAGAATGATAATTGTAAGTCAAATTAAAAGTGTAAATAAAGCAATATTATCTATTGACCAAGACAGAACAGTATGTGAAACGATCAAAAAAATTGTTGAAGATTTTGGCCATGAATACGAATTTTCATTTGCCAATGGCGGAGATCAAAATAATAATACGATTCCTGAAAAACAAATTTGCAATGAATTAGGAGTAGCCCTAATAGATGGACTGGGAGAAAAAATTCAATCCTCAAGTTGGTTAATAAATAAATGATAATTTTTATAACTAAATTATTATTTGAAATTAGCTTAGTAATTAATTTCATAGTATTTTGAACTTTGAGACTTAGACATGTCGACTGTGTTGTGTACAAAATTATTTCTATTTAATCATGAATTAAAAACCATATACATAGAATCATCACTATGATAAATTGATTTTAACTCATCATCAATTTCACAAATCTCTTTTGGAATTTCAACTTTTATACAAATCATACTAATAAAAATAATTTATCTTAAAACAACTTTTCTTTCTGAATCAAGCCTTAAAAGTATAAAAACCATTAAACCAAAAGAAAGAATTGCAGATCCACCCTTACTAAAGAAAGGTAGGGGTATACCAATAACTGGTGCTAAGCCAATAACCATAGCAATATTTATCATAAAATGAAAAAATAAAATACCTGAAACACAATATCCGTAAATCCTTGTAAATTTACTTCTTTGCCTTTCCGCAATTAGAATCATTCTTATCAAAGTAGATAAATACAAAGAAATAAATGTAAATGAACCTAAAAAACCCCACTCTTCTGCTAAAACACAAAATATAAAATCTGTATTTTGCTCAGGAACATGCTTGTACTTATCATTACTTAAGGTTCCTTTTAAATATCCCTTTCCAAAACCTTCTCCTGAACCAACTGCAGAAAGTGCCTGATATATATTATATCCTGCACCTTTTCTATCTTCTTTAATCCCAAACATTACCTGAAAACGAGTTCTATGTCTTTCACTAAAAACAGAATCGTAAACATAATTGACACCTCCAGAAATGGATAGTCCAAGGAGAGTAATAATTATTAATCTTTGAATTTTTTGCTTTCTATATCTAGGTAAAACAAAATATCTGATAATTAAAAAAGAAAAAATAAAACCAAGAATAAGGATAAAACCGAAAAATATATTTCCTGAAATAGCATTACCTGCAAGGTAAAAAACTGAATTAGAAGCTTTTAGAAAAATTCCTACTACAGCAATTAACATTGTAAAAAGGCCAATTAGCAAAAAATTTCCAGAGAGACCTTCTCTATACAAAACAAAAATAAAACAAGCAAAAACTAACATGGTCCCTGGATCAGGCTGAACTGCTATTAGCAAAGCAGGAATAATTATCATAAAGAATGTTGTTAACTTGGTTCTGAATTCTTGAAATCTTGAGCCTACATCACTCAAAAGTTTAGCTAGAGACAAACTTAAAGCAAGCTTTATGAATTCGGATGGTTGAATAGAGAAACCACTAAAATAAAACCAAGATCTAGCACCTTTAGTTGGAGACATTAGTAAAACTAGAATCAATAAAAGCAAAACAAATCCGTAAGTGAAGTACGCTGTATTTTTGATAAAACTTCCATCCAATAAAAGAATAAAAAAACCTGCAAAAAAAGTGATAATTATCCAAATAAGTTGTTTTCCATAATTTGTAGACCAAAAATCAGTTTGGATATTTAGTCCTTTAAAAGTACTTGAATACATAATAAAATATCCAATTACTGAAAGTAACAAATACATTATTAGCAGTGGCTTGTCAATATTTCTCCAAATGGATAGATTTCTATATTTCATTTAAAATCAGTATTTGGATTTAAAATAACAGCTTGACTGATTTTATTGACTTTTTCAATAGATTTTTCAGAAAGAGAACCTTTTATAAATGATTCCATCATTAGGCTAGCAATTGGAGCAGCCCATTTACTTCCCCAAGTACCATATTCAACATAAACTGCAATTGCAATTTGAGGATTATCCATTGGAGCGAAAGAAATAAAAACTGAGTGATCATTAAAAGTCTTATTTTCAACCGTTCCTGTTTTCCCGCAAACTTCAATACTATCAATTCTAGCATTTCTTCCTGTTCCCTTATTTACAACTTCATTCATAGCTTTCACTACGACTTCAAAATGCTTTTTATCAACACATGTACTATGTTTAATTTTAAACTTTTTTAGTGCGTTTTCATCTGCTATTTCTTTTATAACATGAGGTGTATAATAATATCCCCTATTTGCTAAGATAGAAGCTAAATTAGCCATTTGAATAGGAGAAACACCAATTTCTCCTTCACCAATACTATTGGAGTAAATAGTGCTGAAAGCCCATCTTTTTTTACCATACCATTGGTCATAAAAATCCACATTAGGAATAAAACCACTTTTTTCTTCAGGCAAGTCTATACCAAGTGAATTACCAAAACCAAAAGATTTTATCTTTTGCTCCCAAATTTTTAAGCCTTCTCTGCTAGTTTGAAAAACGTTTTTTGAATTATCTTTCAATATCAATCTTTTATAAACTTGGAAAAAATAAGGATTGCAGCTATATTTAATTGCTTTATTCAGGTTATTAGGCTTCTCATGATTATGGCAGCCAATAATATTTTTATCACACGAAAATCCAGTTTCAGCAGAAATTACCCCATCATCTAAAGCAATCAAAGCTTGAACCAGCTTGAAAATAGAACCTGGTCTATATTTATCATTGTAAACTGGTCTATTAATTAAGGGCTTTAAACTATCATTTTTTTTTAAATCCTTGAAATTGTCAGAAAAATCTCTTCCTGTCAAACTAGATGGATTGTAGCTTGGAGCAGAAACCATTGCTAAAACTTCACCAGTAGATGGCTCAATTGCAACAATCGATCCAATTTTATTTGCCATTAATTTTTCTCCTAATTTTTGTAATTCAACATCTAAAGTTGTGTAGAGGCTCATACCAGGTTTAGGTGGTTTTTTATTAAGTGTTTCAATTTTATTTCCAGCATAATCTTTTAAATAATTTATATTTCCTCTCTCTCCTCTCAACAATAACTCATACTGTTTCTCAAGACCAGTAATTCCAATAAAATCATTTTTAGTGTAGAAAAAATCACCTTGGTCTTTTGTGTTTTTAAATTGATTTTGATCAATTCTTCGGATATAACCCAATAAATGTGCTGCAATTGGATTAGGATATCCTCTGTCAATTTTTGATTTAGCAAAAACAGCATTAATTTGTCCTAAATATGGCGAAACCTTGGCATGTTCTTGCTGAGTCATAGACTCAATAAAAACCGAAGGCTTATAAGGAACATTATATCCAGAAGATGCTTTTTTTATAATTTCTCGAAAATTGTCATTATTTAAATTAAAAAGTTTACAAATAGCGGATGAGTCTTTTGGTTTTATGATTGAAGGATGAATATAGATATCATATATAGTTTCTGCCCCAACCAATAGTTGATTATTTCTATCATATATAAAACCTCTAGGAGGTTGGAGATTTTCTGTTTTTGAACTTATTTGGCTTGCTCTATCTGACCAGTCTTTATTTATAACCTGAATATAGAAAAGTCTAAAAGAAAAAATTAATCCTACAGAAATTATAATAAGTACAACAACCCATTGTCTATTTTTAAAAGGATCCATTATTTTTTAATAATAAATAAGTACTGAAGAAAAACTAAAAAGACCAAAGCAGATATAGTATTGATAAATGCTCTAAAAAATAATATTGGTAAATTATTAAATGAAAATTGCTCTAAAAGGAAAAAGATTAGATGGTATAAGAAAATAGAAATTCCAAAAAATAATAAATACCTAAAAAGCCCAATGGTAAACATATTAAGTTCAACATCTTTTTCAATGTCCTCTTTAGAAGATATAGAATATAAAAATGTTGGTTTTAAAAAGGTGATAATCAAAAGAACTGAAGTATTAAGTCCAAGAGTATTTCTAAAAATGTCTGTTATAAAACCTAAAAAGAAAGCATAAATTAATAAGTTAATGACAGTTGTGTCTAGTTTCATCTTCAAAATAAAAAAACAAATGATTATTGGTGAAAAGTAGGAGGAATAGATTCCAAAATCTAAATAGTCAATAAAGAAAATTTGAGCGACTATTAATCCTATAAACCAAACGATATTTCTAAATTCAAAAATCATTTTTTATTAAGATGTTGGTTTATTTCTTCTGCTGTCTTATTATAAATAATATAACCAATTTTAGTTCTTGAAAAATCTTCTTCATTTTTTAATTTTATATCTAAGGTTTGTTGCTCGATATTTACTTTTACTTCAATAACTTTCCCGACTTTTACTCCCTTCGGAAACAACCCTTCAGCACCAGATGTAATAAAATAATCTCCTAATTTAACTTTGCTGTAAGTAGGGATATTTTTAACAAATATATTTTGGTAGTTATTCTCTTCAGGAATCCATATTAAATCTCCCCAGCTGTTGGTCTTTTCATGAACGACCTTTAACCCAAAGTTAGGATTGATTAATGGTCTAATTGTTGCGTAATTGTCTGTTACATTTTTAACAATTCCTAAAACACCTTTAGTGCCAATCATTCCCATTTTTTCTTTGATGCCACTTTTTTTACCAGCATTTATTATTAAATAATTTTCACAATATTTAAATTGAGAATTAATCACTTTAACCTCTTTGAATAAAAAGTTTTTTTGATAAATGATATCCTCAGGTTTTATAAATTTTCTACCTACTACCATGTCTCTATTTAATAGTTCATTTTTCAAATTAGAATTTTCTTTCAGTAAATCGTTATTGACCTCTGTTAAAGAGAAATAAGAAAACATATTGTATTGGAAATTGTAAAGACTTGAAGTAATAATATTACTAGAACTTAAATAATTATAATGATGGTAAGAATTACGGAAACTAAAGAGAAAAAACAAAGAAATGAATTCTAAAAACAGAAAAAAAAGAAAATTTCTGTATTTCTGAATAAGCAGAATTATATTTCTCATCTATATAAATTTCTTCTCTATGCTTTAATTAAAAATTGATAATTATCAATATTCTTAAGTGCAATGCCAGTTCCTCTTGCTACAGCTCTCAAGGGATCCTCAGCTATATGAACTGGTAGTTTAGTTTTATTAGAAATTCTTTTGTCCAATCCTCTTAACATAGAACCTCCTCCAGCCAAATAAATTCCAGTTTTATAAATATCGGCAGATAATTCAGGTGGAGTCATTTCTAATGCACTCAAAATAGCTTCTTCAATTTTTGAGATTGATTTATCCAACGAATGTGCAATTTCTTTATAAGAAACGTGAATTTCTTTTGGAATTCCAGTCATCAAATCCCTTCCTCTTACAGCATAATCATTGGGTGGGTTTTCTAAATTATCTATTGCAGCACCCACTTCAATTTTTATTTGTTCTGCTGTTCTTTCTCCAATGAGAATATTGTGTTGTCTTCTCATATATTCTTCAATGTCGCTCGTGAAATCATCTCCAGCTACCCTTATAGACTTATCGCAAACTATTCCACCAAGGGCAATTACTGCAATTTCTGATGTTCCTCCTCCAATATCTATAATCATATTTCCCATTGGCTCCTCAACATCTACCCCAATTCCAATAGCTGCAGCCATTGGTTCGTGAATTAAATATACCTCTTTGCCTCCAGCATGTTCTGCTGAATCTTGTACTGCTCTTTTTTCAACTTCTGTAATTCCAGATGGGATACAGATCACCATTCTCATAGTTGGTTGAATATATCTACTTCCACCTTTCATCATTTTAATCATTCCTCTAATCATGTGTTCTGCAGCTTGAAAATCTGCAATAACTCCATCTTTTAATGGTCTAATGGTTTTGATGTTCTCATGTGTTTTACCATGCATTTGCTGTGCCTTCTTGCCAATTGCAATTACTTTTCCAGTAGTTCTATCCATAGCAACTATTGAAGGCTCGTCAACAACTACTTTATCATTATTTATAATTAAGGTATTTGCAGTGCCTAAATCAATAGCAACTTCTTGTGTAAATACATTGAATAATCCCATAATTGTAAATTTAATGTTTAAAATGTCTAGTTCCCGTGAATACCATTCCAATTTTATTATTGTTGCAATAATCAATTGACAAATTGTCCTTTAGTGATCCTCCGGGCTGAATCACTGCATTTATACCTTCATTTCCTGAAATTTCTACACAATCTGGAAATGGGAAAAAAGCATCTGAAGCCATTACAGCATCTTGCAAGTCAAACTTAAAAGTTTTTGCTTTATGTATTGCTTGATTCAATGCGTCAACTCTAGATGTCTGACCAGTTCCGCTAGCTAAAAGCTGTTGGTTTTTTACTAATACAATTGTATTTGACTTTGTATGTTTGGCTAGTTTATTAGCAAAATAGAGGTCTTCCATCTGCGTAGAAGTTGGTTTATGGTTGGTTTTTAATTCAAATGAGTCTATATTTTCTACTGAACTATCTCTCTTTTGAATCAAGGTTCCATTGAGACAAGATCTAACAATTTTGTCTGGGAAGGCAGTATTATTTTGTTTTAAAATTATTCTATTTTTTTTACTTTTTAAAATTTCCAAAGCCTCAGAATTAAAACCAGGAGCAATTACCACTTCACAAAATAAATTATTAATAAGAGTTGCAGTTTTTAAATCTATTTCTTTATTTGAAATTAAAACACCTCCAAAAGCAGAAACAGGGTCTGCTTCTAAAGCCGAACTATATGCTTCTACTAGACTTGCTCGGGAAGCAAATCCACACGCATTATTATGCTTTAAAATAGCAAAAGTTGGAATCGCATCTTTAAAATCTTCCATTAACATAATTGCAGAGTCAATATCTAAAAGATTATTGTAAGAAATTTGTTTGCCATGCAATTGTTCAAAGACATCTTCTAAATTTCCAGAAAACCATCCATCTTGATGTGGATTCTCTCCATATCTAAGTGGAGTGCTTTGAACAGAACTAAAATAAGCATGAATTACCGTATCGTAAGTACTAGATACTGAAAAAGATTCAGTTGCAAAATGTTTTCTTTCTTTAAGACTAATTGAAACTTCTTCTCTCATAGAAATAATATCTACTAATTCTTGATAATGTTCTTTTTTAGACAAGACTGTAACATCTTTAAAATTTTTAGCTGCGGCTCTAATAAGAGATATTCCTCCTATATCAATTTTTTCAATTATTTCCTCTTCGCTTGAAACAGAAGCAACTGTTTTTTCAAATGGATATAGATCTACTACTACTAAATCTATTTCCGGTATTTTATATTTACTTAATTGTAATTTGTCCTCTTTATTACTCCTTCTATTTAAAATACCTCCAAAAACCTTCGGGTGAAGGGTTTTTACTCTTCCGCCAAGAATAGATGGATAATCAGTTAATTCTTCAACAGGTATTATAGAAATTCCTAGATTTTCAATGTATTTTTGAGTTCCTCCAGTAGAATATATTTTAACCCCTTTAGAGTCTAGAATTTTAACCAACTCTTCCAAACCATCTTTTGAAAAAACAGAAATTAAAGCACTTTTAATTTTTTGATAATTCTCCACAGTTTAATTTAAAAATTAATACTTTAAAATTATCAACTATATGGTAATAATTAACATAAAAATTTGCGTTGTTGATAACTAAACTAATATTGTTCAGAATTAACTAGAATTCTAATCCAAAAAACAACTTGAAAACTTCTTCATAAAAATTTAATACGTTAATTTATAGTTTTTACAAGTTCTCTAGACTTTTGAATGCAATCACTGACTGAAACCCCATTAAAATAATTGCCAATTAAATGAAAATTAGAATTTTTACTTTCAAAATCTTCAATGGCATTCAATAAATCAGAATGGTCTAAATTAAATTGCGGAATTCCTTTAGCCCATCTGTAATGATTTTCAATTATCGTTTCGCCTTTATGACCAAGTAAATCTTCTAATTCTTCCAAAATTAATTGCTTAAGTTTAATAGGATTCATTTTACATAAATGCTTCTGTCTTTCACCTCCAACTAAAACCGTGAATAGCTCTTTATCTTTTGGAGATACGTAATCAAAAATTCTACTGTTAAAAAGTATCCCCAAATAGCTCTTGCCATCAGAGGGCTTTGTCAAAACCCCAAATCCTTGTTTTTTATTTTGAATGTTTTTCTTCTCAAAACCAAAATGAAAAACATCAACTGAACTGTATATAATTTTATTTAACTCTGAGACTAAAGAACGGTCATCAATGAAATTCCTTAAGGAATAAGCAGGTACAGAACAAATAATTTCTTTACAAAGTATTTTTCCAGATTCACTAATTATTTTATAGCCATTTTCTAATTTAATAATTTGTTGGACTTTAAAATTAAGTAATAATTTATCTCCCATTGACTTAGCAATTTTAGAAGTCAACTGAGAAAGTCCTTTTGGAAAATTAAAAGAATTTATTTTACTTTTTTTATGCTTTTTAGACTTTAGAATTCCCTTTATAATACTCCCATGGGATTGCTCAAGTTTCCAAAGCAATTTGAGGGTATGTTCTGCACTCATTTTTTTGGTGTTTCCTGCGAAAATCCCTGTAACAAATGGCTCTATTAATTGGTCATGAAATTCTTTTCCAAATCTTTTTTTGACAAACTCAAAAACAGATGTGTTTTTCTTGTGAGATTTTATAAACGGTTCCTTTAAAATTCTGATTTTTGAAATAAAAGAAAATAAAGGACTAAAAATAAAGCTGATTGGGTTAAGAGGGATTTTAGTTAATTTATTGTGGTGTAAAACAAAACGATTTTTATTGCTAGACTCTTTAGGGAACTGGATATCTTCCCATAGTTCATAATCTTTTATAATTTCCTCAATTGCATCGTTATTAAGAAGTACAGTATTTGGTCCGTTTTCACAAATAAAATCATTTTCAATTTTAGTTTGAATAATACCCCCAGAAAGGTTACTAGCCTCTAAAATTAAAAAATCACTTCTTTTTTTCAATAAGAAATGTGCTACACTTAAACCACATATTCCGGCCCCTATTATTACTGTATTAACTTCTTGATTCATCTAAAAAAATAGATTATAAAAATAAATAATTTATAAAATTAAATTCTGAGTTTGCACTATAAAAATGATTAACATTTAAAGTAATTTTCATTTATGCATATTCAATTGTATATTCGCAAACTTTAATAATATACTGACATGGCAATAATAGGAAAAATAAGAGAGAAATCTGGACTTTTAGTTACAATGGTAGGGCTAGGATTATTTCTATTTATTATTCCAGTTAATGATTTACTACAGCAATTCAATGGAACTGGAAATTCTTCACTAGGATCATTCAAGGATAGTGAAATAAACGCAAATGACTGGAAATACTACAACAGAGAAAATAAGACTAGAAACAACATGAGAATTAACAACCTAAATTCTGGGGGCAACGGAAGTTTAACGAGTGACGAAGAAGATCAGATTAAAATAAATACTTGGAATCAAATGATTTCAGATACAATTTATTTTTTTGAATTTGACAAAATTGGATTGAATGTTTCAGCAGATGAATTAAACCAAGGATTATTAAATGGTGAAAATCCTATTCCCTCTTCTCTTAAAAACTTATTTGTCACCAATGGCTTATATAATAAAGATTCATTTAATATTTGGAAAACCAATAGAATAATTAATCTACCTGACAATCCAGAATCTAAAAGAGATCTTAAAAATAATATTGAAGATCCATTAAAAAATGAAAGAAAGATTAGTAAATATGGTTCCATGGTTAAATATGGTGTTTTAGGAACTATTCAAGAAGCCAAAAGAATATCTAATGAAGAGAAAATAACTTCGAACATTAATTATATTTTTATTGACTACAATGAAATTGACGATTCTTTAATTGAGTTAAATGAAAAAGAAAAAAAGTTGTTTTACAACGAACACTCTAATGAGAAGATGTGGGAACAAAGACAAAATTTAGTTTCTTATGACTACTCAATTTTAAAATTTAATCCATCTAAAAAAGATGTATCAAACTACACTGAAAGAATGGAATCCTTAATTGAAGATTTTAAATCTTCAAAAAACGACTCTTTATTTGTAGCAAATTATGCGGAAACTCCAATAATGATTCAGTCTCAGTATGGATTAAGACAAAGTGGAAATTATACTAACCAACCATATAAAGGAGGGAAATTCTCTTCGTTTATTGATCAAAAAATAAGTAACTCGAAAAAGGGGGATATTGTTGGACCATTTGTCACCGGAGATAAAATTCAATTGGTTAAGATTTATGATACGGGAGAAGAAGAACAAGCTAAAGTAAGGCACATATTGATTAGTTCTAAAAAAGAAGATTTTGACGATCCTAAAAATAAAAAATTAGCAGATAGTATATTATATGCAATAAGAAGAGATAGCAGTAAATTTTCTTCCCTTGTAACTAAATACTCTGATGATCCAGGTTCGGTCGCTAACGGAGGTGTTTATTCTTGGTTCCCAAAAGGACAAATGACTGCAGAATTCGAAGAATTTAGTTTTTCTAAAAAAGTGGGTAGATCAGGTATAGTAAGAACAAATTATGGGTTTCATGTTATCCAGGTTTTAGGAAGAAAAATTGGAACATTTAAGAAAATAGCTATTATTGACGAAACTATTCAAGTTAGTAAAGCCACTCAAAATGAATTTTATGACTCTGCTGCCCTTGCTCTATATTACAAAGCTGATTCTAATGATTTTGAAACTGCTGCAGATGAGTTAGGTTATGAAGTTAAATCTTCAGGATATATTCCTCTAATTTATCCTAATCGTAGAACTTTAGGTCTATATGGCCCAGCAGACTTAAACAGAAATCTTAATATTTCTAAATGGGCTTTTAATAGCGATGTGGGAGACTTGCTTGAACCAGAATATATTTCCAATAACCAACTTGTTTTAGCAGTTTTAAAAGAAAAAATAATATCATATGATAATTCTTATGAAAATATAGTTCCCTTAATGGACCCATTGATGAAAAATAGTCTAAAAGCTAAGTACTTCTTTGAAAAATTTTCAAAGAAGTTAGACAGTGCTAAAAGTATTGATATGGTTTCAGAAATTACTGGAAATGCTGTTCAAACTAAATTTGTTAAATATAGTGACGTAAATATTGGAAACAATACTCAAGAATTACCCGAACCAAAAGTTATAGCGAACATTTTTAGTTTAAACCCTGAAGAAATATCTACAATAATTGAAGGTAAAAAAGGACTTTATATTGTACAGTGTCAAAAAACAAATAATCAAAACAGATTCGATGAAAACACTATCATCGAGAAAGCTCAATCTGAAGAAAAAGAAATCAGAACTTTAATAGAACAAGGTTATTATCCCGCACTTTATAACTCTTATAAAGTGATAGATGGTAGAGCAAAAAATATGATTCTTAATAATTAATTAAGAAATTGTTTTAATCTTTCTAAACTTCCACACTGAGTTCCTCTGCTACATGCTAAATTTTAATATTATTAGATGTAGAATTCATCAATTTATACAAAATCACTATTATTTAGGGAATTACCAAACCAAGCATGGTGATTTTAAGCATGAATTTGAACACACATGGTCATAAATAGACGCAGAATACAATTAAGTTCTAATTTTAGAATGTGTAAAATGAATCGAAATCCGAGTATTTATTAGTACATTAAATTTAATTTATTTTTTTTACACATGTTTATCAATTTTTGATCAAAACAAATTAAAACCTTAATACCATGAAAAAGTTAACATTATTATTTGCTTTTGCTTTCGCTGTTGTAGGATTTGCAATGGCCCAAATGCCTATCCCAGGTGAAATATTTGCCAAAAACCCTGAACGTTTTAACGGTCGTAAAGTAACCCTCAAGAATATCGAAATAGTTGAGGGTCATACTGACCATGATGCTCTTTTAACTCGCCCATGTCGTCCACCACGTGGATTTACCCAAGTAACCTTATTCTTTAAGGGTATGCCTGAATACAATGGATGTTTCTTTATGGCTGAAAAAATGAAGACTCAAATGCACCGTGAAATAGGACATAAAAGTACTCCGGCTCAAGTAACTATCCGTGGTGACTCACGTAGTGGATACATGATTTCCTTCTACCAATTAGGATTGTAATTCAACCTTTAACGGAAAATAAAATGCCATGAGTTTGAGACCGGGGCTTTTATGCTTCTTTAATAGCTTTGAATTTAAATTCCATTCAGTCAATTTACAGTATTGAATTTTAAAACTAAGTTTCAATTTGAATAAATTCGTTTAAAAGCACTTTGAACCATTAACGTTGCTTCGCGTAAGCCGCAAAGAATAAGCTTTATTTTTCTTTATTACTTGTTAATATCCCCAATCGCATAAATTCCTGTGATATTTGTGCTGTATTGTCAAGTATTAACTTTGATGGTGTTCTTCTCAGTTTCAAGTTTACAGTCTGCTATTGGCCGTAGTTTTTGACTTAATCCAAAAAGTGTAAGGAAATAATTCGTTTAAATCTATTTTATTGTTATGCTTTTTTACTAAAAGTTCTAATTTATGCTAAAGGATAACTTCCTCTCAGTTCTTTGACTTCTATCTAGGTTTTGAGTTTTATTTCCCCCTATTCGTCAAGGTCTACGACTTTCTTAAACATATTTTTTGAACAAAGAAAGAATTCTTAGAACTTAGTTTTTTACGTAGTTAAATTTTTGTGATTATTTTTCCCAATGAATCTATAGTATGATCTAGATCATGATATGAAATAGAGTCGTTTAAAAAATAGCTTTCAAAAGGACTAGGAGGAAGATATACTCCGCTGGAAAGCATTCCATGGAAATAGTTCTTAAAATAAGAATTGTCACCAGCTTTTGCAGTTTTAAAATTTACTACTGGATCGTTTGTAAAGTGAAGCGATATCATGGAGCCTATACTATTAATGTGGTATGGCAATTTACTTTTTGACAATAATTTTTCCAATCCAGCTCTTAAATATGCTGTTTTTTCATTTAATGAACTGTAAATAGTTGGGTTTGACTTTAAATGTTTTAGCATCGCATATCCTGCAGACATTGCAATAGGATTACCGCTTAGAGTCCCAGCTTGGTAGACAGGACCATCTGGTGCTAGAAAACTCATAACTTCATTGCTCCCACCAAAAGCACCTACAGGTAATCCTCCTCCTATAACCTTACCATAAGCCACAAGATCTGCCTTGACTCCCAAAATTTCTTGAGCACCGCCTAAAGCAAGTCTGAATCCAGTCATTACTTCATCAAAAATTAATAATGAACTATTTTGAGTGCACAATTCTCTGAGTTGATTAATAAAATTTTTTTCAGGTAAAACACAACCCATGTTTCCAGCAATTGGTTCTATAATAATAGCTGCAATTTGCTTGGGATATTTTTCAAATAGCTGTTTAACTTGATTTATATCATTATAATTTGATAATAAAGTGTCAGAAGCAGTTGATTCAGTTACACCAGGGCTATTAGGAACCCCAAAAGTAGAGGCGCCACTTCCAGCCTGAATTAAGAAAGAATCTGCATGACCATGATAACATCCAGAAAATTTAATGATTTTGTCTCTGTTGGTGAATCCTCTAGCTAATCTCACAGCACTCATGCAGGCTTCAGTACCGGAATTTACAAACCTAACCTTATCAATATTGGGAGCTAAAGAAACCAATAGATTAGCCATTTTTGTTTCCAGTTCTGTCGGTATACCATAGGATGTCCCTTTTTTAGATTGTTCATTGATTGCGTTTATTATTTCGGGATGAGCATGACCTAAAATCATTGGCCCCCATGAAGAAATGTAATCTATATATTTATTTCCATCTTCGTCAATTAAATACGCTCCTAGTGCATTTTTTATAAAAATGGGAGTTCCTCCAACAGACTTAAATGCTCTTACTGGAGAATTAACTCCACCAGGTATAACTTTCTGAGCTTGTTCGAATAATTTTTTAGATCTATTATTTATCAGTTTAAACATTTTGATGTCCTTAAGATTTAATTCAGTTATATTTGTAAATATTAATTTTTAATAGCCGAATATCGTGACTAATTGGGAATTTTCTTTAAACTGTGCAAGAAAACTTGATGAAAATGACAAATTAAGTACTTACAGAGATCGTTTTTTTATACCTAACTTCTCAGGTAAGGAATCTTTGTATTTCTCAGGAAATTCTTTAGGACTACAGCCTAAAAATGTTCAAACCTACATCCAAAATGAACTTGACGACTGGTCAAAATGGGGAGTTGAAGGTCATGAAAAAGCTAAAAATCCATGGCTAGATTATCACGAAATTTTTAACGATAAATTATCTCCAATTGTTGGTGCAAAAAATATGGAACTGGTAGTAACCCATAGCTTAACTACAAATCTACACCTTTTGTTAATTTCCTTTTACAGACCAAATAAAAAAAGATTTAAAATATTGTGCGAAAAAAAAGCATTTCCTAGTGATCAGTATGCTTTACAGAGTCAGGCTAAAATACACAATCTAAATCCCGAAGATTGTATTGTAGAAGTTGAGGCTAGAGACGGTGAATATACTATTAGAACAGAAGATATTATTTCAAAAATCAATGAAATTGGTCAGGAACTGGCTTTGGTTATGATAGGGGGAGTAAATTACTACTCTGGTCAGGTTTTCAATATGCAATCAATAACCACTGCAGGTCATAAAGTTGGTGCATTTGTAGGGTTTGACTTAGCACACGGGGTAGGAAATATTCCATTAAAACTTAACGAATGGAATGTTGACTTTGCTGTATGGTGTTCTTATAAATATCTTAATTCTGGCCCTGGTGGAGTAAGTGGATTGTACATCAATGAAAAACATGTTGCAAATCCAAATATTCTAAGACTTGCTGGTTGGTGGGGCCATAACAAAGAAGATAGATTTAAAATGCCCGATAAATTCTCTCCCATTCCAACTGCTGAGAGCTGGCAATTATCTAATGCTCCAGTTTTGGCCATGGCAGCTCACAAAGCATCTATAGATTTATTTAATGAAGTTGGAATGGAAAAACTTAGAAATAAAAGTATTTCACTAACTAACTATTTAGAGTTTATAATAAATCAAATAAATGAAAAAAAGAAATCTTTTTTAGAAATTATAACACCAAGTAATTCTGATGAGAGAGGTTGTCAACTTTCTATTATTGCTCACGGAAACGGGAAAGAATTATTTGAAGAGCTTTCTAAAAATCATGTTGTTGTAGACTGGAGAGAGCCCAATGTTATAAGAGTAGCACCAGTTCCTTTTTACAATAGTTTTCAAGATGTTTTTGAGTTTGGAAGAGTACTAAATAATTATTTAAACTAATTGTGAGTCCAGAAATAAAAATATCTTTTCTTGCGATAATGACAGTTGTTTTTGGATTGGGAGTTTGGAGGATTTCAAATAAGGTTTTTTCAGTAAACAAAAGAGATAAAAGTAGTAAGTTTGAAAAATCTGAATATAGAAAAAGATGGAAAAGAAAGTAATAATAGTAGGTGCAGGATTAGTAGGCTCATTATGGGCTATTTACATGCAAAAAGTTGGGTGTCAAGTAGTAATTTATGAAAGAAGATCAGATATTAGAAAAGCTGAAATTAGTGCTGGTAAATCTATAAATCTAGCGCTTTCTGAACGCGGATGGAATTCTTTAAAAGCAGCAGGTGTAGAAAAAGAAATTGAAAAAATTGCTATTCCCATGAGCGGCAGAATAATGCATAGTGTAGAAGGGGATTTGACTTACCAAGCATATGGAAAAAAAAACGAAGCAATATATTCAGTTTCAAGAGGGCATCTTAATGCAATAATGATAAATCTTGCAGAAAGTAAAGGAAATACCAAGATTCATTTTCAGCACCAATGTTTAGATGCTAATTTAGAAAAGGGCCATATTACTTTAAAAAACCTAAATACTCAAGAAGTATTTGAAGACAAAGCAGATGTTATTTTTGCTGCTGACGGTGCATTTTCTGCAGTTCGATACAACTCTATGCAAAAAGTAGATAGATTTAATTTTAGTCAATTTTACATTGAGGATGGTTACAAAGAATTGCTTTTGCCGGCAGATAAAAACGGAAATTATAAAATTGAAAAAAATGCCTTACATATATGGCCTAGAGGACGTTTTATGCTGATTGCTTTGCCAAACGAAGACGGCTCTTTTACTTGTACTTTATTTATGCCTTTTGAAAATGACAAGTATGCGTTTAAACAATTAGATAGCGATGATAAAATTGAGAATTTTATCAAAAAAGTATTTCCAGATTTTTATGAAATGATTCCAAATTTGATTGACAACTGGCATCAAAATCCACTATCCTCTATGTCCATAACGAGGTGTTTCCCTTGGACCGTTGGAAAATTTGCTCTCATGGGAGATTCTGCACATTCAACTGTTCCTTTTTATGGACAAGGCATGAATGCCGGGTTTGAAGACTGTTTTGTAATGTGGGAGCTTTTCAATAAGCATAAGGACTGGGACAAAACATTCAAAGAATATCAAGAAATTAGAAAGCCAGATGGTGATGCTCTTCAAGATTTATCGCTAGATAATTATTACGTAATGAGAGATCATGTTGCCGATGAAAAATTCTTACTTCAGAAAAAAATTGAAGCTAAAATTCATGAGCGCCACCCAAACAAATGGATTCCATTATATAGCCAAGTATCATTTAGCAACATAAGGTATTCTGATGCTTACAAACAAGGAAAAGTTCAAGAAGAGATAATGCGAAAAGTTATGAGCTCTCCTACTATTGAAAAAACTTGGGACTCTAAAGAAGTTGAAAATCAAATATTATCTATGATTTAATAATTATGCGAAATTCTCTACTTCTTATATTGATATTTACTTCTGGGATTGGAAACAGTCAGATGAAAATGTATCAGAGAAAGAATATTCCACTAGTAGACTTTAACGGCACTTATCAATTACAAAATTTTTATTTAAGTCCCGGACTTACTTACATGTTTTCACATGAAATTCCAAATATTCTAACAAATTCTAATGGTGAAATAAACGCTAAAGGAAGATTGGCTTATATGATTGAAGCAGGAGCTTATCGCATTTTTGAAAAAGGAGGAAATATTTTTAATTATTTAGATTATGGAATTAGTTATAAAAAACTTTCTGGAAGTGAGCAAATAAATGAAAATAAGTCCATCTTTAAGCAAAGGTTTTTAACAGGGAGTTTTAATTTGAATAATATTTGGCAATTATCTGACAGGAAATTCATTCAAACAAGTATTGGGTCCAATATAAATTTTAAGTTATTTGAAGAAGGTAGTCCATCACCAAATAATACAGATAAACTAAATTTGGCATTCCATTTAAAAGTTGGCTATGGTTATAAAGTAAAAAAAACTTCATTTATAATTCTAACAATTGAGTCCCCATTTTTAACGTTAAAGAATTGGGAACAAGGAAAATCTACATATGGGATTTTCAACAGCAGATATAGACCTTTAATATTTAAAGTAAGGTTTATATGGCTAAAAAAACTTGGGAAAGGGAAGTGTCCTGAAGCACTTACTAGTCCTGAAGACAAAGCTAGATACGAAAGAAATTATATGCAATAATGAAAAATTCTCAAAAAAAAGCAACAGAATCTTTAGCTGTTCAAACAAAAATGGTTTTACCCAATGATACCAATCCCTTAAATACACTTTTTGGAGGAAGACTATTGGAGTGGATGGATGAAATAGCAAGTATATCTGCTCATAAACACTGTGGTCGAGTAGTTGTAACTGCATCCATTAATAATGTTTCATTTGAGGAACCAATATTCGCTGGAGAAATTGTGTCATTACATGCAAAAGTAAGTAGAGCATTTAACTCATCCATGGAAGTTTTTATAGACGTTTTTGTAGAAAACACAGATGGTAGCCGAAGAAAATGCAACGAAGCCATTTATAACTTTGTAGCAATTGACCAAAACAGAAATCCAATAAGTGTTCCAACTTTAATTCCTGAAACTCAAATTGACAAACAAAGATTTGATTCTGCATTAAGAAGAAAACAACTTAGCTTGGTTCTAGCTGGAAAATTAAAAGCTGAAGACGCTACAGAACTTAAAAATGCTTTATTCCCAAAATTAAAATGAAAGCAAAAACTTGTAACGATATTTTCGTAAAAGCAATTGACTATTACCATATTTCTAATGAGGTTGATTCTACTTATTCCAACCCTTTTGAAGAAGACACTTTGGAATTTTTACTTTTTGAGAAATGCTGGATAGATACGGTTCAATGGCATTTAGAAGATATAATTAGAAATCCTAATTTAGATCCAAAAAATGGATTAGCTATAAAGCACAGAATCGATTCTTCAAACCAAAAAAGAACAGATATTGTAGAAAAAATTGACGATTATTATTTCCATTTTTTTAAAGAAAAATCATATTCTGACAGTAGGATTAATACTGAAAGCCCTGGATGGGTAGTGGATAGACTTTCTATTTTAAATCTGAAAATATTCCACATGAATGAACAAATAGAAAGGAAAGATGTTTCTCAAGAACATATTTTAAATTGCAGGAAAAAATTAAATATTCTAAAAAAACAAAAAATTGATTTAAGTCTATCTTTTGACCAACTTTTACAAGATTATAGAAGTGGTGTCAAAAAAATAAAAGTTTATAGGCAAATGAAAATGTATAATGACTCAACTTTAAATCCTGAGCTCTATCAAAAAAACAATTCCTAAAAATATATTAATTATACGATTTTCGGCACTTGGAGATGTAATACTTATAAGACCAATAATTCAACTGTTTCTTAAAACTTATCCCGATGTCACAATCTGGATGGTATCTAATGTAAATAATAAGTCAATATTTGATTTTGATGAAAGATTAAAGTTTATTGGCATAGATTTTAATTCAAAAGAAAAAAATATATTTCAAATAGCTAAAAAAATTAAAGAAGTTTCAGGAAATATAAATTTCAACGGAATTTATGACCTTCACGATGTAATACGTTCAAAAATACTTCGCTTTTTGCTTTCTGCAAAAGCAGATGTTACTAGAATCTTTGAAAAGCAAAGGAGTTTAAAAAAGAAAATTATAAACAAGGAAATTGAATTGCAGAAGCTTAATACATCAACTGAAGGCTATTTAGATTGTCTGAAAAAGGATTTTGATAAACTTGATTTTTCTAATTTAACCAAGTCTTTAGAAGCTGGTGCTAATAAAAAAGACATCATTGGAATTGCCCCTTTTTCTGCACATAAAAGTAAAATATGGCCTTTATCAAACTATCAAAAAATAATTAATCATTTTGACAAATTTAAATTTGTGATTTTTGCTTTTGGGAATCAAGAGCTAAGAGATTCAAAAACTTATTTTTCAAAAAACTCAAACTGTAGTATAATAGATAGAAATCTAAATCTAAATGAACAAATGAAATTAATTAATGATTTCAAAGTATTTATATCTATGGATAGTGCCAATATGCACTTGGCAAGTCTAACAAGTACTAAAGTTGTGTCTATATGGGGACCAACTCATCCTTTTTTAGGATTTAGCCCTTTATTTAATAAGCAATTTATTGTTCAATTAAGTGATGAAGAATATAGTGAAAGACCAGTTAGTGTTTATGGTAAAATTAAAAAAAATGATAAAGTTAAAGCTGAACAATCGATGTCAAGAATTAATCCAGAAAGGGTAATTGAAAAAATTAATTTAGCTATTAACCAATAATTAAGATGGAATCAAAGTGAAGGTAAAGCTTTCCATTATTTGATTACATAAAAGCTTTTTACAAGCGTTCTCAACAATTTTTTTTGCAGAATTCTCATCCTTAGTTTCCACGTAAAGTGTGATATGTTTTCCAATTCTAACATTAGTGATTTCTGTAAGGCTTAAATTATCCATACTTTGGCTTACTGCCTTGCCTTGCGGATCAAGTAACGCTTCAAGTGGCATAATATCAATACTTGCTTTAAATCTCATTATACAAAATTATTAATTAAAGAAAACAATAAATACAAAAATAGAACAATAGGGAGAATAAGAAAGGTATTTCCAAATATAATTAATAATACAAGACAAATTATAGATGAAATTACCCACATATAAATAAGCTTGTTTGTCTTTAAATTTAAATTCTTTATTTTCAATGATAAAAACTTCCATTTGCTTACCATTAGGAAGCTGAGGAAAAGAATTGTTAAGGGAAAGAAAACTTGGTAATTAGGAATATTTACCATCAAGCTGCTGTACTCAATATAAGTCCAAGTCAAACTAAGTGTTATTAATGCAAAAGCTGGGATTGGAAGACCTATGAAAAAAGAACTTTCTTCTTTAACAATATTAAATCTAGCCAATCGAATTGCTCCAAGTAATGGGATAAGACCAAGAATTAAAAAAAGCCAAAAATCCATACCTTTTTCAACAAACAACAAAGACAATGAGCTCACAAAATAAATAATTACAGCTGGAGCAATTCCAAAAGTTATTAGGTCTGCAAAAGAATCTAATTGTGCACCTATAGCAGATTGAACATTTAATTTTCTAGCGACAAATCCATCTAAATAATCAAAAAATGAAGCCAATAATATTGCACCTATAGCCCAATCTATTTCACCTAAATATGCAAAATAAATTGATGTCCACCCTAATAGCAGGTTCAATGAAGTAATTATGTTGGGGATATTTTTTTTCAATTATATGAACTAAATTAGTGTAAACTTCGTTTCAACATAGACAAAAAACCAATATTTAGTTTTTACTTAGCTAAATATATTTAAATTCAAATGTGAAAAACTACTATCTAGTTCTATTATTGTCTGTTAATTATTCAATTTCTGGACAAATTAATTCTCCGAAATACAGCAATGAATTTTTAAATATTGGAGTTGGTGCTAGATCATTAGCAATGTCTAACTCAGTGATTGCCAGCACTAATAGCGCCATGTCTGGATTCTGGAATCCAGCAAATCTATCTAAAATTAATAACGACATACAAGTAGGATTAATGCATGCAGAATATTTTGCTGGTATTGCAAAGTATGATTTTGGAAGTATTTCAAAAAAAATTGATGAAAAAAGTGGTTTTGGATTTTCTTTTTTAAGATTTGGAGTTGACAATATCCCTAATACGTCCGAACTTATTGATGCACAAGGAAATGTGAACTATGACAGAATATCCTATTTTAGTGCCGCAGATATGGCATTTATAGGTAGTTATGGAAGAAAAATAAATGAATATTTTTCCGTTGGTGGTTCTGCTAAAATTATTAATAGAACTGCTGGAGACTTTGCATCAGCTTGGGGTTTTGGAATTGACATTTCATCTACATATATTAAAAATGACTGGGCTGTGGCTGTAGTAGCTAAAGATATAACATCCACCTTCAATGTTTGGAAATACCAATTATCTAATGAGATGATTAACACGTTCAATTCTACTGGTAATGAACTTCCAAAAAATGGTCTAGAGCTAACTCTACCTAAATTAATTATTGGTTTAAGCAAAAATTATGAATTTGAAAAAAATGTTCATTTATTAATAGAATTTAATGCAGATATAACAACTGATGGAAAGAGAAATGTATTAATATCTGGAAATCCTTTTTCTGTCGACCCACATATAGGTGGAGAGTTTAATATAAAAGATATAGTTTTCATAAGGGGGGGGATTGGCAATATTCAAAAAACACCAGATTTAAATGGGAAAATGACCTATACCATCCAGCCAAATTTAGGAATTGGAATTAATATTAAAGGAGTTGAAATTGAATATGCTTTAACGGATATTGGAGACGTTTCCATTGCCGAATACAGCAATATTTTCTCATTGAAATTCAACTTAAACCCAAAAACAAATTGAAAATAATAAAGAAAAAAATCGTCTTTTTATTTTTTTTCTTATTATTTCATTTAAGTAATTTTTCCCAGTCTTTTGGAAACGAGTGGATAAATTATAATCAGCAATACTTCCATTTTCCAATTGTTCAAACAGGGTTATACAGGCTGGATTTCGAGACTATTAACAATCATTTAATAAATTTAGGAGTTAGTATTAATAATATTCCTCATAATAACTTTCAAGTTTTTGGAAAAGAAAAAGAGGTTTCTCTACTCATTAAGGATAATAATAATAATGGATTTTTAGACTCTTTAGAATATATAGAATTCTATGCTGAAAAAAATGACGGATGGCTGGATTCTTTAGTCTACGACTCTACCCATTTCATGCCTGATAATTATTACAGTCTATTTAATGATACAATTAGATATTATTTTTCATGGAATAATAGTTCAAATAATAAGAGGACTATTTTAGAAATCGATACAAATTACAACGTATACAGCCCTATTAATTATTGTTGGAAAACACAAGTTTTAAAATTTAATACCAATTATAAAGTCGGTTATCAAATAGATGGCATTTCAAGTCCACAGTATGAAAGAGCAGAAGGATGGGCTGGAGCTACTTTACAAAAAAATAGTTCAAATATTGAACAAATAAGTTCATTACATATTGTTGGAGGTGGCCCAAATGCATTTGGAGAAATAAATCTTTTTTCTGCAAATTCATCCACTACTAACTCTAACGGAAATAACCATAATACTAAACTATTTATCAATAATAATCTAGTTTTTGATTCGTCTTATTTTGATTACCATACCCTTCATATAAAATATAGTTTTAGTAGCAATCTCTTATCTAGTATGAATGATTTCAAACATGAGATTTCAGATATTGGACAAGGAACAGATTATCAAAATATAGCTTCAATTAGTTTGTCCTACCCTCACAGTACAGATTTTTCTTCCTACCAAAAATTACATTTTGGAGTACCATTTTCATTTAATCAAAAACAAAGACTTAGTATTTCCAATATTCTAAACTCATTAGGGTCTCCAATACTTTATATTTTAGATGATATAAACAGATTAGTTCCTTTAATTTCTAATAATTCTACTTTAGAAGCAGTAATTCCAATTACTCAAAGTGATTCTATAATCTGCTATTTGTCAACAGATTCAAATGTTAATTATATAAATAAAATTTACAGCGTAAATAACCATGGTTATTTTAATGATTTTAATTCTTTACAAATTGATAGTGCATTCGTAATAATTACTAGTAAAAAACTCCTTTCTTCTTCAAGAAACTATGCTGAATACAGAGCAACTGTAGTAGATACATTAGTAGTTGATGTTGAAGAACTATACCACCAATTTTCAGCAGGAATATTTAAAAACCCTTTATCAATAAAAAGATTTTTGAAATTTAGTATGATTAAATGGCCAAGTTGGCCTTCACATGTTTTTTTAATAGGAAAATCTGTAAGATTCAATAATGAAGCTTCACCTGGATCAAGAAATGACTCTACATCTTACGGATTAAACTTGGTTCCGTCTTGGGGGTACCCAAGTTCAGACAATCATTTTGCTGTTGGTTTAGAAAATAACAAAAGAGGTTTTTCTGTTCCGATAGGCAGGCTAAGTGTTTCTACCAATACATCTGTACTAAACTATTTAAATAAAGTAGTAGAGCTGGAATCCCAACAAGGAAATAATAATTATACGATTGAAAACAAAAAATGGCAAAAAAATATAGCTCATTTCTCTGGTGGAAGCGATAGCTTGGAGCAAGCCTACATGAATAATTATCTTGAAGAGTTTAAAAATATAATTGAAGACACATTATTTGGTGGTAGAGTTAAAAAGTTTGGAAAAGATCCTTTTACCTCCATTATAAACCCATTAGAATTTCAAAACGTTCAAAATTATTTAGAGGAAGGTATTTCATTAATGACTTTTTTTGGACATTCTTCTGCTGGGTATGGATTTAGCCAAAATATTGACCAACCAGAGAACTGGAATAATCAAGGAAAATATCCAGTTGTAATCGGCTTAGGTTGCTATTCTGGTGACGTACACAATCCAGATACCAATAGCTTTTCTGAACAAATTATTCGACCTACAAATAGTGGTGCAATTGGGTTCATTTCTACTGTTAAGCAAGGTTTCACTCCTTATATTAATTTTTACACAAGAAAATTATATAAAATGATTGGAAAATATGGTTACAATAAATCCATAGGTCAACAAATGGTTATGACTATAGATTCTCTAGATTTAAATACATCTTTATTAACATGGGGGCCTAAACATGAAAGCAATTACAATGGTATGTCTTTTCAGGGAGATCCAGCTATAAAAGTTAATTCCCATCAATTACCTGAATTAGTACTCTCAAGTCAGGACGTATGGACTGAACCAAGTTTTATAGACCTTTCAAAATCAAATTTTGATTTGAAGTTCAAAGCATATAATCTGGGAAGAGCTTTTAGAGATTCTGTTTTTGTTGAACTAAAACAAGAGTTTCCGGATGGAACTGATACTATGTACTCGAAATTTATCCCCGGAATATTAAATGTAGACACTATTACTTTTAATGTAATTAATAAGCCTGAAATTAGTATTGGACAGAATATTTTCACGATTTCAATTGATTTACCAATTTCCACAATTCAAGAAGCTTTCGATGAAAACGGAAATAATAGAATTCAATATTTAATGAATATTTCTTCAAATTCAATAGTTCCAGTTTGGCCATATGATTTAAGTATTGTAGGTAATCCAACTGACACACTAAGAGTTTCAACAATTAATCCTTTGGAGGCTACCAATACTTATTATTTTGAAATAGACACCATTAGAAAATTTAATTCCCCATTTTTAAAAAATCAATCTATTGTTTCTAGTGGAGGAGTTATTGAAGCGAGTCCAGGAAATTGGTCTAATAGCATGACAGCCTTGAATGATTCATTATATTTTGAAGAAAGTGTAGTATATTATTGGCGTTCCAGGCCTGATAGTTCTGTTATTGATTGGAAAGTAAGTTCATTTCAATACCTTCCAAAAAAATGGGGCTGGAGCCAATCCCACATTGATCAATTTAAAGAAAATGAATATTTAAATATTGTACTAGATACTATAAGTAATATTTATAATTTCACTCCAACACTTAAAAGTATAACATGTAAAAATTATATTCAACATGTTGCCCTTGGTTCAGAATGGAGTGGAACTTATTGGGAAGTTAGTGGTGAGATTGCAGATTACGGAGGCCATACTTCCCCAGCAATTATGGTTGGAGTAGTAGATCCTAATTCATTAAATTATTGGAAAACTCCTTTTATTGATAATTCTACAACACCTCCTAGTATTCTTAATCCCAATAATTGTTTTGGTCAATATAACGGAGATCCTGCAGTGTGTGGAAATACATCTTTAATTGGAAGAGCAAGAGAACATGGATATTTTATGTTTAAAAATGATAGTCCTTCACAATTAGATTCATTGGCAAGTATGTTAAGTACTAAAATTCCAGATGGTTATTATATTTTAGTTTATAGTTATATTCCAAATAATTACGGCGGAAGTTTGCTGTACAATAGTCCATTATATGCCAACTGGTCTAACAATTTGTTCTCTGCTTTTCAAAATTTAGGAGCAACTGGGTTTACCAATTCCAATCAACCAGACGATGGTTTTATTTTCTTTTGTAAAAAAGGTAATCCTAATACAGCAATTGAAGTAAGATCAGACACAATTGCTCCAGGTTTTGTTTCATCACAATTACTAGAGTTTAGTACAACAGTCACTAGTTCGCTAGAAAATGGAAAAATGTTATCAGGTGTTATTGGCCCATCCAACAATTGGAAAAATATTTATTGGGAACAAAAAGCACTAGAAAATCCATCTGCTGATTCAGCAAGGTTGAAAGTTTATGGCTTTAACTCTTTATATTCTGGCCTAAAAACTCTAATAATTGATACTAGTTTTACAAGTAAAGACTCTATTATCAACTTACAATCAATTGACAGCTCCTTTCATTATCTACAATTGGAAATGGAAACTTCAGATGATTCTTTGTTAACTCCTAATCAAATAATAAACTGGCTTGTTACCTACGACCCGCTACCAGACTTGGCAATTAATCCTAAAAAAAGTTGGTTTTTAGACTCTAATATTATTCAACAGGGGGACTCTATTTATTTTAGTGTTGCAATCGAAAACATTTCTCAATTTGATATGGATAGTTTGAAAATAAACTATCTTCTAGAGAACGAGAACGGACAACAAAATATTCCTTATCAAAGACAAGATTCTCTTAGATCTAGAGAGACAATTATAGATACAATTTCAATTCCTACAAGATATCTAAACGATAAATATTTGATGTGGGTAACAGCAAATCCAAAAACAAATAATCTTGAAAAGGATCAAGATGAGCAATTTTATTTCAATAATTTAGCTCAAACAAGATTTACTGTTTTAAAAGATAATACTAATCCTCTCTTGGACGTTACTTTTGATGGGGTTCATATTCTAAATAACGATATAGTAAGTCCAAACCCGCATATTGTAATTGAACTAAATGATGAAAATCCTTTTTTAATTTTAAATGAAGATATGGACACAGCTAATTTTCAAATTGAAGTAATGAAACCTCGATCTTCAGTCTGGAATAGGATTTACTTCTTTAATGGTGCTGTAAATAATTTAGAATGGTATATTAACGAAGATGAAAATAAATTTATTATTGAATTTGACCCTATATTTAACCAGGACGGAATCTACAAATTAAGAGTACAGGGTCAGGATAAAACTGGGAATTCTAGTGGAGATAAGCCATACCAAATAAACTTTGAAGTAATTCAGAAGTCTACTATTACCAATATCTATAATTACCCAAATCCTTTTTCAACAAAAACACATTTTGTTTTCACATTAACCGGGGCTGAAATACCTAATAAATTAGACATCCAAATAATGAATATTAATGGACGACTTATTAAGCAAATTCATCTCAACGAAATAGAAAATATAAAAATCGGTAAAAATATGACTAAATATTTCTGGGATGGGAGAGATGAATTTGGTGATCCAGTTGCAAATGGAATTTATATATATAGAGTGATTTCAGAAATCAATAATTTGGAGATTGAGCATAGGTATTCTGAAGGAGATAAAGCTTTTACTAATGGTCTTGGGAAAATATATTTAATTAGATGATATGAAAGAGAACTTAGATTTAAATTTCAAAAATTTAGATTCATAAAGGCTAAAGCTAAAATAGGAAACTAAAAGTGTTGAAATGAAAATCAAAATCGGATATAAGACCAAGATATTTAACAAGGACTCGGTTAATAATCCACTCATTTGCATAACTATAGTTATCATGATTCCGTGGTAGCAATATAACCCATAAGATATCTTACCAAAAAAATTAAAGTACTTAATTCTAGAAACCTTAAGTATGGATTTATCACTATAAGTTTGTTCTAAAATGATAAAAGAAAAGAAAATGGAGAATATTGATCTTTGAATTACAATAAAAAAATCATTTTCTAGCAAAAAAGGCATTAAAATAAAAAAAGTAAAAATAATTAAGTAAAAAAATAAAATTGTGTTTCTAGTTAAGTTTTGAAGTTTATTTAAAAAATTTGGGTATTTGAATGCTAAAATTGCTGTTAAAGCGCCAATGCCAAAATTACCAAGTGCACTTGCTGTGTGGAAGTTTAAAGACAGCGAATCATTAATGAAATAAATTCTAAAAAAGAGAGATATAATTATTATTAAGAAAGAAATTCCAAAAAGATATTTATTAAACCATTTCATTATGATTGCCCAAAAAACATAAAATTGTTCTTCCACAGAAATAGACCACATAAATACCATAAAAAATAAAAAATTGTAACCGTTTTCAATGATATCATAATTTAAAATAAATAAAATAAAATTCCATAAAGAAGGTAATTTTTCTGATTCAAGGAAGTAATATGATTTTAAATATTCTAATAAAAATCCAATGGAAACTATTAAAAAATATAATGGCCAAATTCTTAATGATCTTCTAATTAAGAAATTCTTAAACTGAAAATTACTGGTAAATTTAATTTCTTCCAAAGCTTTCCAAGTAATTAAAAAACTTGATAGAACAAAAAAGGAGTCTATTGAAATAAAACCTAAAATTTTGCTATAGATAAATAAAGTAGAATATAATTTAGAATTAATTATTTCAGGACTGTTACTAAAAAAAACATGTCCAAAAAAAATACCAATGAAACCAATAAATCTTAATGAATTTAATTCCTTGAAATATTTTGTCTTATAACTATCTTTACTCAATCTTTTCTATTGAATTATGTCAATAAGTGCTGAAATTAACATTACTAATATATACTAAATATTGTGTACATAGACACCCATACACATATCTATCTCAAAGACTTCAATGAAGACCGAAAGGAAATTATTAGAGAATGTCTAGATAGTGGCGTTAATAAACTTCTTCTACCAAATATTGACAAAAATTCAATAGCAGATGTTATAAAAATATGTGAAGTATATAAGAATATTTGCTACCCAATGGTTGGATTACACCCTTGCTATATTAAAGATTCATATGAAGAAGATTTGGATTATTTAAAACTCATTATTAAATCCATAAATGCCATAGCCATAGGAGAAATTGGAATTGATTTATTTTGGGATAAATCAAATTTAGAAATTCAAAGAAAAGCTTTTATTGCCCAAATAAATTGGGCCAAAGAATTTAAACTTCCTATTGTTATTCACGCTAGAGACTCCTATCATGAAATATTTGAAGTTTTAGATCATGTGAATGATGAAAACTTAAAAGGTGTTTTTCATTGTTTCTCCAGTACTTTAAAAGATGCAGATCAAATATTAAATTATGGTGGATTCAAATTAGGAATTGGAGGAGTAGTTACTTTTAAGAATAGCGGTCTTGACAAAGTGGTTAAGAATATTGATATTAAAAATATTGTTTTGGAAACAGATTCGCCATATTTAACCCCTACTCCATTTCGAGGGACTAGAAATAAAAGTAGTTACATTCCTATTATTGCAAATAAACTTTCGGATATTTACGAAATTAGCAGTGAAGAAATTGGAAATATCACTTCAAAAAATGCAAAAGAAATTTTTAATATTTAAAATAACTTTTCTATTAATTTTTTTCCCCTTTTGGGCATTTTCAAATAGTTTAAATCTATCAGAAAATAATGAAAGCACGGAAATTAGTGTTCTTACTTGTGATCCAGGCACTGAAATATATTCCCTTTTTGGGCATAGTGCATTAAGAATAAAAAATCCTAAAAATGGCCACGACTTAGTTGTTAATTGGGGCTTATTTGAATTTTCAGAAAATCAATTTCAATTTGGATATGATTTTGCAAAAGGCCGATTAAAATATTATATGGGAATTCAATTAATGTCTAATTTCATAGTAGAGTATCGCCGTGCTAAAAGAGGAGTAAGAGAGCAAGTTTTAAACTTAAGTAACCAAGAGAAATATCAAATAATTCAACTTCTTGAGGAGAATTACAAACCTGAAAACAGAAAATATAGGTATGAATTTTTTTATGACAACTGCTCTTCGAGATTAAGAGATATAATAAAAAAAGTATTTAAAGAAAATATAAATTTTTACCAATCTCCCAAATCTAATAAATTCACTTTTAGAGAAACTATTCACCAGTATTTGGAATCTTTTCCTTGGCTAAAGCTAGGAATAGACCTTGTATTAGGAAAAAAGATAGATGTATTAATAAACAATGAAAATCTTATGTTTCTTCCACTTAATGTAGAACAGATATTTGACCAAAGTTTTATTAAAAAAAATGGAGCTAAAAAAAACCTAATTAAATCAAAAAATATTCTTGTTGAGTCTTTTGAAAATAAAAATAAACTTAGCAACATTGGATTATATAGTTGGACTTTACTTGCAATAACTCTATTATTAATTGTCTTTAAGTTTGATAAAGTACTTGGGGTTTGGAGCTCTTTAAATTTATTTATAATAGGATTATTAGGTGTGTTTTTAGTTTTTATGTGGATAGGAACTGACCATAATGCCACCAAAATTAATTTTAATTTACTTTGGGCATCTCCTTTTCACTTTATTTTAATATACTGTTTAATTAAAGGAAGCTGGACTAATTTTACTTATTTGTATTTAATATTATCGTTGATTTTAATTTTTACAACTATTTTGTTTTGGTTTACTTTAACTCAAGAATTTAACTCTTTTGTAAAGCCTATTATACTCGAACTTGTAATTATTTATTACTATTATTTTAAAAAATGTAGTTTTCAAATTAATCTTGGTAAAACAAATGGTTGATTTTAACCATTATGTTTAAATTAGTATTCAAATAATTTACGATGGAAAAATACGATGTTGTTGTTATAGGTTCAGGCCCTGGAGGATATGTCTCTGCAATAAGGTGTGCTCAACTTGGATTAAAAACTGCTCTAGTTGAAAAATACAACACACTTGGAGGAACTTGTTTAAATGTTGGCTGTATCCCTTCAAAGGCTCTTTTAGACTCTAGTGAGCATTTTAAAACTGCACTTCACGATTTTGACAAGCATGGAATTGACATTAATACTCCTAAAGTAAATCTTCCTAAAATGATGAAAAGAAAAGAGGAAGTAATAAGTCAAACTTGTGATGGGGTTCAATATTTAATGGATAAAAATAAAATTAAAGTTTACCATGGAATGGGTTCTTTCTTAGATAAAAATACCGTTTCTATAAATGCAGATAAAAACGAAAAAATATTTGGGAAAAATATAATAATTGCAACTGGTTCAAAACCAAACTTTTTTCCGGGGATGGAACCTGATAAAAAAAGAATTATCACTTCTACAGAAGCTCTTTCCTTAAAAGAAGTTCCAAAACATCTTATTGTAATTGGAGGAGGAGTTATTGGCCTTGAACTAGGTTCTGTTTATGGAAGATTGGGTTCTCAAGTAACAGTTGTTGAATTCCAAGATGGGTTACTACCTACTATGGACAAAACTCTTGGAAAAGAACTTATGAAAATTTTAAAAAAAGAAGGATTTAAGTTTTTATTTAACCACGCTGTTCAAAAAGTAAATTCTACTAAAAATGGAGTAAAGCTAAATGTGAAAAATAAAAAGGGAGAGATTATTTCTATTGAAGGAGATCATTGTCTGGTTGCTGTCGGAAGAAAAGCATATACCGAAAAATTAGGATTGGACAACATTGGCGTAGAAACAGATAAAGCTGGAAGAGTAATCACCAACGATCATTTACAAACCTCTGTAAAAAATGTTTATGCAATTGGAGATGTTGTAAAAGGTGCTATGCTTGCACATAAAGCAGAGGAAGAAGGTGTTTTTGTGGCCGAACTTATTGCCAATCAAAAACCACATATTGATTATAATTTAGTACCTGGCGTAGTTTACACTTGGCCAGAAGTAGCAGCAGTTGGAAAAACAGAACAAGAATTAAAAGAGTCTAACGTAGATTTTAAAGTTGGTCAGTTTCCAATTAGAGCACTTGGTAGAGCTCGAGCTTCTATGGACATTCAAGGTTTAATAAAAATAATTTCTGATGCCTCAACAGATGAGGTTCTAGGTGTTCACATGATAGCTCCTAGAGCTGCAGACTTAATTATGGAAGCAGTAGTGGCAATGGAATATCGAGCAAGCGCTGAAGACATAGCTCGAATTTGTCATCCTCATCCAACATATAGCGAGGCTGTAAAAGAAGCCGCACTAGCAGCAACGGAAAGTAGACCATTACACATCTAATATGACAAAAAATAAAATTGGAGTCTTAATTCTTAACTTAGGAACTCCTAACAGTCCTTCAGTTAAAGATGTAAGAGTTTATCTGAGAGAATTTCTAAACGATCCAAGAGTAATTGATATTGGAAGAATTGCTCAATTGCTATTAGTTAACTTAATTATAGTTCCATTTAGAGCTCCAAAATCTGCTAAAGAATACAAAAAGTTATTTAAAATTGGTGGTGGTAAATCACCATTATTAACCTATGGAAAAAATCTCACTAGCAAGTTAAAAAAACTTGCTTCCAAAGATTTTAATGTTGAACTTGCCATGAGATATGGTTCTCCTAGCATGGAAAATGTATTGGCAAAAATGAGAACCGAAAATTATGACAAAATTTATATTTTCCCATTATACCCTCAATATGCATCTGCATCATCGGGATCTACCATAGAAAAAGCATTTAAAATCATTAATAAATGGTGGGTAATACCTGAAGTTTCTGTAATTGGTCAATTTTACGATAATCCCAACTATATTAAATGTATTGTAAATCGAGCAAAAGAATTCGACATTCTAAAATACGAACACATAATGTTTTCCTATCACGGTATTCCTGAGAGACATGTTGATAAAGTATATTTAGATGGTAAACCTTGTGCAGATCATTCTTGTGAAGATGAAATAAACTCTTTAAATGCAAATTGCTACAAAGCTACCTGCTATGCAACAACTAGATTACTTGTAAAAGCACTTAAATTAAAAGAAGGTTCTTATTCTACATGTTTTCAGTCTAGATTAGGAAGAGACCCATGGCTACAGCCATATACAGACCATACTATTGAAAAACTTGGAAAAGAAGGTAAAAAAAGAGTTTTGGTCTTTTCTCCTGCATTTGTGGCAGACTGTTTGGAAACTACTATAGAAATTGGTGAAGAATATCTAGAGCTTTTTCAAGAACATGGGGGAAAGGAAATTCAACTAGTTCCGTCTCTTAATGATAATGATGACTGGGCAGAAGGTCTTTATAAAATAATTAAGGATAAATTATAGTGAATTTATCTTTTATTAAAATTTAACTTTTGGAAGTTTTTTTCAATAATACACTTTATAAGAGAGCCAAAGCATCCTGGAGCTCAACTGTTGAAAATCCAAAATTATTTGATGAATTGGATGCTTTTATTAGCAATAATAAAAATGAGTATATAATCTGCTTTTACTCCTACGATTTAAAGAACAATATTGAAGACTTGTCTTCTAACAATAAGGATAACATGAAATTTCCAGATATCCATTGTTTTGTTCCAGACGAGATCTACAACAATTATTCAATAGAAAAAGAAAAAAAGATTAATCAAGAAATAGAATTCCAATCTGATATTTCTAAAGAAGAATACTTAAAGAATATTTTAAAAATTAAAGAACATATACAGAAAGGTGATTTTTACGAAGCCAACTATTGTTATCAATGGATTTCGAAGGTTGACCATCTAAATTCAAAATTAATTTTTGAAAATTTAATGGATTTGACCAATCCTCCTTATGGGTTTTATGCAGATTTAGAAAAACATCATATTATTTCCGCTAGTCCAGAACTATTCATTAAGAAAAGAGGAAATAAACTGTATTCAAGCCCTATTAAGGGGACTCAAAAAAGAGATTTAGACCCAATAAAAGACAAGCTATTAAAAAAACAATTAAAAGACAGCTTAAAAGATCAAGCAGAGAATAATATGATTGTTGATCTAGTAAGAAACGATTTAAGTAAAATAGCTCTCAAAAGTACTGTTAAAATGGAAGAGCTTAGAGAAGTTTACACTTTTAGAAATATCCATCAAATGATATCCACTATTTCTTGTGAAATTTCTGAAAATGAAAAGATTTCTAGTATTATAAAAGCTACTTTTCCAATGGGGTCTATGACCGGAGCACCAAAGATTAAAGTAATGCAAATAATGGAGGATTATGAAATTTCAAAAAGAGGATTGTATTCTGGTTCTTTTGGAATTATTTACCCCAATGGAGATTTTGACTTTAACGTAATAATTCGGACACTTATTTACAACAAAGCAAATCATTTATTATCTTTTCATGTAGGAGGTGCAATTACTATTGATAGCAACCCAAAATTAGAATACGAAGAAACCTTGATAAAAGCAGAGGCACTATTTAAAGCATGTCAATAACTAATAATATTAATAAAAAAATTTTAGCTTTTTTCAAGCAACATCAGATAAAAACAAATAGCAAATTTTTGGTTGGTGCTTCAGGAGGGAGTGATTCAATGGCACTGTTAGATATTGGTTTGAAAACTGGGTTAAATATCTCAGTAGCTCATGTAAATTACCAATTGAGAAATGAAGAAAGTGAAAGAGAAAGTTTTATAGTCAAACAATATTGTTTGGAAAATAAATTGAATTTCTACTACAAAGAAGCTAAAATTAATCTACTTAAAAATCTTCAAAACGAAGCTAGAGAAGTTAGATACCAATTTTTCAATGATTTGGCTGAAGAAAAAAAAATGGATTATATACTCACTGCTCACCACCAAAATGATAATCATGAAACTTTTCTTTTCAACGCTTTAAAAGGCAATGGCATAGGTAGTTTAAAAGGGATTCCAGAGAGAAATGGAATAATTTTAAGACCATTATTACAATTTACTAAGACTCAACTTTTAATATATGTTCAAGAAAATAAAATTAAGTATGGAACAGACAGTAGCAATTTAACTTCTAAGTACGAGAGAAACTTTATTAGAAATGAAGTGTTTCAAAAACTAAAAAACAAATTTCCAAAATTTGAACAAGGATTGACAAATTCTATAAATTTCCTAAAAGAAGATTATTTATTACTAAATCAATTAGTAGAAGAAATTATTCAACCAATTTTAACAGAAAAAAAAGACCATACTCTGATTAATTTCAACAACCATATTCCAAGACAAGCATGGTACCATTTCTTTAAAAAATATGGATTCAATTATTCGCAAATTAACAGTTGGTTGGAAAGTAATTCTCAAAGTGGAAAGTTTATAGAAAGTTCTACACATCGTATTTCTAAAGACAGAAAAAAATGGATTCTTTCAAAAAAGTCAATTAATAAAAGACATAACAAAATATTTTATATTCAAAAAAACGAAAAAATAGAAATCCCTATTATACTAATTGGCCAAATGTCCGATAATCTTTCACTAGAAATGTCCAATAATAATGTAGAGTTTTTTAATTTTTCTAAGCTAGATTTCCCTTTAAAATTGCGTAAATGGAAGAGGGGAGACAAAATTCAACCACTTGGGATGAAAGGAAGCAAAAAAATTAGCGATATTTTAATAGACTTTAAAATCTCTAATTTAGAAAAAGAAAATATTTATGTAATAGAATCCAATAATGATATTATATGGATTGTAGGTGTTTTAATGAGTGATAAATATAAGTTAGATAAAAACTCTAGTATTTGTTACAAGTTTTCATATGAACCAAGTTAAATTTCACAGCGTGAATACAACTTTTTATCATTGCTGACGTAAGATAAAAAAAATTAAGCTATTTCTTAATTTGATAGGATATCATTGTAAATTTACCAAATGTTATTATTGAGTTTAAAAAACATTAAATTTTTATTTTTAAGTTGTATTGCCCTAATCCTTAGTGGTAAATTATTTTCTCAAGGTTTTGAGTTACCTGAAGATAAAGTAAAATATTCAATAAATGTTATTCAAAAAAAATGTGTAGTTTCTATTATTGCAGATATTGACATTGAAGAAGGCTGGCATATAAATGGAGCAAATCTTCCTTTAGAAAGTTTTTCAATTCCTACAGATTTAGTTTTAGATACATCTTCTATGTTTATTAGTGAGGACTCTATTTATGAACCGGAGGTTAAACGTATTTATGATAAAATAGCAAAAGAAGATCTATATCTTCATCAAGGGAAAATTAAAATTTCAAGAAAAGTAGTTGTTAATTCAGAAAAAGATTTTGTTATCAAAGGGGTTTTTACATTTCAAACATGTGACGATAGTCATTGCTTAGCTCCATACGATGGGCCATTTGAAATTAAAGTAAAAGGATGTGACATACAAAGTCTAAATGATAAAAATTTCAATTCTACTAAAAATTTAAAGGAGAAAAAAAAAACTATAACGAATGAAATAGTTAAAAAAAAATTAGTAGAGGAGAATGACATTGAAATTGAAGAAAGCAAAACTAATTCTAAATCTATATTTTTTATTTTTATAGTTTCTTTTCTTAGTGGTTTTGCAGCTCTTATTACACCCTGCGTATTCCCTATGATTCCTCTGACAGTAAGCTTTTTCACTAAACAGTCTAAGGATAATGTTTCTGGAGTTAGAAATGCAATACTTTATGCGTTATGTATAATAATTATTTATGTTTTACTAGGAACTATTATAACAGGTTTATTTGGTGCAAGTTTTCTAAATTCCCTCTCAACAAATATTTATTTTAATTTATTTTTCTTTATTCTACTTATTTTGTTTGCTGTATCTTTTTTAGGAGCTTTTGAAATAAATCTTCCAAATACTTGGATAAACAAAGCAGATTCTGCTTCTAGAAAAGGCGGGTTTATTGGTATATTCTTTATGGCATTTACTCTTGCACTTGTCTCATTTTCTTGCACTGGACCTATTGTTGGAACTCTTCTTGTAGAATCGGCTACTATTGGAGGATCAGGCCCTTTTGTAGGGATGTTTGGTTTTTCTCTTGCACTTGCACTTCCTTTTGGTTTATTTGCTGCATTTCCAGGATGGTTAAATTCCTTACCAAAGTCAGGTGGCTGGTTAAATACCGTCAAAGTGTTTTTAGGATTTTTGGAGTTAGCATTAGCATTTAAATTTCTTTCCAATGCAGATCTAGTAATGCAAAGTCATTTTCTAGAAAGAGAGTTATTTATAGCAATATGGATTGGAATATTTTTTGTCCTAACTTTGTATTTATTTGGTTTTTTTAAACTTCCAAACGATGGGGATATTAAATTTCTTTCTGTCTCTAGAACATTATTAGCAACAGCTGTTTTAATTTTTGTCATGTATTTAATTCCCGGATTATGGGGAGCTCCCTTAAAGTTAATTAGTGGATTTCCTCCACCAATGAGCTACAGTGAATCACCTGTTGGAATTGGAATTTATTCAAAGACTGACCAGATAAATAAAACTATAGAAAATACACATTCTGGTCCTCAAGGACTACCAGTTTTTCATGACTTAGAGGAAGGATTAGCTTATGCTAAAATTGTTAATAAACCATCATTTTTAGATTTCACAGGGCATGCTTGTATTAACTGTAGAAAAATGGAAGAAAAAGTTTGGGGAGAAGAAGGGGTATATGATATTTTAAGAGATAGTGTTGTAATAATTTCTCTTTATGTTGATGACAAAAGACCCCTTCCAGATGACCAACATTTTGAGGAGGAAATTGCTCCAGGAAAAATAATAAATGTTACCACAATTGGTGATAAATGGAGTGCTTATCAAGCTAAAAAATATAAGTCACTTTCTCAGCCTTACTATAGAATGTTAGATAAAAATGGAGAAGACCTATCCAATGGTTCGGCAGATTATCTTAACCATGGAAATAAACAAGATTTTCTACATTGGCTAAGAACTGGGTTGGAGCAATATAAAAGCTCTTAAGTGAGATCTTTTTATTTAATTATTAATCTTTTTATTTTCCAAGTTTCGTTTTCTCAACACCCAGTAAAATGGACTATTAATTATTCTCCAGAAAAAAACATTGTTATATTTAATGCGGTAATTGACTCCAACTGGCACTTGTATGCAGTTAATGTGCCTTTTCCAAATGAAGGTCCCTTGCCTACTATTATTGAATTTGAAAAACAAAAAAACTATTCATTAAAAGGAAAGGTTTTTCAAGAAAAACCAATTACTAAATACGACAAAGGTTTTGGAACTAAAGTAGCTTATTATCAAAACAAAACAAGTTTTTATCAAAAAATTAAACCTCTTAAAAGTTCATTTAAAATTAGTGGAGTTGTTAAATATATGGCCTGTGACGATAGCAAATGTTTAGCTCTTGAAAGAGTATTTAGTATGGAGATCAATCATCAAGATTAGGTGACAACCATTTTTTCATAACAGATAATTCTATTTTTTTCCTAGCACTTAATTCTTCCACTTGATCCATCTTAATTTTTCCTAACCCAAAATATTTAGAAGCTGGATTTGAAAAATACCATCCTGAAACGGATGAAACTGGATACATTGCTAAAGATTCCGTCAATTCTACTCCTACTTTATTTGTAGCATCTAAAAGATCAAATATGGTTTCTTTTTCTGTATGATCTGGACATGCTGGATAGCCTGGAGCAGGTCGTATTCCTTGGTATTTTTCTTTTATTAATTCTTCATTTGTAAATTGTTCTTCAGTATATCCCCAATATTCTTTTCTAATTTTCTGATGTAAATATTCTGCTGCTGCTTCTGCCATTCTATCTGCAAGAGCTTTAATCATTATAGAATTATAATCGTCTAAGTCTTCTTCAAATTTTTTGGCTATTTTATCAATTTTTTTTCCTGCTGTTACAACAAATGCTCCAATATAATCTTTAATCCCACTAGATTTTGGGGCAATAAAATCTGACAAAGAAATATTAAATGCCTTGGATGATTTTTTAGTTTGTTGTCGCAAACAATGAGAGACTGCTAATAATTCATCTTTTTCATCAAAAATAAAAATATCATCTTCGATAGTATGTGCTTCCCAAATCCCATAAACTGCTTCCACCTCTAACCAATTTTCTTTTAATGCATGGTTTAACATTTCTTGAGCATCTTTAAATAGTTTAATCGCTTGTTCCCCTACTATCTCATCTTTAAGTATTCTTGGATATCTACCATGAAGCTCCCAAGTTTGAAAGAATGGGGTCCAGTCAATAAAAGATGCTATTTCTTTAGATGATAAATCATTTAAATGAAAAACTCCTCTTTTATTTGGTTTTGAAACATCAAAATTCTCCCAATCAATCGGAAACTTATTTCTTCTAGCATCTTTAATAGTTAGGTAAGTTTTTTGTTCTTTCTTTTTATAATGATAGTTTCTGAGTTTTTCATACTCAGAACGAAGCTCATTCAAAAAATCTACTTTATTATTTCCTAATAATTTACCGGCTACAGGAACTGACCTTGAAGCATCTAAGACATGAATAGTAGAACTTGAGGGCAATTCTTTTTCTATTTTAACAGCTGTATGGACTCTTGAAGTTGTAGCTCCACCAATTAATAGTGGAATATGGACATTATTTTTTTCCATTTCTCTTGCAACATCTATCATTTCATCCAAAGAGGGGGTGATCAATCCGCTCAGACCAATAATATCAACATTGTGTTTTTTAGCTTCTTCAATTATCTTTTTAGACGAAACCATTACTCCCAAGTCTATAACATCGTAATGATTACAACCTAGAACAACTCCAACTATATTTTTTCCAATATCGTGAACATCTCCTTTAACAGTAGCCATTAAAATTTTGCCTTTGCTTGTTTTCTCAACCCCTTTTTCTTTTTCTATATAAGGAGTTAAATATGCCACAGCTTTTTTCATTACTCTTGCAGATTTAACTACTTGTGGTAAAAACATTTTACCTTCTCCAAAAAGATCTCCTACTGTATTCATTCCATTCATTAAAGGACCCTCAATAACCTCTAAAGGCTTAGCAACTTTTTGTCTAATTTCTTCCACATCTAACTCGATGTGTTCAGTAATTCCTTTTATTAGTGCGTATTCTAGTCTTTCTTCTACTTCACTAAGTCTCCATTCTGCTGTTTTTTGTTCTTGCTTAGCAGATCCTTTTACATTTTGAGCAAAATCAAGTAATGATTCTGTTGCATTTGGTGATCTATTTAGAAGAACATCCTCTACCTTCTTTAGTAAATCCTTAGGAATTTCGTCGTAAACTTCTAACATTGATGGATTTACGATACCCATATCCATTCCCTCATATATAGCATGGTAAAGAAATGCAGAATGCATGGCCTCTCTTACAGTCTTATTTCCTCTAAAGGAGAAGGAAACATTACTTACTCCACCGCTTACATGAGCACCAGGTAAATTTTCTCTTATCCATCTTGTAGCTTTAAAAAAATCAACCGCGTTATTTTCATGTTCTTTCATCCCTGTTGCAACAGGAAATACGTTAGGATCGAAAATAATATCTTGTGGAAGGAATCCAACCTCATCTACTAAAATAGTATAAGACCTTTGACAGATTTCAATTCTTCTCTCATAAGAATCAGCTTGACCATTTTCGTCAAATGCCATTACTATAACAGCAGCTCCATATTGTTTTATTAGTTTACCTTGTGTTTTGAATTGATTTTCACCTTCCTTTAATGAAATAGAATTAACAACACCTTTACCTTGAACACACTTAAGACCAGCTTCAATTATGGTCCACTTTGAAGAATCTATCATTACAGGTATTCTAGAAATATCTGGCTCAGCTGCCATAAGATTTAAAAATCTTTTCATAGATGCTTCTCCATCCAACATCCCTTCGTCCATGTTAACATCGATGATTTGGGCTCCACCTTCCACTTGCTCTCTAGCAATATCAATTGCTTTTTCAAATTTCTCTTCCTTTATTAATCGAAGAAATTTTTTAGAACCAGTAACATTAGTTCTTTCACCAACATTTATAAAATTAATCTCTGGCGAAAAAACTAAAGGCTCCAATCCGCTTAGTTTCATAAATGGAAGATCATCCCATTTATATTTGTACTTACCCTTAAATTCTTTTAAAATACTCATCCTTAAAATTGATCTCTTGGTGAATATTTAGATGCCAATTCTGAAATTGCTTTAATATGATGTGGAGTAGTTCCACAACAACCACCGATAATATTTATTAAGTCATCTTTTAAAAAGAACTCTATTTGATCCACCATTTTTTCTGGGGTTTCATCATATTCTCCAAATTCATTGGGCAACCCAGCATTTGGATGAGCACTAATTAAAAAAGAAGACTTTTTAGCCAAAGTTTTTAAGTAAGGGTGCATATCTGCGGCCCCTAATGCACAATTTAATCCAATACTAAATAATGGAAAATGAGACATAGATATTAAAAATGCTTCACTAGTTTGTCCTGTTAAAGTCCTTCCACTAGCGTCTGTAATAGTTCCAGAAACCATTACAGGTAATTTAATAGCTCTGGACTCAAAAACTTCATTTACTGCAAATAAAGCTGCCTTAGCATTTAATGTATCAAAAACAGTTTCAATAAGAATTAAATGAACTCCCCCATCAATTAATCCATTTATTTGTTCTTGATAAGCTTCATTTAACTCATCAAAGGATATATTTCTAAAACTTGGGTCATTTACATCTGGTGAAATAGATGCTGTTCTATTAGTAGGGCCTATTGAACCTGCTACAAATCTTGGTTTATTAGGTTCTGGAATTGAAAATTCATTAGCCACTTCGCAAGCTATTTTTGCACTTTGAAAATTTATATCATAGGCATAATCTTGTAATCCGTAATCAAGTTGAGCAATTTTAGTTCCAGAAAATGTGTTGGTTTCGACAATATCAGCTCCAGCTTTAAAATATTCGGAATGAATTTCTTTTATAATGTCGGGTCTAGTTAAACTTAATAAATCGTTGTTCCCTTTCAAAGGACTTGAATGATCTTCAAACCATCCTTTCCTAAAATCAGCTTCCTCTAAATTATAACGCTGAATCATAGTTCCCATGGCACCATCTAAAATTAAAATTCTTTTTTTAGCTATTTCAGTAATACTGGTCATTATTAGTCAAAAAAAAATCTCTTTCCTATGAAAGAGATCGAAATTTATTAAAACTTTATCTCTTATCTTGATATTTAAATCTGGATTTAGCACCTTCCTATTTAGGGGTTGCTAAGGTTTCAAAGGGCCTTTTCCCTCCACCTTTCTTGATAATTAATAAAAGAACTATTAAACAAATATAATTATTAGAAATTCAAAATCAATAAAAAAACTTAATTTGCCTTAAAAGACTTATAAATATGTTTTCTAAAAAGGAAAAAAAGAATAATATATGGGACAATCATTAAAAAAAGAATACCAGTATTGAGTCCATTTCCAATAGTTAAATCATCATTTGTGCTATTTATTATTTGAGCCCTACAAGTTGAACAACCCTGTGAAAAAGATTGTAATTGAAAAATTATCAACAGAAAAAACAATATAAAATTGTAAATTACTTTCATGTGTAGTAAGGAGATATTAAAAAATACACAACAACTCCAGTTATAGCAACATAAAGCCAAACTGGATATACAAATTTAGCTAATTTTTTATGACTAGCATATTCTGCAATTGAAGCTCTATATGCAGTATACAAAATAAATGGAAGTGATAATCCAGCTAAAATTATATGGGTTATAAGAATAAAATAATAAATTGATTTACTACTTCCTAAACCACCAAAAGCTGTACTTTCTGCTAAAAGATGATGGGCTATATAGGATAATAAAAACAAAATAGATAATATAATAGAAAGTTTCATAACCCTTTTATGAAGATGGTACTTTTTAAACTTTACAAAAAATAATCCCAAAATTAATAGCAATGAAACAGTACCATTGATTATTGCATTGACCTTTGCGAAGATGTGAGGATTAAAGTCTACTTGAATTTTTAAATTAAGCTCATGTAAAACTAATACTGCAAGAAAGACAACGGCTGATACACTTAAAATAAAAATATTTGCTTTTTTATCATTTTTTGTTAGAGATGCAACAGGGAAATTCATAATCTAATTTTTAATAAAATTAAATTAAAAATATTTAAAAATAAAAATTGACTAAACAATTTAAAGAAGTGATTGGATGTGCTGAATAATAATAGGAATGTTTAAAGAATCTGTCCCATCATAATACCCTCTTATTCTATTAAACTGGTCAATTAGAATTAGTTTTTCAGAATGTAAAAAACCGCCAGGAGCTAATGCATCTTCTTGATTTGGTACCAAAAATCCATTCACACCAAGATCGTATATAGCAGATTGGTCGCCAGTTAACATATTCCAGTTGGTAGAATCAATATTGTAAGAATTTGCATATTCTAAAAGTTTTTCCGAAGAATCTTTTTTTGGATCTACAGAAAAAGACAACAATTCTATACCTTTGTGACAATTTTTTCTAAGCGAATTTTGTATTTTACGCATATTGAGGGTCATTTGGGGACAAATAGTTGGGCAACTTGTAAAAAAGAAATCAACCAACTTAACTTTCTTATTCAAATGTTCAGAAGAGACGGTTTGGGAATTTTGGTTTTCAAATGACCATTCAGGAATTTGATGGTATAAGGTGTCATTGTCTATAGAAGAATCAAAGTCTTTATTACCATAAATTGGTAAATCATTTAATTCTGAATCTTCTTGCTCTTCTTTTAAAAGCAAGCTTATTTCTTTAGTAATTCTTCTTATTTCCCCAAAATTATAGGTAAAATATTTGCCTCTTATCTTTTGATTTTTATCTACTAATAATGTCATTAAGTGAGCTTGCCTATCAAAACCAAAGATCGTATCTTTTTTTGTCCAAGGATTCCCATTGCTAAATTCATTATCAAAATATGGAATAAATTTTGATGCAGTCATAATCCATTTTTCACTGTCAATTTTATTAAAACCTCTAAATTCTTTAATACGGTAATTAATATCATCTGAAGACTCCAAAAAAGAGGTGACCACAATTACGTCGTTAAACCCAATATTATCTACTAATTCGTTATAAATCTTAATTTTAAACCACTCTAGTCTAAAAGGGCATTTTTTAAAATCAGTTGGACATTCAACAGATAAAAAATTATACAATATAATTTTATCGTTCCAATCACAAGAAGATATTGTATCTCCTTTGAAATCAATAATACTGAAAGGTGCATTTAACTCACCAAAGATAGGCTGTGATTTATATGCTGTGTCACCTAAAAGTAAAAAGCTAAGAGAGGATAAGAATACACCAAAAATAAGGGCTAAGATAAAAAAACCTTTTTTACGAGAAATCAAAACAACTAAGGGTTTATGCTGTTCTCTCCTTGAAAAACCTCATGCCAATAAGTTGACTCTGTTAGGCATATAAATATAAGATAAGCAATAAATAAAATGTAAGGTGCTAAAATCACCCACTTAAAACTTTTTCTTTCATCACCTAAATGCATGAATATCAAAACAATATAAGCAGCTTTAACTACTGTTAATACTAAAAATCCTATTTTGACATATGGCCAAAGAAAATTGTCTTCACCCCCAGCATCGTATTGTTTGATAAAAGCACCAATTAGCACTTCAATAATTGTAATTAGAGTAAGAATTCCAGTTACTTTCCATATTTTTTTTCTTATAGCAACTCCATGAGCTTCATCATGATTAGCTGAAACAGAATAATTATGATCTTGTATTAAATCGTCTCTTTCCATTATTTTTATGAATTATATTAAATAGAAAAATGTAAAAACAAAAACCCAGACTAAATCTACAAAGTGCCAATAAAGTCCAACTTTTTCTACCATTTCGTAATGACCTCTTTTGTCATAAACTCCTCTTATAACATTAATTAAAATTATAAAATTAAATACAACTCCAGAAAAAACATGAAAGCCATGAAAACCAGTAATGAAAAAGAAAAAATTGGCATACTGAGGGACTAAAGGAGCATATTCATTTTCTATTAAATTGGCTCCCTGCATTGTTGCAGTAGCGCCATCAAATAATACTTTAGCTTCTGATCCAGTCACTGTCAAACCTCTTCCCATCCTTAATATTAATTCGTTTGCAGCGTTATAATCTACAAATGCCCAACCTTCAAGTGTGAGTACAGATCCATAATGGGTTCCGTGAATAAAATGATACCATTCCCAACCCTGAGAACCTACAAAAAACAAACCGCCTAGTACAGTTAGTAATAACCATTTAACAACACCTTTTTTATCTAATCGATGTCCAGCTTCAACAGCTAAAACCATTGTGACAGAGCTTACAATTAATATAAAGGTCATTAAAGCAACATATAAAAGTGGGTAACCATTGCCTAAAAATGGCATAGCATTAAAAGTTTCCTCACCAATTGGCCATGAAGGAGCTTGATGCCTGGCAAACCCATAAGCTGTTAAAAGCCCTCCAAATGTCAAAGCATCTGAAACCAAAAACATCCACATCCATTGTTTACCATATGAAATTCTAAAAGGAGAGCCGTTACCTCCCCAAAGTTCTGATCTACTAATATTTTCTGATTGTCCAGCCATACGTTTAAATTAACAGTACAAGTTTAATTAATATATTCTAAAAACACATATAAGTAAAGCCATAAAAGTCCCACAAAATGCCAAAAAACTTCAATCGCTTTAAGACCAGAAATATTTTCAGAATTATAATAGCCTTTGTTTGCTCGAAAACTAACTACCATAATTCCAGAAATTGACATTATTAAATGTAAAAAATGAATAAATGTAAGAACCCAAACAAAACTACTAGAAACATTAGAAGTTTGATAAAACTCAGCGTACTGGTTAGCATTTAGTTCTTCTTTTGTTCTTTCCCAAAAATCATTATTAATATGAATATTTATTCCTGGTTTTAATTGAAAATAACCTTCAAAATCCGACAACACTTTATCTTCTAAATATACCTGCCCATTTTTAACAAAATATTCATTCCCTGATTGGTAAACTTTTTGGCTAATTGCCATTCTTTCATTATATGAAAGCTCTTTGGCAGGGAAATACAATTTCTTTTTATTGTAAATTAAATCTTCTCCATTTAATGCAATTGAAAAATCTTTCCCGTACTTCCCCTTAAGCATAAAAAAGGGTTGATCGTTACATACTCCAAAAGAAAATTTAAATAACTCATCCTTTTGGCCCTCGGAAAGTGGAAAATTGTTCATTGTAAGTCCAGTATTAGATAATTCTAGTTTTGTGTTCTTTTTTACATCAAAAATTGAATATGGATTATCGTAGTTAGATAATTTTAGATTAGAACCTTGGAAATTAGATCCATAGCCACAAATTTGTCTTAGAAAAGTTTTTAATTCGTTAATAGAGCTATTCTGCATTATTTCCCCATTAAAAATATAATTCTCTCCATCATACTCAATTGGGGCGTTTCCGTTATAAACTATGTAAGACTGGCCATATTGACCATAAACAAAGGTAATAAAGGACTTTATTGCATTTCCTTGGTTGTAGTATTTACTCCAACCTTTAAATTGAAAAATTCCAAATGCTAATGAAAAAACAAGAGATAAAACAAGTAAATACACGGTACTTTTCTTGTCAGATATTCTTGCCTTTTTAACTGAATAGTAAATAAATATACTGCTTATTAAAATTAAAATAGTACTAATTTTAAATGCAAAAGGGAGATTAATATTAACCCAAAACTTATCCATTTTCCTAACTAATACAGCGCTTGAAAGGCCAGCAAAAAGCATAAGACTTGCAATTAATCCTACTATTACAATTGCTATATAAACTTTTTCTCTTTGTTTATTGGAACTAAATTGTTGCATATAGAAAGATTATATCTGATTAAAACAATACATGGCAAATAAAATTGGGAGATACAAAAAGGACATGAACATCAATTGTGTTGCATACTTTTTATCTAAAGTAAAATAAAGTTTAACTGAGGGATAGTACATAATGAGACTAACAACGACTGCTGACCACATTGACCAAGTCCCTGTCATCTCAGATGCCCACGGAAGCATAGAAACCGGAACTAAAAATGCAGAATATAACATTATTTGAAATGCACTTTTTTGATTTCTATCACCACTAGGAAGTAATCTAAATCCTGCTTTTTTATAATCATCATCTAATTTCCAAGCAAGAGCCCAAAAATGAGGGAATTGCCAAAAAAATTGAACTATAAATAAAATACCAGGCTCTAATCCAAAATCGTTAGATACAGCAATATATCCTAGCAAAGGAGGAATGCTACCTGGTATTGCACCAATAAAAACTGCAAAGGGAGTTATTTTTTTTAAGGGTGTATAAATTACTGCATAAATAACCATTGCTAATAATCCTAGAATAAATGAGCTAAAATTAATCATAGCAAGAAGATATAGCCCCAGAGCTCCGATAAGTATGCAAAATATCAAAGCTTCTGCGATACTTAAAACTTTTGAAGGAAGTGGTCTGGAAAATGTTCTAGACATTAATTCGTCAGTTTTATGTTCTATAATCTGATTAAACCCATTTGAAGATCCAGTTATTAATATCCCTCCTAAAATTAAATTCAAAAAAACATAAGATGACAGGTTTCCATCGGCTAGTAAAAACCCAAAAAAAGCTGACATTACAACCAAACTAGAAAGTCTAAATTTTAAAAGAGCTATATAACCTCTTATCTTTAAGGTAAATGATAATTTTGTAATACTATCCAAACTATAATTAATAATTACGCGAAATTAGTACAATTTCTTGTCTATCATAAGTTATGTTGAACGATTCAATCAATAATCTTGTTGATATTGCCACAAACTGGAGGAGATACCAATATTAAAGAATTGATTATTATTGTTAACATCATTAATATCTTTCGAGTTCAAACTGTTTAATCTAAAAAAAACTTTGGTGTTGGTAAGAGCAGAAATCATGTAAGAAAATTGCAGAATGAATAAATGCTGATTTACTAAATTACCCTGGCCAATTTTCTGGTTATAGTTGCCATACCTATTAATATAAGGCTCAAACATATTTCCTCCAAAATTAATATTTGCCGAATCTATTCCATATTTCTGGAAATGATATTGCACTGAAAAATCTAAATTATTTTTTTGATAACCGAATAAAACTAAAAACTCTTGAAAATTTGATTCTAATGGATGGGCTAAAGAATGATTTTTATGCCCGTAATTTTGTTTCGAACTTATGTGTGAATAAGTAAAAGGTCTAACAGAGTTAAATTCCAAGATAGAATATAATCCATCTACTTTAAAAATATCAAATATCTTTATTCCATATTGAATGCCGTATTTATTTCCCCACCAACCTGTTCTATTACTAATTTCACTAAGGAGGAATTCATCTAATATAATGCTTGAATAAATTATACAGTGTTTACCAATTGTAAACTTTGCACCTGCACCAAGAAGAGCATTATCTGCTGAACCTAAACCAAATTCTACTGGCCTAAAAAATATAAATGGATTGAAATAATTAATGTCTGGTCCCCTATTGACAAGGGTGTCTTTATTTTGCCAAACTACTGATTCAAATAAACTTAAATTCATCCATTTGGTTACATTATAACTCAGAAGGTGAGATGAAGCCCATTTAAGATTAGAAAATCCTTGTGAAGATTGATCATCGTGTAAAGACCAAAGGTTTATATATTTGACTTTCCAAAATGTAGATTCCAATTTTAAAAAGGGATATGCTGGTGAAAAATCTGAAAGCCAAAGAGATCTATATCCATCACCAAAAGTATTTTTTTCATTTCCAGCGCATAATGTAATATAATCGTTAATCTTATAAGAAAAAATTCCCTGGAAAATGGGATTGTTATAAGAAAAAGAATTAGTATCATCTAAATATCCGGCTGAAGGTGCATAGGGTCTTTTAAATGAGAACCTGCTATTATCTACAAATCCTTTTTGAAAACCAATTCTAATCTGGGAAAATAAATTAGAACTTAAATAATTAAATTGTAAACCTGACGAATAATTTAATTTTCTAGTAGCTAAGGAAGGTTTGTTTGCCTCTTGGAGTGATAAAAATGGTAAAATGGTAATATGAGAAGAGTCTCTTAAAGCAGAATAATCCCATATTCCATTTTGAAATATTTTGCTTGGGTTGCTCTTAATTTGATATGGTTTAGATAAAGTATGCATGTTTTCTTGCTGAAAGCAAATATATTTATCCATCTTATATCTGCTGTGTAGGTCGCCATAAATATATTGTTGAGAAAAGACATTAAAAACAGTTAATAATCCTATAATATTTAGAATGTTTTTTTTCACCTTTTTTGAATGTTAAAATTGGCTATAGAGTAAATTATTAAAATAGTTAAATATGAAAAGACAACTTTAATAAAAATTAGTAAAAATGTGTTATTTATATTTAAAAACAATTTCAGAAGCACAACAACCAAAGCTGTTAAAACCCCAAATATTAATATGTTTAATCCGGTCAAAATATAAGTTTATTGATCAAAGTAATCGTTCTTTAAATTAGTTCGCCAACCAAGAAAAATATAATTCTCTGCTAAACTATTGTATATTCTTGTAATATGTCCAATAGAAATTTCCATATTGGTTGCTTTATTTAACATCACACCAATAATAGTATTTAAAAACCATCTGTTGTTTTCAGAATTAATACTGAAAAGTAAATTTTCTAAGGGTTCAAAAATTTCATTGCCGCTATAATCTGTAATGAAATTTGCATAATTATAATTAAATCTAAAGAATGACATTTTATATGAAAATTGTCCTCTTATTAATAATTCTTGGAATCCCGAACCTAAAGGATGGGCTAATTCATGCCCTAAATGAGAGTAGCTTTGATTACCCTGGCCTTGTAACATAGAATAAAGACCTGAAGGAGACATATTCCATTCAATATTTATAAATGATTTTGAAATATTTAAAGGGTTAATCCATTTTAAACCCAACTGGAATCCGTTGGAAAAATTAAAAGATTTAAAAGCTATCTGGTTATAAATTTTAAGATCATCAAAAAATAAAAAGGAACAATTAAATCCATAAATAATATTATTAGTAGTATCTATATCTAGTGCTTTTGTCCCCATTATTGGTAAAAAGAAACTCAAATCTGGACTGATAACCCCATTTTGAGCATTAAATGATTGATAAACTCCGCCTTCAAAAAGAGAAATTGAAAATCTTTTATTTGGAGAATAAGATAATTGATTAAAACTTGTTGACTTTGGAATAAATAATGCTTCTGGAGTTGACGCCACAGGAATTCTTTCTAAGTTTTTCATCCAGGAGTTAACATGTTTATAAAGAATCTTATTGTCAAATAAAAAATACTGCCCACTAAAATAAGGATAGTCTGGAGCATAATCTGAAATTAATAAAGACCTATATCCATCTCCAAAAAAATGTCTCCCGTGTCCAAATTGAAAATTAATTTCTGAAATTGGAGAAAAACTTAAATATCCATTTGCCAAACTTGCATCGTGTCCATTTCCTTTAAAGCTTTTTGCTCTGCCAATTCCATATGCAATTCCTTCAATACCTCCTGGATTTGCCCTTTGATTAGACTTTTTTTGAAGGTATAAGGGATAAAAAAATTGATTTTCATAAAACCTGGTTTCAAATGAAAAGTTATCACTTAAATCTGCAGAAATTTTAAACCCTCTTACATTACTATAATATCTATAATCTAAGTCATTATTTTTAGGGCCAAGAGTAAAATTAAAAAGAGGATCTGCTGTAATATGAATACTATCTTGATTAACGTTCAATAAGCTAATCTCAAATATTTTATTTCCTAGCTTAGTTCTACATTTTGTTGTTAAAGTGTCAGAATAATATTGAATAGTTTCTAAATAAGGTTGAATTGAACTATGGAGGACTTTTTTATGTGGGACAAAATAATTAGAGGAAAAACTACTGTTTTTATTTTGGGCACTATATGGATAAGCAAAGAAAAAGCCAATATGGCAAATAGCAATCTTAAGAGCTGCTTTATTAGACAACATGTTTTTTAGTATCCCAATCATAAATTAATTTAATAGAAACTTTAGGACTAATTCTAACTTTTCATTCTAAGTTATGGATTTTACTAATTAAGATAGTTTCTTTTTGAATTTTATATAGGATTCTGAAATTTCGACTAATCCATATTTGAGTCCAGTAATTCATTTTGTCAAAACTCTAATATATAGAGTCTCATTTTTCAAGTATTTTCTATAATTATTCTGCTTTTTTTATTTAACAATAAACCAATTATTTGTTAAACTTTCACGATTATATACCATCTCTTGTTTTGTCTTAAAATCTATTAACTTTTTTCCAGCATATTTAGCTATTGCATGTCCAGCAGCAGTATCCCACTCCATCGTTGGTGCGAATCTAGGATAGATGTCTGCATTCCCTTCTGCTACTAAACAAATTTTCATAGAACTTCCCATAGATACTATTTCTACATTCTCTTTTTGTTTTTTTATATCCTTAAAATATTCTTTGGTTTCTGGGCTTTGATGAGATCTACTTCCAACTACTTTGAAATTAGTTGATGGATTGTCCAAAGGTAACTTGACTATTTCCCCATCAATTTCTCTATAAGAGCCATTGGAAGATCCATAATACAACCAGCTCTTAACTGGGGCAAAAATAACTCCTAATATTGGTTTTCCATTTTTAACCAAAGCAATATTTACAGTGAATTCTCCATTTCTTTTTAAAAACTCTTTTGTTCCGTCTAAAGGATCTACAATCCAGAGTAATTTCCAATTTTTTCTTTCCTTATATTCTGTTAGTTTACCTTCCTCACTTAAAATTGGAATATTGGTTTTTAACAAATAGCTTTCTATAATATCATTTGCTTGTTGATCAGCTATTGTTAAGGGAGATTGATCTTCTTTATAACTAACAGAAAAATCTTGTCCATAAATTTGAAGTATTTTTTCTCCAGCTTTTTTAGCTGCTTCTTTGGCAATTTTTAGCCAATTATCCTCCTTTACTTCTTCCATTCAATCCAAAATTAGATCTATACCATGCTCTCTCATGTAAATAATAAATTGGCATTTTAATAAAAAATTCAATTCCTCCAATGGTAATTCCAGTTAATGGATCTCCGCTAACAACCCAAGCAATAAACATAGTTGTTAAAGTTGCAGTAACTCTCCAAGTAAATGTCTTAGCCAGATGTCTTTTTTTACTAGTTTCCATATCAATAATTGTTTGAAGAAGTAAAATCTTTTTCTATTGGGTGCCAAGTTGTTTTTGCTTCCATAAATTTTTTGACAATATATGGAGATTCAAAATTACTATCTTGTATATTGTATTTTGATACATCCACTAATCTTTTTAGGTTATTAGACGCTCTAAGAAAGATCTGATTTTTTAATTCCTTGTTTTCTATGTTAAGTCCAAGAGCATTCACATCCATATGTTGAGCCAAATGTGGCGCTAGTTCATCTTTATTTCCAGTTATAATATTGACTACACCATTAGGAACGTCGGAATTAGAAATTACTTCGGCTAAAGAAATTGCGCATAATGGTAGTTTTTCAGAAACTATTGCAACACAGGTGTTTCCGGAAAGTATAACTGGAATTATGGAAGATATTAAGCCCAATAAAGAGTTTTCTTCTGGGGCAATAATTCCTACTACACCCATTGGTTCTAAAATAGTAAAATTAAAATGGGAAGAAGCTACTGGATTAACTGATCCAAAAATTGGATTGATCTTGTCAGGCCATCCAGCAAAATAAATAATCCTGTCAATACTGTAATCGATTTCTAAAATTGCTTTTTTTGAGTCTTCTCCTTGAAGAATTAACTCTTGAATAAATTGGTTTTTATTGCCCTCTAATATTTCTGCAATCCTATATAAAATTTGACTTCTGTTGTAGGCCGACTTACTAAACCAGCTTTCAAATGCATTTCTTGCAGATAAAACTGCATTTTTTATATCTTTTCTTGATGACAAACAGATATTTGCAATGGGTATATTATCTTTTTTTAATTGAGTGTACCTTCCTGACTCAGTTCTTGGGAACTTACCGTCAATAAAAATCTTATAGGTTTTTAAAACTTTAATTCTTTTTGACATTATTCTATATTTAAATAAGGACTAAGACCATGTAACCCTCCTTCTCTTCCGTGACCACTTTCTTTGTAGCCGCCAAAGGGAGAAGTTGGATCAAATTTATTATAAGTGTTTGCCCATATAACACCCGCTTTAAGTTTTGAAGCTAAATTAAAAGCCTTTGAACCTTTATCTGTCCAAACTCCTGCTGACAATCCATAAGGAGTATTATTTGCTTTATTAATTACTTCTTTAGTCGTTCTAAAAGTTTGAACAGCTAAAACTGGCCCGAAAATTTCTTCTTTAGCAATACTATGAGATTGAGAAACATTGGTAAATAATGTAGGTGGACACCAATACCCGCTATTTGGAAGTTCACAATTTAACTGAAATATATCAGCTCCCTCTTTTACTCCAATATTAATATATTTATGTATAGTTGCTAACTGTTGTTTTGAATTAACAGCTCCAATATCTGTATTTTTATCAAGTGGATTGCCTACCAATAAAGACTGCATTCTATCTTTCAATTTTCTTAGTACCACATCATATACTGATTCTTGAATAAACAATCTTGATCCAGCACAACAAACGTGCCCTTGATTAAAATATATCCCATTAATGACTCCTTCAACAGCCTGGTCTAATGGGGCATCTTCAAAAATAATATTTGCAGCTTTGCCACCTAATTCCATTGTAGATCTTTTGTTTGTTCCGGAAATACTTTCCATAATAGACTTTCCAACTTCTGTAGATCCAGTAAATGCTATTTTATTAACATCGGGATGATTTACAATTAAATTACCAGTTGATCCGTCTCCTGTGATAATATTTACAACTCCTGGTGGAAGTTCTGACTCTTTAATAATTTCAGCTAATAAAAGAGCAGTTATTGAAGTAGACTCTGCAGGTTTTAGAACTACCGTATTACCAGTTGCTAAAGCTGGAGCAATTTTCCATGCTGCCATCATTAAAGGAAAATTCCATGGAATAATCTGTCCTACAACTCCCAAAGGTTTTGGATTTCTATTTGGAAAAGCATATTTAAGTTTATCTGCCCATCCAGCATAATAAAAAAAGTGAGCTGAAGTAAGTGGAATGTCGACATCTCTAGACTCGCGAATTGGTTTTCCTCCATCTAATGTTTCAACAATAGCTAATTCTTTTGACTTTTCTTGTATGATTCTTGCAATTCTATAAATGTATTTTGCTCTTTCTTTTGCTGAGATTTTTCTCCAATGACCATTAAATGCATCTCTTGCAGAACTAACTGCTAGATTAACGTCTTTAGACTCTGCTTTAGCAATTCTAGAAAGTTGCTGTTCATTTGATGGATTAATAGATGAGAAATATTTATTGGCTGCAGGTTTTTGAAACTGGCCATTGATAAAAAGTTGATACTCTTTTTTGATAGAAAGGTTCTCTACGCTTTCAATGGAAGGTGAAAAATCCCATTTTCCATTGTATTTTAATGACTTTATTTTAGAACTCATTGACTAATCTTTTGAAAAATAATTATTGGACTGATAAAATCCTGTTTTTTGTTTTAAAACCTGCATCAAAACATCATTTGCCAAACTACTTGCACCAAATCTAAACCAATGTTTGTCCAACCACAAATTACCTAATGTTTCTTTTACCATTATTAAGTATTGAAGAGCAAGTTTGGAGTTAGAAATCCCTCCTGCTGGTTTCATTCCAACCATTTTACCAGTATTGTAATAATGGGCTTTAATTGCTTCTAACATCACAAGTGTAACAGGAAGAGTTGCAGCAGGTTTAATTTTTCCAGTGGAGGTTTTTATGAAATCTGCACCAGCTTTAATTGCGATTTCACTTGCCAACCTTATGTGGTCATAATCTCCTAATTCTCCTGTCTCTAAAATTACTTTTAACCTAGCTTTATCACCACAATTTTCTTTAATTGTTGCTATCTCATCAAAAACATAATTATATTCTCCAGAGTGAAATTTCCCTCTACTAATAACCATGTCTATCTCATCTGCCCCGTTGAAAACAGCTTCTTTTGTTTCTTGAATCTTAACCTTTAAAGAAGAATTTCCGCTAGGAAATGCAGTTGACACACTTGCTACTTTCACTTCTGTATATTTAAGAAAACTAGAAGCGGTTTTTACCATGTTTGGATACACACAAACTGCAGCAACATTTGGTAATTCTGGTAATTCATTGTGAAGATGGGTCGCTTTGTAACAAAGTTGTTCAACTCTCTTATTGGTATCCATTCCTTCTAAAGTAGTCAAATCAATCATGCTTAAAATCATTTTTAGACCTTTTAACTTTGCTTCACTTTTTAAACTTCTCTTAGTGATTCGAGATACTCTGTCTTCTATCCCTAATTTATCTACTTTGGTTTTTAAATCTAAAATCATTAAAATTGAAAAATTCTTCTTCTCAAAGATAATGATTCGTAGTTTAATGTTATATTCTATTGTTTATTAATAATATTTAGAAATATTTTATGGATAACCTTTTTCCCACAAATCATGAATTAATTCCCAAAACTGAAAAGGAAAAGCTACTAAAACAAAAAGGAATTTGTCTTTGGCTTACTGGATTATCTGGTTCTGGTAAAACTACTATTGCAAAAGCTGTAGCTAAAAAATTACACAGTAATGGATTTATTACCAAAGTTTTAGATGGAGACAATATAAGACTTGGAATTAATAAGAATTTAAGTTTCAGTGAGATGGATAGAATGGAAAATGTGAGAAGAACTGCAGAAATAGCCAAGTTATTTGTGGATTGTGGAATTATTACCATTTGCTGTTTAGTTAGTCCAAAAAAAAATATGAGAACTCTAGCAAAAGAAATTATTGGAGAGGAAAACTTTTATGAAATATTCGTAGCTACATCTTTAGAAGGTTGTGAAATTAGAGATACCAAAGGCTTATATAAAAAAGCTAGAAGTGGAGAACTGTTGAATTTTACGGGAGTTTCTTCCCTTTATGAAAAGCCAGTTGTGGCAAGTTTAAATATTCCAACAATGGAAAAGAATATAGATGAATCCTCTAAAATTTTATATAATTTTATCCTTCCATTAATCAGTGAATTAAGATGAATAAATACCATTTGACTCATTTAAAAGACTTAGAAGCTGAATCAATATTTATAATTAGAGAAGTAGTTGCTCAGTTTGAAAATCCTGTTCTTCTTTTTTCTGGTGGAAAAGATTCTATTGTTTGCCATCATTTGGCAAGAAAAGCATTCCATCCAGCGAATGTCCCTTTTCCGCTAATGCATGTGGATACTGGTCATAACTTTGAAGAACTCTACAAATTCAGAGACCAATTGGTAAATGAAACCAATGCAAAACTAATTATTGCTTCAGTTCAAAAATCTATCGATGAAGGTAAAGTAACAGAAGAAAAAGGAATTAATTCTAGTAGAAATAAACTTCAGACGACCACTCTTTTAGATGCAATTGAAGATCATCAATTTGATTGTGCAATGGGTGGTGCAAGAAGAGACGAAGAAAAAGCTAGAGCTAAAGAAAGATTTTTTTCTCATAGAGATGATTTTGGACAGTGGGATCCAAAAAATCAAAGACCAGAATTATGGAATTTATTTAATGGAAAAAAGAATTTTGGAGAACATTTTAGAGCATTTCCAATTAGTAATTGGACAGAAATGGATATTTGGCAATATATATTACAAGAAAAAATAAAAATTCCTTCTCTATATTTTTCCCATCAAAGAGATTGTTTTATTAGAAACGGGGTTGTAATGGCAAAGACAAGTTTCACAGAAACTAAACCGGAGGAAGAAATCACCAATATGCAAGTACGTTTTAGAACCATTGGAGATGCTACTTGTACAGGAGCAACTATTTCTAATGCTGATAGCCTAGAAAAGATTATTGACGAGGTGACATCATCAAGAATTACAGAAAGAGGGGGAAGAGCAGATGACAAAAGATCTGAAGTTGCTATGGAGGACAGAAAAAAAGAGGGCTATTTTTAACAATGAGTAATCAATATTTAAATATGGATCTTTTACGCTTCACTACTGCAGGTAGTGTAGACGATGGTAAAAGTACTTTAATAGGAAGATTACTTTACGATAGTAAATCTATTTTTGAAGACCAAATGGAGGCAATTGAAATTGCCAGTTCAAATAAGGGAGAAGAAAAAGTGAATTTAGCTTTACTCACAGATGGCTTAAGAGATGAAAGAGAACAAGGAATAACTATAGATGTTGCCTACAGATACTTTGCAACTCCAAAAAGAAAATTTATAATTGCAGATACTCCAGGTCATGTTCAATATACTAGAAATATGGTTACAGGGGCAAGTACTGCTAATCTAGCAATCATCTTAGTAGATGCAAGAAAGGGAATAGTTGAGCAAACTAAAAGACATTCTTTTATTGCTTCGTTACTGAGAATTCCTCATATTATTTATTGTATCAATAAAATGGACTTGGTAAATTTTGAGGAAGAAGTTTATGAAACAATTAAAAAAGAATTGGTTAGTTTTAGCTCTAAACTAACTACAAAAGACATCAGATTTCTTCCAATAAGCGCTTTAAATGGCGACAATGTGGTCAACAGATCTAAAGATATTGATTGGTACGAAGGGAGTACATTATTACACACTTTGGAAAATATTCATATTGCCTCAGATCATAACCTTATTGACTGTAGGTTTCCAGTTCAAAATGTTATCAGACCACAAAAAGAGGAATTTCATGATTTCAGAGGATATTCCGGAAGAATTGCAGGTGGGGTTTTTAAAAAAAATGACGAAGTAGTTTTGTTGCCTTCAGGGTTTCAATCAAAAATTAAATCCATACTTAATTTTGAAACTGAACTCAAAGAGGCTTACACACCAATGTCGGTAACAATAACTTTAGAAGATGATTTAGACGTAAGTAGAGGAGACATGATTGTTAGAGTGAAAAATCAACCTGAAATACTTCAAGATATTGAGATGATGGTCTGCTGGATGGGAGAAAAGCCTCTTTCATCAAAAGGAAAATATACTATTAAGCATACGACTAAAAATGTTAGGTGTGTAGTAAAAGAAATATTATACAAAGTGGATATAAATACTCTTCATAGAGACACTAAAGATAAAATTGTTAATTGTAATGACATAGCAAGGATAGCTATTAGAGTAACAAAGCCCTTATTTGTAGACAAGTATAATGATAACAGAACAACGGGAAGTCTAATAATTATTGACGAAAGCACCAATAATACAGTCGGTGCAGGAATGATAATCTAACTTATTCTGAATTTGATAGGAAGGGTAAATCTTGCATTTACAGCAGTTCCTCTTTGTTTTCCTGGAGTCCATTTTGGCATAGATCTAACGACTCTTTGTGCTTCTCCATCCAAAGTTTTGTGAACGCCTTTAACAATCTTAACATCTCTAATAGTTCCGTCTTTCCAAACAACAAACTGTACAAAAACTTTTCCTTGAATTCCGTTTTCTTTTGCCATTTCTGGATATTGAATGTTCTTCCCCAAGTATTCATAAAGTTTTTGCATTCCACCAACGAATTCTGGATTTTCTTCAACAACATCAAAAATTTGTTCAACAACAGGCTCCTCTTCTTCAACTTCAATTACAATGTCTATATCTGCTTCTTGATCAATAATAATGACATTGGTTTCTTCCCTTTCATCTTCTTCTTCTAAAACCTCTACTTCTTCAGGTGGTGCTGGCGGCGGTGGCGGCGGTGGCGGTGGCGGAGGAGTATTAGGATTTATTTCAACAACTTCTTCATCTTCAAGAGCAGATAAGGAAGATTCTATACTAGCGCCTGCTAAATCAATCTTTTTATATTCTACAAGACACAAAATAAAAGCAGTTACCAATACAAGTCCTGAAAGAACATAAACAGTTCTTGACTTCATATCTTCTGCATCTACAATTGGATTTTTCTTTGGTTTCATATTATATTGTAAAACTAACTAATTAAATTAAACTCTTCAAAAACCATACCATAAAGAAAGCTAACTAATAGTATTTTCATAATCTTCTGGAGATAATAACTCCCCCAGTTCAGATGCATCACTAATTTTAATCTTAATCATCCAGCCGTCTTCATACGGAGTGTCATTTACTTTTTCTGGGTTAGTTTCTAAAGCCTCATTAAACTCTACTATTTCTCCGCTTATTGGCATAAAAAGATCAGAAACTGTTTTAACTGCCTCTACTGTCCCAAAAACTTCCTCTTTATCTAAAGTCTCTTCTAAAGTATCTACTTCCACATAAACAATATCTCCTAATTCACCTTGAGCAAAATCAGTTATTCCAATGGTAGCAATATTTCCATCTACTTTTACCCATTCATGGTCGTTGGTGTATTTTAAATTTTTAGGGACATTCATGATTTTTAATTTTTTGACAAATTAACAAAAAAAAAGGATTATCTCAGTTGAAATCTAAGAGCAAAACCTGCATTAGTATTGGCCGTTGGAAAGGAATTTGAGACATGTGGAGTATTTACCCTTCTGTCAAAATAAATCCTTAGCATTAATTGTTTGGTTAAATTGTAGTCACCAGAAAATTGTATAGTAACCGCTGTTTGTCCAGCTGTATATTGATTTTGATTTTCTACAATTTTTCTAATAATAGTTTTATTATCTCTAACTGCAACATCTAACCTCATTCTTAAATCACTTGGGTCTAGTGTTTTTCCAGCAATTTTAATTGGCAGAGATAGTTTTCTCCAAGTATATCCAGATCCAAATTTAATTTCACTTCCCTTAATTTCTGTTATTTGATTATTGGACAGACTAAGGGAAATATTTCTATCTTTTTTAATTTCAAATTTGACAGACATATTATTAGAGAGAGTTAGATCAACCCCTAATAACGGAGCAAATTGCTCTAGAATATTCATCGTCATAATTTGTTTTTGAGAAATAAAATTTCCTGCAATATCAGTTTCAGTTGCATTGCCTTCACTATCCCATTGTCCACTTAAATTGGTGGTATAATTTCCTAATGAAAAATTAGATCGATAGGCATGGGTAAATGAAAGCTTTTTGATGTATTTCTTAAATGCTTTAATTTTACCTAACCCATCAAAAGTAACTCTCCAATTAGGTAGTGGAATCCTTTGGCTTAAAGGGTTTATATTATTTAAAGTGGGTGATTCTCCCAAATAAGCACACATAAAAGCACCTATTATTACATCTTGCTGCGTACTATCATATCCCGAATAGTAACCAGTATTTTCTAAATTATTAGAGGCATTAGGGTTAGACTGTGACATTAGTGAAGATATTTCAGAACGGTAAGAAAGTAAGTTTTTCCAAATTTGATTACTTAAAGTTGTATCATTCATAACATCTTGACTAAAAGCCGTCTTCCATGAAATGATAGAGGTGCTGAAAGATCCATTGAACTGATTATTTAATAAAGCAAATGAATTATTATCTCCAATTCCTAAATTAGAAGTCCTATTCTCCATTAGGTTTCTATCTGCAGAAAGGTCAATTCTTAAACTTTTAATTGGTTTTACGGACGCCTTAAAAGTCATATTTTCTGTATGGTTCACTGCATATTGAGTACTTATATATTGGTAATTATTAGTATCTACTAACCAATTATTTTCAGCTGCTTGATTGGCAAAAATGAAATTAGTTTTATTGCCCAACATATCTCTTTCTTGATACCCTCCAGCAATAAATTCCATTCCGGGAGCTATCCATTTATCGTCCATTCCTAAAATACTGGTTTTATTAGCATATCCAGGAAGCATAATTCCATCATTGGTATTAAATGTTGCGTTTACACTTTTTACAGACATTAAAACTCTAGCAAACTGATCTAATATCTTGATTTCTTTTTCTTTTTTTTGCTTTTCCTCCTTTTCCCCATTTGGATTGGGTTTTGGCTTGGAGCCTCCCCCTTTGGTCGTATTGCTTCTTGCTCTTGACATCCTTGAGTTGCCGTATTTTTTATTTACTTTCTTTAAGTAAGGAACTTTATTGTAAAGTGTTATGAAATTTAATTTTCCAGACCATGCAATTACTCTAGAATTTTGAATAATATTTCCTACTGAAAGTGTATCATTATCTAAGGCAAGAGGAGCTCTAGTCCAGTCAAAATTTCCGGTATATCTTGTAGTTAAGGATATCCAATCTGTTAAAGGAAATTTCTTAAAAGGCCATTTAAAAGATAGATTGCCAATATGATTATAGTTCATATTCTCCCCAAATGTTCGAAGACTATTATTAACTAATTCTTGATCTAACTCGTCATCGTAACCAAATATTCCATAATCAATTTTACCTGGTGTTTCTCTTACAAATGCACCATTAGTCGCCTGTAAATCAAACTTTAAATTCTTAGTGATATCGTATTTAAAATCATAGTTCCTATCCCAATTAAATTGTTTCCCGAATTGAGGAACTTCAAAGTTTTCTCCTCCAGGGAAATTATATCTAGTAGAAAAGATATTGTAAGTCCTGTTCATATTGGATCTAATCGCAATTTGTTTTGGGAGTAAGTAAATATTGAAATCTCTTACAAACCTTAGCCACTTTGACTTTCTAATAAAGGAATTTTTCTTGAAAGGTTCAAACGGAGTTACTTTACTATTATATAAATAATTTACTGATCCAAGATAATTTCTTTGTAGGTCCTGACGTGTGTTTATATCTCTATGAGAGAGTTCTGTAAAAGAATAGTTTAAACTAAAATTTGAAATATCCCATGGTAAGGCTATTTTATTGGTGCTTTTTTTAGTCTTTTTTTCTTTTGCTTTACTAGGGATTTCTTCCTTTTCTTGGATATCTTCATTGGAGGATACTTTTGAATTAAGTTTTTTTGAAACTTCTTTTTTTGAAGATCTACTTTTTTTCTTATTGTCAAACTTAATGTTGGTAAAATTAATTGACTTTCTTTCCGTTAAATCAATTCCATTGTAAAACCTTTCGTTCCAAAAAATCTCTTCTTCATTAGCCCCTTTTTCAAAAAAAAGATCTGGACTTAATGGATCGTAAAGAGGTTTAATTACATTTCTTGAGTAACCTACATACATAGGTAAATTTATTCCAGATTGATCTCCAAAAAATTTATCCAAATTTATCGTGCTTGAAGCATCCAAACCATATAAAAATTCTTGTTGTCTTTCACTAACACTTTTTTCTATGCTTCCAAAACCAGGAGTAGAATAGTTTCCTGAAACAGCTAAATCTGCAAAATCCGCTAAATTTGCAGTCATTCTTCCAATTGCGGCCCAACCACCATTTTCATTAAAATCACTAAGTCTTAACTCATTAACCCATAATTCTAGACATTTTTCTAAGCCGTCGTCCGGTTTCCATTGGTTATTTGGATCATTACTTTTAGGATTTCTTATCCCAATCATTATTGTTTTTAAACCTTGTAAATTGGGATTCCCTAACACTGTAATATTAGAACTAGAATTGTCGGGGTCTTTTCTTGTAAATCTTTCAAAATTGCTAGATTCAGTAAAGTTTCTATTCTTTTTTAAATCTTTTAAATGGTTTAAATTAACTGTCATATTGTTTTCTTCAGGCCAGACAGAACTTGCAGCATTGTCGCCCCATGGAGAGACTTTAATTGGCATTTCATATTCATAATAATTGGAAACAAAATCTGTTCCTAATCTTATAAAAATAGTAGCTTCATTGTCGTTAATAGGATCTGAGCCAGCATTGGATTCTCCATGAACAAACATTTGAATTTTATTATAATTTCTAATGTCTAAATTCACATTTCTATAAATTGCTCTTGAATCGCCATCTTTCAAACCGCAAACGTCTAAAACCAAACTTTGTTCATTTTGTTGAGCTAAGTTTGCTGTTTGATAATTAGTTTCTCTTATAATTCCTTCAGGCAAAACATAGTTGATTGGGTCTCTAGTTCCATTGTCTTCAAGGTTAACTGCACTAACATTAAAAAAAGTATTGGCTTCTTCATTCTGGATGAATTCTCCATTAGACAATAAACTCCCCAAATATCTTCTCCATTCTCCCCTTATAAGCTCCAATCTTGCAAATCGTAGAGTTACATTTTCACTCCATCCATGTAAAAACATTCTTATAAATCTTATAGATCTGAAATCCTGAATATCATTTACTCTTTTTGAAAATGAGGTAACCGGAACTCTAAATTGGTACCAATAAACTTCTTTTTGAGTGTCTGGATCTATATAGAGAACCTTATCGGTAATAAAGTTTTTACCTACTTCCATTTTATTGGACTTAAAATCAATTTTATATTGAAAATAGCTCTCAGATTCACTTAGGTTATTATCTAGGTTTATATCTTCTACATTGGGAAGAGTAGAAGCTGAAGTTGGATAACGGTCTACATTCATAGTATCCGACATTTCAGAAGTTGGAGAATTTCCCTCTGGACTGTTATAGTTTTTGTATCTATCTCTAATGCTTAACTCTTCTTGGTCATAATCGTCATCTCGATAATAATTGAAATTATCTGCAGACGGGTCATTTAAAAAGTTAGATAGAATATTTGGATCGGAAATATGATTTTGAATTTTGGCAACATAATTATTGAAATAAGACAATTCTTGATTGTCGGATAATCCATCAAACCCAATATCTTGAAATTGCCTAGAAGATAAATTATTATCAAATGCGTTTACAACTACTTGAGTATTTGGAACAACACCCCAAGAAGTAAATTCCAATTCGCTAGAATATGTATCGTAATCTCCATCAGGTGGTAACCCGTTTTCAAATGCCTTTCTGCCATCTCTTAATAAATCCTCTGAAACATTTCCAAGATTAAAGTAAAACTCACCTCCAGAGCTGTTCTCTGAATCTTCGTTAAAAGGGTCCATCACCCAAAACTGAATAAATTCAATATTTGCAGCTTCAAAATCATTGGTCGTTAATGTTCTCATAATTCCTCCCCATCTTGTTTCTGGATCATTTAATTCACCGCTAGAAGGGTCAATTCCCGAAGAATAATTATTAGATTCTACATCAAAATTATAGGGGCCTCTTTCTTTGGGATAGTAAGAAATATCAAAAACTGGAATATTGGTTAACTGACCAGTACCTAATTGTTTATTTGGGAAAACCTCGTCAACAAGTACTTGTCTCATAAGATGGTTGTCTTGGAAAGCAGAACCTTTAATATGGGTTGGGGTTAAAGATGATGTTCTACTATGAAATAAGGGATCAATTACATACCAAGAAAACTTTGCTCTATTTTTCCCATAATTAATATCATTGTATAAAGATGCTTCAGGAAATAGATCCGGTTGTCCTTGAGGGACTGAAGCTAAAACCCAATTATTAATAGTTCTAATGTCTATTGCGCTTTGACTTCCCTCAAAATCATCTATGTATGAAGAGCCGTTTTCTTGAGTGATGTCAATAGCTTTATTATGACCTGGTATTAAAGCAGCTAATTCTCCAGAAAAATTAACCATAGATTTTTTCTTGGTTTCAATAAACGGAAGCATATCCACTAATTTAGTCAAGGCAGGAATTTCCTTTCTAAAGCCTCCATCAAGCCCAAGCATAGTATTTGAAATTGGTTCGTCACCAGCATTAACCTTAGGGGTAAGAGGTCTTTCTTTTAATTTTAGAATTGTTACCCCAATATTGGCATCCTTATTTATTTTATAGTCTAAATGAGTCCCTAGAAGAGTTTTCATTTGAACACTAAATAAAGAGTTACTCTCTAAAGAAATCTTGATTGGTGTACCAGAACTTAATATTCCATCGTCTAAAATCTTTACCCTTCCAAGATTATAATCTACCATGTATTGAGAACCTTCAATTAAAATTTGACCACCGGCAGTAACTACTACCGATCCTTGTGGGATATTCATTGCATTTAAAGAGATTTCCGAACTAACTGAGGACTGATAAATTCCTTTAATTTTAAACCTATTGATTTCTGGCAATTGTTGAGCTGCAGTTTTGGTACTATCGTATAATTGAGTAAAAGCTATATTATCAATAATAGTTGATGAAATACCCTCGTTCAGCATTTTTTGTTTTAAAGTTTTTCCAAAGGGTTCTACAGTAGTAAAATATAGCCTACCGTTTCTTGGATTTATAGTTCCTCCATTGGGAATTTTACCTTGATTAGAAGTTATTGGAATAAAATCAAATAATCCATCTTGGTACATTTGTTGTTGTTGGTTTAGTCTATCTAAATCTAAAAGTTGAATTAATAGCTTATCATCAACTCCAGTTTTAGGAATGTAATTAACATCTATTGATGTTAGAGGATTATTATACCATATATCTAATCTAAAATTATTTGGATCAACTTGATATGCGCCAAGAGAATAGACATTCTTCATCATTAAATCCCATAGCTTTTTCTTTGGGTTTCTAACCGTAGACTTTAGTAATTTTAAAAATAAAGCATTTTGTCCTGCTACTCCATCTGTAGAAAGTTCTCCAACTTGGTAAGTTTTCCCAGCGTAAGTATATTGATAAGAGACCCCTAAAACTTGATCGTTGTTCAAGGACTGATTTAAAGAAATAAAACCCAAAACAGAATTGTAAGTAAACTCATTTGGAGAAAGCATTCTTGCATTTTCTACCTTTTCAAATTCTATTCCTTGTTCCATATTGTAACTTGGACCTGAAAGTTCGTTACTAGCATTTACATAATTTCTGACATTGGAATTAGAGACGATATTATTGTAAAGACTATTGTGGCCGTTATCAGGAACTGTAAAGGGTCCTGAATTCCATAATTGATTTTCTAAATTATTGTCTTTTGGTTCCCCCAAATCAGTAAAACACAAAATATTTCTTGTGTTTTGAACTGAATTATTCCTATTGGTAACCCAAACTTCAATTCGTTGAATTTGAACACCAGATGTAATCAAAGGCAGAGTTCTCATAGACTGATCATAGGTGTCTCTGTAGTAAAAACTTAGAAAAAAATGACGGTTTTCTTCGTAATTGTCTGCATTTATCTCGAATTCATTGAGTTGAGCTCCACCAGAAACTTCAATTTCTTTTTTCTGTCCTTTTTGCTGAGATAAAACAGTGGTGGCAGTGAGTTTTCCAAATTTCAATTCTGATTTAATTCCAAATAAACTCTGACTACCTGAAATAAGTGTACTATTTAATGGAAGAGTTACATTTCCTGCTTCTAATTTTTGTAAAATATCGTCCTCTTTCCCTGAATAATCTAAATTCAATTGGTTGTCAAAATCAAAAGTAGCTTCTGTATTGTAATTAAATCCTAAATCCATTAAATCTCCAATTTTTCCAGTGAGATTCATTTGTATTTTTTGATCAAAATCGAATGTAGTCATCTTTCTATTTCTTTCTGGAAGAACAGGGTTGTCAGTTCTTGAAGAATTTAGACCAAAACTTAATTCTGCTGAACCTTGAGGCCTGATTTCAACAAAATCACTTCCAAAAATTTTTTTAATTGGAGGTTCATTAATTTTAATTTCATCTTCAACAGTTTTATATTTGTAGTCTGACATTTCGTCCAGATTCTTTTTCCAAAAATCAGTCATGGACTTTGCATGTTGCATCTTTAAATAATCGTTTAACGACACTTCACTCGAGGGTCTAAAATTAAGAGAATCGCCAAGAAAAGAATTAAATATGTATTGGCCAGTTAGTGGATTGTACTGAACGTTATTTTGAATATTCAAAGGAAGTTGAAAATCTATTAAGCCCAATGAGAAGTTGGTTGGGTCTAAAGGGTCATTTACTGGGAATATTAAATCTATTTCCGGAGAATCTAGTGCTATGGCTGGGGCATAAGGATATTGTTTGGCTTCGATCTTTAGTCCTATAAGAACGACCAAAACAATTAATAAAACTGCTTTAATTTTAAAAAAATAATTTAACAATGTGTCTTTTTAAACAGCTTTAAGTGTCATTTTAATAAGCTCTTCAACAGAGGAAACATCATTGTTTTTTAATATCTCATCAATTGTATTAGAAGCTTTTTTCTTATCAATACCCAAAACCACCAATGCAGATAACGCTTCATTTTTATAGGTATTGCCTTGAGGAGATAAAAAATCGCTATTGGATTCTATTTTATCCAGCTTTCCTTTAAGATCAACAATAATTCTTTGTGCAGACTTCAGTCCAATTCCCTTTACACTTTTAAAAGCATTAACATCACTTTGACTTACTGCTTGAGCGACCTCACCAGGTTTCATAGATGATAATACCATTAAAGCTGTACTTGCACCAACTCCAGAAACATTGATTAGTTCTCTAAACATCATTCTCTCTTCCTCTTCCGAAAACCCAAATAAAATATGTGCATCCTCTCTTACAATTAAGTGACTAAATAGCCTTAATTTCCCCTTTGATGGAAGTGCATCATAAGTATTCAATGAAATATTTAGAAGGTAGCCAACTCCATTTACATCAATTACAACATGAGTCGGTGTTTTTGATTCTAAAATTCCTTCAATATGCGCTATCATAATTATTTACGGTTTTGAACATCTACTACTCCTAAAGTAATCATATTTAATATCTCTCGTACTGATGAACCTATTTGAAGAACATGAACAGGTTTTTTCATGCCAAGTAACACAGGGCCAATAGCTTCTCTATCACCCATTTCTTTAACCAACTTATAAGCAATATTACCAGCACTTAAATTTGGAAAAATTAAAGTATTAGTATTTTGGTCTGACAGTAAGGAGAAAGGGAAAAAATCATTAATCAACTCTTTATTAACTGCAAAGTTCGCCTGCAATTCTCCATCTACAACTAACCCGGGATGATTTTCGTGCAAAATTTGAGTTGCTTCTCTCATTTTAATTGCGTCTGGCCCTTCATTAGAACCAAAATTTGAGTAACTCAACATAGCAATTTTAGGTTTTATTTTGTATTGTTTTACGGTTCTAGCAACCAAAAGAGTAATATCTATAATCTCTTCGACTGATGGATTAATATTGACTGTAGTATCTGCAAAAAACATTGGGCCATCTTTACTTATTAAAATATACATTCCTGCTATTTTATTAAGCCCTTTTTCAACACCAATAACTCTTAAAGCAGGGCGAATTGAATCTTTATAGCTCCTTGTTAGTCCAGAAATCATTACATCTGCCATCCCAGTTTCTACCATTGCAGCAGCAAAATAATTCCTTTCCCTCATTAATTTTTTTGCTTCATAAAAAGTTAGCCCTCTACGTTTTCTCTTTTTATGTAAAATTTCTGCAAATATTTCTCTGTGTTTTAATTCACTTTCATTTCGTGGATCAATGATTTCACAATTAGATAAATCTAAATTGTATTCATTAATTATTTTTTGAATATTGTGTTTCTTTCCAAGTAAAATTGGAATTGCAATTCCCTCTTCAAGAGCCATCTCCGCAGCTTTTAAAATTTTGTAGTGGTCCGCTTCTGCAAAAACTACTTTTTTCGGACTTCTTTTAGCTTTTGAAGTTAAATTTCTAATGAATTTATTATCCAGTCCTAGACGTTGCATTAGTTTTAACTTATATTTTTCCCAATCCTTAATTGGCTCTTTAGCAACTCCAGATTCTATAGCAGCCTTGGCTACCGCAGGAGCGACCCAGCAAATTAATCTTGGGTCAAGAGGTTTTGGAATAATTTGTGTTCGTCCAAATGAAATAATTTTAGCATCATACGCTTCATTTACTACATCAGGCACTGGTTCTTTTGCCAACTTTGCAATCGCAGTAACTGCTGCGAGTTTCATTTCCTCATTAATCTTTGTAGCTCTAACATCTAATGCTCCTCGAAATATATATGGAAATCCAAGTACGTTGTTTACTTGGTTTGGGTGATCGGATCTTCCTGTAGCCATTATTACATCGTCTCTTGTTTCCAACGCAAGATCGTATTCAATTTCAGGATTTGGATTTGCTAAGGCAAAAACTATTGGATTTTTTGCCATACTTTTTAACATATTAGGTTGAACAATTCCACCTTTAGAAAGTCCTAGAAAAACATCTGCATTTACAAATGCTTTTTCCAAGGAAATATCTTTACTATTTTGAATAAATAACTTTTTATAATCATCTAAATTTTTTCTTTTAGCGTGGATTAAACCTTTAGAGTCAAACATGAAAATATTTTCTTTTTTAACCCCTAAAGATAGATAGAGCTTTACGCACGACTGAGCAGAAGCACCTGCTCCACTTACTACAACCTTAACTTTTTCAATTTTTTTGTTTGCAATTTCTAGAGCATTTAATAATGCTGCAGAAGAGATAATTGCTGTCCCATGTTGATCGTCATGCATCACAGGGATTTCCAATTCTTTTTTTAACCGCTCTTCAATTATAAAAGCTTCTGGAGCCTTGATATCTTCTAAATTAATTCCTCCAAATGTTGGGGAAATTGCTTTAACAGTATCTATAAATTTATCAATATTTGTTTCATTAATTTCTATATCAAAGACATCAATATCAGCAAATATTTTAAAAAGTAACCCTTTTCCTTCCATTACTGGTTTTGAAGCTTCTGCTCCAATGTCTCCCAAACCCAAAACAGCAGTTCCATTAGAAATTACTGCAACCAAGTTTCCTTTTGCGGTATACTTATACACTTTATCTTTGTCTTTATTAATTGCTAGACATGGTTCTGCGACACCAGGAGAATATGCCAATGATAAATCTCTTTGGGAAGAATATGGTTTTGTTGGAACCACCTCAATTTTGCCCTTTCTTCCAGAACTATGGTAATCTAGGGCATCCTTTTTTAATAATTTTTCTGACATAAATCCGATATAATCAACTAATTTAAACAACTGTAAACAATACGATACACAAATTCTTAGTAATTGTGTAACAAAATGTTGTTAATGAAAAAGGTAGTTTGTAAATACAACTAGAGATAATAACTTTAATTAAATGGATTTGGTTCGTCCAAAATTGAAAAAGAATGTAGAATAAAATAATTTAAATATTACTCTGCAAGGTTATAATATTCAATGGTTTGGAACTTTGATGGACTTAAACAATTAAAATAGGAAATAATCTAAAAAAATTAGAATTTGTTTGAACAAAATATGAATGATGATTTTTTTCAATTCTAAAGTAAAAAACTTTACATTATGAATTATGGGTATTTCTGGTAAATAATTCTATTTTTATATAATGTAGATTGAATTATACTCAATTTAACTTTCAATAAATGATTTAAAATCAGTTATATATTTATGAATAAATTTTTTTTCTCACTCAGTTTAAGTTTAATTATTTCAATTGGTTATTGTCAACTTCCTAACATAAATTTAAAAGATTTAAATGGAGTTACTAAAAACCTATCTAAATTTAGTAATAACGGTAAACCAATAATCATTAGTTTTTGGGCAACATGGTGCAAGCCATGTAAAGCAGAATTAAATACAATCGCAGAAGAATACGATGATTGGACTGAAGAAACTGGAGTTAAATTGATTGCAGTTTCTATTGATGATACGCGGTCAATTTCAAGAGTAGAACCCTATATTAATGCTCAAGGTTGGGAATATTTGATTTTATTAGATCCTAATGGAGATCTCAAAAGAGCCATGAATGTTAACAATGTGCCCCATACTTTCTTAGTAGCTGGAAATGGTAAAATTATCTGGGACCACAATAATTACTCACCTGGTGATGAAGAGGAGCTTTACGAAGAACTCGTTAAAATTACCAAATGAAAAAAATAGTATTATTTTTTTTAGTACTTAAATTATCTGCTAATATCTTTAGTCAAGAAGCGTCAACTGGAATAATTTCTGGAAATATTCAGTCAATCGGTCAATATTATCAAGAAGATACTCTTATAAATGCTGCACTTCCAGACCATATTTATGGTTTCAACGGATTTGCAAATATCAATTTTCAGAAAGGAGATTTTAGAGCAGGAATAAGATACGAAAGCTACCTAAATACATTGGAGGGTTATCCAACTTCATTTTCTGGAACTGGAATTGGTTACCGATACATCTCATGGCAAAATGACAATGTTGGAGTAACAATTGGAAATTTTTACGATCAGTTTGGAAGTGGAATGATATTTAGGGCTTATGAAGAAAGACAACTAGGTATAGACAACTCATTAGATGGTATAAGACTTACCTATGAACCTTTAAAGGGTGTTTATCTGAAAGGAATGATTGGCAAACAAAGACATATGTTTGTTGATGGGTTGGTAAATGGAAATGGAATTTTAAGAGCTATTGATGGAGAGTTTAATCTTAATGAATTATTTGAAGACTCCGCAAAAAATTCAAAGCTTAAGGCTTCAATTGGAACTAGTTTTGTTAGTAAATTTAATGCTGACAATAAGACTCCAATATTTGATTTACCTAAAAATGTTGGATCATCCTCATTAAGATTTAATTTGAGATATAATAAAATTCGTTTTAATGGGGAATATGTTCATAAAATAAATGACCCATACCCAGATAATCAAAATGAAAATTTTAACTATATCTATAAAAATGGAGAAGGTTTATTATTTAATTTGGGGTATTCTACCAAAGGGTTTGCTGTAGATTTCTCTGCAAAACATATGGATAATATGTTGTGGAGATCCACCAATGTTAATGTTGGTCCAACAGATCTATTAATTGGATATTTACCTGCTCTTACTAAACAACATACATATAACCTTGCTGCAACACTTTATCCATATGCTACTAATTTTTATGGTGAAATTGCCTACCAAGCAGATGTTTTATTTAAAATCCCTAAAAAAACACTTATTGGAGGTAAGTATGGAACATCTGTTGCAATAAATTTTGCCGTAAACTACACTCCTGAAAGAACATTTATTGACGACATGGATGGAGCTAGGACTAGTTATAAAACTAGGTATTTTGCAAAATCAGATAGTCTATTATTCCAAGATTTTAACATAGAGATTAAGAAAAAAATCAATAAGAAACTTAAACTCAATTTGAATTATTTCAATTTTAAATTTAACGATGATGCTGTGAAAGTAGCTGGTTATTATAAAATGATCTATGCCCAAATTTTGATTTTAGATTTAACATATAAAATCAATAGATATCATTCTTTAAGATTTGAAACTCAAGGTATGTGGACTGAACAAGACAAAGGAAATTGGGCTTTCGGACAAATTGAATATACTTTTAGTCCTCATTGGTATTTAGCAGTTTTAGACCAATATAATTATGGTAATAAAAATATTGAAAAAAGAATTCATTATGGTTTAATTTCCGGAGGTTATATAAATGGTTCTCAAAGATTCTCGTTACAATATGGAAAACAAAGAGCTGGTGTTTTTTGTGTAGGTGGTGTTTGTAGAACCGTACCCGCATCTAATGGATTAACATTTTCTTTTACTTCAAGTTTTTAATATGAAAAATTATTTTGGATTTATTTTATTAATTACAATTTTATCATGTGATAAAATAGAAAGTCCTTTACCAGAAGAATTTGGAAAGTTTGATTGGAGCCTTTATCCAGGTGATCCATCTAATTATCCTTATGACATATCCAACCCATCAATTAATTGGGGAGAAAACACCAATACAAAAGGAATATTGCTTGAAGACTATACTGGCCATAAATGCACTAATTGCCCAGCAGCAGCGCAAATAGCTAAATCTCTTGAAGACGATTCTGTTAAAAATGTAATTGTTGCATCTATTCATGCCAGTGCAGATGGATCTTTTCAGGAAACCGATGGTTTATATTTAAATGATTATCGAACAGATGCAGGAGATGAGTATGTGAGTGAAATGACAGGATTCCTAGGTAATCCTATGGGGACAATCAATAGGAATAGTCAAGGTCTTTCTGGAAGTGTATGGTATTTAGCTACTGAGTGGGTTAATGGAGTAAATAATGAAATTAACAAACCTCTAATTGCAAATATTCAGTTAAAGAGCAACTATTTCAAATCAACCAATGGATTATTTATTCATACAGAAACTTCATTTTTGAGCCCTGTTTCAGGTGATTTTCATTTAATAATATACTTAATTAGAAATGATGTTGTATCCCCTCAAAAATTTGATTCCGGAGTAGTAGACACCAATTATCATCATCACTCGGTTTTGTCAGACAATATCAACGGAACATGGGGAACTTTAATTAATGATGGTGGGTTAGCAGATGAAAATACTGTATTTTACAACGATTTCACATATGAACTTCCCAATCCTTCTGTATATCCAACATTTAATATAGAGAATCTTTCTTTAATTGCTTATTTATGTAATAGGAATTCTTACGAAGTGATACAGGTTATCAAATCAGAAATTTAAACTTTAACTCAACCCTCTCATTATTCCTTTCGTTGAATTTCTTATAAATTCTAGAATAACTTCTTTTTCATCTGAAACAGGAACTTCTAACTCTGCTACTCTTAATGCAGTAGTCATATTACTATTCTGAACGTAGATTACTCTATAAATATCTTCAATATTAATAATCTGTTGGTCGTTAAATCCTCGTCTTCTTAAACCAATAGTATTTACTCCAATATAGGAAAGTGGCTCTCTTGCGGCCTTAACATATGGAGGCACATTTTTACGAACTAAAGAACCTCCTGCTATAAATGAATGTTCTCCGACATTGACAAATTGCTGAATTGCAGCAGTTCCTTCAATTATCACCCAATTCCCAATAAAAACATGACCTGCTAACTGAACTAAATTTGCTATTACCACATTATCTCCTATAATGCAATCATGAGCAACATGAACGTATGACATTAGCAAACAATTACTTCCAACTATAGTTGTTTTCTTGTCGGATGTTCCCTTATGAATTGTAACATATTCACGAATGGTAGTATTATCTCCTATTTCTGTGGTAGCGTATTCACCTTTGTATTTTAAGTCTTGTGATTCCGCTGAAATTATAGCTCCAGGAAAAATTTTACAATTATTTCCAATTCTAGCACCATCCATAATAACTGCATTTGATGCAATCCAACAGTTATCTCCAATTACCACATCTTCATAAACTGTTGCAAAAGGCTCAATTATTACATTTTTTCCAATTTTTGCTTTTGGATGAATGTTTGTTAACATATGATTTGTCATTGATTTGAAAATTTAAAAAAAGAAATTATAAACTTATTCTTCAGTTCTGTCCTTAGCTACATGTGCCAGCATTTCTGCTTCAATGCACACTTCTCCATTTACATAGCCCTTCCCAGCCATTTGCACCAAGCCTCTTCTTATTGGAGATAATAACTTTAATTCAAAAACTACTGTATCTCCAGGAATAACTTTTCTTTTAAACTTTACATTGTCAATTTTCATAAAATAGGTAGTGTAAAGATGTGGATTTTCAACCTTACTAAGAGAAAATATACCACCAGTTTGAGCCATTGCTTCAATTTGTAAAACTCCAGGCATTACTGGATTCTTAGGAAAGTGACCCATAAAATAATTTTCATTCATAGTAACATTTTTAACACCAATAATTCCATCATTGCTAATTTCCATGATCTTATCTATTAGTAAAAATGGATACCTATGGGGCAGCATTTTTTCAATGTCTACAATGTCATAAAGTGGCTTTTTATTTAAATCAAATTGTTTAGGTAATTTTTCTTGATCTTTCATGGCTTTTTTAAGTATTTGAGCAAATGATGTGTTTAATTTATGCCCCGGTTTTTTGGTGATTATATGTCCTTTTATTGGCATTCCAATTAAAGCTAAATCTCCAATAACGTCTAATAATTTATGTCTTGCAGGTTCGTTGTAAAACTGCATTTCACAATTGTTTAATATATTTCCATTAATTTGAATGTCGGAATCATCTTTACCCAAAAGATGGGCTAATTTTTTTATCTCGGAAGGGTTAGTGTCTTCTCTATCTACTACAACAATGGCATTCTCCAATCCTCCCCCTTTTATAAGATTTGCCTTTGATAATTTCTCAAGTTCTGTTAGAAAAACAAATGTTTTACAAGGTGCTATTTCTGTTGAATAATCTTTTAAGTCTCTAATTTCAGCGTATTGGGTCCCTAGTGCAAGATTCTGATAATCTAAAACTACAGAAATGATAAAATTATTCGCAGGAACAAATAGAATTTCAGAACCTGAATCTGGATCAGTGAAATGAATTGGATTTGGAAGGTGAATATATTTTAAAGGTGCATCTTGAATTTTTAATCCTACTTTTTGAATCTCCTCAACAAAATACTTTGCGCTACCATCTAAAATTGGAACTTCAGAGCTATCCATTTTAATTAATACATTGTTAACTCCTAGTGCATATAATGCAGACATTAAATGCTCAACAGTGACTATTTTAACATTATCTTTTTCTAGAGTAGTACTTCTTTGAGTATCGGTAACCAAGTTAATATCTGCAGGCAAAATAGGTTGGTTTTCTAAATCTATTCTTTGGAACTTTAACCCATAATTTATTTTAGCAGGCTCAATAACCATATGAACATCTTTACCTGTATGAAGTCCAACTCCTGTAAACTCAATTAAGCTATTTAATGTTTTTTGATTTTCTGACACTTAGGTTTTATTAATTTCTTTAACTAGATCTTCAATTTGTTTTTTTAATTCAGGGAAGTTTTTAAATAAAACATAACTCCTTTTAAAGTAATTGGAAGAAAAAGCTGGTGTTCCTTGAAGAACAGAATTTTCTTTGAGAACTGATTTAGTAATACCACTTTGAGCTGCTATCTTCGTTCCTTTGGAAATTTTCAAATGACCTGCGATCCCAACTTGACCGCCAATCATGACATCGTTATCTATTTTAGAAGAACCTGAAACGCCAGTTTGAGCAGCAATAACAGTATTTTCTCCGACTTCCACATTATGTGCAATTTGTACAAGGTTGTCAATTTTAACTCCTTTTCGTATAATGGTAGATCCCATTGTAGCTCTATCAATAACAGTATTTGACCCTATTTCTACATAATCTTCTATTATGACATTTCCAATTTGAATTATTTTCTGGTATTGATTTTCTTTGTTTGGGGCAAAGCCAAAACCATCAGAGCCAATTATAGCACCTGAATGAAATATACAATTACTTCCTATTTGTGATTTATCATAAAATTTAACCCCAGAATAAATTTTAGTGTTTTCTCCTATTTTACATCCCTTGTCAAAATGACAATTTGAAGATATCTGAACATTATTTCCTATTACTACATCTTCGCCAATATAAGTGAAAGGCCCAATATATACAGACTTGCCAATTTTTGCAGTTTTGTGAATAAATACTGGTTCTTCAATTCCTGTTTTGGGAGTATCGATATTTTCGTAATAGTTTAATAATTGCGCCAAACTCTCATATGCATTGTTTACTTTAATTAGAGTTAAGGTAGAAGGAATTGGTTTTGATGGGGTAAAATCAGAGTTGACAAGTGCTATACTTGCCTTAGTATTATAAATAAAAGATTCGTATTTAGGATTGGCTAAAAAGGTTAAAGAGAAAGGTTGCGCATCTTCAATCTTAGAAAAAAAATTAACCTCTACGTTCTTATCCCCTTCAATATCTCCATTTACTAAGTCTGCTATTTGTTGAGAATTGAATTTCATTAATAGTTAAAATTAAGCATTATGATTAGAATCTCACAATAAATCAAAAGTTAGGTGCGAATAAATAATACTTTTTAACTGGTTTTGCCAAAGCGCTAATATTTAAATTATCGGATGCTTGGGTAATGTCTTTTAAGGAACCATCATTAAATAAGATTTTTATTTCATCTTTCCTTGGATCGTAAGCATTGTTTTCCATTTCTTTTTGATAAACAAAATAGTTCATCTCCTTTTCATTAAAACCGAGGTTTTTTTGATGAGTAGATTTGCAATTTTCCACTTCTTCTACTGAAAATTTTTGAGCACTTATTTTCACTTTTGGCAGCTTCCTTTCGATCATCATTTTACTTAAACTAGACAAGATTTTGTCTTGGCTATCACACCAAATCTTCACACATGTAAAAACATCATAATCATCTATTTTAGAAAAAGACTTTAAGAAATCAATTTGAGAAATATTATCGGATGTGATTTTTTGACTAAGTAAAATTTTCAAGCTTGGGACAACAAATAGTTTTGATCCAGAAATTAAAATCTCTCTTGCTCTTTCTAATATTTTAGCTAATAGAAATTCTGCAGAAAGCACAGTTTTATGTAAATAAACTTGCCAATACATTAACCTTCTTGCTACAATAAATTTTTCTATAGAATAAATTCCCTTTTCTTTTATTACAATTTCATCGTTTACAATGGAAAACATTTTAATAATTCTCTGATTACTAACTACACCTTCAGACACTCCAGTAAAAAAACTATCTCTTTTCAAATAATCCAATCTGTCCATATCTAATTGTGAAGAAACAAGATGATGTAAATATTTTTTAGAATACCTATTGTCAAATATTTGTATTGCCATGTCTAAAGCGCCATCCAACTCTTTATTTAGAGAATCCATAAATAAACTAGAAATATTTTCATGATTTATTCCCTCAACAAAAGTATTTTCCAGAGCATGAGAAAATGGACCATGACCAATATCGTGCAATAAAATAGCAAGTGTTACAGCTGTGCGTTCTTCTTCTGAAATTGAAAAACCAATTTCTTGTAAGGTGTGAATAGCTTGTCCCATAAGATGTGCAGCCCCAATAGCATGTTGAAACCTTGTATGATGAGCCCCTGGATAAACTAAATAAGTTAAGCCCAACTGTTTAATCCGTGAAAGCCTTTGAAAAAAAGGGTGGTCAACAATTTTCAATAAAATTCCTTTATTTAGTGTAATAAAACCATAAACTGGATCGTTTAATAATTTACTTACTCGATTTTTTCGCATATTGGTCATAAGTTAAAAACAAATCTAATTAAATCAATAAATAAGTGGCAAGAATACTGTGGGCAGACGACGAAATTGATAGTTTAAAGGCTCATCTTATTTTTTTAGAAAATAAGGGGCATAATATATCCCCTGTAAACTCAGGAAATGAAGCGGTTGAAGAGTTTAAAAAAAATAGCTTTGATTTAGTTTTTTTGGATGAAAATATGCCAGGGATAAGCGGGCTAAAAACTCTAGAAGAAATAAAAATATTGAATCCTAATACTCCTGTTGTAATGATTACTAAAAGTGAGGAGGAAATGATTATGGAGGAAGCAATAGGAAAACAAATATCAGATTACTTAATAAAGCCTGTCAATCCCAATCAAATATTGATGGTAATTAAAAAATTATTAGATGGTAAAAGACTTATTAGTGAAACTAATACTTTGTCCTATCAACAAAATTTTAGAGGAATTAGCAATGACTTGAATAATTCAATGGATTTAAATGAATGGATAGCTCTATTTAAAAAATTAAATTTTTGGGAACGTCAACTTGAAATGTCAGATGAAAATATGTATGAAATATTTGACATGCAAAAAGAAGAAGCTAACCAATTATTTAGTAAATATATTGACAAAAATTATGTTAATTCGTTAAATGATAGTGAACATATTACTAGTCACAACCTTTTAAAAAAGAAACTTTTTCCAAAATTAAAAAACGAATCTTACTTTCTAATTGTCATAGATAATTTAAGGTACGACCAGTGGTTGATAATTAAACCTGTAATTGAAGAGTTATTTGACATAGAAAAGGAGGAGATATACTGTAGCATTCTTCCAACAACTACTCAGTATGCAAGGAACTCTTTGTTTTCAGGACTTATGCCACTAGAAATTAAAAATAAATTTCCAGATAAGTGGGTAGATGAAGATGAAGATGAAGGTAAAAACTTACATGAAGAATTTTTCTTAAATGAAAACCTAAAAAGGAATTCTGTCGCTGGGAAATTCTCTTACAATAAAATAACTAACCTCAGTAAAGGGAAAAAACTTTTAAGCAATTTTAACAATTTACTGCTAAATAATTTAAATACTATTGTATATAATTTTGTTGATACTCTATCTCACGCTAGAACTGAAATGGAGGTTATTAAGGAGCTTGCCGAAGATGAATCTGCTTATAGGTCCTTAACTCTTAGTTGGTTTAAACACTCACCGCTATATGAAATGATGAAAAGGATGAGTGAAAGTTCTTCCAAAGTGTTTTTAACAACAGACCATGGCACAATTAGAGTTAAAAACCCTACAAAAATAATGGGGCCAAAACAAACCAATAGTAATATAAGATATAAGGTTTCTAAAAATCTATCTTACAATAGGAAACATGTTATGGAGAGTTTAAATCCACATGAGATAATGCTTCCAAAAAACAACTTGAGTAGTTCTTATGTTTTCGCAAAAGAAAACAACTTTTTTGTTTACCCAAATAATTACCACCAATTTGCTACTCTATATAACGATACATTCCAGCATGGTGGAATTTCTTTGGAGGAAATGTTAATTCCTTATGTCTTTTTAAGTAGCAAATAATTATTCTTTTTGATAGTTATTTAATAGATCTAAATAATCGTAAATAAATTTAATCTCTTCATTGCTACAATTTTTACAATATTTATAAGCAAGATTTTTCATGCTAATAATGGTAATTTCGTTTTGAGACAAATATTCTTGAACATAAGAGGATATAGCAATTAGAAAACAATCACTGTATTGGATTTCCATTTTTTTAATATTGGAAATATACGATTTTGGGTGGTGAATAAAGTAATTAAAAAGTGCTGCTTCTAATTCTAGCTTCTGATTAATTTTTAAGTTATTACAATAAAAAGTTAATGCGTTAAAATAATATGAACTTAGTTCCTCTGAACTTTCATTTAATGCTTTAATTAGTAATTTAAAATTCTCTTCGCTTAGGGTGGTGTCTATTTTATAGATTAGTTCTAAAGAATATTTTTCTAAATTTTCAGGACCATTTAAAATTTCTTCATGATTTAATCCATCTATATTGGAATAAATAGATACTGGCTCTTGATTACAACACAAAAAAAACAATAAGAATACTGGCTGAAAGTATTTCACGTTTTAGCTATTTGATAATTAAAAACTATCCTTGCCAAACATCCAAAAGATATCATTGCTAATAAAAGATGAATTGGTTGAAGTAAGGCTGGTAAATTAAAATTTGCAAGAACTTTACCAACCAATGCTTCTGCCAATACACATATTGCGAATAAGTAGATTTCAATAAGATTAATTTTTCTAACAAAAGCATAACATCCTATAATAATACTATAAACAACTATTGGTAATGCCAATGTCCTGTGAGAAAGAAATATGTTGAAATCTTGGAAAATTAATTTGTTTCTTGAGTTATAGTCTAACCAATGGTCCACAATTTGTCTTACTTGTGTTCCTAAAATAATTTGAAATAAAAAAAATACTAAACCTATGAATGCTATTGTTTTTAATTTTCTTGGTATGACTACAGTGGAATCTGACCAGACAGAAATAATAATAATTTGCCATAATATCATTAAAGCTGCAATTACCATATGGACTGTTAAAACCCAAGGCACAATATTGGTAGCTACTACCATAGAACCCCACCAAGCTTGGAAAAGAGTTAATAAAATCAATCCCAAACATAAAAATATTCTTAACCTTTTGTGGTGCTTAGTAAATAGTGCAAATAAGAACCCTATAAAAATAAATATTCCAGCTAGTGCTCCAATAAGTCTATTTATATATTCTAACCAAGTATTCCAAACGTTAAAAGGTTGCTCGTAAAGCAAAGATTTATCTGCTTGAATTAAAATTGCTTTTTCTTCAAGACCAATATTGGTTAAAAAAGAAGTGAATTTTTTTATTTTTTTTTCTCTTTTAGAGGAGTAATATAATTGATAGTTTTCTGGGAGCTGACTGATATCAGTTGGTGGAATATATTGATCAAAACACTTCGGCCAGTCTGGGCAGCCCATACCAGATTCTGTTATACGAACAATTGATCCAGCTATAATGACTAGATAGATCATAAGTAATGTTATCCAATGAAATCTCAAAATCATTTATTTAAAAAATTTATATTCCTTTTTAAACCTTTAAACTTTGTTCTTTTGACAGGAGAACTTTTAAATAAATTTTCAAAAACCTCCTCATCTAACTCTTTCCATTCCTTATTAGTTAAATTAATTAAATCTAATGATGGCTCAAATAAAGGTTCTTGGTGGATAGATGAGAATCTGTTCCATGGACATACTTCCTGACAAGCATCACATCCGAACATCCAGTTGTCCATTTTTCCATTGAATTCATCTGGTATAATTTCATCTTTGAGCTCTATTGTTAAGTAAGAAATACATTTTGAACCATCTACAACATATGGCTTAATTATAGCATCCGTTGGACATGCATCTATACATTTTGTACATGTACCGCAATAATCTTTAATTGGCAAATCAGTATCTAATTCTAGATCTAGGATTAATTCTGCTATGAAGAAATAAGATCCTTTTTCCTTGTTTAAAAGATTACTATGCTTTCCAATCCATCCCAAACCAGATTTTTCAGCCCATACCTTATCCATCACTGGAGCTGAATCTACAAATCCTCTAATGTTAATATCTCCAAAATTTTCTGTTATAAAATATTGTAATTCTTTAAGTTTTTTTTTAATTACTTTATGATAGTCTGCTCCGTAAGCATACATGGATATTTTGGGAGCTTGCTTGTCTTTTTGTTTTATAGGATTATAATAATTGTAAATAAAAGTAATAACAGATTTTGCTCCTGGAACTAACTTGGTAGGGTCTGTTCTTAAATCAAAATGATTTTCCATGTAAGACATTTTCCCATGAAAATCGTTATTAAGCCAACTTTCTAATTGGCGAGCTTGTTTTTCTAAAAACCCAGCTTTTGAGATACCTACATGAGAAAATCCTAAATCAAAAGCCTTATCTTTTATTATTTTGGTGTGTTGGGTAGTATTCAAAATATTTCTTGTTGTCCAAGATCGTTTTTGGGTTTATTTAAATGTTTGTATGCCATATCGGTAACCATTCTTCCTCTTGAAGTTCTTACCATATAACCCTGTTGCACAAGAAATGGTTCGTAAACTTCTTCAATAGTTCCTGATTCTTCCCCGACAACTGTAGCTAAGGTATTTATTCCTACTGGACCCCCTTTGTATTTATCTATGATAGCAATTAAAATCTTGTTATCCATTTCATCCAATCCGTGCTTATCAACTTGTAAGGCTGTCAATGCCATTTGGGTTATTTCATTGGTGATGATTCCATCTCCTTTAACTTGAGCATAATCTCTAACTCTTCTTAATAATGCGTTGGCAATTCTTGGGGTTCCTCTACTTCTACCTGATATTTCTTTTGAAGCATCTTCATTTAAAGGGATTTGCAATATATCCGCAGATCGATTTACAATTGCTTGTAATATTTTCTGATCATAATAATGCAATCGACAATTAATACCAAACCTTGCTCTTAAAGGAGCTGTTAAAAGACCACTTCGTGTGGTGGCTCCAATTAATGTAAATGGATTTAAGTCTATTTGAACAGTTCTTGCATTCGGGCCAGTATCTAAAACAATATCAATTTTATAGTCTTCCATCGCTGAATATAAGTACTCTTCAATAACAGGACTCAACCTATGTATTTCATCTATAAATAGAACATCTCCAGTTTCTAAATTAGTTAGTAATCCTGCTAAATCGCCTGGCTTGTCTAAAACAGGACCTGAAGATATTTTAATGCCAACCTCCATTTCATTTGCAATAATTTGGGCAAGTGTAGTTTTGCCTAGGCCTGGTGGTCCATGAAGTAGAACATGATCAAGACTTTCATCTCTCATCTTAGCAGCAGAAACAAAAATTCTTAAGTTTTCTACTACTTGATCTTGTCCCGAAAAATCCTCTAGATGCTTTGGTCTTAAAGCAATCTCATAGGTCTTATCTGTTTTGCCTTGTTCGTCGGCTCTAAAATCAAACTCTTCTATCATAATGCAAATATAACGATGAATTTGAAGCTATAAAAAAGTGATTATATATTTCTGACAACTTGAACGAAAATCTTAATATTACTGTAGGTAATGATAAGCTATTAGAAAGAACTGAGCGATCGCTTCTAGTTATTCTAATTCCTGAACCTAATCCTAAACTAAAAAAATTAAATCCTTCATAATTTAAAATCAAAGCAGGTTCTAAAAAAGAATAAATTCCTTTATAAGTTTCGTTATTTTTTTGGATGGATTTAATTTTCCCTAACCCAAAATCTAAAGTTGTTTCAGCAAAAAATATTTTTGAAAGAGCCCAATGTTTAGAAACAAAAAAATTCGATGAGGAAAAAGATATTAAAGAGGAATCTTCAAAATAGTTATTATTGTTTTTTAGCCAACAGTAACCAATCCCAACTTTAAAATTCTCACTAAGTTTTAAATATGGTTTAATTTCCTGTATTTTAAATCTATTAGATTCCAAGTAAAAATTTTTAAGTTCTAATCTAACACCTATCTCAAGAATTTCATTTGAAAGAATCCTATCGTTCTTGTTCTGTGAAAAAAAACAAAGATTTATTAAGCAAAGAATTGAAATAAAAAAAGTCCGCATACTATAAAGTTACGGACTTAAAAATAAAGTTGGCTATAAAGGCCTAATGTTCATCTTCATTATCGTCTAAAGGAATATTTTGAGGAACAAAATCTTTTTCCTTCCCGGGCTTACTATAATCATAAGGCCACCTGTATACTGTTGGAATTTCTCCAATCCAGTTTCCATGAACGTGTTCTACTGGTGTTGTCCATTCTAGTGAGTTGGCATTCCAAGGATTCTGAGATGCTTTTGGGCCTCTAAAAACACTGTAGAAAAAGTTGAAAAAGAAAATAACTTGTGCCAATACTCCAACAGAAGCAAAAATAGATATCAAAATATTTAAATCTAGAAAGTGATCAAACATTGGAAAATTAGTATTTTCATAATATCTTCTTGGTAAACCACCTTCACCTAAAAAATGCATTGGAAGAAAAACTCCATACCCACAGACGATCGTTATCCAAAAATGAGCCATCCCCATTCTAATATTCATCATTTTACTAAAAAGCTTTGGGAAATAATGGTAAATACCAGCAAACATTCCTAGGATTGCAGTCATTCCCATTACAATATGAAAATGCCCTACTACAAAATAAGTATCGTGTTGAGAAATATCTAAAGCGGAGTCTGCAAGAATAATTCCTGTTACACCACCAGAAATAAATGTTGAAACAGCACCGATACAAAACATCATTGCTGGAGTCAGCATTACATTTCCTTTCCAAATAGTAGTAATAAAGTTGAAAGCTTTTACTGCTGATGGAATCGCAATTAATAAAGTAGTGAATGTAAATACTCCACCAAGAAATGGATTCATTCCAGTTAAAAACATGTGGTGCCCCCAAACAATAAATGATAGGAAACCAATTGCTAGCATAGATCCAATCATAGCTCTATAACCAAAAATTGGTTTTCTAGAACAGGTGGAAATAATTTCAGAAGTCATTCCCAAAGCAGGTAGTAATATTATATAAACTTCTGGATGCCCAAGAAACCAAAATAAATGTTCATATAGAATAGGACTTCCTCCTGTAGCATCTAGAGCTCCAGAAGATGTTACGATGTCACTCATATAAAAACTTGTACCAAAACCTCTATCCATTAAAAGTAATACTGCTGCAGAAAGCAAAACTGGAAAGGACAAAACTCCTAAAATTGCAGTAATGAAAAATGCCCAAATAGTTAATGGAAGTCTAGTCATACTCATTCCCTTTGTTCTTAGATTTAAGATCGTAACTATATAATTAATTCCACCGAGTAAAGATGATGCTATAAAAACTGTCATGGATAATAACCAAAGTGTCATTCCTAACCCAGAGCCTGGCTGGAATTCTGCAAGAACACTTAATGGTGGATATACTGTCCATCCAGCCATAGCGGGACCTGTTTCAATAAATAATGAAGCAGCCATTAAAACACTTGAAAGAAAGAAAAGCCAGTAACTAATCATATTTAATAATCCAGATGCCATATCTCTAGCACCAACTTGCAGAGGAATTAAAAGGTTAGAAAAAGTTCCGGAAAGTCCTCCTGTTAAAACAAAGAATACCATAATAGTTCCATGAAGAGTAACCAATCCAAGGTACCAGTTACTATCTAGTAATCCATCGGGTGCAGCATCAGAACCTAATATAGATTCTAAAATTGGGAATTTGTCATCAGGCCAACCAAGCTTTAATCTAAATAATGCAGATAAAGCAATCCCTAAAGCTCCCATGAAAATTGCTGTAATTAGGTACTGCCTAGCAATCATTTTATGATCCTGAGAAAATATATATTTAGTTATAAAACTTTCTTTATGGTGATGATGCGTATCGTGTGACATATCAATATATTTTAAACAAATTTACAAATCAAAGAGACGCTTGTGATTTTGTCTTGCTCCAATTGACCTCTTGGCCAGAAAAAGTTAAACGTTTTTTGTCTCCATTATTTTCTATCCATTGATTAAACTCCTGTTGTGTTTCAACAATTACTTTTAATTGCATATTTGAGTGACCAGCACCACATATTTTATTACACATTAAAACATAATCAAATAAAACTCTTTCTTCAGGTTCTCCAATTTTTCTTTTTCTTTCATTGTGGATAACGTTAATATTTTCCCAATGCTTTTGAACATCTGGGTTGGCTCTCATTTCTTTAGTGGTAATTGTTGGAGTAAGAGCAAAACTAGTTTCCATACCAGGAACGGCATTTATTTGTGCTCTAAAGTGAGGAAACCAAGGGCAATGAATAACGTCTTTAGATCTAAATTTAAACGTATATGGTTGGTCTTTCACTAAATGAATTTCTTGAACAACAATATCATCATTACTAGATTCATAAGCAGTAGAATTATTATCTTTTCTATCTATTGATGCCTCAATTCTATATTTCCTTCTTTTTAGTCTATCAAACTCTTCTTGAAGCTTGTCAACTTTTTTTTCCGGTAATAAATATTCTCCGTCAGAGTTAATATTACTTGAAAGTATAGAATCAATATCACTTACTCTTTGGTCAATTTCTATGTAGGTATCTTGAATTGTTTTAGAAGTAATTACCCCTAATGGGTTAGAGGAAGAAACCATTTTAAAGTCTGCTTTTCCTAAGGTATTATCAACACCAGAATATCTTACAATCCATCCAAATTGATAGGCATAAACCTCAACAACCTCCCCTTTTTCTTGATTGTACATTATTTTGTTCCAGGTCATCAGTCCATAAATAACAATAAATGCAAGAGCTATTGCAGGAACAATAGTCCATATTGCCTCTAATTTGTTGTTATGAGGATAATAAAGTGCTTTTCTTTCTTCTCTGTAATAGTATTTCCAAGAAAAACCAAAAAGTAAAGCATTAGTTATGAAAAATACTGGGAGTATAATATACCAATTGATCATTAAAAGATCATCTATGTCCTTTCCGTGAGCACTAGCTGCTTGATAAAGACCAGAATTAGAGCCATATTTGGATATCAGCCAAATAATAAATCCAAAAAAAGCTGCCATGAAAACTAGCATAAGATTGGCCATCAATAAATTTTCACTTCTAGATAATTTTTCTTGTGATTTTTCACCCCTAACTTTAGCTGCTAGATCATAAATCTTCATTAATTGCACTAGAGCAATAAAGAAAAGTGCTACAGTAATAATTATAATAAACTTAATTTCCATAATTCACTAATTAATATTCATGGTGTTTACTTTCTTCAAGAAAAGGATGGTTCTTTAATAACAATGGAGCTTTTGATAAAGAATTAAGTACAGAAAAAACAAATATCCCAAGGAACATCATAAACATCCCAAGTTCTAAAAGACCTAATTCCCATTGGTCAAATAGTGTTCCTGGCATTATCATATTAAAAACGTCAAACCAGTGACCTATAAATATTAGCAAACCGATTACAATCAGAAAACCAGCAGATCTTTTGGTGTCTCTTGACATGAAAAAAACCATAGGAAAGAAGAAGTTAACAATGAAAGTTCCAAAAAATAGAATTTTGTAGTTATTTATTCTTTCTGTGAAATAAATTACTTCTTCAGGGATGTTAGAATACCAAATAAGCATAAATTGAGAAAACCATAAATAGCTCCATAGAAAACTTAGAGCAAACATAAATTTACCTACATCATGAATATGACTTTCATTAACAAATGGTAAATATCCTCCTTTTCTTAAGTAAAGAGTAATCATCATCACCATTATCATTCCACTTAACCAAATACCAGAAAAAACATACCATCCAAATAATGTACTAAACCAATGTGCGTCAATGGACATAATAAAATCCCAAGACATAGTTGAGGAAAAAACAGCAAAGAAAACTAGGAACAAAGCAGCTCTTCTGTACATTGTAAAATGAATTTTTGTTCCTCCTAGCTCATCTTCTTGTTTAGATTTCTTTTTAAACCATCTTAAAAATAGAAGAAAGGTTGTAAAATATGCTGCTACTCTGATCCAGAAAAAAGGTATATTTAAATATGCTTTTTTTCCATAAATGATAGGATCAAAATGGCTTGAATTAGGATCTAATATATGGGAATCCATCCAAGCATAAATATGGTGACCACCAAATGTTCCAACTATAAAAACAATTAGAAGTGCAGCCATACCAATTGGCATAGCAGACATAATTCCTTCAAAGATTCTAAGAAGAACAACACCCCAACCAGATTCAGTTGCATAATGTAATGCTAGGTAAAATAATGCCCCCAAAGCAATACCAAAAAAGAAAAATCCATTTACTAACAAGTTAGACCAAAAGCGTCTAAAGCCTTGATCAAAAAAACTAACATCCCCACTATTTGCCATATCTACAAGCATCTCTGCTCCTGATTCATGACTGCCTGTATTTGCATGATCATCCCCGTGTGCTGCATGGTCTATATGAACTAACCACTTAAAAGTTGGGCCATGGTGATTATCTTGTTCTGAAGGAGAATGTGCTTCTTCATGATACGCAGTTGCTTCTTTATGTTTGTCATCAGAATCATGAGTTGCTGAATGCATAGAATCGTGAAACTCTAATTGGTACCCATGCATTTTAGAAATTATGGTTTCTTTAAGTTGGTTTTGAGTTTCTACATCAGCATGTCCGTTATATAACAATTCTACAGAATGGTCATCTACTTTTTTAGCATAAACAAAATCTTTTTGTTGAAAGAATCCAATAATCAAAAAAACCAAACCAAGAATTGCTGTTCCCAGTGTAACTTTTTTTGCTCTTTCAGAAATTTTATAATCCATTTTGTTTAATTTATCAGCTAAATTTATTTATTAATAACATTTTCAGAAACCAATTCTTCTAAATTCAAATCTCCGTCAAATTGCATGGTTCTAACATACATAGCCACTTTCCATCTTTCGTCTTTATTAAGTTGTGACGCATGTGGGCCCATTGCATTCTTTCCGTGTGTGATAGTATGAAAAACTGACCCCGGTTTTCTATCCTTAAGTGTGTTATAAGCAGGTGGAGCAGCAGGATATCCACCTGCGGTAATAACTAATCCATCACCATTTCCTTTATCTCCATGACAATGCGCGCAAAATAGACCATAAAGCCTTTTACCTTCTGCAGTGTTGTCCTCTCGAACACTTTCTTGATTGTAGTAATGCTTTGGTAAGGGGAATTCTTCTCCAGCTCTTATTCTCTCTTCTTCTGACGTTCCATAATAAAATGGCATATTGGTAGTAGAAATTTTTTTACTCTTACTGTAGGCAATGGTTCCTTTAACTGGCGTTCTTGCAGAAATAGTATTTTTAAGCGAATCATTAACTTTGTCACCTACTAATCCATAATCAATATATGCTTCAATCGCTTGAGACCTAAACATGTCATCTACGTATTCATATCCTGGTGAGTCAGGATGTTTTACACAGGAGTTGAATGTTGTCAAAACAAAGGCAAAAAGGCAAAGCTGATATAATGAAAGGATAAACTTATTCATAAAATACTTTTTTCTTCAATTTCTAAAAAACCAGTGTCTTTAATCAACTTTGACAAAACACTTTCTTTAATATGTGTATTTTCGGATGTCTTAATTTCCATAACAAATTTGTCGTCCGTTGTTCTTGGATCTGGATTTCTTGGAGGCATTCCAGGTAATGTTTTGTTTCTTATTAAATAAGTAATTGCCATTCCATGTGCTGCACACAAGACAGTGAACTCAAAAAATATGGGTACAAAGGACAACATATTTTCCTTTAAACTGAAGTTTGGTTTACCACCAATATTCATAGGCCAATCTACAATCATCATATATCTAATTCCTATTATAGCTAACATAGTTCCAGTTAGTCCGTACATGAAAGCAGTAATAGCTAACCTTGTAGGTTCAACTCCAATGATAGAGTCAATACCGTGTATAGGCATAGGCGAGTACACATCGGAGACTTTAACATCATTAGCAACAAGATGTTTTGCACCATCCATTAGCTTGTCATCATCATCATACATTGCGAATATTACTTTATCTGCCATAATTAATTTTTAATGCGCTGAATGTTTATCCCAATACCCTTTTCCTTTTCCGTATCCTTCTTTGTAATTCTTTCCTGAGGACTTCAAAATAGTTTTTAGCTCTGCTATAGGTAATACAGGGAAATACCTTGAGAACAATAAGTAAAAAACAAAAAATATGCCTATAGTTCCCATGTATACACCAATATCAACCCAAGTTGGATGGAAATAAGTCCAAGATGAAGGAACATAATCTCTATGTAAAGATGTTACTATAATTACGAACCTTTCAAACCACATTCCAATATTTATAATGATAGACATAAAAAAAGAGAACATTAAACTTGTTCTTAGTTTTTTAAACCAAAATAGCTGTGGAGAAATTACATTACAGGTCATCATTGCCCAATAAGACCACCAATAAGGACCAGTAGCTCTATTAAGAAATGCATAAGATTCATACTCAACTCCTGAATACCAGGAAACAAATAGCTCAGTAATATAAGCAACACCGACAATTGATCCTGTAACTATTATTACAATATTCATATATTCTACATGCTTCACATGTAAATAAGCTTCCAACTTATATGCCTTCCTCAATATTAACATTAAAGTTTGAACCATTGCAAATCCAGAAAAAACCGCACCAGAAACAAAATATGGAGGAAAAATCGTGGTATGCCAACCAGGAATTACAGACGTTGCGAAGTCAAATGAAACTATTGAGTGAACAGAAAATACCAAAGGAGTTGCAAGACCTGCTAATACCAAAGATACTTGCTCAAATCTATTCCAAGCTTTTGCATCGCCAGTCCAACCGAAACTTAAAACTCTGTATACCTTTTTGTAGATAGGCTTAGTAACTCTGTCTCTTATGGTAGCAAAGTCAGGAATTAACCCAATATACCAAAAAACTAAAGAAACAGAAAGATAGGTGCTTATAGCAAATACATCCCAAAGTAATGGAGAATTAAAATTAACCCATAAAGACCCAAATTGGTTTGGTAGTGGAAAAACCCAATAGCCGAGCCATAATCTTCCCATGTGAATTAATGGAAATAAACCAGCCATAAAAACAGCAAATATAGTCATTGCTTCAGCTGCTCTATTAATTGCAAATCTCCATTTCTGTCTAAATAAAAGCAATACTGCAGAAATTAAAGTTCCTGCATGACCAATCCCTACCCACCATACAAAATTAGTAATATCCCAAGCCCAACCTACGGTCTTATTTAGACCCCACGAACCTACGCCAGTTCCTAAAAGATATACTATACATCCTATTCCCCAAAGAGCAATAACAAGTGAAATCATTAATAAAACATACCATGTTTTAGGTGGTTTAGCTTCAATAGGACGAATAATATCATCCGTAATATCCTTGTAGGATTTATCTCCTAATATTAATGGTAACCTTATGTCTGATTCTTTATGCATTTCAGTTTTTTATATTAATGGCTTTCAGAATGTGATTCATCAGATAAGACATTCTCAGCTAATTCTTCATCAATATTACGTACTTTAAGTTGGTACCATATATTTGGCTTTACTCCAACTTCTTCAAGAGCTTGGTAAGCTCTGTCGGAACCAGACACCTCGCGAATTTTAGATTCTGGATCATTCCAATCACCAAAAGTGATACAATCATTTGGACAGGCATCTCCACAAGCACACATAACATCGCCATCCACTAATTTTCTACTTTCTTTTTTAGCTGTTAGTTTAGCTGCTTGTATTCCCTGAATACAAAAACTACATTTTTCCATAACCCCTCTAGATCTTACAACAACATCAGGATTTAGCACCATTCTAGCCATCTGGTCTTGGTTAGGATTAAAGTTTTTGAACTTTTTATAATCTCTGTAATTAAACCAATTAAATCTTCTTACTTTGTAAGGGCAATTGTTAGCACAATACCTTGTACCTATACATCTATTATAGGTCATCATGTTTAAACCTTCATTACTATGGGTTGTTGCAGCAACTGGACAAACTGTTTCACATGGTGCATGGTTACAGTGCTGACACAACATTGGCATAAAAACAACAGAGGGATTTTCTTCAGGAACTTCTAAATTACCGTAATCAAAATCCCCTTCCACCTTATTAGAATCTGCCCATTCTTTTCTATTGTCGTCTTCAATAGATGAAAAATATCTATCCATTCTCAGCCAATGCATATCTCTAGATCTCCTAACCTCGTCCTTTCCAACCACCGGAACATTGTTTTCTGAATGACATGCTGTTATGCATACACCACATCCGTTACATGAAGACAAGTCAATAGACATCCCCCATCTGTGCCCAACTTGTTCTACTGGGTGTTCATCCCATAATGAGTATTCCGTTGCATCTACTTCTGCATGACCGCCTTCAGCGTGACTATGTAATTTTACTTTTGGATTGTAAGCTTCTTGATTAGATTTGTGATTGTCTTTCCAAAAGTCGTAAGTGGTTTCTTTGACGATTGAAGTCCTTCCCATTATTGTGTGATGGGTTTGAGTTCCTGCAAGAGAATACTTTTCGTTGGTTGCAAGAACCTCTCCATATCCAGAATAGCTTAGATAGCCATTTTTAAAATTACACAATTTAAAAGCGTTAGCCCCAATTGGAACTAAGCTACCTTCAGGATTTGTCAAGTGGTTACCGTATTCATCAGCCTGAAAAGCTGCATTTCCTATATCTTCATTGTTTTCACCACGACCGTATCCCATAGAAACACCAACAGTTCCACTGGTTTGTCCAGGAAGAGGATAAACAGGTAATTTAATTTCTTTGCCATTAACTTTTAGAGAGGCAACAAATGCCTTTTCTTCTTGACCTAAATGGATACCATCCCAAGCTGACTTAGAATTTGAAGTATCTATTCCAAATAATTTATAGCAATCAGATGGGGCCATCGTTAAATAATTATCCCAAACTATTTTAGATATTGCATCAGGTAGTTCTTGCAACCATGGATTAGCAGCGTGATGACCTACACCAAGTTCTTTTTGATAAACTATGTATTCCCAATCTAAAATACTTTCTTGAGGATTAAACTGGATAGGATAGTCATTATAAACTAAGTTAGATGGAACAGATTGGTTAGTGCTATTGGTGAATCCGTTGTGAACAGTCCAATTCCAAAAATCAGCAAAATTTAAATAAGAAGATTGATCTCCGATAGAATTATCTAACCAATATTTTCTCATGTAATCATAGAAAGCTTGACTTTCTGCGTTAGATCTTTCAGCAAGACCAGACCAAACTAGTAAACTTTCTTGTGCTTGTCTAGTATTGTAAAGAGGTCTTATCAAAGGTTGTTGCAAAGAATAGTTATTAGATCCAGGATTCAAATCACACCAAGACTCTAAGTAATTATGATCAGGACAAACAAATTGACATACTGAAGCAGTTTCATCCATAAATTCTGAAAACGAAACAGAAAAATCTAGCTTACTTATGGCTTCAGATATTTTAGAACCATTTGCCATTGAATAAACTGGATTAACTCCGTAGAAAATAACGCCATCAATTTTGCCACTTAATAAATCTTTTTGAAAATTATCAACTGCTTCATCGTTTCCATTAAATAAGTTTATCTCATTGTCAATATCTATAGTTGCACCATAATTATCTAATTGATAGTTTATTTTATTAACTAGCATTTGAACATTTGGATCATTAGATCCAGCAACAACAAGTGAACTTCCTTTATTTTCTAGAAGAGATTTAACAGCAGAATCAATTTTCTCATTAGTAGTTTCGTCTAGACTGGAATTAGAATTTTGGTTATTCAGAGAACTTAAAATAGAGGAGGCAACTAATATCTCTTCAGAAGGTTTTATTTTTACACGCACATCTGAATTAGCTCCAGTAAGAGAAAGAACTGACTCAAACTGAAAATGTTTTGACATCCATCCATTCTCAGGCTTTCTTGCTTTACTAAAATCTGTAGAAAACTTTGAAGGAAGTAGCCAATTGCATATAAAATCAGCATTTATTGATACTATAGTCTTAGCTTTTGTAAAATCATAGGTTGGAATAAACCCTTTACCAAAAATATTTTCATTTGCCTTTCTAATACCGTAATAAGATTGAGCGTCGTATTCAATATGCTCTAAATCACATCCTGAAATAGAATCTTCTGAATGTGAAAATTTATTAATGAAATCTTGAATTACCGATTTTGTAGAAGGTGATATTACAGTATTAGAAACTATTCTTACTTTCCCATTTTTATCACTTAGGTTATTTAATTTTTTTAAGATTTCTTTATCGACACTAGACCAAGATTCTGAGCTTTTATTAACATATGGTCCATTCAATCTTGAACTATTGTATAAATTTAAAATAGAGGTAGATACTCTAGGTATTAATCCCCCTTGAGTAAAACTATCTTTTTTACCCTTTAGCCATATGGGCCTTCCCTCTCTAGACTTAACTAAAACATTGGCGAAATCATTACCGTCGTAATAAGCAGAGGAATACCAATTTGAAACTCCAGGTGTAATTTCTTCTGGTTTATTCACGTAAGGTATAGATTTTATAACAGGAGATTCGCAAGATGCAAGAGTTGCTGCCGCTACACTAAAACCCATAAATTTTAAGAAATCTCTTCTTCCCGTCTTTAAATCATCAATGCCGTCTGAAGCTAAAAATTCATCTACAGGCACATCATCTTGAAATTCTTTTTGACTAGAAATAGAAAATTGTGGAGTTTGATGTTTCTCCGAGTAACCTTTCCAATATGTTTTTGTTTTGCTCATAAACTATTTATAAGTAAATTTAGTAATGACATTTTGCACATTCCCAACCTCCTAATTCTTTAACTGTCACCTTATCATCTTCAAAAATCTTATTATTTACATCTGCTCTCAATTTAATTCTTTTATGAATTTCTTCATAGTATCCAGAACTTGTTAAATCAATCTCTTTTTTATTATGACACTCTATACACCAACCCATAGTTAGAAGTGGTTTAGTCAATTGAATTAGACCCCTCTCCATTCCCTCGTCCGTTGCAGCATATGCATTAACTTCATCAATCGTAGAAACTCTTCCAAGTGTGTAATTCTGAACAGGGCCATGACATTGTCTGCAATCAATATTTGCAGTATTAGTATGAACGTGTTGGGCGTGACTAAAGTAAACATGGTCAGGTAAATTATGGGCCTTATTCCAAACTATTGGTTCCTCAATTCTGTCTCCAAATTCGTCCAGAATATATGTCTGCTTATTTTTGTTGTAGCCGGCAGCTTTATGTAATTTATCTATTTCTTCAGTGCCATACTCAGGACCTTCATGAACTATTGCATGACAATTCATACATACATTAACAGATGGAATACCAGCATGTTTTGATTTTTCTGCTGAATGATGACAATACTTACACTCAATACCCATTTTTCCAGCATGAAGTTTGTGAGAATAAGCTACAGGCTGTGAAGGCATGTAATCTTCATAGACTCCCAACTGATAAGCTCTTCCAAAAAGTTCAATTCCAGAAAAAAGTGCAACTCCTACAATCAATAACATAGTTACAAACCAATTCCTTAGAAGCCACTCACGGGCATTAGTTGCAAATGTACTGGTAGAATCAAATTCCTTTCCTTCTTTAGCAGCAACAGCTGCAGTTAATTCTCTTCTTACTCCAAGAATAGCAAACAAGACAAATATTAAAATAAATGATATTATCCACCACCAGTAATCCGAAGAATCAGAATCATTAGAAAAAGTGTCATTAGATGCTAAATTTCCACCACCAACTGCTGCAACGGGCGGTGCATAATTATCTACATAAGTAAATATAGATTCTACTTCTTCTCTAGATAAATGTCCCTGTGGGGTCATTGCAGTAGGAGACCAATCCCATATAGCTTTTGCCATTTTAGATTTCCCACTATTGTAAAGCTTGGAAGGGTTAGATACCCATTGGTAAATTAATTCTTCTTCACCGGCATCTATCCACTTTTGCAAGACGCCTTGCATTTTAGGACCAGTCGCATTTTTAACAGGATTATGGCACGAGGCACAGTTGGCCTTAAATAACTTTTCACCGTCCTGAGAAAAGGACGTTAGCGCAGAAAAAGTCAACATCAATGTCAAACTAATTTTAACTGAAAACTTAATAAGTTTATTTACCATTTAAATCGAATAAAAATTAATGCATTTAAAAAGCTCTAACAAATGTAATATGTCAATATAATTTAGACCCCATTGTTTTAAGAATTGTCATCAAAATATCTTAATTTAGAATCTTTCTAAATAATTTATTCGTAAACAGAGTTTAAAAGCTAAAGAATTAGGGTTTAATTTTGAATAAATAGTTTTATTAGATTTGTAATAGACATTTAAAATGAAAAATATTCTATTTTACTCAATATTTATAATTTGTGCCACTTTTCATTCTCAAGATGACTGGAAATTGTATCCAAAAAAACAAACTGTTGATAGTTTAAATATACAATCTACTAAACTACCAAAAACAAATAAGCAGGATATTCTATTAAGAGAAAATGCTATATACTCCGACTCATTACTCTATCTGTCTAATGAAGGGGTTTTAGTAGAGAATAAAGATTCTAAAATTGACTCCGTTAATAATTATTTATCAAAAAAAGGGACATATAATGGATATACTGTACAATTATATGTTAGTCAAAAAACAGATAGAATCAGAGAACTAAGAAAAAAATTCATATCAAATTTTCCAGAAATGATTTTATTTGACGAATATATCGCTCCAAATATATTTTTGTATTCTGGAAAGTTTCAAGACTACAATAACGCTGTTTTTTCAAAGATGAAACTTGATGAGGTTTTTGACAACACCTTAGTAGTTAGAAAAAGTTTCCCGTACTACTTAGAAAAAAAAATGGAGGACTAAGTCCTCCATTAAATTAGAAATAAACTTTATTTCTAAAACATTGCAAGAAAATCAGAGTTTTCAAAAAACTTTATAAATTCTCTATCTTTTTTAGCCATATCCTTGAATGAAGCATCTTTTTCAAAAGACATTTTAAGATTCTCCATTACCATTTCTGTATTAGAGGTTCTAGCGCCAATAATAGCTTTAAGATAATAAGATTTAGCGTCTTTAAGATCTAAATCGTCAATTGCATCTGATGCAGCATCATAATGCTCTGCAAGAATATTAGCTAAAGCGTAGTTGTAAGACTTTGTATCTCCCATAGAAGTAATAGATTCTTCATATTTGCCTTCTTCAATTTGAATAAGACCAATGTTGTATTTTGATTCAGTAGTATTGGAAGACTCAAATAAAGATTTAACTTCATCACTAGATTTTCCATTTGACACATGCTTAACTGCAGCAACATTATTACTAACTATTTTATTGTCAGTGATAGCAAGAGCGTCTTCAAAAGACTTAGATGCTCCAACATTATCCCCCATCATATACTTTATGTAACCAGTATTATTTTTTATTCTCCAATCATTAGGAAATAATTTTGCGGCATTATTGTAATTTTTAAGTTGAATATTCATGTCTTGCTCATTCAAAGTAGCCTGTATAATCTCTTCTAAAGTTAATGTATCAGGATTGCTAACAACTAAGTTTTTAAGTTCGTCATCGCTATATCCGACTTCGTCATAGTAAACTGTTATCAGAGACCTTCTTAACTGAGGAAGAACTTTTTTCTCAAGAAAGGCATAAGATTTTGCCATGTTTCTAATTTCTTTTTCTCTCTTATTTAAATCTGGAGTCATTTGTAACACTCTTAAGATTAAATCTTTGTCTTCATTATCAGTTTTCGAAACTTCTGTTTTAAACCCTTCCCAATCTTCTCCCTTAGGAACAACATTGTAGAAAGAAGCTTCTTTACCAGCATTAAATTTCATTCTTCTAGATTTAGAAATCAAGGACTTCATAGTACTATTACCTCTGTCTTTTGCTAGATTGTCATTCAAATCTACTTCCCCTTCAGGTGAAGCAAAAGAGCTAATTTGTATAGATTTAACATCAATTCTAGACCCTTCATCCATAGAATTAGAAATAAAAATTAAAATGTCTTTAACATCTGAGTCTCTTAATTCCTTTGACGAAATATTATGCTTCCCTTTATTAAAATTAATAGTTGCTGATTTGGTAAAAGAATTTATTCTTTTGAAATTGCATTCAGTAGAACTAATTACTTGGTCGTCTAAAACAACTAACTTTGAAGTGATTATGGTTCCATCCGCAATCTTAGGACTCATTATATCTTCAGTTTTACTACCCATCTTTACTAATACCTGAACCTTTACTTCTCCTTCAGCCATATTCATTTGGTAAGGAATGGTGCTTGAATATGAGAATGATAATCCTGTAGATGGAACAACTTTTCCATTACCGGCAGCTTTTGGGCCTTGAAATATTTCAGTTTGAAATGGTATCTCATTTCCGTCCTTACAGAAAAATATAGGAGTAATTTCCGCAACGGCTTTTGCATTAAGGCCTTTTTCGATAAATTTTCCATTTATTTGAAGTGTAACATCTCCACCCTTCAAATGTAATGGGTTTTGAGTGACTTCATATTCTAGCTCTTTAATCATAGAACAGCTAGAGAAAATAGTAAAAAACAATGCGATTATTGAAATATAGTTGATGTAAAAATTATTGGTTTTCATTAGAGTTTATTTAATCCTTTAAAGTTGATGCAAGTATAAGGACTTTATTTTACAAAAAAAAAGCAACAATACGTAAAAATAGGAACTCTAAATTGTTGACAACTACAACAATTAAAGCTTTAAAAGTCTATAAAAGAGCGGGTTTCAATAAAATTGATAAGTTTTTTAATAACAATTTCTCGTTGTCATAATTAATGCTTTTAGCATCAATTTTAATTACTGGGATTTTTAATTTATTTAACCAAAAATTATAATTTTTGATTAGATTCTCTAAATATTCAAACCCTAAGTCTTTCTCAAAGTCTCTATTTCTAGTTTTGATATTTTTGGAAATCTGTTCTATATCTGAATCTAAAAAAATCAACATATCTGGTGATGGGAAGTTTTTAAATAAAGTTTTATGAATATTTTCAACCATACTAAAATTGGATTTGGACAAGTTCATCTTAGAAAAAACCAAGCTTTTCTCAATGTGAAAATCTGAAAAAACTATTGGATGATCTCGTTCAAAAAAAGTATTCATTTGCAGACTTCTGTCCAATAAAAATTGCATTTCAGAATGAAATGCATAATCATTAGTTTGGTAAAACAATTTTAAAAACTTGTTTTCAACAAACTCTTCCAACAAAAGAGATCCTTTAAAATGGTTTGAAAGAAATTCTGCCAGAGTTGTTTTACCAACCCCTATGTTACCTTCTATTGCTATATATTTATTTTTCATTGAACAAAACTACTTTAGACTCATCGCAACATTTTAAAAGCATTTTCTCAGCCGAATCATTTAAATCTGAAATGTATTCATTATCAAATAAGTCCTTGAGTATCAGTAATGAAAATTTTCTTTTTTTAATTTTCGGATGAGGTATTGAGAGTTCTTCAACATCCACTGTAAATCCGCTATAAATTAAAATATCTAAATCGATTATCCTATCTTGGTAACTTGGCATCACATTAGTAGTTCTACCCATTTTTTTTTCAATACTTTTAAGTTTTTTAAGTAATTGCATCGGCTCTAAAGAAGTTTTAATAACTAAACCCATATTTAGAAACTCGTTTTCAGAATCGTATCCCCAAGGGTCAGAACAAAAAATTCTGGATTTATTTAAAATTCTTCCACAACCTTTAATATTACTTAATGCATTTTTTAAGTTTTTTAACTTATCCCCTAAATTGGTTCCTAAAGAAATTACAACTTCATGTTCCTTCATATAAAATTAACAATACTATTTAACCAAAAAATTTAAAATCAATTATCTATTTCTGCAATTATAAAGAATTATTATTCATATTTTTACAAAAAATTAAATTCATTGTTATGAGACCATTCTGGAGATCTTTTTGGGCATCTATTTTTGCCTATGTTGTTTTAAGTGCATTTGTAGTTTTCCTTATTAATGTAGTTATTTTTTCCTTTGCCGGGTCATTTATTGAAAAAGAAGAATTTAAAATAAATGATAATTCATATTTAGAGCTAAATCTTAATTTTAAGATTGATGAAAGAAGTGGAATAACAACCAATAATGATTTTAACAATCCGATTACCAAAAGCTATGGGATTCATCAAATTAGAAAGGTTTTAGAAAAAGCAAAAAAAGATGAAAAAATAAAAGGAATAGTTTTAAGAATCCCCAATGTCAATATGGGCTTGTCTTCTATTGACAATCTGAGAAACTGTCTTAAGGAATTTAAAAATTCTGGAAAATTTATTATCGCCTATGATGAAACATATTCTATGGGTGCTTTTTATCTAAATAGTGTAGCTAATAAAATTTATTTATATCCTCAAGGCATGGTTGATTTTAGAGGACTTGGATCAGAAGTAATGTTTTTTAAAAAAGCGTTAGACAAATTGGATGTTGATGTTCAAATTATAAGAGGGAAAGGCAATAAATTCAAAGGTGCAGTGGAGCCTTTTATGTATGAAAAAATGAGTAGTGAAAATATGCTTCAAATAAAAAAATTATTAGATGATGTTTGGAAAAATATGACGCACAACATTAAAGATTCTAGAAACATCTCCTTAGAGAGCTTAAATGAAATTGCAGATTCATTGTACAGCTATAATGCCACTGGAAGTTTGAAACATCAGCTAGTTGATAATTTAATTTACGAAGATCAACTAGACTCAATAATTAGGAAAAATATTGGTATTGATAAACAGGAAAAGATTCACAGTATTTCTTTTAAAAAGTATCTAGATAAAAATCTAAAACAAAATCCAATAGCTATAGGGTCTGGTTTTGGAAGCAAAAAAGGAAATATTGCAGTTGTGTATGCAGTTGGAACTATTGTTAGCGGTAAAAGTTCTGAAGAAAACATGGGTTCATCTACTATAGTCAAGGCGATTAATAGGGCCAATAAAGATTCGACGATTAAAGCAGTTGTTTTAAGAGTTAATTCACCTGGTGGAAGCGCACTAGCTTCTGATGTGATTTGGAGGTCTATAGAAAAAACAAAAGAAAATAAACCTGTAATTGTCTCAATGGGAGACCTAGCAGCTTCTGGAGGATATTATATTTCATGTGGTGCTGATAGAATATTTGCAGAGCCAAATACAATAACAGGGTCAATTGGCGTATTTGGCATGATTCCCAACTTGGGAAGAATGTTAGAAAATAAAATCGGAATTACATTTGACAGAGTGGAGACTAATGAACATTCAGCACTCACTATGTTTGATGCTTTAGATCAAAAAGAGTTGTCCACTTTCCAAAAAGGAGTAGATCAGATTTATGAGACCTTCGTCTCCAAGGTTGCAATGGGAAGAGACGGGCTTAAAAAAAGTGATGTTCATAAAATTGCAATGGGAAGAGTTTGGTCTGGCAAAGAAGCTTTAGACTTGGAGTTGGTAGATGAAATGGGGAGTTTGCAATCTGCTATAGATTTTGCCGCAGAAAAAGTTGGTATAGAAAACAATAAAGTCAAATTAATTCATTTACCTGAAAGAAAAAATAATGAGCTATTAGAACTTTTATCTTCTTTTGAAATAGGTACTAAAAGCAGCAATGAAGCAATACAGTATATCAATAATATAAATTCTATTTTAAAAAAATCTGTTAAAAGTCCTTCTATTAAAGATAAATATCAAACAATATTCCCATTTGAAATAAGAATTTTCTAATATGATTATATATTTGTAGAAAAAACAATGTCATCAGATAAAAATTTTCACGGAAGTACAGGAATAATAGGTTACATATATGTCTCCATTGCTTTAATCATTATTGCAGGATTAATATTTTTTGGTTAATAAACAATTCCAATGATTTCGTCAATTGGAAAACCTCTGAATAGTTTTTTCTCTTGGTATTTAGAAAGGAGAATGTTTGAAATTGAAAATTTCAAGTCAAATCCAGAAATTGTTCAGCAACAAACTCTTTCCAATTTAATTAGCTCTGCAAAATCAACTCAGTTTGGGATTTCAAACAACTTTAGTTCTGTTTACAATACAAGTAGTTTTAAATCGATAATTCCCCTTAGAAAATATGAAGACTTTAAGCCTTTTATCAAAAAAGCTAAAAATGGAGAGCCTAATGTTCTATGGCCTGGAAAGGTAAAATGGTTTGCCCAATCATCAGGGACAAGTAATAATACAATTAAACACATTCCCATAACCATAGATTCATTAAAAAAATGCCATTATAAAGGAGGGAAAGATTTATTGGCGATTTATTACCGAAATAATCCAAAGACTCAACTGTTTTCGGGTAAACACTTAATAATGGGGGGGAGTGAGAATCATTTAAATGGTAACAACAAGTCGATGTCTGGAGATTTATCAGCCATAATTATGAAGAATTTACCTTGGTGGTGTGAATGGAGAAGATCCCCAAATAAAGTTAAAAGTCTTTTGCAAAAAAACTGGGTTGAGAAACTAAATTATATAGTAAAGCATTCTTCAAAAGATGATGTTCAAATTATTGCAGGTGTTCCTTCTTGGGTTTTAATTACTATGAATGAAGTAATCAAGGAAAATAAAATAAATAATATTCATGAAATTTGGCCTAGCCTAGAATTATATCTTCATGGCGGAATGAACATAGCGCCCTACAAAAAAAACTTTCAATCCATCAGCAGTAAAAAAATTAACTTTTATCAAAATTACAACGCAACAGAAGGTTTTTTTGGACTTCAATCTGAAAATGATGCAGAAGACATGCTTTTAATGCTTGACTACGGAATATATTACGAATTTATTTCCAAAGATAATTGGAAGGAAGATCAGCCTTTGACATTGACTTTAGAAGATGTAGAAATAAACAAACCATATGAAGTTGTAATTTCTACTAATGGAGGTCTTTGGAGATATAGATTAGAAGATACTGTAATTTTCACATCAATAAATCCATTTAAGATTAAAGTAATTGGAAGAACAAAACAGTTTATAAATATAGCAGGTGAAGAACTAATGATTCAACATGTAGAAACAGCTATTAAAATAGCTTCTGAAAAATGTCTTTGTACCATAGGTGAATATACTATAGCACCTGTCTTTAAAAATAGCAATAAGTCTATTGGATTTCATTATTGGTTAATAGAGTTCTGTGAAAAGCCAGATGATTTATCTAATTTTAGTATTATTTTAGATAATGAGCTTCAAAAAGTTAATATAGATTACAAATCTAAAAGAGAAAATAATTATCCTCTTAATAAACCAGTTATAAAGGAAGTTCCCAGAAATACTTTTTACAAATGGTTAGAAAGTAAAAACAAATTAGGTGGTCAAAATAAGATTTTAAGAATAAATGTAAATAAGGATAAAATAAATGAGATATTGGAAATGGGGAACAGTAATTAAGCTTTTAGTTTTATCATTAATATTTAATATTTCAAATGCACAAAATATTGATGAAAAACCATTCAAATTATTTTCTAAAAGTGAAAAAATTGAAATTGATCAGTACGGTTTTATTTACCACATAAATAAGGACAATCTTATTAAATTTGATTCAAAAGGAGTTCCACTTTACAACTACAGTAACAAACTTCTTGGAAACATAACACAATTAGAAATAAGTAATCCTTTGAGACCATTACTTTTCTACAAAGACCAAGGAATAATTTTAGCCCTAGACAATACTTTGTCTTTACAAAAAAGTGAAATTTCTCTAAATGAGTTAGCATTGTACCAAACAAGTTGTATTTCAAACAGCAATTTTGACAATGGAATTTGGCTATATGACATTGATATTAACGAAATTGTAAAAATAAATTACCAAGCAGAAGTGGTATTTAAAAGTGGAAATCTCTCTGTTATTCTTCCAAATATTCAATTCCCAGTTCTGAAGCTGCTTGAAAAAAATAAAAAACTTTATGGAGTTACATCTAACCAAATAATTGTATTAGATCAATATGGGTCACTCTTAAACACAATAAACCTTAAGGCAACTAATGGCCTTATAATAAAAGAAGAATCTCTAATAGGCTATGACGGCAATTATATTATAAACTACAATTACTTAGACTATAAAATAGATACTATTTACCAAACAAATAGCTATGATAAAATCATACAATATCAGGAAAAAATAATAGGAATATTTAAAGGTAATTCTGACGCAAATTCTATTTTTATTTCCAAATAGTTGGCAACAAAAGTTATTAACATATGCTCTTTTTTAATTCCTATTTTCTACATTAGTTAGCTAAAATTAAAAGGGAATGCACATAGCTATCGCAGGAAACATTGGTGCCGGAAAAACTACTCTTACTGGGCAACTTGCAAAACATTACAATTGGGATACACATTTTGAAGATGTTGATGACAACCCATATCTTCTAGACTTTTACGATGAAATGCAAAGGTGGTCATTTAACCTTCAGATTTATTATTTAAATAGTCGGTTTACCCAAACTCAAGAAATAAGAAATAGTTCTAAAACTGTAATTCAAGACAGAACTATCTATGAAGATGCTTACATTTTTGCTCCTAACCTACATTCAATGGGGTTGATGACTACGAGAGATTTTGAAAACTACTTCAGTCTTTTCAATCTAATTGAATCCTTTGTTAAAGCACCAGACCTGTTAATTTATTTACGAGCCTCTGTTCCAAAACTGGTTCAAAATATTCAAAGTAGAGGGAGAGAGTATGAAGAAAGTATAAGGTTAGATTATTTAAAGAGACTTAATGAAAGGTATGAAGCATGGATATCGACTTACGATAAAGGAAAACTCCTGATAATCGATGTTGATAATAATCATTTCAACGAAAACCAGGAGGATTTAGGTAAAATAATTTCTGGAATAGATGCCGAATTACATGGACTATTCTGAAATTAATTTAATTTTTTATCATTAAATATTTATAGGTGGTTGTCTCTCCCTGCTGAACAGCTACTTGCTCTACATACGACCATCCATTTTGATCCATAAAGTTTAAAGCATGCATTGGACTATTAAATTTCACTACTTTTTTGTCTGGGGTCATAATATTTTGTCTTTTGATAGAAAATGCTTGGCCGTAATCAACAAATATTTTGACCTTAGTTGGGTTAAGAGGTTGTCCTACTCTTAATTCACAATATTTAATATCTAACTTATTAATATCCGTTTCATTAACATATACGCTCTGTGAAAAAACAGAACCAGAGAATGAAAATAGACATAGGGATAAAGCAAATAATTTAGTGATTTTTTTCATGTTATATATTTTATAATTTACATTTAAACTAGTATTTTAAATTGAAAAAAGCAAATAATTATTTCTAACTTAATTTTAAATTAAATTTATCCCCTTTTTTAGGGTTACTTATTGTTAAAGATATTCATGGTGTTTTCAATACCTGCAAAACAAAAACTTAACACCATTTCATTAATTGTTTTCATTTTTTGGTCGAGAACCAAATATTCTTCTTCAGTCCATTCCCCCAGAACATAATCAATCTGTTTGCCTTTTGGGAAGTTATTTCCAACACCTATTCTAAGTCTTGGATATTGGTTAGAAGAAAGAGTTTGCTGAATGTCCTTTAATCCATTGTGTCCTCCGTTAGAGCCGTTTTTTTTCATTCTGAGATTGCCAACTTGAAGATTTAAATCGTCTGTAATAACCAAAAGATTTTTGACCTCAATTTTAAGTTTAGTTAACCAATATCTAACAGCAGAACCAGACAAGTTCACAAATGTATTCGGTTTTAACAAGAAAACATTTTTTCCTTTGTATTTAAAGGAAGATATCTCTCCATACTTTTCTTCAGTAAAAAAGGTGCTAGATTGTTGTGCAACAAAATCTAATGCCTTAAAACCTACATTATGTCTAGTGCTTTCGTATTTAGCACCAATATTCCCAAGCCCAACAATCAAAAACTTCATGATGGGTTAGTAAATTTATGCATCCTTTTTTGGTTCCTCAGTTGATTTTTCTTCTGCACTAGCCCCTTCAGTTCCTTCTACTTCTTCAGTCGTTTCTTCTTCCTCTTCTTCCTCTTCTTCTAGAACAACTGCTCTAGCCATTTGCACACCAACAATTACTGCATTTTCTGGGTCAAAAAACTTAAGCCCAGAAATATTTAAATCTGATACTCTAATTTTGTCTCCAATTGTAAGTGGTGTAATGTCAATTTTCACAGCATCTGGCATATCTTTTAAGAATCCCATAACCTTCAATTTTCTGAAATTTTGAGATAAATTTCCACCATTTCTAACCCCTTTTGAAAAACCTTCAAGTCTTACAGGAAGATTTAACTTAAATGGTTTGCTATCACTTATTTCTAAAAAATCTAAATGCAAGATTCTATCAGTTACAGGATGAGTTTGTGCTTCTTGCAAAATGACTTTTAATCTCTTACCATCAATTTCTAATTCTATAAGATAAACATTTGGTGTAAATACAAGTTTTTTTGCTTCGTTTTCTAAAACTGAGAAATGAATTTGTTTCTCACCTCCATAAACTACTGCTGGTATACTACCATCCCTTCTGAGGATATTAGTACCTTTTTTTCCTACGTTCTCTCTTGGAGAACCGCTCAATGATACTGTTTTCATATTTATTATTTATTTATTAATTAATTGCCAAACAAAAAATGTTTGCTTATTGATTTAAAACTAATGTGCTGCTTCATTATTTCTGAAAAAAGATCTGCCACCGAAAGCACTTTAATTTTTGAATTTTCTTTTTTAATTTCAATAGTATTGGTGACAATCAATTCTTTAAGAATACTATCTTCAATTCTTTGGTGTGCTGGTCCTGAAAGTATAGCATGAGTACAACAAGCCGATACAGATTTTGCACCATAATCAATGAATAGTTGAGCTGACTTTGTAAGTGTCCCTGCCGTATCTATCATATCATCAATTATAACAACATCTTTGTCTTTCACATCTCCAATTATTGTCATATCAGAAATTTCATTTGCCTTTTTTCTTTGCTTGTAACAAAGGGCTAAATCAACGTTTAAAAACTTTGCATAAGCATTAGCTCTTTTAGAACCACCAGCATCAGGGGCTGCAATAATGAGATTATCTAAATCCTTTGTCTTAAGGTAAGGAGCAAATAATGTAGAGGCAAATAAATGATCAACTGGGACTTCAAAAAATCCTTGAATTTGATCTGCATGCAAGTCCATTGTCATAACTCTATTCACACCCGCAGTCACTAACATATTAGCTACTAATTTAGCACCAATAGCAACTCTAGGTTGGTCTTTTCGATCTTGTCTCGCCCATCCAAAATAAGGCAAAACAGCTACAATTTTATGTGCTGAAGCTCTTTTAGCTGCATCTATCATGAGCAACATTTCCATCAAATTTTCTTGAGGGGGAATTGTGCTTTGGATGATAAAAACGTCACAACCACGAACAGTTTCTTTAATGGAAACACCAAATTCACCATCGCTAAACTTTTGAAGCTCAACTTCACCTAATTCTTGACCATAACTTTTAGCTATTTTTTTTGCTAATCGCTCAGATGCAGAACACGCTAATATTTTTACTTTATGTGACATGAGGGTTGCAAATGTAATTGAATTTCCATAAATATTAAATAATTACTGCACCATTTATGGATTGATGTATGAATTTATTTTGCTAGAATAAAAACATAAACTAAATTCGCCAATCGCATGCCGAAGTGGCGGAACTGGTAGACGCGCACGACTCAAACTCGTGTGCCTTAGGGCGTGTGGGTTCGATTCCCACCTTCGGTACTATTAAAACGAAAATACCATAGAAAAGCAACTAAAATATGACTTAGCCTATTTAAAAATGGCTCTGGAGTGGGGTAATCTATCATATTGTGAAAGAAAAAAAGTAGGTGCTATTATTGTTAAAAACAAAATGATTATTTCAGATGGATTTAACGGTACTCCATCTGGATTTGACAACAGCTGCGAAGATGAAAATGGAGATACAAATTGGTATGTCCTTCATGCTGAAGCCAATGCTATTTTGAAAGTTGCTAAAAGCACTAATAGTTGTCTTGGTGCTACGCTATATCTTACATTATCTCCTTGCAAAGAATGTGCAAAATTAATTCACCAATCAGGTATTAAAAGACTGGTTTATTCTAAGCAGTATAAAGATCTTTCAGGATTAAAATTTCTTGAGAAAGCTTATATAGAAATTCAACAAATCAAACTACAAAATATTGAAAAAAAATAGTCAGATACCATTATTTATTTTGGTTCTATTTATTGGCTTTTTTTCCAGTTTAACCTACTGGATTGGAATAAATCAAGGGAAAGTTTTGTCATTAGAAATAGACCAGAACAGATGGTCTAGCATTAATGTTGTTTTAGACAATCTAGTGAACAACTATGTAGATTCCTTAGATTTTTATGAACTTTCCGAAAATTCAATTAATAACATTTTAAAAGATTTAGATCCTCACTCCTCGTTTATACCTGCTAAAAAAAGACTAAGTGTAAATGAGTCACTAGTTGGTCACTTCGGCGGAATAGGTATTAGGTTTATGATTTACAACGATACACTAACAATTGTAGATGTAATTGAAGGTGGGCCATCTAAATTAGCTGGACTTAAAAAGAGAGACAGAATAATTAAAATTGAAGGTGAAAATTTTGCTGGCATAGGTATAAAAAATGAAGATGTACTAAAAAGACTAAAAGGAAAAGTAGGTAGTGAAGTAAATATTACTGTTTTAAATCCTAAAAATAATATTGTAAAACATAAGTTGTTAAGAGGATCTATTCCACTTAAATCTTTATCTGCTAGTACCATTATTAAAAACAATATTGGATACATTAAACTAAGTTCGTTTTCGAATTCATCCTACTTAGAATTTAAAAATGCAATTGTTAAACTGAAAAATCAAGGAATGAAAAAACTCATCTTTGATCTAAGGTTTAATGGAGGAGGATACCTTCACCAAGCTATAAATATTTCAGATGAATTTTTAAAAAAAGATCAATTAATCGTTTATACCGAAGGTGCTCATTCAAAGAAAAGATCTTTTTACTCAAAATCAAAGGGGTTATTTGAAGATGGAGAATTAATCATTTTGGTCAATAGCTCAACTGCTTCTGCAAGTGAAATTGTGAGTGGGGCTATACAAGACAACAAAAGAGGTAAAATTCTGGGCCGAAGAACTTTTGGGAAAGGATTAGTTCAACAGCCATTAATATTGCCTGACTCTTCTGAATTAAGAATAACCACCTCAAGATATTATACTCCATCTGGGAAATGCATACAAAAGCCTTATGGAAAAAACATTGATTACGACAATGATATTTTGAAAAGAATTGAGAGTGGTGAACTCACACAAAATGACTCTATTTTTGACAAAAACATTTTCAAAGGGGGAATATTACCAGATGTTTATTCGCCAATTGACACCCTAGGATATAGCGAGGCCATTAACAATATTATTTATACTAGAAAATGGAGAGATTTCTGTTTTAGTTACTTCGAAAAGTTTCCAAATCCAAAGACATCAGACACCAAAGATTATTACCATAATTTTAAAGTAGAAATTAAAGAACTTGAAAACTATCTAGAGCAAAATTATAAAAAAATTAAAAGTTTTACGCCAATAGAAATTTCAGATTTAAAGTGGAGCTTAATGGTAGAATTAAGTAGTTATTACTATTCTGATCAGTCGCGATACATATTAAATATTTTTAGAGACAATGATGTAAAAAAAGCTATTGAAGAGATGTCAAATTAGTATATTAAGTTATATTTTTATCAAAAATGTATAGAACACACAACAACGGACAATTACGAATTAAGGATATCAATCAAAAGGTCAAATTATGCGGATGGGTCCAAAAATCAAGAGATTTAGGAGGAATGACATTTATTGACCTTAGAGACCGGTATGGAATTACCCAGTTGGCATTTAACGAAACATTAGACAAGACACTTTCTGTCAAATCAAGGAAATTAAATCGAGAATGGGTTATCGAAGTTGAAGGAATTGTAAAAGAGAGAAGCAATAAGAATTTAAAAATTGATACTGGAGAAATTGAAATAGAGGTGGAGAAATTTACTGTTTTAAACGAGTCCAAAACACCTCCTTTTACCATTGAAGACGAAACAGATGGCGGAGAAGAGTTAAGAATGAAATATAGATTTCTGGATTTGAGAAGAAATCCTTTGCAAGAAAATTTAGCGCTAAGAAGTGAAATGAGTATTGAAATTCGAAATTTCTTTCACCAAAATAATTTTTTAGAAATTGAAACTCCTTATTTAATAAAGTCTTCACCTGAAGGAGCTCGTGATTTTGTAGTGCCAAGCAGAATGAACAAGCAACAGTTTTACGCACTTCCCCAATCTCCACAAACATTTAAACAACTTCTCATGGTAAGCGGCTACGATCGTTATTTTCAAATTGTAAAATGTTTTAGAGACGAGGACTTGAGATCCGACAGACAGCCAGAATTTACTCAAATTGATTGTGAGATGGCTTTTGTAAATCAACAAGAAGTTTTAGAAACTTTTGAAGAATTAATTAAATTTCTTTTTAAAAAAATTCTAAAGACAGACTTTCCAAAACCGTTTCCAGTTATTTCTTACTGCGATGCAATTGAAAAATATGGTTCTGATAAACCTGACCTAAGATTTGAAATGGAATTGTCCTACTTAGAAGATCTTGCAAAAGGAAAAGGCTTTAAAGTTTTTGATGAATCTGAATCTATCGTTGCAATATGTGTCCCAGATGGTGCTGAATATTCAAGAAAAAAATTAGATGAATTAACCAATTGGGTAAAAAGACCACAAATTGGAGCAAGAGGCCTTGTATATGTAAAATATAACGAAGATCAAACTTTCAAATCATCTGTAGATAAGTTTTACGATGCATCTCATTTAAAACAGTGGGCAGAAAAATGTGGTGCCAGTCCTGGTGATTTACTTTTAATCTTAAGCGGTAAAAAATCAGATATTCAATCTCAAATGAATGAACTAAGATTATTAATGGGAAGTCGTCTTGGTCTAAGAAATCCGAAAATTTTCAAGCCTGTTTGGGTGGTTGATTTTCCACTTTTAGAAAAAGATGAAATAATTAATAGTTTTCATGCAATGCATCATCCATTTACTTCTCCCAAAACAAGTGATTTAACTATGTTAGAGACCAATCCTGAAAATGTTAGAGCAAACGCCTATGACTTGGCTATTAACGGAGTTGAAGTTGGAGGCGGATCTATAAGAATTCACGATAGAAAAGTTCAGGAAAAAATGTTTGAGATTCTTGGATTTAGTAAAGAAGAAGCAGAAGATCAATTTGGATTTTTAATGAGTGCATTTGAATATGGAGCTCCTCCACATGGTGGTATTGCCTTTGGATTTGACAGGCTTTGTGCACTATTTGGTGGTAAAGACAACATTAGAGATTTTATTGCTTTCCCGAAAAATAATCAAGGCAAAGATGTAATGATTGAAGCTCCATCAAAGATTAACCAAGCCCAACTTGACGAATTGGATATTAGCCTACCAAAATTAAAAGACTAATTTTCTTTTTTAATTGCAATTAAAGAAATTATTCCTAGCAGAATCATAAATATAGTCTGGGAGGACCACATTAGCATTCCAAAGGACTTAGCAACTTGACCATCGTAGCCATAAAGCTCAATTAAAACAGATGCAACCATTATTGGATAAAGTCCAATTCCGCCGGGTGTTGCACCAATGGCTATTGTGCCTGCAACAAAACAAGCAAATACAACATTAATAGTAATATTTTCTAAATCTGGTAGTGCCAAGGCAGTTATCCATAACATAGAAATATAGCAAGACCAAATAAAAAAAGTATGAATTAAAAAATTAATTTTATTCTTTAATCTTAATATAGCTGTAGCCCCTTTAATTATACCATTTAAAAAATTCAAAACTTTAATTCTGACTTTCTTTACACCTATTAAAATTGCTAAGAAAATAATTCCAATAATTAACAAAGAAGGAAGCAAATATGGGTTGGAAGTGCTATTAGATATTTGTCTTAGCTCATTAAATTTTTCTTGATCTGTCTGAAATAAGAACGCAATAAAAAATACCAAAGCAAACATTATTAGGTCTATTACTCTTTCAATGACAATGGTTCCAAAAATTTGATCTGATTTTGTATTTTGATATCTGCTGAAATAGGCAGCTCTAGCCAACTCACCCGATCTTGGAATTGTTAAGTTAATAATATAGCCAATCATAACACTGTGATACATGAGACTTAATTTTGGTGCTAAGTCTAGTGTTTCTAGCAAGTATTTCCATCTGTATGCCCTACTTAAATGTGCAAAAAAAGCTATTATTAGAGCAACTAAAACCCATCCATAATTGGCTTCTGACAAGGACTTTAAAAAATATTCTTTTTCTGTTTCTGTAGAATTTGAAACAAAATACCATGTTAGATATACTCCAATAGCAATTGGCAAAGAAATCTTCAGGATTTTAATTAGGTTATTTTTCATTGATTGAGTGCAATATTATCAATTAACCTAATACCTCCCAAATTTGTTGCAGTAAATGCTCTCCAGCTCTTTAACTTATCACCATTGTTTAGTAAATCATCAGAATGTCTAATTTCAAAATATTCTGGTTCAGAAAATTCTGCTAACTTTTTTAGGCATGTTTTTTCTAGTTCTTCTCTATTGAAAAAATTAAAATTCTCCTTGCAGTATTTAAGAATTCTATATATCTCTTTTGCTTTTTCAAAATCTTTGGAGGAAAGTCTACTGTTTCTAGAGCTCATTGCTAAGCCAACTTGTTCTCTATGAGTAGGGCATATAATTATTTCAATTTGTGGAAAACAAACCCTAGCTAATTCATTAACAATTAAATACTGTTGATAATCCTTTTCTCCAAAGAATGCATAATTTGGGTTTATTAATTTAAAAAATATATTTAAAACTCTGATTACACCCTGAAAATGACCTTTTCTTTTTATTGCTTCCAATACACTATCTAAGTTTCCTAAAGATATCTCTATAGGTTTTTCTTTACTATACAAAGTGTTAAAGTCCGGGCAAAAGACAAGATCAACTTCTTCTTGTTCTAAAATCATTAAGTCTTCTTTAAGACTAACTGGATAGTTTTCAAGATCGGTGGGATTATTAAATTGAGTAGGATTTACGAATATAGATACAACTGTGAAATCTGCTTTTTTTTTCGAGGCGTTAATTAATGAGCGATGTCCATCGTGAAGAAATCCCATGGTAGGGACAAATCCAATCGACCTGTTGGATTCAATAGATAAAGCTTCATTTAGTTCTTGGTGTTGTTTTACTACTTGCATTACTTATAATAACTGAATTAAAGCTACTATAAATGTTGGTTTTATGTGTTTTTTTTTTATATTTTTGTAGCTCATTATTTTTAAGCAGGAGATTAGTAGTTATGGAAAAAAGTAAAATTCTTTATGTTACCCAAGAAATCGATCCATTTTTAATAGAATCAGAAATTTCAAGTCTTGTAAGAAAAGTCGCGCAAGGAGTTCATGAGTCGAACAAAGAAATTAGAATTTTCATGCCAAGGTTTGGAGTTATCAATGAAAGAAGACACCAGCTTCACGAAGTAATTAGGCTATCGGGAATGAATTTAATTGTTAATGACTATGATCATCCCTTGATTATTAAAGTTGCATCTATTCCACAAATAAGAATACAAGTATATTTTATTGATAACGAAGAATATTTTAAGAAAAAGTTCTTGTTTAAAGATGCTAAAGGAAAATATTTTAAAGATAATGACGAAAGATCAATGTTTTTTTGCAGAGGGGTTTTAGAAACAGTTAAGAAACTTGGATGGATGCCTGATATCGTTCATTGTCATGGATGGATGACAGCATTAATGCCGGTTTATTTAAAATCAGTTTATGCTAATGATCCTCATTTTTCAGCGGCAAAAGTAATTTACAGTATTTACAAAAGAGACGAAAAAATTAAATTTTCTAAGAATTTAGATACCAAACTAGAATTTGACAAAATTCCAATTTCAAAAATTGATATCGATGGCTCTATAGGAGTTAATAAACTTCATGAAATAGGAGTTCAATGGAGTGATGCTATTGGAATTTGCAGTTCAGAAATTGATTATTCACTTATGGAGATTATCAAAAATTCTAAAAAACCACTACTTGAACACCACGAAGAAGAAAAAACAATTGATGCACATCAAGATTTTTATGATACAGTTCTTAGTGAAAATGGAGTTCTTGCTTAGTCAGATAATATTGATCAAATTACGTAATATTTTAATTTTATTTGTTGGTTTATTAACCACAGCATCCCTTTTTAGCTCTTGTGAAAAAGATAATGAATTTGGAATAGAAATTAATCCAGACTCCAATACTTTAGGGGCAATTTATTCTGACACATTTTCTATACATACTTTTTCAGTTATTTCGGACAGCATTAGAACTGACGAATTAAACGGGCCTAGTCCACTAGGAAATTATATAGATCCTGTTTTTGGTGAAGTAAACGCCTCTATTGTTACACAAATTAGGATAGAACAATCTTATAATTTTATTCCAGACAATGGAGACATTAACGATATTGTTGTAGATTCTGTAGTATTATACTTGGCAATAGATGGATATTATGGAGATATTCAAGAGCAAGAATTTAAAGTTGAAATACTGGATGAGGATATTTTCAAAGATTCTATTTATTATAACACAACCAATATCATTACCAAAGTAGAGAATATTTCCAATGGATTAAGTATTGAATCTAATCCACTATTCCCTGGTTATTTTTCTGGTGAGTTAGTAAATAAAGCAATTTTGGGAATTCCCTTAAATATTGAAAATTTTGCAACGCCAATTGTGAATGAATCTGGAAACACTACTTTAGGTGGAAACGACGGGGCTAACGAATTTTTGACATTTTTTAAAGGTATTAAGATTTCAAGTGCAAATGGAACAAATGGTGGGCTTTATTATATAAATTTACTTAACCCTTTTTCTCGAATAAGGTTGTTTTACAGAGATACTAGCGAAGTTTCTTCTGAGCATGACACTTTAGATTTTGATTTTAATATTAATAGTAATTGTGCTTTCTTTCACAAAGTAGCCCATGACTATACTGGTACAGAAATAGAAAATGTTGTTAACCAGCCGGCTTTGGGTCAAAATCAGTTTTTCATACAGACATTAGGGGGTATCAATGGAAGAATGACCATTCCTGACTTTGACTCTCTAATTGCAAAATCTGTGATAATCAATAAAGCAGAGATTATTTTGCCATTTGAGGATTACCTTTATGACGACTACCCTTCTCCTTCTAGTTTATTTATTTCAAGAAAAAATATTGAAGGAGAGTATGAGTTTTTACCAGACTTGTTTGAGGGTAGTATTGGTGGGGATTTTAATGTAGTTAATAAAAATTATACTTTCAATATTACTAGACATCTTAATGAAGTTGTGGGTGAAAAAGCAATTAACGACACCATAAAAATATTTCCAAATGGAAATGGAATAACCGCCAATAGAGTAGTTTTAAACGGAATGAATTCCACTAAAAAAGACAAGGCAAAAGTAGTAATTTCATATACAAAATATTAATATTTATGTGTGGTATTGTAGCTTATTTAGGAGAAAAAAATGCCTATGAAATAGTAATTAAAGGTCTCCAAAGATTAGAGTATAGGGGCTACGACAGCTCCGGAGTAGCAATTCATAAGGACAAGTCTGTAAATATTTTCAAGCAAAAAGGAAAGGTTCAAGATCTAATTGATTTTACCTGCAACAAAGACACTAAAGGAAATCTTGCCATTGGACATACACGATGGGCAACACATGGTCTCCCTAATAATGTAAATGCTCATCCTCACCAATCAAGCAATGGAAAAATAAGCCTTGTACACAACGGAATTATTGAAAATTATTCTGTTTTAAAAAAAGAATTAGAACAAAGAGGACATAAGTTTTTAAGCGATACAGATACTGAAGTTTTGGTTCATTTAATAGGCGATATTCACAAAAATGGGGAACATAGTCTGTTTGATTCTGTAAGATTGGCTTTGAATGAAGTAATTGGGGCTTATGCTATTGTAGTTATAAGCGATAATCATTCTGATGAATTAATAGCAGCTAGGAAATCAAGTCCTTTAGTGGTGGGATTAGGTCAGGGAGAATTCTTTTGCGCATCAGACGCGACACCTATAATAGAATATACTAAGAATGTAGTTTATTTAGAAGATGGGGAAATAGCTCATATAAGTTTAAAAAATGGGTTAAAGCTAAAGACCATTGGCAATCAAAACAAAACTCCATACATACAAGAGCTAGAAATGCATTTAGAAGCCTTAGAAAAAGGGGGCTATGAGCACTTTATGCTTAAAGAGATATACGAACAGCCTCAGTCTATTTTAGATTCAATGAGAGGTCGTTTTAGTGTTTCACAAGGAAAAGTTGTATTAGGTGGAATTTTAGATTATGAAGAAAAGCTAATTAATGTCAAACGATTAATATTTGTGGCTTGCGGAACTTCTTGGCATGCTGGCCTGGTAGGAGAATATTTATTTGAAGAAATTGCAAGAATACCTGTTGAAGTGGAGTACGCATCAGAATTTAGATATAGAAATCCTATAATCAACGAACATGATGTAGTAATAGCCATTTCTCAATCAGGTGAAACTGCAGATACGTTAGCAGCAATAAAACTAGCAAAACAAAGAAAAGCTACACTAATAGGAATTTGTAATGTTGTGGGCAGTTCTATTTCAAGAGAAACCCATTGCGGTTCCTATACCCATGCAGGGCCAGAAATTGGTGTAGCATCTACAAAGGCCTTTACTGCTCAAGTAACAATATTAACTCTTATGGCAATGATGATTGGTAAAAGAAAGGGAACAATAACCAATGAGAGATTTAATAGATTATTATTAGAACTAAATGCTATTCCGGAGAAACTAAAAACTGTTTTGAAAGAAAATGATTTGATTGAAAAAATTGCCAAAATATATCATAAGTCAAGCAATGCACTTTATCTAGGAAGGGGTATAAATTTCCCATTAGCATTAGAAGGTGCTTTAAAACTTAAAGAGATTTCTTATATACATGCTGAAGGATATCCTGCAGCAGAAATGAAGCATGGACCTATTGCGTTAATTGATGAAGAAATGCCAGTTTTTGTAATTGCTACTAAAGATTCGAGTTATGAGAAAATAGTTTCTAATATTCAGGAGGTAAAAGCAAGAAAAGGAAAAGTTATTGCTATCGTAAGTCAAGGAGATAAAGACGTAAAGAAAATAGCAGATCATTCTATAGAGATTCCAAAATGTGATGAATTATTGGTGCCATTATTAGCTACAGTTCCACTACAGTTACTAAGTTATCATATAGCGCTAATGAGAGAATGTAATGTTGATCAACCAAGAAATTTAGCGAAGTCCGTCACAGTTGAGTGATTTTTTCCAACCCCAATTTTAAGTCACCTTTATTAAATTAAACTGGTTAAGATGATGAATTGTGTGATGTTTAATAAGAAATAGAATTTTTTCACTTTTCATTACTCCATAAATAGGGTGATTAATTTGACCCTTAATTTTATGGAGTTTATTAAGTTTCTCAATTAATAATTTTTTCTCATAATCAAAATCTAAATTTTCATCAATTATTTTAATAGATTTTTCTGTTCTAATATTTCTTGGTGTTTCTAATGGACTCTTTTTAGATATATACGATAAAAAAAGTTTTCCAATTGTAGTACCAAAATATTTGTACCAAAAAGGAACTTTAATTTTACCTAAATATAAATCAATGAAACTTGAACAATGTTTAATCATTTGAGAGGAACTCATCTCCCCCCATCTTGGTAAAGAATTCTTTTTAAGAGAATTTAGTTTTTCTATTATTTCTTCAACACTTAATATTGATGTCATAATTATTTTTTTAAAAATAATAAGTTTTGAATTATAACAATTTCAAAACCTAAATATGTTTTGTCTGAAATCGTTCTCTTTTTTAAAAATGAATGACTAGTAAATTTTAAAACAGGAATGTATTTTAACTTCATTGGGGTTGGAATCATTAAGTCTTTGACAGTCGAGTGATTTTTTCCAACACAAACATTTGAACTCCTCAACGAAAAAAGTGAAATAGATTTTCTAACCTTTACTATTGTTTTAGTATTTTACAATAATGGAATTAACAATAATAATATCGGGTCTAATTGGTTTTTTCATAATCTCTTCTATTGTTAAATCCATTCGTAAAAAAGAAAGAGAATTAATAAGTTCTGTTACATCATTGAGTAGAGGATGAGATAAAATGAAACTAATTCTCTAATAAGAATGCTCTTTGCGGCTTTAAAGCATGTTTTATCTTATCAACGTATTGCTTGTCAATAACTAAATGAGCAATATTATGGTAATCATTAATAGGCTTCAATCCTATAGTGTGAAATTGAATTTTCTCTTTATCTAAAAACTCTTCTAAATGAATAGTGAAATGTTGTGCAGTCTTCACTGAATCTAAACCATTAAAATCCCATATTAGTTTTATTTTTTGCATTATTTATAATTTACCATCTATAAATTTCATTACCTATTTCACTACTCCAAAGCTCTAAGTCTTTTAAAGAGTGTTTAGAGTTAAAAAAAATATCCCATGTATTTTTAAATATGTAATTTCTTATGTATACCGAGTATAGTAACTTAAGCTCCACTTTAAGTTCTTCGCTGTTAAAGTTATTGTAAGACTTATTATAGATATTTTTTAAAGTGGTCTTAATTTTGTCAGAAGAACCAATGTAAAGGTTTTTAAATCTTTTGTTAGATGCAGTAATTCTTAAATAATATTTAGGTTGAGAAAGACCTTTGGCTTTTGTCTTGTGAGTTCTTAACCCAATTGAAATAGAAAAATGAAATTTGGTAATTATATCTTCTAAATTTTGTTTTGCTAAATTCATTTTGTCTAAATATGAATCTTTGGAATTAGAGGGGGCAATTTGATTCTTTAGTTTTTGAACTTGAAGTTGCTTTCTTTTTATTTCTTCCTGTAAAGAAAATATTTGTAAAGATTTAGTTTCTATTATTTGATAATTCTCCCTAAGTTTGCGATATTCTATTCTATCTTTTTTTTCTAAATTAATAAAAACCTCATCTGGAAGATAATCTAAAAAAAATAATTCTTTATGACAGCGGTATTTAAGTAGATTGGACAATAAAATAATTTTGTGGTTTATTCAAATATATAAAATTATATTATACCACAAATTAAAAAATTAGAAGACTTGAAATAGTCAATAAATTAATGAAATTACAGAGAGAGTATCTTTAAATAAGTGCTAATTGTGTTTATTAGAAAACAAAAATAATTGTGGTTATATTTAATTTTATATAAGAAATTATACCACAAAAATGAAGTCTAAAAACACTAACAACAGAGAAAAAAAAATTTACTACATTAATAATAATAGAAATTAACTTTACAAATATTTATTAACAAGCAAAATGATTTGAGAGGTTTTTTTGCGTGTTAATAAAGTAATGAATAAAATCTGATGACTTGTTGTGCTTATATGTTTTATAATATATTAATTAGTTTTATTATCAAATGTTAGGAAAAACCATCAAAATATACCTTCCTGTAATAGTGTGTTTGATGTATGCATTTAGCTGCAAAGAAAACAACAAATCTCCGTTGATATTTGACATGGAAAGGGTCGAAGGAAATCACTTTATTACACAAAATTTAGAACGTGTCTCAAATTCTCTAGCCCAATCTTTAGATTATTCAAAATCAGGAAAATATAGTGCCAAAATTCATGCTAAAAACCCGTATGCACTTAGTTATACTTTTAAAAATTTAAAAAAAGGCAATGAGATAATAATTTCTGTCTGGGAAAAGACCGGAAAAGCAAGAGCTTTCTTAAAGTTGGTAGATGAGGAAAAAAATATTCTAGCAATTAAAAGAAGTTCTAAAAAAAAAATAGAAAGCCAATGGGTGTTGATCAATCTTAGCTTTATAGTAGAAAAAGATTCTAAACAAATTAAGTTTTTCATTCATAATGAAAAAACTCTTCCTGCTTACTATGATGACTTAAAGATAGAGTTGTTAAATAAGTCTAGGAGACCTGTATTCAAAAAAGAAAATTTAAGGATTCAAATTAAATCTAAGGATTTAGATAAGCTTTTTAAATACAGAGAGAAAGCAATTCAAAATGGAGTGATTGATAAATCCTTAAAAAAATACTTCACCGGACTTATGGTATATAAAAAGGAAGAAATTCCAATCAAAATTCGTTTAAAAGGAGACTGGATAGATCATCTAAGCGGGGATAAATGGTCTTTTAGAATTAAAATATTAGGGGGTAAAGATTTTAAAGGGATGAAAACATTCTCTATCCAACATCCAAAAACACGCTCTTTTCTTAAGGAATGGATATTACACAAAATTTTTAGAGAAGAAAATATTTTAACTACAAGATATGGCTTTATAACCGCGTCTTTAAACGGGAAAAATTTAGGGATATATGCTTACGAAGAACACTTTAGTAAAGAATTACTAAAATACAACAATAGGAAAGAGGCTCCTATTCTTAAATTTAATGAAGAAGGGGTATGGGAGACAAGACTAAACAATCCAAAGAATAGAAATTTTTATCCATATTTTGAAGCCTCAGAAATAATTCCTTTTCAAAAGAAAAGTATTTTTTCGTCAGACAGTCTTAAAAGTTCTTTTGCAAAAGGATTAAAATTAATGACCAAGTATAAAGAGTTTGATAAAAATTTAGAGGACATATTTGATTTAAATTATATAGCAAAGCTTTACGCTCTGTATGACATTGGAAAAATAAGGCATTCTTACCATTGGCATAATCAACGTTTATATTATAATCCTAAAACACATAAGTTAGAGCATATAGCATTTGATTGTTACGCAGGGATAGAAGAAGGAATTAAAGATATTATATATGGATTTTCAAATAAAAATTCTTCGGATTATAAAGCAACTTATCTTTCAAAACAATTCTTCAATAATGATATATTTATTTCTAATTACAGAAAGTTTCTAAATAAGTTCTCAGAACCGAAATACTTAACTAGCATTGTCAAGAAATACAAGGTTATTTCAGATTCATTAAATACTATTTTGAAATATGAATTCCCAAATTATGAATTTGACATGGATTATCTAATAAATAGTGCAAAAGCTGTTAGAGAACTGCTTTCAAGCTATACTTCAAATCATGATTTTTTAGTTAAGCCTCTTATCTATAATTATGCTTCAATTGAAAATAATTATTTTCCATCTATTGGAATTAAAGCACATAAATATATCAATGATAAAAATGAATGGATCTTAAAAATAAATAACTTCCATCTAGATACAATTTATTTAATAGGATATTCAATAGGAAAAAAGAGCAATAATCTATTTAAATTTAAAGAATCTATTTTAATGTCGCCATTTCAAACAAAAAGAGAATCAATAGAACTGAAAATTAATGGAGATGCTGATTTTATATTTTTCAAACCTCAGAACACAAAAAATTTGGAAGTAAAAGATATTTTAAATAAAATAATTTAATTATAGTTCTCTAGATACCTTTCTCAAAGTGCTACTTTTAGGTGCTGACTGTTCCACTTTCTTCTTCATGTTTTTCTTCTTCTTAGAAGATGACTTTGCTATTTTGTCATCTCCATTGTCTTCGGGCTTTTCTTTCTTTTCTCTCCCGAAAGTTAAATTAAGTCCAAAATGGATTTGACCATTTTTAACTTTCTTAGTGTCAATATTTATACTAGTGGCTGTTTCAGATAAAAAATTTTCTCTTGGGTTGAGAGTACCAAAAGCAAGAATGTTATCTGTCAAACAATAAATTTCAACAGGTCCAAGGTTTACGGAGATACCTAATCCAAGATTTGAATAACTGCGATTGTATATTGAATAACTAGCTGTAGCTGAGAGGAAGTTCCCAAGGTGATAATTATATGCCAATCCCATGCCGCGTCTCCAAACCCCTCTTACAAATGAATTATATAGGCTTAAAGAAACAAAATTATTATGATCTACAATGTACTCCACAGATGCATAAATTTTTGTCCGTAGAGCAGTCCTGTAATTTTCATTAGAATATGAATAATTATTTTTTAAATCTTCTTCAATAGAGTCTTCAAGTACTCCTTTTAAAAATTCAACACTAGACCCTTCTCCAAAAATAGAAATTGGATTATCAATTCCATCGTATTCATAATCCCATGCCTCTAACTTAGAATTTGCTGTGTAACTTTTCCAATTTATAAACCCTAAATCCAAAACAGATGCTTCTAAAAGTAGCTTTTCACTAATATGATAATTGAATCCTAAATCAATTCCTAATCCCCTGTTTTTTCTATTGAATAAATAGTTATTGATATATCCTGGTGAAAAACCAGACTGCTGCATTATGCTAGAGTCTTTGGTATTCAATCCGCCAATTGCTGGAATATCATCATCAATCATTACCTGTGGGAGGCCAGAAGTTCTAAAATCAAAAGCCATATCAAATTTCAGTGCATGTGAGTTTTGATTGGTTTCAATTCCCATATAGCTAACATCAGTTGCAAAATTTTCCATTCCGTAGAGATACTTTAGTCTTGTGCCATAAGAAAATTTATGATGAACGTCATGAACCCAATGCACCGCGTATTCTCTCCAATGAGTAAAATCAAATCCCAATCCGTCTAAAGAAGCTCTTTTCCCCAGAAGTTTATTACCATTTCCCTCCATAGCAAGAACTACTAAGTCTTTTGGGTAATTAAAAGTAAAATCTAACTTTTCAGTGACATTTAAGGAAAAGAAATTATTTTCTTTTTTAAACCCAACAAAAATTAAATCTGTACTTCCATTGAGGATAAAAAAGTTTTCAGAAGACATCTTTGCTATAGCATTGTCAACATCTGGCATCATAATACCATCAGAATTTTTATAAAATATATCTCCTATTGAAAACCCAGTATTAAATACAGAGCCATAGACACTTGAAATAATTGGAAGACCTATATCCAACTTTGAATCCGGAAAAGAAGCAGGGTCAACTTGTGTAATCTGAGGAATTGACGGCATATGATACAAAATAAAATCTTGCTGCGCATTAATTTCAGTCAATAAAAAAACCAGCGATATGAAAATAATCTTTTTCATTAAAACATTCTCCCAGAAATTAATAATGACATGGATAATTGTAATTTGTAATCGCTGTAAATCTTCACTGGTTGTTGGTTGTCATAATCTAAAGTGTTTGCCGTTACAAGAAGAATCACAAACTTGGTTTGATTTAAATTCTCTACACAAGAAGAATCACAACTAAGTAACGTTACTTTTTGCTGTGAGTCTTCAATAACCCTTCCGTTAGCATCCAAAGTTGCAGACTGAAGTACCATTTCTCCGTCGGCAATTGAAGACAATAAATTAAAATTACTATCTAATAATTCTATAGTGAAATTAACCTCTACAGGCCATCCATTTGTAGTAGAAAATTTAATTATTGCAGAATCAATATCAGTTTCTGAACTAAATAATTCATCTACTTTAAAATCAAATGGAATAGTATCCCCCATAATCCAACCTTCTGCATACCCTTCTAAGGGCAGAGTCATTTCGGTAGATACAGAAATTTTACTCGAACTTAAAATAAAATTATTATTTGTAATTGTTGAATCGGCATTTACAGTTAACACAGGGTTACTAATAATGTTTTTTGGGGTTGAATTAATCAACTCATTAATAGAACTATTGGTTGCATCCATAGTAATAAGAGATGTTACAGAATCACCTTGAATTGCGGGTTGATCTATGGATGGAAAATAAAATGGTGCAGGCTGTAGGTTCCCAGATGCAGCTGAATCATACAATACGTCATCTAAAAAAACTCCCTGAAGATCTTCATAATATATGGATTGCATTCCCATATTGGCAGTAAAACCAAAACTATTTTGAATAGTATGTTCAATTTTTGGATTGGTTAGTAAAAACTGAACTGCCGATTCCGAGTTACTGAATATATCTATCTCTAAAGGAATAGAGCCTAAATCAAATTGCTGGTATTTGATGTCACCCATAATTGAAGAAAACTCTAAATTATCCATTGTAAATGAAAAAATAAGATCGTCAGTTGTATTAATTGAGCTTCCCGAGCCATTGATAGTTAAATCTAAATAAACTACCATCTCATTAAAACCAAGACTCCCTTTAGATAAATCAAAAGTATAGTCACTAAGATTTGCTTGAGTAACTGCAAGATTGTTAGCAGGTGCTGTTAAATTATCAGAAAAATAAGCTCCTTGAGAATTCACTAATGATGGAATAGTTATGTTAAGCACCACTTCATGACTTAAATTATTTTCAATATCTATTGTTAAAATTCCTTGAGAAAACTCAATATAAGTTAATTCTTCTCCTTGAGGAAAGGTAAAAGCATTTATATTGGTATCTGAATAACTAATTGAATTTATGAGTGAAGGTATATTTTGAGGAGCAGGATTAACAGAAATATTGAAATTTTGGTCCGTAATCTCAATTATTTCAGATGCATTAATAGTTGTTGGAGGATTAACATAAACTAAAAATAATTCTCCGTCTGTTCCGGTGCTTATGACATCTCCAGTATCTCTTTCTAGCATATCCTCAACATCAATCTCTGCACTAACTAGAGGTATTGCAACATGGTGATAGGTTTGTAAGGAGGATAAATCTACCTGATCACTTTTCTTACAAGAAGCAAAAATTATTGCGAAATAAAGAAAATAAAGGAACTTATTTATTATTTTTTTAGACATAATAAGAGCTAAGTTAAAGAAATTACCACAATTAAATAAAAAATACAAATCTTCTTGGTTAAAGTGTATTAGTTTTAAATCCCTAATTAAGTTTATAAAGTAAAATCATAGATTTATACAGTATTAAAAATAAAAAATTGATTACAAAATACAAAAACCACCTTATACTTCACTTCACTATATTAATTTGGGGATTCACAGGAATCATCGGTAAAATTTTGGGATTAAGTGGGCTGTCATCAAGCGAAGTTGTTTTCTGGAGGATGCTCATTGCATGGGCTACTCTTCTAATCTATCTTCTAGTTAAAAGAAAACGTATTATAGTTTCAAAAAATACACTTTTTAAGCTTCTTGGGAACGGTGTTTTAATTGCATTTCATTGGTATTGCTTTTTTGAAGCAATTGCACTTTCTAATGTTTCTATTGCCTTAGTTTTTATGTCAACTACAGCATTTTTCACATCGTTTGTAGAATGGGTTGTTTACAGAAAAGTAATTGATTTTAAAGAATTATTTACTGGTGTTTTAGTAATTATTGGGGTCTCCATAATTGTCAATGATTTAAATTTTGAAAACCATCCTGATTATTTTAAAGCAATTTTTCTAGCATTAATTTCTGCTTTTTTAGCTGCTTTTTTTTCTGTTATAAATAGCGTACTTGTTAAAGAAAATGACTCTGCTATTATTTCTTTTTATGAACTTATGGGAGGGTTTTGGGTAATAAGTATTTTATTTTATTTAAATGGAGACATTGTCTTAGAACAACTTTCACTAAATAGCAATCAATTGTTTTGGCTGATGGTTTTAGGAATTATTTGTACCTCTTTCGCATTCCTTCTAGGAGTTTATGTTATGAAGTTTATAAAACCATACACAGTCAATTTATCTGTCAACTTAGAGCCTATATATGCGATAATTTTTGCACTTTTAATTTTTAAAAACTCCGAAGTAATGAGCCTGAACTTTTATCTAGGCTCAATGATTGTTGTTGGCTCTATACTACTAAACGCTTTATTCAAAAAAACAAAAAAGCAACAAAAAGTGGCTTAATTTTTTTCAATAATTAGCTTAATTAATGAGCATATTTATTTTGAACTTCTTCCCAGTTAATAACCTTGAAAAATGCTTCTATGTAATCTGGTCTTCTATTCTGATAATTTAAGTAATAGGCGTGTTCCCAAACATCAATTCCTAAGATTGGAGTTCCGTCACATCCTACGCCTGGCATAAGAGGATTATCTTGGTTTGGAGTAGAACAAACTTCTAGTTTGCCATCGCTGTGAGCACATAACCAAGCCCATCCTGAACCAAACTGTGTAGCTGCAGCTTTGGAAAACGAATCCTTAAAGTTTTCAAATGACCCAAAATCTCTATCAATAGCATCTGCTAAAGAACCTGAAGGGATACCTCCAGCATTTGGAGACATTGAATTCCAAAAAAGACAATGATTAAAATATCCTCCACCATTATTTCTTAAGGCGTTGTTGCCCATATCCATAGATTTCATTAGTTCTTCAATAGATTTTTCCATATGCTCAGTTCCCTCCAAAGCTGCATTTAATTTGGAGGTATAACCTGCATGGTGTTTCCCGTGATGTATTTCCATTGTCTTGTGGTCAATGTGTGGCTCTAGAGCGTCATGGTTGTAGTTTAATTGTGGTAACTCAAAAGGCATAGTAATAGATTTTAGTTTGTTAATATTTAATACCACCAAAGCTATTGAAAATTTGACTTAAATTTGAAAATAAACAGACAAATGAACGTATATAGTGACGAATACTTTATGCGAATAGCTCTAAATCTAGCTCAAATTGCTTTTGAAAATGATGAAGTTCCAGTTGGTGCAGTAATAACTTATCAAAATAAAGTAATTGCTAAAGGTTATAATCTTTGTGAAAAACTTACAGACTTTACAGCACATGCTGAAATGCAAGTTTTAACTTCTGCAAGTAGTTATTTACAAAACAAATACCTCAATGAGTGTACATTATATGTTACACTTGAGCCTTGTATTATGTGTGCTGGAGCTACTTTTTGGACAAGAATTGGAAGAATTGTATTTGGTGCATACGATGAAAAAAGAGGATTCTCAATCTTGTCTAATAAAATTTTACATCCTAAAACAATAGTTACTGGATCTGTGATGGAGAATGAATGCAGGTTTTTACTAAAAAGTTTCTTTCAGCAAAAAAGATAGTTTTTTTAAGAACTTTAACATTAATATATTAATTAATTGAAAAATTATTAAGTAATTTTACTTAAAATATATAAAATATGTATCCAGCAGAAGTTGTAGCACCATTTATTGAAGAACTAACCTCCAAAGGGTTTAAGGAATTGACATCATCAGAAGAAGTTGACAACCATCTAAATTCTTTTACAGGGACAAAATTAATAGTAATAAATTCCGTATGTGGTTGTGCTGCTAGAAATGCAAGACCAGCTGCAATAATGGCTGTGGAAAATAAAATAAAACCTGATGAAATTCTTACAGTTTTTGCAGGGTTTCATGGAGGTGCTACCAACCAAGTAAGAAAATATTGCCTTCCTTATCCTCCATCGTCTCCTAGTATAGCGCTTTTTAAAGATGGAAAACTAGTTCATTTTATTGAAAGGCACCATATTGAAGGAAGACCTGCCAAAATGATTGCTGAGAATCTTACCGAAGCTTTTAAGGAATTCTGCTAGTTTTTGTCCAAAACCTTAGGGAGTTTAAAATAAGTACTGTCTTGGACAGGGCTATTGGTAAGAGCTTTTTCTTGACTTAAAACCTCGCCTACTTTATCTTCCCGCCAATTATTTATTTCTTCATTCATGTGAATCAGTGGCTCAATTCCATCAGTTTCAAGCTCATTTAACTGATTAATGAAATTTACCATTTTAGAAAGATCTTCAGAAATAAGTTCAGTTTCTTCCTTGTTAAACTTCAGCTTTGACAAGCTAGAAAGTTTGTCTATAACTTCTTTGTTAATTTTCACTTTTTAATTCTTTATTAATCACTTGAAATGTTTGCTCTCTCAAATTTACTAAATCTTTGCGATTTAATTTATCTACAGGAAGATATTCATGTACAACTACTTTAGCAATTCCAGGTTTCGCATTTCCAGAGAAATCTTTGTGGTCTTTAAATAAATCATAGTTATTTTTAAATGTTACAGGAAGAATTGGACAATTTGTATCTATAGCCAGCTGAAAAGCACCATTTTTAAACCTTCTCATTTCAGTTTCTGAGTTTTCCCACCCCCCCTCTGGAAAAATGATTATACTTCTTCCTTTTTTTATTTCCATTTTTGCCAAAATCAAACATTCAGCTGCTCTGGTTTTACTGTCTCTATAAACAGGAATGTCAATACCTCTTTTAAAAAATATATTTATCACAGGCCATTTTAGTATTTCTGACTTTCCAAGAAAAGCAAAGTCTTGATCAATGATTAGATACATCAATAAAATATCTAAGTAAGACTTATGATTTGCGCAAATTATATAATTTTTCTGAAGATCTAATTTGGATAAAAAAACAGTTTCTAATTTAACCCCTGCTAAAAAAGACATCCATTTAGACCAAAGAAATTTAATTGCTTTTGCATTTTTATATTTGTTTTTTCCTCTTACAAGTAAAAAAATTGGCACCCAAAAAGCAATACAAAAAATGACATAGATAAAACCAATATATAGAAAGAAAGAAAAGGATAATAAATTTTTCATTTACAAAAATACTATCATTAGATTTATCACATAAAATTATATTATTTTTAAGTCTAAATTTGTATAAATTGAATATTAATTAGAATGTCAAGAATTTTAACAGGGGTTCAAAGTACTGGGAGACCTCATATGGGAAACATATTAGGGGCAATTATTCCTGCTATCGAACTTGCGAATAATCCAGCAAATGATTCATTTCTTTTTATTGCAGACTTACACTCTTTAACTCAGATAAAGAATCCAAAACAACTTAAAGAAAATACTTTACAGGTGGCAGCAACCTGGCTCGCTTGTGGCCTAGACCCAGAAAAAACCACTTTTTATAGACAATCAGATGTTCCTCAATGCACAGAACTATCATGGTACTTAAACTGTTTTTTTCCATATCAAAGGTTGAAACTTGCCCATTCTTTTAAAGATAAATCCGATAGGCTTGAAGACGTAAATTCTGGACTATTTGCTTACCCAATGTTAATGGCCTCAGATATTTTACTTTATGATGCAGATTTTGTTCCTGTTGGAAAAGACCAATTACAGCATTTGGAAATGACTAGAGATGTAGCATCAAGAATCAATCATAAGTATGGCCAAGTATTTATAATTCCAGAAGCTAAACTGCAAAAAGATGCTCAATTAATACCCGGAACAGATGGGGAAAAAATGAGTAAGTCAAGGGAAAACACCATAGATATATTTGATAACGAAAAATCTATTAAAAAAATAATTAATAAAAATATTATTACTGATAATTCGCCTCTTGAGGCCCCAAAGGACCCCAATAATTCTACAGTCTATCATTTATACAATTTAATTGTATCAAGTGAAAAAAGTAGTAAAATGGAAGAACACCTAAAGGCGGGAGGCTATGGGTGGGGTAATGCTAAAAAAGAATTAATAGAGGAGTTGGTTAAGTCATTTGCCTCTCAAAGAGAAAAATTCAATCACTATATAAACCACCCTCAAGAAGTTGAAGATGTTTTACAAAAAGGTGCTCTTAAAGCAAAAAAGGTGGCAGAGGCCACCTTAAATAGAGTTAGAGAAAGTCTAGGATATAATTCTTAAAGCTCAAATTTAATTCCTTGAGCCAAAGGCAAAGAAGTTCCCCAATTAATGGTGTTGGTTTGTCTTCTCATGTAGATTTTCCAAGCATCTGAACCAGATTCTCTTCCTCCACCAGTTTCTTTTTCTCCACCAAATGCTCCTCCAATTTCAGCACCGGAAGTTCCAATATTTACATTTGCAATTCCACAATCAGATCCTTGGTGTGATAAAAATGTTTCTTGTTCTCTCATGTCACTAGTCATAATCGCTGATGAAAGTCCCTGAGGAACATCATTCTGAATAGCTACTGCCTGATTAACATCTCCACTATATTTAATTAAATATAAAATAGGCGCAAATGTCTCATGTTGTACTATTTTAAAACTGTTTTCTGCTTCAATAATTACTGGTTTTACATAGCAATTGCTTTCATAACCAGATCCACTTAATTGGCCACCTTCGACCACAACATTTCCTCCTTCAAGTTTTGCTGCTTGAATAGCATCTAAATACTTCTTTACTGCATCTTGATCGATTAAAGGTCCAACATGATTGGACTCATCTAATGGATCTCCAATACTTAGCTGATTATAAGCATGGATCATAGCTGCTTTAACATTTTGATAAATATCTTCATGAATTATTAATCTTCTTGTAGAAGTACACCTTTGCCCAGTAGTTCCTACCGCGCCAAAAACTAGTGCTGGAATAACCATTTTAAGATCTGCATTCGGAGTTAATATAACTGCATTATTTCCTCCAAGTTCTAACAGTGATTTCCCTAATCTTTTTCCAACAACTTCTCCTACCGATTTTCCCATTTTTGTAGATCCAGTAGCTGAAACTAATGGAATTCTTTTATCAGCAGACATAAGCTTTCCTATATTTGCATCTCCAATAACAATTGTACATATTCCTCCGTGAAGGTTGTTTTTATCTAAAACTTCTGCTATTATTTTTTGGCAAGCTATACCGCATAAAGGAGCTTTTTCAGATGGTTTCCAAATGCAAACATCACCACATATCCAAGCCAAAGCAGTATTCCATGCCCAAACTGCAACAGGAAAATTAAAGGCAGAAATTATACCTATAATTCCTAAAGGATGGTACTGCTCATACATTCTATGCATAGGTCTTTCAGAATGCATAGTTAATCCATGTAATTGCCTTGACAAACCAACTGCAAAATCACATATATCAATCATTTCTTGGACTTCCCCCAGTCCTTCCTGAAAGGACTTCCCCATTTCATAAGAGACAAGTGCGCCTAGTGCTTCTTTTTTAGACCTTAATGACTCTCCAAATTGCCTAACAATTTCACCTCTTTGAGGGGCTGGCATCATTCTCCATTCTAAAAATGCATCTAATCCTGCATCAATACACATTTGATAATCTTGTTCAGTTGCGGAGACAACACTGCCTATTTCTTGGCCATCTACTGGGGAGACAGATATAATTGTATCTCCTGATGTTTTTAACCAGTCTCCACCAATTGCAGCTCCAGAATTTTTGATTTCTATTCCTAAAGAATTTAATATTTTTTTAATGTCCATATGTGTTTTTTGTGTTAAGGGAAACAAAAGTAATAAGTATTATCTTCAAATGCATTAGTAAATGTATTATTTTAATGATGGCAAGATTATTTCAACAACAGTTCCAATTCCCTTTTTGCTAGATTCAATATAAATTTTACCATTATGGTGCCCCTCCACGATTCTTTTAGCCAATGATAATCCTAGTCCCCATCCTCTATCTTTAGTAGTATATCCAGGCTGGAAAATTGTTTTTTGGATAGAAGGAGGAATTCCCTTCCCATTGTCTTTAACTTTTATTACAATACTATTTTGTTGCTTTTCAATATTTAAATAGATTTTACCATTTCCTTCCATTGCATCTGCAGCATTTTTTATAATGTTTTCTATCACCCAGCTAAATAATGGGGCATTAATTGAAGCATTAAGTGGCTGGTTAATAAATTCCATATTTAACTCTACAGTCTTAGGAATTCTTTTTTTCATGTAAGAAATATAATTATTAAAGAATTCTACTAAATCAGTTTCAATAATCTCAACAGAGGATCCTATTTTAGAAAATCGTTCACTTACTACTGATAGTCTTTCAATATCCTTTTCCATCTCAATAAAAGCTTCTGAATTTTTGTGGCCGCTTTCTTTTAAAAGTGTAATCCAGCCATATAACGAAGATAAAGGAGTTCCAAGTTGGTGAGCAGTTTCTTTGGCCATTCCTGCCCAAACTTGATTTTGTTCAGAGCGTCTAAATGAGGAAAAAGAAAGGTAAGATACAAGCAGAAAAAGAGCAATTATCAGTAAAGTAAGTAAAGGGAAATATTGCAACTGAAACAATATTTTCGATTTGCTATAGTAAATAACTCCGTTATCATTATTGCCTAAGTATATTTTTACTGGATTATTGTCTTCAGACATTTTTTGAATAATTAAATCCATTTCCAATCTTTTCATTTCTTTATTAATCACGTTTGAAGCAATTAAAGTGTCTCCACTTTTACTCCAAAAAACCACTGGTAATTGAGCGATATTATTCATTATTTCTACAGAAAATGAATTAATCAATGAATCGCGTTGAGCTTGAAGTTGGAAATATTTTGAGGAATTAGAGTAAAATATTTTTTGGACTCTATTTTGATAATAATTAAATTCTATAGGTGTATTTTGAGATGCCCATTTTAGTGTAATAGAATCTGACATGTTTTGTCTTTTCTTGAAATCACTGGTGTCCAATAAATCAATGTTTTTATGCGAAATATAAACGCCATTATTGTCGGTAAGTATAAGAGGGATATTGTCATTGTTTTGGATAATTTCCAAAGCAAGTCCAAAATCATTTAAAGACTTTTGAAACTCTTTAGTTGCCCTAGCCCATAAATAAACATTATTTGTTTCATTTTGTGACAACTCCTGAAAAGCAATATTTGTAAGCCTAACCAACTCAGCTTTCTTTTTAACTGCTTCACTCCAAAAACGAATTTTTTCTAATTCAGATTCTTTAACATTAGATACTAAAATAGATGTTAACCAAAAAATTATGCCAATAATCAAAATACCAGCCAATAGTAATATTTTTTTCCATCGTTGTTTTTTTGAATATAGCTTCATCTGCTAACAAATATAGTTCTAATTGATATTATAATTATATAATAACAATAAATTGAATTTAAGGGCATTTTTTCATGAACTTGGTTATTTTAGCTAAAGAATATTTATAATTATTAAATGGGGTTTTTAATCCAGAGAATTTTTCTTTTATTAGTTGTCTTTCTAGGCTTAATGTCCTGTGAAGATAATTCCGAAAAGCCTGAAAAGAAAATTGAGAAGAAGGTGGAGAAATGGTTTGAAGCAGGATTCTTTAATAAAGACAGCGCCTACAAATTTATTGCCAAACAAGTTAGTTTTGGACCTAGAGTGCCCAACACCTTAAATCACGTAAAATGTGGCGATTGGCTTTCTGCTAAACTAGCTTCTTTTGGGTTTGAAGTTTCGCAACAAATTGGCGAGGTTACTGCATTTAATGGAGCTAAGCTGCCAGTAAGAAATATTATTGGGAGCTTCAATAAAAACTCTTCAAAAAAAATTATGTTATGTGCGCACTGGGATACAAGACCATTTGCCGATAGAGATACTCAAAATATTAACCTCCCAATAATTGGAGCTAATGATGGAGCAAGTGGCGTGGGTGTTTTATTGGAAATAGCAAGAATAATACAAAAAGACAGCTTGAAAATTGGTTTGGAAATTATATTCTTTGATTTAGAAGATTATGGCGCCCCAAATTATAACTCAAGTTTTTCTGATTTACAAGCTATGAACGATACCTGGTGTCTTGGGTCACAATTCTGGAGCTATAATCTTCCTGAAAATTACCAAAAGCCAAACTTTGGAATATTATTAGATATGGTAGGAGCAAAAAATGCTGTATTTCCAAAAGAAGAAATCTCTAGAATGTATGCAGGGTATCACCTAAATAAGATGTGGAAAATTGGAAAGTATTTAGGCTATGGAAATTTTTTCAAAAATAAAATTGCTCCCCCTTTAACTGACGACCATACATACATCAACGAGTTAACTCAAATCCCTACTTTAGACATAATTCATTACGATATAAGTCCATTCACAAATAGATTTGATTTTGGTAAGTTCCATCATACTCATCAAGACAATATGGAAATTATTGACCGACAAACATTAAAAGCTGTTGGACAAACTGTTTTAACCTACTTATACAATAATTAAATGAAAAAAAAGCTTTTTTTATTAGACGCTTATGCTTTAATCTATAGAGCTCACTTTGCATTCATTAATAATCCTAGAATAAATTCTAAAGGATTAAATACTTCTGCAATTTTTGGATTTTGTAATAGCTTATTAGATGTGGTTAACAATCATGAGCCTACTCACTTGGGAGTTGTTTTTGACCCACCTGGGGGGTCTAACAGAGAAGAAATTTTCACTGAATACAAGGCCAACAGACAAGAGATGCCTGAAGATATAAGAAAAGCGATTCCATATATTTTTGAAATACTGAAAGCAATGAATATTCAAGTGGAAATGGTTTCTGGTTTTGAAGCGGATGATTTAATTGGGACACTTTCCAAGCAGGCAGAAAAAAAAGGCTTTAAAGTCTTTATGATGACTCCCGACAAAGATTTTGGGCAACTTGTTAGTGAAAATATATTTATTTACAAACCTGGTAGAAGTGGGAATCCAAGTGAAATTCTTGGCCCTAAAGAAGTCTGTGAGAAATTTGAAGTGGAGCATCCTGAACAAGTTATAGATATTTTAGGACTTTGGGGAGATGCAGTAGATAATATCCCTGGGATTCCTGGAATAGGAGAGAAAACTGCAAAAAAACTTATTGGCATTTACGGGAGCATTGAAAACTTGTTGGCAAATACTGAGGATTTAAAAGGAAAACAAAAAGAAAATGTAGAGAATTTTGCTGATCAAGGGTTAATTTCTAAAAAACTAGCAACAATTATTCTTGACTGTCCAGTGGAATTTAATGAGTCTCTTTATAAAAGAAAGAAAATTGATGAAAAGCCTTTAACAGATATTCTCAAAGAACTAGAATTTAACCAGTTAGGAAAAAGAATTCTTGGCAAACCAATTTATCAAGATAGGCAAATGGATTTATTTGCATCTTCTGAAAACGAACCTGAATCAATAACAAATCTGCAGGATTTTAGTTCTGTAAAACCAGACTACAAATTGATTCAGACTAGGGAACAACATTTAAATTTTATAAAAGAATTATCCTCAAAAGATGCTGTGGCATTTGACACTGAAACTACCTCATTAGAAATTGACAAAGCAAAATTACTAGGAGTTTCATTTTCTTTTAGCAAGAACACTGCTTTTTACTGTGATGTTTCAAAAGATGAGACACTAATATATTTATATAAAGAATTTTTCCACTCAAAAACAATAAAAATCGCACATAATCTAAAGTACGATTACGGAATACTATTTAAACATGGTATTCAAATTAATGAGTTTTGTTTTGATACAATGATAGCTCATTACTTAATTGATCCTGAAAAGAGACACAATCTAGACCAGCTTTCGAGAACTATTCTGAATTACGATCCAATTCCTATTGAATCTCTTATTGGAAGCAAAACAAAGCCTACAAAAAAAATGGAAGAGGTAGAAATTGATGTTTTAAAAAATTACGCAGCAGAAGATGCTGATCTGACTTTTCAACTATATCAAAACTTAAGTAAAGAACTGAAAAATCTTGATTTAGAAAATCTCTTTTACAATATTGAAATTCCACTTTTGAGGATACTTCACGACATGGAGAGACAAGGAATTAAAATAAATACAGCATCTTTAAGTAACTTTTCTAAAGAACTAAATATTAGCTTGACCAATTTAAAGCAATCAATTTTTCAACTTAGTGAGGCAGAATTTAATATTGATTCCCCTAAACAATTAGGAGAAGTGATTTTTGGCAAATTAAATCTTGACGAAAAAGCAAAAAAAACTAAAACTGGCCAGTATAAAACTGACGAGGCAACTTTAAATAAACTTAACGGAGTTCACCCGATTATAGCAGATATTTTAAACTACAGAACAAGAAAAAAACTACTATCTACTTATGTAGATGCCCTGCCAAAGTTAATTTCCCCTGTGACTAATAAAATTCATACGAATTATATGCAAGCTGTAACTTCTACAGGGAGATTAAGCTCTAGCAAACCAAATCTTCAAAATATCCCTGTAAGAACAGAACTTGGAAAAGAAATAAGAAGAGCATTTTGTTCATCCGGTAGTAAACACCTTTTGCTATGTGCAGATTATTCCCAAATTGAACTAAGAATTATAGCAGGATTAAGCAAAGATGAGTCTATGATCAATGCATTTACTATTGGCCGAGATATTCATACTGAAACTGCCTCAAAAATTTTCCATGTTAAAATAGAGGAAGTTTCACGAGAAATGAGAAGCAAAGCGAAGATGGTAAATTTTGGAATTATTTATGGGATTTCTGCTTTTGGTCTTTCCCAAAGACTAGGAGTTAAAAGAACTGAAGCAAAAGAAATTATTGACAATTATTTTTTAGAATTTCCAAAGATTAAAGAATATATGGACTCAACCATTTCATATGCCAAAGAGAAAGGATATGTAGAAACCATTTTTAAAAGAAAACGCTTTTTGCCAAATATCAACAGTGGAAATGCAACAATGAGAGGTTTTGATGAAAGAAATGCAATAAATGCACCAATTCAAGGAAGTGCAGCAGATATAATCAAACTGGCAATGGTAAATATTCATAAAAAAATGTTGGTTCAAAAAATGGAATCTAAATTATTACTTCAAGTTCATGATGAATTAGTACTAGACATGGTCATAGAAGAACAAAAAGATTTAGAAAAACTGGTGAAACAAGAAATGATGGAGTCGGTGAAATTCAATGTTCCTTTGGAAGTAGAAATTGGGTGTGGAGAGAATTGGTTAATGGCTCATTAATGAAAATATTTTGTAAATTTGATTGAAATATAATTAAAATGAATACAATTTTTTTAGGTATAGTGGGTCCACCTCAGATAATTATAATATTAATTGTTGTGCTTTTACTTTTTGGAGGAAAGAAGATTCCAGAACTTATGAGAGGATTAGGTAAAGGTGTTAAAGAATTTAAAGAAGCTACTAAAAACGAAGAAGAATCTGAAAATAAAGATTAAAAAAATTGAATATACCAGAGTCTTTAGCAGACATTCAGGGAAAAATAATTAAAAGGGAAATCTCCTTAGTTCAGATATGCCAAGAATATATTAACAGAATAAAATCTTCCACCAGTAATGCATTTTTAGAGGTCTTTGAAGAGGAGGCCCTGTCAAAAGCAGAAGAAATACAAAAAAAAATAATAAGTAATAATTTTGGCCTTTTAGCTGGAGCATTTGTAGGGCTCAAAGATAATATCTGCTATAAAGATCATAATTTAACTGCATCATCTAAGATCTTAGAAGGGTTCAAATCCTTGTTTTCTGCAACTGCAGTTGAAAAAATAATAAATGAAGATGCTATTATTTTAGGAAGGCTTAATTGCGATGAATTTGCGATGGGAAGTTCCAACGAGAATAGTATTTATGGGCCGGTAAAAAACCCAAAAGATGAAAAAAAAGTTCCTGGAGGATCTTCTGGTGGTTCGGCTGCTTCTGTAGCAGAGGGACTTTGTAATATAGCTTTAGGATCTGATACTGGAGGGTCTATTAGACAGCCCGCTTCTTTTTGCGGAGTAATTGGGATGAAACCTACTTATGGCAGAATCTCGAGAAATGGATTAATAGCATATGGTTCAAGTTTTGATCAAATTGGTGTCTTTTCTAAAACAATTCAAGATGCAAACATTCTCATTCATGTTATGAGTGGAAGTGATGAATTTGATTGTACTGTTTCTTCAAAGGAACCTAACAGTAAAAAAATTAAATTATCTAACAAAAAATTCAACTTTGGAATACCTAATGAATATTTGAAATTTGAAGGCCTAGACATCGAAATCAAGAATAAATTAATGTCTATTATTGAAAGTTTAAAAGAGGATGGGCACAAAGTAGAAATTTTAAATTTTCCTTTTTTAAAATATCTGGTACCAACTTATTATGTTCTAACTACTGCTGAAGCAAGCTCTAATTTAGCTAGATACGATGGTGCACATTATGGTTTTAGGACCGACAATGCCATAGATATAAATTCTACCTATGAAAATTCTAGATCTGAAGGGTTTGGAATAGAAGTTAAAAGACGTATTATGCTAGGAAATTTTGTTCTCAGCTCTGGGTATTACGATGCATATTTTACAAAGGCTCAAAAAGTTCGGAGATTAATTAAAACTAAAACTGAACAAATGCTGAAAAATAACGATGTTCTTATTCTTCCTACAGCTCCTTCTACAGCTTTTAATATTGGTGAAATAAAAGACCCTATTAAAATGTATTTACAAGACATATTTACTGTTCATGCCAATATAACTGGTGCTCCAGCAATTTCTTTGCCTGTTGGAACCCATAGCAATAATCTTCCTTTTGGAATTCAATTAATGGCTAAAAGGTTTCAAGAAAACACTCTTTTTGAAGTGTCTAATTTGTTAATGAAAACTCAATTAGAATGAAACATCTTTTAGAAGAAGAATATGAATATGATTTTAATCTTCTTGGTATTTGTTGCCATGAAAAAGATTATCGGCTTTGTTGGGCAGTAAATAGCACCTTAGATTTAAACCTTTCTAAATCGGGGAAAGATATTGAGTTGATCTTTAATAAGAAATCTAAACCAAAAGCAAGTTTTCCAATATTTTCATATATAAATGACGTTAATTCAAATGAATATTATTTAATTGGGAACAAATGCGAGCGAAGTTGGTTGATTCCTGAAAAATCTCACATTGATTTTTTTTTATTAGTTAAATCTAATGAAAAAAAAACTTACGATTATTATTTAAAGAAACTAAGAAAAATTCCATTTATATTAACAGCACATTCTGTAGTAGTAGGACAATTAAAATCCAAAGAAAATTTAATTTTTTAAAATGAATAAAAGAACAAAAATTGTAGCAACTGTTGGCCCTTCAATATCAAGTGAAGAAGTATTAAAAGCAATGATTAAGGGAGGAGTTAACGTCTTTAGGGTTAACTTTTCTCATGGTGCTCATCAAGACCACGTTGAAGCAATTAAAAAAATTCGAACTGTGGATGAGCAATTAGGGACCCATTCTGCAATATTAGCAGATTTGCAAGGTCCAAAAATAAGAATAGGTAACATGCCAGAAAAAGGGCTTTTACTTGAAAATAATCAAGAATTTATTTTAACTACTCTTGAAAAAAGAGATTTAAAAAATTCTGCTCAAATATTTATTGATAAAATTCCTAAAGATGTAAAAAAAGGAGAAAAAGTTCTTATAGATGATGGAAAAATACTTTTAGAAATTGTAGAAACCAATTTGAAAGACACAGTGAAAACTAAAGTAGTTGCTGGTGGATTATTATTTTCTAAAAAGGGACTTAATTTTCCTGATACAAGTATTAGTATTTCAAGTTTGACAGTGAAAGATAAAGATGATTTGGTAGTAGCTTTAGATCAAAAAGTAGACTGGATTGGATTTTCTTTTGTAAGATCTGCAAGAGAGGTTATTGAGCTTAGACATTTAATAAATAGTCACAACGGTGATGCAAAGATCATTGCAAAGATTGAAAAGCCTGAAGCAGTAAATGATCTTCATGGGATATTGGTTGAGGCTGATGCTGTAATGGTTGCAAGAGGAGATTTAGGAGTAGAAATTCCACTTGAATCGGTTCCTTTAATCCAAAAAAAAATTGTCTCTATGGCACAAGATTTAGCAAAACCCGTAATTATTGCAACCCAAATGATGGAAAGTATGATGGATAATATTACACCAAATAGGGCTGAAGTTAATGACGTAGCAAATGCCGTTATGGATGGCGCAGATGCAGTCATGCTAAGTGGAGAAACTTCTGTTGGGAAACATCCCATTGAAGTAATTAAAATAATGTCTAGGATTATCAACGAAGTAGAAAACAATTTTGACAATATTTATGTGAAAGAAACTCTACCTAAAAAGAATAACGAACGATTTATTACTGACTCTATATGTTTTAATGTCTGTAGATTGGCTCAACGAGTAGAAGCAAAAGCAATTATCACCATGACACATTCTGGATATACTGCTTACAAGATTTCAAGTCAAAGACCAAAATCTGAAATATTTGTATTTTCTAGTAATAAAAAACTTCTAAGCACCTTATCTCTAGTATGGGGAGTTAGCACTTTTTATTACAATAAGACAATAAGTACAGACCACACCATTGCAGATATAACGCATCTACTAAAAACAGAAAATTATGCAGAAAGTGGAGATTTAATTATCAATACCGCAAGTATTCCTCTACTTGAAAATGGTAAAACCAACATGTTAAAACTAAGTTATATAGATTAAGTCATGATCAATATTAATTTACTTAAAGAAATTTGCGAAACAGCAGGAGCTCCTGGTTTTGAAAATAGAGTTAGAAGTTTAGTTTTAAAAGAAATAAAGAACCATGTTGACCATCTAGAAATTGATAATATGGGAAATGTTATTGCTTTGAAAAAGGGTGTTGACTCCTCTAAATCAGTAATGATTGGTGCTCATATGGATGAAATTGGGTTTATCGTAACACATATTGATAAAAAGGGATTTTTAAAGTTTCACCCCCTTGGTGGTTTTGATCCTAAAACTTTGACTTCTCAAAGGGTAATTGTTCACGGGGAAAAAGATGTAATTGGAGTTATGGGGTCTAAACCTATTCACGTGATGACATCTGAAGAAAAAAATAGAGTTCCAAAAATTAATGACTACTACATTGATTTGGGGTTAGAGTTAAAAGAAGTAGAGAAAATAATTTCAGTTGGAAATTCTGTAACAAGAGAGAGGGCTCTTATAGAAATGGGAGACTGTATAAATTGTAAAAGTTTAGACAACAGAATTGCTGTTTTCATTCTTATTGAAACATTAAAAAAATTAGAAAAACCAGATTTTGATACTTATGCTGTTTTTACTGTTCAAGAAGAAGTAGGAATAAGAGGAGCACAAGTTGCAACTCAAAAAATAAAACCAGATTTTGGATTTGGCTTAGATACTACTATTGCTTATGATGTCCCTGGGGCAAATAAACATGAGAAAATCACTTCTTTAGGTTGTGGTGTAGGAATAAAAATTATGGATGCCAGTACAATTTGCGATTCTAGGATGGTAAAATTCATGAAAAAAACAGCAACTCAAAATAAAATTTCTTGGCAGAATGAAATACTTACAGCTGGGGGAACTGACACAGCCAGTATTCAAAGAATGACTCCTGGCGGATCTATTGCTGGAGCATTTTCAATCCCAACTAGACATATTCATCAGGTTATAGAAATGGTTCACAAAAAAGATGTTGAAAGTTGTATAGAGTTATTAAAATGTTGTCTATTATCAATGAACAACAACAATTGGGAACACAAAAATGAATTCTAAAAAGTTTCGGAACTAAATTGTTTTAGGAATCTCCAATCATTTTCAGAATATAGTCTTAAGTCATTTACTTGGTAAATTAATTGAGCAATTCGTTCCACTCCCATCCCAAATGCATATCCACTGTAAATATCTGGATCAATATTACAATTTTCTAAAACATTAGGGTCTACCATCCCACAGCCCATAATTTCTAACCATCCTGAATATTTACAGACATTACAACCATTTCCATTACATATCGTACAAGAAACATCCAATTCAGCAGAAGGTTCAGTAAATGGAAAATAAGACGGTCTAAGTCTAATTTTTGCCTCATTTCCAAACATGGATTTAGTAAAATATAAAAGTGTTTTTTTCATGTCTGCAAAAGAAACATTTTTGTCGATATAAAGACCTTCAATCTGATGAAAAAAACAATGTGCTCTTGCTGAAACTGCTTCATTTCTATAGACTCTTCCTGGTGAAATGGTTCTTATTGGTGGTTGGTTATTTTCCATAACTCTTACTTGGACTGAAGAGGTGTGAGTTCTTAAAGCAATATCATCTTGGATAAAAAAAGTATCCTGCATGTCTCTTGCAGGGTGTTCCTTTGGAAAATTAAGAGCTGTAAAATTATGCCAATCATCTTCTATTTCTGGACCCTCTGAGATTGAAAATCCAATTTGGGAAAAGATATTTATTATCCTATCTCTAATTAAAGTAATTGGATGCCTAGAACCAAAATTCATAGGTTGTCCTGGAATAGTATAATCAATATTGGATTTGCTACTATTAGGGTTATTAGATAATTTCGATTTAAAATTGTTTATCTTCTCTTGACAATTGTTTTTTAATATGTTTAATTGTTTTCCAAATTCTTTTTTTTGATCTATGGGAACTTCCTTAAATGCGCTAAATAATAAAGTTACTTTTCCTTTCTTTCCTAGATATGCAATTCTAAACTGTTCTAGTTCTTCAGAAGAATTGCTTTGAAATTTTTCAACTTCTTGATTAATCTTATCAATGTCTTCGAACATATTATTTAATAATTCTAGCTGATAAAATTGTAACTGCAGATATTGGTCGATCTCCTCTATCTGTTTTAACAGAACAAATATTATCGATTATTTCTATTCCTTGGGTGACTTCTCCAAAAACTGTATAACCATTGTCTAAAAAAGGAGTTCCTCCAATTTCCTGATATACTTTTTTTGCAGTATCTGAAAAATGAAAATTATTTTCCGTTTGTTGGTAGTTCTTGTCTTTTTGATTAATTCTATTCTCCATTTGGGTTAATTGTTGCAAGGAAAGTTTTCTGCCTTGTACAATATAAAATTGGCTTCCACTAGATTTTTTTTCTGGATTGACGTCGTTCCCCATTCTGGCTGCAGCTAAAGCTCCTTTCTTGTGAAATAAATTTGAATTAATTTCTGCAGGAATTGTTTCTCCTTCGCTATTTTGGCCCAGTTTTCCTTTAAAATTATCTTTTTTAGAATTCGGATCTCCTGCTTGAGCCATAAATCCATTAATAACTCTATGAAATTTTATCCCATCATAAAATTTATTCTCTACTAATTTTTTAAAATTATCTCTATGTAGTGGAGTTTCATTATAAAGCTTTAGCCTAACTGTCCCTTCAGATGTAATCATTTCAATCCTAGTTTCATACTCATTAGAATTCTTTGGTTTAAACAACGAACAACTAAAAAATAGCAAGGCTGAAAACCCAAAAAATATATTTCTAAAAGCTCTAAACATTTAAATTCTGTATTTTTTCTATATTGCAAAGTAAGACAATAGTATATATTAATCTAAAATATTTTAATATTATCTTAAATTTATATACATCAAAAGAACAAAAAAATAAATGTATTTGCTAAAGACATATTATAGGGTTTTAATAATTTCAAGTATAATAATTTGTTTTTCATCTTTAAATTCCTGTTATAAGCCAGATCAAACTATTGCAATAATTAGAGTTTTGGATAACAATACAAATGATCCAATTGAGAACATAAGTGTTCGTCTGTTTTTTGATAATTCAAATGGTGCTACAATTCCACTTTATGATGTTGTTAAAAACACTTCGAATGATGGAACTGCGAGCTTTGACTTTAGCGATGGATACAAAGATGGTCAGGGTGGATTTGCTGTTTTAGATGTTGAAATTGATGGGGTCTTTATGGGCGTTATAAATATTGTAGAAATGACCACTACAGAAAAAGTAATTTATATTCAATAACTATCTTAGCTTGAATAAAAAACAACTTTATCTAAATCTCTTATTTTCTTTACTAATAATTATTTTTAAAAGCTATCAAATTATTTTTGTGACCGGTTTTTTGGGCAGCTTGATTTGGAATATTTTTAAAGAATCTATTATTCTTATTTCCTTTTATTGGTTGGGTATTGGGGTTATTCACTTACTAAAAACAAAGTTTTTAAGTAAAAAATAAAAGGGCTGCTCTAAAAGAATTCCTATTTTACAAATTATAAGTTAATATATCCTATTTTTATATATAATCTTACTATGGAAGCACCTAATATACTTGTTAAAATTGAAAATAGCATTGCACTACTTACATTAAATAGACCACAGCAACTAAATGCGCTAAATCACCAACTTATTAAAAATCTAAATCTAGAGCTTAAAAAAATAAAAAGGTATAAAAATGTAAAATCTGTAATTATAACTGGTTCTGGAGAAAAGGCTTTTGTTGCAGGAGCAGACATCAAAGAATTTGCAAAATTTTCCAGAGAAGAAGGAAAAAGTCTTGCAAAAGACGGGCAGAAAAAGTTATTTGATTTTATTGAAAACTTTCCTAAGCCAGTTATTGCAGCAATCAATGGATTTGCCTTGGGAGGCGGACTGGAACTTGCAATGGCTTGTCATATTAGACTAGCATCTAAAAATGCTAAAATGGGATTGCCTGAAGTTAGTTTAGGGGTTATTCCAGGATATGGTGGTACTCAAAGACTGGCTCAATTAGTTGGGAAAGGTAAGGCGATGGAGATGATTACAACTGGTAGAATTATTGATGCGAATCAGGCGCTTAATTATCGGTTGGTAAATAATGTTGTTGAATCAAAGGAATTAATATCAAAATGCGAAGAATTGGCTAAGCTAATTGCTAAAAATTCACCAAATGCAATATCTGCTGCCATTAAATCAATAAATGCAGGGTTTGATTCGAGTTTAAACGGATTTAAAGTGGAAATAAATTCTTTTGGCAGTTGTTTTGGAACTGAAGATTTTATTGAAGGAACCCGTGCGTTTTTAGAAAAGAGAAAACCTAATTTTTAAAATTGAGTTCAATTAGAAAATTAATTAATCAAACAGCAATTTACGGCACAAGCAGTATTATTGGGAGATTTTTAAACTTTTTATTAACCCCACTATATGCACTTCAATTCTCAAACGAACAGTATGGTATAATTACTGAAATGTATGCTTATGTAGCGTTTTTAGTTGTTTTTCTTACTTATGGAATGGAGACTGCATTTTTCAGATTCTCAACAACTAACAAGGAAGGAAAAATAAATATATATTCCAATACTTTATATTCCTTAATTACCACCTCTGCAATTTTTGTGGCCATTGCCACCATATTCTCTCAAAATATCGCAGATTGGCTAAAGTATCCTAACCATAAGGAATATATTATTTGGTTTAGTTTGATTGTGAGTTTAGATGCTGTTTCATCTATCCCTCTAGCAAAGTTGAGACTTCAAGAAAAAGCAAAGAAATTTGCCCTTGTAAATTTTCTTAATGTTGGAGTAAATATTTTTCTAAACTTGTTTTTTCTTGTTTATTGTAGAGAAGCTTATGAAAGTGGGCATCAAAACTGGATTACTGAAACCCTTTATAATCCTAAAATTGGAGTTGGTTATGTATTTATTTCTAATCTTTTTGCAAGTGTAATTAAGTTCGGTGTTTTAATGCCAATAATGAGTTTTAAGGGGACTTTTGACTTTACTATACTTAAAGAAATGATTAGCTATTCAGCTCCAATGCTTTTAGTGGGCCTAGCTTATGTTGTAAATGAGACTTTAGATAGAGCAATGCTTAAATCAATTCTATTCAATCAATATTTAGAAAATGGTGATGCAAAAAATAGTTCTCAAGCATTGTCTATGGCGCTTTCCCAAAACGGAATATATGGAGCTAATTATAAAATAACAATGATAGTTAGCATGTTTATTCAGGCATTTAGGTATGCTTCTGAGCCTTTCTTTTTTAAAAATGAAGCTAGCGAAAACTCCAAAGATACACTGGCTAAAGTCATGAATTATTTTATTATTGTTCTTGTTTTCACATTTTTAGTGATGACTCTTTTTTTGCATCTATTTAAATACTTTATTCCCAACCCTGAATATTGGAGTGGACTTAAAGTAGTTCCGATTTTACTAGGGGCCAATATTTGTTTGGGTATTTACACTAGCTTATCTATTTGGTATAAACTATCTGAAAAAACAATTTATGGTGCAATTATTTCAATTATTGGTGTTTTAATCACCCTTGTAATTAACTTTATATTTATTCCTAAATATGGATATGAGGCATCAGCCTATGCAACATTATTTTGTTATGGATCTATGATGATAATTAGCTATTTATTCGGAAATTTCCATTATAAAGTTCCTTACGACCTTAAAAAGGTAATTCTTTATTTTATGGCTGGAGGGTTAATTTATTGGCTGAGTTTAGACTTTGATGTTTCTACTAATTATAGTATTGAACAATATGGTTTTCATGTCTTTCTTTTAGCTTGCTACGTAGTTTTAGTATATTTTGTAGAAAGACCTAAAAAAATAATTAATTAAAAAATAAGCTACCAATGATCTCAATAAAAATTGTAAATAATTCTAATAACAAAATCCCTTGCCTTGCTACACAAGGTGCAGCAGGTGCAGATATAAGAGCTTTTATTGAAAATAAAATAATCTTAAAACCAATGGAAAGAAAATTAATTTCGACAGGGCTTAGAATGGAAATCCCCTTTGGTTATGAATTGCAAATAAGACCAAGAAGCGGACTTGCTTTTAAAAATGGAATTACAGTAATTAATAGCCCTGGAACTATTGATTCTGACTATAGAGGTGAAATTAGTATTCTTTTGGTAAATCTTTCTAACGAAAATTTTGAAATAAATAATGGGGATAGAATAGCTCAAATAGTTTTATCAAAATACGAAGTTCCAAACTTTACTGAAACATCAGAAATTTCGATTAGTCAAAGAGGGGAAGATGGATTTGGAAGCACAGGTAAAAAATAATTTTTCTATAAAATTGATGATTAAAAATTTAAGAATTATCTGCTTTTTTTTAGCACTATTTTTTACTCAAAAAGTAAGTTCTCAAAAAGAAAATATCTCTGATGATAAGACATTTGTGAAATGTCTTATTGATGCAACAGCTGCAAAAGTTAGCGGAGATTTAGATTTGGCAGATTCCTTATATAAAAAATGTTTGGACATAAATCCAAAAAGTGGGGTTGTTAATTTTGAGCTTTCTGGAATTTATTTATCACTTAATCAACCTCAAAAGGCCTTGGAATTTGCAAATACTGCAGTTACAATTGATCCAGGAAATGAATGGTATCTAGCCAATTTAGCATTAGCATATAAAGAAAATGCGAACCATAAAAAAAGTGCTGAAATCTTTTCCAAATTAATTGAAATAAAACCTGATAAGATATCTTACTTATTTTCTTTAAATGAAGAACTTTTAAACGCAGGAAAATACAAAAAGGCTTTAAAAGTTCTCAATAAAATAGAAGAGATAATTGGGGTAAGTGAAGATTTATCAATTCAAAAACACCAAATTTATGTTTTCCTAAAAGATAAAAAGAATGCAATAAATGAACTTAGAAAGTTAGTTACTTTTAGTCCAGAAAATATAAGAGGGTTAGGGCTATTATCTGAGTACTATCAAAACATTAAGAAACCTGAAGAATCAAAACATTTATTGGAAAAAATGATGTTTATCGATTCCACAAATGGCCTTGTTAGACTTTCATTATTTCAATACTATTATAAAAATGGAGAAATTATTAAAGCCTATCAAGAACTTCTGTATGTTATGGAATCATTAGAAGTTGAAAATAATTTAAAAAAACAAATACTTCTTCAGATTTCTTACGATGAGAAAAGCCCTTACAACCTTAATCAGATATGTAAACTATCAGAAAGTTATTTAAAATCAGACTTTCAAAGTAGTGAGGTGTTACTTCTTCTAGGAAATTTAAAAATGCATCAAAGAAAAGAAGATACTGCATGCTTCTATATTAGAGAATCTTTAAAAATTAATCCTCTTCCATTTGAAGCTTGGAGTCAACTGATTTCTTCAACTCTTTCAAGAAATAAGTTGGAAGCGACTATAAAAGACTCTAAAAACGCAATTGAAAGTCATCCAAATCAGCCATTTCTTTATCTAGCTTTAGGAATTGCTTTGAACCAAAAAAATAAATTTGAAAGTGCTATTGAATATCTTGAAAAAGGAAAGAATATGGTTTTCAATAACTTATTTTTAGAAAGTGATTTTGATCAACAAATTGGCGACTCTTATTATGGTATAAAAAAATTCAAAATAGCATTTGATTATTATGAAATGTCTTTAGCTTTAAATCCTGAAAATATTAACCTATTAAATAATTACAGTTATTATTTGGCTTTAGAAAAAGTCAATCTCGATAGAGCAAAAGAATTAATATTAAAAGTAGTAGATAAGTTTCCTAATAATCCCACATATACTGACACTTATGGATGGGTAATGTTCCAATTAGGAGAATATGAAGAAGCTGAAAAAATTTTATTTAATACGGTTATAAAAGACGGGGAAAAGTCTGGTGAGATATTAGAACATTACGGAGATATTCTTTTTAAATTAGATAAAAAGAAAAAAGCTATTACTTTTTGGGAAAAAGCAAAAGCAACTGGTGAGTATTCAAAAGAATTAATTCAAAAAATAAATGAAAATAAATTTATTGAATAATATTTTAGTAGGGTTTTTAACTGTACTTGTTTCTGCCTCTTGTAGCATGATTAAAAATGTAGAGGAGGGAAAAGTGGTAAAAGTTCTGAATGAAAAAAAGCTTTTAGATTCAATAAAAGAATATGAACTAGATATTCAATGGTTAAAAGCTCGAGGAAATGCTTTAATAACTATTAATAATGAGGCCCCACAAGAACTAGATCTAAATATTAGATCTAAAGCAGACAGTTTAATATGGCTCAACATTTCTAAATTTAAAAAAAGAATATTTAAAGGAGAATTAAAGAAAGATTCTGTAAAAATGGTCATCGAATATCCTGAAAAATTATTTTTCAAGGGTTCTATTGCTAGTCTAGAGAGTGATTTGAATTTATCGATTCCATATGCTCTAATTGAAGATTTATTAATGGGGAGATCTTACCTTAAGCATTTAGAAGATAAATTTATTCTACAAGTAAAAAATAATGAGTACCATTTACTTTCTCACAGAAAAAGAAAAACCAAAAGAATTACAAATAACAAAACTAAAAAATCGTCAGATTATATTTATCAAACATGGATTGATCCATTTACTTATAAATGTAAAAGGATAAATATAATTTTCCCTTCATCCAATTCTGAAATCAACATCACCTACAAAAACTGGGTGAAAATAAATAATCAATACTTTCCTATGGATATTGAACTTATAATTAACAACTTAGAGCTAGCATATAATCTTTTAATCAACTATGAAAATATAAAGTTTGACTTACCTCAAAAATTTCCTTTTAAAAGGATTGACAATAAGTACCAGTCTATAAAATTTAATGATTAGAAGAATAAAATATATTTTAATATATGCGGCTTTACTAGTTCCTTCTTTATTTTATGGTCAAAAGAAAAGTGATTTACTTAAAAGGCAAGAAAAAAAATTATTAGAAAAAATTGAACATACAAAAGAACTAATAACCCAAACTAGAGCAACAAAAAAACTTACTCTTAGTGAAATAAATATCGTCAACAAACAAATTCAATATAGACAAAGACTAATTGATAATTACACTTTCCAACTCAGGAAAATGGATGATAAAATAAAAGAAATTAATAGGCAGATTAACTCTTTAACTAATACCGATAAAATATTGAAAGAGGAATATAGAAAAATGATTTTATATGCTTTTAAGAATAGAGATCCTAACTATAAATTTCTATATATAATTTCCTCATCTACATTTTCTGAAGCTTTTCACAGAATGAAATATATTCAGTATTATAAAGACTACCGTTTAAAACAAATTGATAGAATTAAAAAAACACAAATTAATCTAGAAATTAAAAAAAAGGAATATTTCGATGAAATTAAAAGAAAAAAATCTCTATTAGAAAACAAAAAGCAAGAAAAGATAGATTACCAAACTGATAAAAATATCCAAATAATTTCATTGGAAAAAATTAAAAATAATGAAAAAAACCTAGCTAAAGATTTAGAAAAAAATAATTTAAAAAGAAAAGAAATTGCAAAAGCTGTTAAAAAAGCTATTGAAAAAGAAATAAGAGCTTTAGAGAAATTGAAAAAATCAAAATTTGATTCTTCAAATGAAGGAAAGACACTTTCAAAAAATTTTAGCAACAATAAAGGCAGGTTAATCTGGCCCGTTGAAAAGGGTGAAATTACCAGTAGATATGGGAAGCATCAACACCACTTAGTAAGTACAGCAACAGTTGATAATAATGGGATTGATATTACTACATCTAAAAATGCAAATGTTCGCGCTGTTTTTGGAGGGAAAGTAACAAGTGTTCTTATAATCCCAGGAGCTGGAAGAGTGGTTATGGTGAGCCACGGAGAATACAGAACTGTTTATGCTAATTTACAGGAGGTTTATGTAAAAAAAGGAGAGCTTATTAAAACCAAAGATAAGGTGGGAAAACTGCTTGCTAAAGAATCTGGTATTTCAGAAGCTCATTTTGAGATTTGGAGAATATTAGCTGAAGGATTAAATACTGTGAACCCAGCTGTATGGTTGTCAAAATAATTAACCAATCTCAATTAAAACATCTAACCCATCAAAAGGATTATTTCCTTTAGGTTTGTTTTTCAAAACAACTCGAACATATCCAAATCTATTAATCATTTTTTGAACTACTTTATTTATAGAATTGTTTAAATATCCAAGTTTAAACCCTTTGTGATAAATAGCTAAAGAATTCTCTTCCCAAAATCTACTTTTATCTGACTCTATACTTAGTAAATCATTAATTTTAAGGGAATCTTTCACGTATATATAATCATGTCTTGTAAGTTCTACTATATGCGTCATAATACCCATTTTAGGTAAAATGACCTCTAAATTTTCAGAAATTGCTAATGTTTTCATCTTATGCTGTTTTTAATTGAAATAAATGTTGATAAATAAATGTTTCGTTTGTAGAAAAAATTAAGTCTTCACCTAGATGATTTTTTGGAACAATTTCACACACCTGATCATTGTCACCAATCAGCTTATTCCACAAAAAGTTTGTTTTTTTAAAACCAATTATTTTTTCACATAAATGGCTAAACCTAACAAGGTCTATTGGTATAGAAGTATAATAGTTTTTATTATTTATTCTAACTGCCCCATCAAGTAATATAGCTGTGTCATTTTTCTCATAAATAATATAATTTACTTGAAAGATGATATTGGGATTTGTTTTTGTTGTCATTTTTAAATTTTTAATACACAACAAAGATGAAAAATAACTACGTAATTGTTTTACGTAGTGAAAAAACTAATACTTTACAGTTAAAGATTCATTTATTTTAATTTTTTTAGAGACTCCCAATGCTTTCACTTTTAGAGTTCCGTCAATTAGAAGTATAACTTCATTTCCAGTGATATAGCTGAAAAAGCCTGAGACTACGGGCATAAAACTTTTAATTTCTGTAGAAAAAGACAAGTTAATCTTAGAAATACCACTTTTTTTAAGCACGTAGGAATCTGAAATTTTCAAAACCCCTATATCTTTTTTACCTAGTACTCCTTTGACATTAGCGGACTTTAAGACTATGTTGTATGGGTTAGGATTGAAAAAACTTAATTCAACACAAATAGGATTACAACCATTGTCTTCTGAAAATGAATAGTCCTCTATACCCTTAAATTCGGGAGGCTTATATAAAGAACAAGATGAAGCTAAAAACCCCAATATAACAATTGAAAATATTCTCATTTCTTATAACATCAAATCTGCATAATTTTTGTAAAAATGTGGGATTGTTTCAATTCCCTTGTAAAAATTAAATAACCCAAAGTGTTCATTTGGTGAATGGATTACATCAGAATCTAACCCGAACCCAAGTAGTATTGTTTTCAATCCTAAAACTTCTTCAAACATTGGAACTATTGGTATACTTCCTCCGCTTCGTACAGGGATTGGTGTTTTTCCAAAAGTTGTTTCCATTGCATTTTTAGCAGCTAAATACGCAGGGAAGTCTGTGGGAATAACCACCCCCTCTCCTCCATGATGAGGGGTTACTTTAACCTTTACATATTCAGGGGCAATTTTCTTAAAATGGCTTTCAAATAAATCCGTGATCTTTTCTGAGCTTTGGTTAGGTACTAATCTCATGGAAATTTTTGCATGTGCTTTGGATGGCAATACAGTTTTTGCACCTTGGCCAATATAACCTCCCCAAATACCATTTACATCCAAAGTTGGCCGAATAGAATTTCTTTCATTGGTAGTAAATCCATCTTCTCCATGAACATTATCAATAGATAGATCTAACATATATTCAGACAAATTAAAAGGGGCTTTGGCCATTTCTTTTCTATCGAAATTACTCACCTCAACAACATCTTTATAAAACCCCGGTATATTAATCGTCCCATTTTCATTATGTAATGAAGCTATCATTTTAGACAATACATTAATTGGGTTTGCAACAGCTCCTCCATAAAGTCCGGAATGCAGATCTCTATTTGGTCCTGTCACCTCCACCTCTACATAACTTAACCCTCTAAGCCCAACACATATAGATGGTGTAGTATTATTTATAATTCCAGTATCTGAAACCAGAACTACATCTGCTTTTAAAAGTTCAATATTAGAACGAACAAACTTTTCTAGGTTAAAAGATCCTATTTCTTCTTCTCCCTCAAACATGAACTTAACATTACACGAAAGTTCGCCGGATTTATACATTGCTTCAAATGCTTTTAAATGCATAAACATTTGACCCTTGTCATCGCAGGCTCCTCTCGCAAAAACAGCACCTTCTGGATGTATCTTGGTTTTTTTAATTACTGGCTCGAAAGGATCTGAATCCCATAATTCGTAAGGATCTGCAGGTTGAACATCGTAATGACCATATACCAAAACTGTAGGAAGACTAGAGTCAATAATCTTCTCTGCATAGATAATTGGGTGCCCATCTGTAGGAAATATTTGGACATTATCAGCTCCAATTTGATTAAGATCATTCTCCAAAAAACTAGCTGCTTTGAGGACATCATCTTTAAATTTCATGTCCGCACTAACAGATGGAATTTTAATGAATTCGAATAACTCATTTAAAAATCTATTTTTATTTTTATTAATATATTCTTGAGTCATAATAATTAAATTTTAGAAGCTTAAATTAATATAAATCAAGTTAAAGATTTATTTACTAATCCTTAGGATGTCTAAAGATATTTTATAGATTATTAACTTTAGAGAAAATTAATAGTTTTAAAGTGGGGGAAAAAATTTTCATCTTATCCTTTTTATTTTGGTTTTATCAAAACTTTTATAGTCAGATTGAAGTAGATAATTCAGCACCATTCAATACAGCAATTTCATTAGTGAATAATATTTTACTAGGGGGTGGGATAAGTTCTACAAACCAATCTTTTATGGGAGATGCAATACAAATTGGGTTTTTCAATGCTTTGAATACTAATTTGAATATGGATAGTGGTATTGTAATGTCAACAGGAGATATAAATGCTTTAGATCCTAATTTTAGTGGGGTTATAAATATTCCTGTTAATAATGTGACTGATCCTGACCTTTTAAATGTTGCCAATAGTGTGCCTGGACTAATTGGTCAATCTTTCTCGGTATCTGGTATTTTTGATGTCGCGCTGCTGGAGTTTGATTTTATACCTAACTCTGATTCTCTGACATTTAATTATATTTTTGGCTCCAATGAATATCTCACCTGGGTCAATAGTCAGTACAACGATGTTTTTGGATTTTTTATTTCAGGACCAGGAATTACAGGCCCCTATTCAGCTCCATCTGGTTTCACCAATGGATCTATAAATATTGCAACTGTACCTAATTCAAACCCTCCGTTACCTATAACAATAAGTTCTATTAATAATATAATTAACAGCAATTATTACATCAACAATTCCAATGTTTTTCAAACATTGTACTGTAATGGATTTACTCAAAAATTTCAAGCAAATGTAGTGGTGCAATGTGGGGAAACCTACCATATTAGACTGGCAATTGCAGATGGCTCTGACACAAGCCTAGATTCTTGGGTTTTCTTAGAAGCTGGAAGCTTCTCGTCTAATGGAAGTATTGAACTGTCAAGTGGAATTTCCAATAGTGACACCATCTTATATGAAGGTTGTAATTCAGCATTTTTTAATTTTGAAAGGCAAGATACGATTGGAGATTTTACACTTTATTTTGACTTCCTAGGAACTGCAACTATTGGTCAAGATTATGATTATATTCCAGACAGTTTAATAATCCCAGGGGGACAACTAAGAGACACCTTATTTATTAATCCTATTCTTGATAGCATATTTGAAGCTACTGAAACTGTAGTTCTAACCGTTTATTATGAAAAATGTTCTGGTCAATTAGATACTTCTAGAGCTACTTTATACATCAGCGATTATACTCCGCTTAACGTTTCCATTCCAGATAGTTTGAATTTTTGTAATCAATCAGGAGAAGTAATTACCATAAATAGTAATTTATCTGGTGGGCTTGAGCCAATATCTATTAACTGGTCAGACGGAAGTGAACTAGACTCAGTGGAAGTTTCTATGGATTCAACTGGTTTTATTTTTATTAATGTTACTGACAAGTGTAACAAAGAAATTTTCGATAGTTGTAAAGTTTGGGTACAGTGTCCGATAGAAAATATCAATGTTTTCACACCTAATAACGACGGAATAAATGACTTTTTTGTCCCTATTAATTTAAATCAATATCCAAATCCACATGTGCTAATTTTTAACAGATGGGGTAAATTAGTATATGAAAATTCAAACTATCAAAATGATTGGAATGGCACCCATTACAAATCGGGACAAGAACTAAAAGAGGGTATCTACTATTATTTAATTGACCCGAAATCTACAAAATATGATTACGAAAAAATTAACTTGGAGAAGAACAGAATTAGTGGGAAAGTACAGTTAATTAGATAATACTCTCACCAGACATTTCTTTTGGTTTATCTATCTCCATTAATTTTAAAATTGATGGTGCTATATCCGCAAGTTTTCCATTTTCAACAACTTTAATATTTTGATCCAATACAATTATAGGGACCATATTAACTGTATGGGCGGTATGAGCTGAACCATCTTTATTTTTCATTTTATCCGCATTCCCATGATCTGCAATTATAATGATTGAATAATCTAACTCCGTTAGACATTTGACAAGCTTTTCGAGACAATTATCTACAGTTTCACATGCTTTTACAATTGCATTTGTTAATCCTGTATGTCCTACCATATCGGGATTTGCAAAATTCAAACACAAAAAATCAGGTGTGTTTTCCTTCAAAAAATCTACTGCATTAGATGTAACTTTTTCAGCACTCATTTCCGGTTGAAGGTCATAGGTAGCTACCTTTGGAGAACTTACGACAATTCTAGACTCTCCGTCAAACTCTTTTTCTCTCCCTCCACTGAAAAAATAAGTAACGTGCGGATATTTTTCAGTTTCTGCAATTCTTAATTGTTTTTTATTATTATTACTTAAGACCTCGCCTAAGGTCATAGGCAGATTTTCCTTGTCGTAAATTACTTCCACATTTTTGAATGTTCTATCGTAATTTGTCATAGTATAGAAATGAAGTGGTTTAATTTTCATTCCATATTCTGAAAAGTTATTTTGGGTTAGTGCTGTAGTAATTTGTCTACACCTATCGGTTCTAAAATTAAAACATATTACCAAATCATTGTCTAGAATAATTCCCTGATTATTTTTAATTTTTACTGGCTCCAAAAATTCATCTGTAATCTCATTAGAATAGCTTTCTTTAAATGCTGTAGAATAGTCCTCTTTTATTTCTCCAATTCCATCTACTAAAAGATCATATGCTTTTTTTATTCTCTCCCATCTTTGATCTCTATCCATTGCATAATATCTTCCAATAATAGAGGACAATATAATATTGGAATTATGAATATGATGATGTAGCTTTTCAAAAGACTCAATTCCAGTATTTGGACCACAATCTCTTCCGTCTGAAAAACCATGAATATAGACTCTACCAGAGAAGTATTCTTTTAAAAAGGAACAAAGGGACAGTAAATGATTTAATGACGAATGTACGCCACCGTCGGATACTAATCCCATTAAATGAATAGCTGATTTGTTTTTGGTGGCAGTTTGAATGGCTTTTAATAGCTGTGGGTTTTTGAAAAAACTACCGTCTTCAATTGCATTATTTATTCTCAAAAGATCTTGGTATACTATTCTTCCAGCACCAATATTTAAATGCCCAACTTCTGAGTTTCCCATTTGACCCTCTGGAAGGCCAACCTCTTTTCCAAATGTTTTTAAATGAGCATTGGGATATTTATTAATTAAGTTGTCAAAAAAAGGAGTTTTTGCCAAAAAAACTCCGTCTGATTCATCTTTAGCTCCAATGCCCCAACCATCAAGGATTATTAATCCTGCTTTTTTTTTCATATTATTTTTTAAAGTGTAATTCAAAGATACTGCCGCGAGGTGTGTTATTTTTGCAGATAATTTTCCCCCCATGCATTTTTACAATTTGATTCACTAAAAACAAACCTAATCCGGTACCTTTAGATGATCTGGTTTTTTCATCTTCTATTCTATAAAACCTATCAAATATTTTTGATTTTTCATCTTCAGCAATACCTACTCCTTGATCGGAAATAGATATAATAATTTTACTGGAATTACTTTCTGAATAAATATTTATTTCTGACCCATCTGGTGAATACTTTTGAGCATTGTCTAAAAGGTTTTGAAATAAAGAAATCAAATAAAAATCGTCTCCACTAAATATTAAATCTTCAGCAACAGTATTATTAATTACATGAGAATTTTCGTCTTCACCAATTACTTGATTTATAATAGTATAAAAGGATACTGGTTTTAAATTCATGTCATTTTTCATTTCATCTATTGTACTAACCAAAAGTATTTTTTCAACCAATTCGTTCAATCTATTTTGCTCGTAAATAATTTTTTCGAGACTAGTTGTCACTTGACTCTTGCTCAGGTTTTCTCTTTGTAAAATAGTTTCTGCAAATAATTTTGAGGAGGCGATAGGAGTCTTTAGCTCGTGGGTTACTGATAAAGCAAAGTTTTTTTCTTTTTTGGCAAGACTTAACTCTAAATAATAAGATCTAATAACATAAAAAGCCCCCAAACAAATAATAATTATAAAGACCGTCCCTTCACCGACAATCATGGTCAATCTTCTTTCTATATAATCCTCACTATTATTAAGTTGCTCTGTTAAGTAAGAAATATGGTACCCCCACCAAATAAATTGCAAAATAACGTAAGCAATTAAAAAGTAAAAAATTATTAATGTTTTGATGTTCTTTATAACCATTTGATGAGGCACAAATTTAATCGTATTTATTTTTGAATTAAAGTAAAAAAATAATTAATAACAAAATGATATTAAAAGGTAAATCTTAACTGTTGGTCAATTTGAGAAATAATCTTAAGATAGTTTAAACTAAAATTTACAAAAAAGCAAAACGTATGATTAAAAAAGCTCTCAAAAAATGAGAGCTTTTATTAAGTGGTGCCTCCAGGAATCGAACCAGGGACACATGGATTTTCAGTCCATTGCTCTACCAACTGAGCTAAGGCACCAACTTTAAGAGCGCCAAAAATATAAAAATTTTACATCATCAAACATTTTTTAAACTAATAGTTGTATATAATTGGTAAGTATTTTATTGCAGTTATTTTTTGTCAGACAATAAAAGCAGTTAATTTTACAATGAAAACCACTAATTTTTATGAAGATATCTTACAAATGGTTAAAAGAAATTCTAGATTTCAATCTTGACTCCAGTCAAACCTCAGCTCTTCTAACAGATATAGGCTTAGAGGTTGAAAGAGAAGAAGTATACGAAAACATAAAAGGTGGGCTCCAAGGATTAATAGTTGGGGAAGTTAAAAGTGTTGAAAAACATCCTAATGCAGACAGATTAAAAATTACTCAAGTTGATGTAGGTGAGAATAAAAACTACACTATTGTTTGTGGAGCTCCCAATGTGGGAAAAGGACAAAAGGTAATTGTTGCAAAACCTGGAACTACTATTTTCCCAAAAAATAATTGTTCGTTCGAAATTAAAACCTCTAAAATTAGAGGACAAGAGTCTTTTGGAATGATTTGCGCAGAAGATGAAATTGGTCTTGGAAATGGACATGATGGGATTTTAGTTCTTGATAGAGATGCAAATGTTGGGGATTTAGCAGCAGACTATTTTGATGTGGTTAGTGATACAATTTTTGAAATTGGACTAACTCCTAACAGAGCTGACGCTATGAGCCATTACGGAGTCGCAAGAGATCTGCTTGCAGCATTAAAATTCAAAAAAATATTGCCTTTTGATTCTTCTATTACAGCTCTTCCTGAAAAAGCATTCATAAAGACAAGAAAAGAAATTGAGATAAATATTTCTATTGAAAACTCTGATCAATGCCAGAGATACTCTGGTATTGTAATAAAAAACACACAAGTCAAATCAAGTCCAAAATGGTTAAAAGATAGATTAGAGTCTATAGGAATAAAGCCTATTAATAATATTGTAGATGTTACTAATTATGTACTACACAACTATGGACAACCTCTTCATGCATTTGATTTAGATAAAATAATTGGTAAAGAGATAAAAGTTAGAGCTCCAAAAGATCAAGCTCTTTTCACAACCCTTGATGGACAAGAAAGAAAACTGGACAAAGAAGATATTATGATTTGTAATAGTGAAAAGGAGATGTGTTTAGCTGGTGTTTTTGGAGGACTTGAGTCTGGAGTAACAGAAAAAACTAAAAGTATATTTATTGAAAGTGCTCTTTTCAATCCAGTTTTAATAAGAAAGACTGCAAAAAGGCATGGTTTAAATACTGATGCTTCATTTAGATATGAAAGAGGAGTTGATCCATCTATGGTGATGCCAGCGCTAATTAAAGCTTCTGAAATTATAACAGATCTTTCGGGGGGTGAAATAGCCTCTGAAATATTTGATGTTCATCCAATAGAAACTAAAGACATCTCTTTTGAAATAAATTTTGAGAAAATTAGAAAAATTGGTGGTATTAAGCTGGACAACAAAACCATAACTGAGCTTTTAACCCATCTGGAAATTAAACTAAATATTATAAAAACAAATAAAGCTTTGGTCAATGTGCCTTCATATAGAAACGATGTGAATAGAGAAATTGATATAGTTGAAGAGGTTCTTAGAATATATGGGTACAACAATATTGAGATACCAGAAAAAATAAATAGTTCGCCTTCCATTCCCAAGTTAAAAACCAACCACTCTATTCAACAAAAAATCAGCAACCATTTAGTGAGTTTAGGGAGTTTTGAAATAATGAATAATTCCTTAGTAAAAAGAAAATATGGTAATTTTCTTGATGAAAAATCTGACAACCATATTTCTTTACTAAATCCTCTAAGCAATGACACTGCCATTTTAAGAAAAAGCTTGATTTATGGGGCAGTAGAAGTTTTAAAATTCAATAATTTTAACGGGAGTCCTAACGGAATCATTTTTGAATGGGGGAAAGTTTATTCTGAAAAGGGAAATGAATATGAGCAAGAAAATAGATTATTAATTGCTACAACTGGTCTGCAAAATAAAGAGCATTGGTTTAACGGGAAGCTAGAAAGTAGTTTCTTTCAATTAAAAGGCATAATTGAAAGTGTATTCAAGTCTCTTGGAATTTATTACGAAACAGAAATGCTAAGAACAGACCATTTATGGGAGGAAGGGTTATCGTTTAAGAACGGAAAACATAAATTGGCGACAATAGGAACAGTTAGAAAAGAAATATCCAACTTAATAGGTTTTAAAAAGCATTTTTTTATTTCTGAAATCTATTTTGATAATCTTATGAAGATTATTGCAGATTCAAAACTTAAAATTAAACCTGTTAATAAATTTCAAAAAGTATTCCGAGATTTATCCGTTTTAATTAATGAAGAAGTAACTATGCAAGAAATTATAAATTCAGTTAATCAAATAAATAATAAGCTTTTAAAAAACACGACTTTATTTGACATATATAGAGATAAAAAAAATATTGACAAAAAAGCTTACGGACTAAGATTTGAATTCCTTCACTCTGAAAGGACACTTAAGGACAAAGAAGTTGATTCTGTAATGAATTCTATTCAAGGTAAATTAGAAAATGAATTTAATGCTATTCTAAGATAAATTATGAGAAAATTTTGGATAGGTTACTGGTTTAAAAACTGGTATTTTGCATATAAAATAGGATATGCAATTGTAATTACTGGTTCAAGAACCTATTTTAAAAAATTTAAATACCTAGGGAAGGAAAAAATCCCAAAAAATGCTGGTATAATATATGCTGTTAACCACCAAAATGCATTTTTAGATCCTATTGTTATTGCTGGTCAAACCAATGCCCCTTTAAATTTCTTAGCAAGAGCAGATATTTTTAAAAATAATATAGCCAATAAACTTTTACGAAGTTTATATATGCTTCCGATATATAGACAAAGAGACGGCATAAATACCATTGAAAAAAATGAAGAAACATTTTTTGAATGTTATAAAATATTGAGAAATAAAGAGAGTTTGGTGATTTTTCCTGAGGGAAACCACAATTATTTAAAAATGCTTCGTCCACTTAAAAAAGGCTTAGCTAGAATTGCTTTCGGGACCCTTTCTAGATTTGGAAAAGAGTCTCCTTTATATATTATTCCTCTTGGAATAGACTACGAAAATCATTTTAATATGAATTCTGAAATTTTACTTAACGTTGGAGACCCAATAAAAGTAAGCGATTATTATTCTAAATTTGAAGAAAATAGTGCAGAAGCTATTAATAAATTAACCTTAAAAATTGGCAAGGATTTAGAGTCTTTAATTATAAATATTCGCGATCGAGAAAACTATGATGAACTTTACTACCTTCTTCATAGATTTCCTTTAAAAGAAGACAAGGCAGAGCTTAAAAGAAAATTTTATTTAAGAAAGGAAGTATTGATAAAGTCTGAATATTTAAAAGAAAATAACCCCAAAGAGTATAAAAGCCTAACTGCAGATTTAAAAAGCATAAAGTCTTTTATGATTAGTAATAAAATTAGACCTTATTTATTTAATAATTTGCCTTTATCGTATTTGAGATTGGTTATTGAAAGTTTAATCTTATTATTGTTTGGCCCTTTTCATTTAATAGGATTAATTACCAATTATTTACCATATAAAATACCAGTTTGGTTTGTGGAAAATAAAATTAAAGACAAACATTTTCATGCATCATTAAAACAAGCTATAGGGGTAATTTTATTTACATTTTATTGGCTTATAATAGCTTCTACAATAACAATATTTAAAAATTGGTCTTATGGAATTATCTTTTTATTAATTGCTCCTATAGTTGCAATCATAAATTTCAGATATTGGATAATTTTAATCAAAGTTAAGGCAAAATGGAATTATAAAAGCGCTTCTAAAAAAGAAGCATTTGATAAGATTAAAGAAGCATTTAATAGAGTCCAGGATAAATTCAGTTAAAAACTGAATTTTTAATTCCATTAACCATTTCTATTATTATCTTTTTCAAGTCAAAATCATGTTTCCAGCCCCAATCTTTTCTTGCAAAACTATCATCTATAATGGAAGGCCAAGACAATGCAATATTATTCCTGAAATCAGAACTATAAGTTATTTTAAATTCTGGGAAAATCAATTTTATTTCATTGGATATTTCTTCTGGATTAAAACTTATTGCAGCTAAATTATAACTAGAGTTTATAGAAAGGTTTTTTCTGTCAGCTCGCATAATTTCCGTAGTTGCTCTTATAGCGTCTTCCATATAAATCATTGGAAGTGTGACTTTTTTAGCAATAAAAGAATCATAAAAACCATGATTAATTGCAGCATGAAAAATTTCAATTGCATAATCTGTAGTTCCTCCTCCAGGTGGAGATTTGTAACTTATTATTCCTGGATATCTTAAACTTCTTACGTCTACTCCAAATTTTAAAAAATAATATTCACACCATCTTTCTCCAGACATTTTACTAATGCCATAGACTGAGGTAGGTTCTAATAAAGTTGACTGAGGAGTATTCAATTTTGGGCTTGTTGGTCCAAAAACAGCAATAGAACTTGGCCAGAAAACCTTTTCAATATGTTTTTCTTTTGCTAAATCTAAAATATTGAATAGGCCTTTCATATTTAAATCCCATGCTAGTTGAATATTTTTTTCAGCAATTGCAGACAACATTGCTGCCAATAAATAAACTTCTGAAACATTGTGTTCTTTTATTATTTTAAACAACTTCTCTTTGTCTAAAACATCTAATGTAACATATTCTACACCTGAATTTTTTCCTTCTAAAACTGGCTTTATATCCGCAGCTATTACTTGGTTGGCACCAAAATCTTTTGCTAATTGTTCAATTAATTCAACACCAATTTGGCCAGAAGAACCTATAACTAATTTCTTTCCCATTCGAATTTGAATATAGCAAAAAAAATTTTTTAATAATAAACAGGAGTCTTATTAAAGGGGAATCTAGTATAATGAATATCCTTTACTTTATTAAAAAGCTCTTTTTTTAAATTTTGAATTCCTGATTTTTCAGTTGCAGAAATAAATACAACATTAAATTCTTTGTTATCCCAAAACTCTTTTAAAGATTTTAATTCGTCTTTTGGAATCCTATCAATCTTATTAAAACACAATATTGTTTCCTTGGGCTCTGTCATTAACTCATTCAAAGTCTCATTGACTGAATTCATTTGGTCTTGGTAAACGGAATGGGACAAATCTACTACATGAACTAAAATTTCAGCATCTCTAACTTCATCTAATGTCGATTTAAAAGATTCTACAAGTTGATGCGGTAATTTCCTTATAAATCCCACTGTGTCGCTGAGTAAAAATGGAACTTGATCTACCACTATTTTTCTTACAGTTGTATCTAATGTTGCAAATAGTTTGTTTTCTGCAAAGACCTTTGACTTACTTATTATGTTCATCAATGTTGATTTGCCAACATTGGTGTAGCCAACAAGGGCAACTTTGACCATATTTCCTCTATTCTTTCTTTGAGCAAATTTTTGCTTGTCAATTTTTGTAAGCTTTTGTTTTAAATTACTTATTTTTTGGTTGATTATTCTTCGATCTGATTCTATCTGTGTCTCACCAGGACCTCTCATTCCAATTCCTCCTTTTTGCCTTTCTAAGTGGGTCCACATCCGAGTTAACCGAGGCAAAAGATACTGATACTGGGCTAATTCTACTTGAGTTTTAGCGTGAGCAGTTCTGGCTCTACTAGCAAAAATATCTAGTATTAAATTACTTCTATCTAAAATCTTACAACATAATTGCTTTTCAATATTTCTTAATTGAGAGGGGGTCAAATCGTCGTCAAATATTACTAAATCAATTTCATTTTCTTTTACAAAATGTTCTATTTCGATAAGTTTTCCTCTTCCAACAAAGGTTTTGGAATTGGAGACATTAAGAGATTGTGTAAATTTTTTGACCATTTTGGCACCTGATGTAAGAGCCAAAAATGCCAGTTCGTCCAAAAACTCTTTAGTTTGGGCATTGGTCTGAGAAGAGTAATTAATTCCTACAAGAACTGCTTTTTCCAATGATGAGTTGGTTGTTTTGAAATTAACTGTTTCCCCTAGCTTTTCTTACAGCTATAAAACTTTTTATAAATCCAAAAAGAGAAATTCCTGATGCAATAATCATTAAAGATATCCTTAAAACTGCGCCATTATCTTCTCTTCCAAAAGCACCTTTAAGTGGCATAAAAAGAGCTAGAAAAACAAGTAGAGTTAGAGTGACAGCAATATGAGCAATAATTTTATTTTCTTTCTTTATACCTGGATAACAAAATATTAGAAATACACCAAAAAATAATGGTATCAATGCTGTTAAAGAAGGAGTTTCTGAGGATAGATATCCCCAACCACTCATAGAAATTAGTATTAGGGAACTTGCGAGAGAAATATTATGCGATTTCATATTTATTAAATTATTTATCAAAACTTAATGCAAGATATAGTTAATATTTATAAATTCATTGAAGATGAAAGGATACCTTCTATTTCTTTTATGTTTTTTTATTCTCAGCTCAAAAAAATAATTGTTACCCACCTATTGGTATTAAAGAAAAAACAGAACTCCCACATACTTTTATGATGGAAGAAAAATTGATCTTTCAAATAATCAAGAAAAGAACTATTTAAATTACTGCAAGAAGTATAGGCTTAATCCTAAAAATTAAACTGTACAAAAAATATTACTTTTTTTATCTGATAATCGTCCTCAATACTGCTAAAACCATTTACAAAATCATAATTTTACAGCGTTATCCAAAAAAAATGTGATAAATACTTGTTTTTCAGGGATTAATAGCCATGTTTTTATTATATTAGAGATGTAAACAATTAAAATTTAATAAAATGGCGTATTCACATACTAATAGTAAAGGTAAAACTTACTACTTGCACACTAAAGATGTAGAACTTAGAGGTGGAAGAAATCAAACTATTTATTACTTCTGCAAAGACGAAAGATCTAATGCTTGCGATTTACCGGCTGGTAAAAATGTTGTAGAAAGCCCTAAAACAGGTCTTCCTTTTGTTAAGGGATAATAAAAAAATTTGATTAATTAAATATTAAACCGCCTTAGGGCGGTTTTTTTTTGTTAAATCAATTCTAAATTCACAATGGAAATAATTCAAAATGGTATTGTCTTCGGAATACTAATAAGTTTTATGCTCGGTCCTGCTTTTTTTATTTTAATTGAAACTAGCATAAAAAAAGGATTTAAAGCTGCTATTTTTTTAGATATTGGAATACTTTTAAGTGATGCTATATATCTTTTAGCTGCTTTTTTTATTGCAGAAAAAATCAATCTTTGGTTAACTACAAATTCATTTGTTAAATATATAGCTGGATCAATATTTGTAGTATTGGGAATAGCTTCTATTTACAAAAACATTATCCAAATAAAATTAAAAAATTCTCATATAAAAGATGTGAAAGAAATTGAAACAGATACTAGCAAAAAAATAATATATCCTTTTCAATTATTAATCAAAGGACTTGGATTAAATGCTATAAATCCTGGTGTACTTATATTTTGGATAGCTGCCAGCACCTATGCAACCAATGAATTAAAATTAGGAGATTTTAAATTATTGACATTTTTCGGAATTACATTACTAACAATGTTTATAGTAGATGTATTTAAAATCTATTTTTCTAGCAAGTTGAAAGAAAAACTAGACAATAAGGTTTTATCTGTAATTGGAGTTTTGATAGGCGGGTTAATGGTCTTTTTTGGAATTGCAATCTGGCTCAAAAACATTCAGTTTTAAATGAATTATGACTTTTTAATTGTTGGACAAGGTATAACAGGTTCTATAATTGCTTTACAACTAAAAAAAAAATCAAAAAAATTTAAACTGATTGAGGATGGTAATCCCAACACAAGTTCAAAAGTCGCTGCTGGAATTGTTCATCCCATTTCACTTAAAAGATGTAACCTTTCTTGGAGAGGGAGAGAGTTTTATGAATTTAGCGATGCTTTTTATAAAGAAATTAATATTGAAAGCAACATTGAACTCTATAAACCCTATACGTTATTAAGGATATTTGCATCTTTTGATGAACAAAATAATTGGATTGGCAAGACGAATAATAAAATTTACAAAAATATATTAAAGTTAAATAATAAAGAACTAGATAACTTAAAAAATAAATTTGGAAGTGGGATTGTAGAGTTTTGTAGTCGGCTTTCTGTTAATAAATTTTTAGACTTTGTAAGTTCTTCATTTTTGAAAAGTAACGAGCTTAAAAAGGATTTGTTTAAGGCGGATGAAATTAAATTAAAAAATAATAGATTTCACTATAAGGGGGATATTTATTCTAAAATCGTAATGTGTGATGGAGTAAATGCCTTAAAAAATCCTATGTTTAATTATTTGCCAATTATCCCCAATAAAGGAGAATTAATTAAAGTATCTTCAAATATTTTACCCCCCTATATAATAAATTGTGGGATATTCTCACTTCCAGAGACTAAAAACATCTTCACCATAGGTTCTACTTACAGCAATGAAGATCAAAAAAACAATATTACAATCGATGCTAAAGAATATCTAATGAAAAAACTAAATAAGATTATTGAAATAGATCGCATTGAGATTACAGATCAAAAATTTGGCTTTAGACCAACATCTTCAGATAGAAAACCATTAATTGGAGAACATCCAATAATTAAAAATTTATTTACGGTAAATGGGATGGGTAGCAAGGCAATACTCATGGCTCCACTGTTGGTTACTGAATTACTTAACTACATTTATCAAAAAAAACCATTAGACTCAATGGTAAATATTAATAGGTTTACAAAAAAAATCAAGGATGAGAACATAGATTATGCAAAGTCCTTAGAGTTCTAATTTTAAAAATTTATGTTGCGACGATTTAGTGTTTTTAATAAAAAAATTATTAGTTTTATAAGTAAACCTTAGAATATTAATATGAAGAATATAATTGTAGCATCATTACTTACTATTGTCTCTATAGTGTCTTATTCTCAATGTGTTAAAGGAAATTGTCATAGAGGACATGGGACTTTTTTATGGGAAGACAAAAATAAATACGAGGGCTTCTGGGTAGATGGTAAGCCTAATGGTTTTGGGGATTTAACATATCAAAATGGGGACAAATATAAAGGTGCATTTATTGATGGTAAGAAAGATGGAGTAGGAAAATATACATGGAAAAATGGAAACATCTATAATGGTCGTTGGTCTGAAGATGCTATGAATGGAAATGGTGAGTACATATGGATAAAAGAAAATGCAAAATACGAAGGTTCCTTTAAAGATGGTAAAATAGAGAATGTAGAAATTGGAGCTACCATTGAAACACCTGAGAAAAGCTCTTAATAAAGGTTTTAGTCTTTATTACCAGCTAAAGCAGGTATAGAAATCTCCGAATTATTTCTAGTTTGAAGAGCCTTTATGTAAATGTTAATTTTTGCATAAGTGGTAACTACATCATCCACTAACAAGACTTTATTAATACCTTTAAAATTTCTTGCTAGACAATACTGATCATCCACATTACACCATCTTTTATATCATGATTTATTCACTTGAGATCTTAAGTTATTTCTTCTTTTAAGACGGTTTTTTAGAACTGGTTTTTTTATCACTTGAGAAATTCAGTTTGCTATATATTCAGATTGGTTATATCCTCTTGCTTGTTTCTTCATTCCACTTACGGGAACTGGCATTACAAAGTCGAAATCTTGATTTTGAGATTTACAAATGTTTTTAAATTGAAACCCCAACTCTGCACCCAAATAAAAGCTGTATATTTATTTCCATTGTATTTCATTTCGTAAATAATTTGTTATTGAAAAATTTAAAAGCATAGATTTCTCTATTAACAGAATTTCTGCCAAAAAAAGTATTGCACTCTTAAGCAAAAGAAGATTTTACTTCCATTAGACAAGAAGAGCAAAATGCACTTTCTGAAAACAATAAAGGCTGGTTGAATCCAGAACAAAAATTGGGATATATAAGCTGTATAAATTCTTTTAACAAGATGTGTTAACTTTACTATAATTAATCATTATTCAATAAAAAATTAATTAATATGAACGACAACTCAACTAACAAAAATAAATATTCTTCAATTGTTATTCTGATGTTAGTATTTTGTCTAGGATATACAGGTTATCTAATAAGTTCCCTTAACAAAGAAAATCACGAAATTTCTAAGGAACTTTCTAATCTTCTTATGGAAAATAATGAGATGAACAAAATCTTATTAAATGAAGATGCATTATCAGCATCCAAAGCATTGGATTTAAAAGATAATTTAAAATTATTATTGGTCTCTTATGACAGCCTTGAACTAAGCAATACTATAGTTTTAGACAGCATAAATCATCAAAGAGAAAAAGTTAAAACCTTAATGGAAAAAGTCGAAAAACTAAATCTCAAATCAAAAAAAGACTGGAAATCAATATTCAAACTAAAAAAAGAAGCAGAAACGCTTAGAGGAATTATGATAGGATATATTCACACAATAGATTCATTAAACACCTTAAATATTAATTTATCTAATACTTTGACAGAAAAAACTAGTAAATTAAACACTGTGTCTAATGAGAATTTAAAGTATAAAAAACAAAACAAAGACTTACAAAGCAAAGTTGCGTTGGGGGCAGTATTACAAGCAGGAAATGTAACAGTCTCAGCTGTAAGAATTAGAAATTCTGGGACGCAAAGTGAGACTACTAGAGCTGCCAAAACTAATATGATTAAGGCCTGCTTTACCTTGCTTGAAAATAAACTTTCAAAAGCAGGAGATAAAAATATTTATATCAAAGTAGTCGATCCAAATCAAAAAACACTACATTCTAAAAACGCAATTAATATTATGGATTTTGATGGAAAGAATTTAGAACTTAGTTCAAAACGAATAGTGAATTATCAAAATGATAATATGGATTTATGCATTTTTCATGAAATTGAAGATGTGTTACAGCCAGGTAATTACAAAGTTGAAATTTACAATGACGGTTACTTTATAGGCGAATCATCTTTTGCTTTAAGGTAGAATTATAAAATAAAAATTAAACCAATAAGAAAGATTAGAATAATGACCAGATATTGCCATATGTCTAGAAAATATACTTGGTATTTTTTCCAAAATATTTTAGCTTTTTCTAAAAACCTCATCTTCTTTTTCCTTTTATGTAGTTCAGTAAATGCACAGTTTAGCGATACTCTTCAATTTAAATATAAAGATTCTAAAGTACTAATTGTTTCTAAGAGCAGCACGGATAATAAATGGGAATTTGAAAATAGCATAGATGAAGAGAAACATACAAAAACAAAATTCAAAATAAATTTTGCATTGGGCAATATGCAGTTAAATTCTTATTCTATTTTTAATGGGATCAGTAGCTTTAACCCTATTAGATATAAAGCACTTAGTTCTGTAAATACTCATTTTGCACTTTATTTCAAATCTTTTGATCTTAAAAGAGAATCTATAAAATTATTTATTGGATTTGGTATTACAAAAAACAAATTAGATCTTGATAAACACTTAATAAGTATTTCTCAAGATACGATGTTTATTTCTAATTTATCTTTGTTGACTGGGCCACAACCAGCAATATCTAAAAGCATTTTAAAACATCATTACTTTACTCTGCCTGTAAACTTTAGCTGGACACCATTTCCTAAGAAAAACACAAATATAAAAACTGAACTAGAGGTTGTAAATCAATTTTTGATGGTTGGCAAATCAAAGTTGATATATAATGAAAATGGGTTAGAACAGACTATAGAAACCAGAAATAATTTCTACAATAATAAATATTGTCTTTCTGGAAATCTAAAGTTTATTTATAAAAATATTGGAGTATTCTTCCAAACCAATATTTTACAATATTCGATTCTATATAAAGATCTTTATAATTACTCTTATGGTTTGACATTATGTATTTAAGAAAAATAAAAATACTATTTATGGTTGTGGTGGGGTTATTGTTTTTAACCTGTAATGCTGATAATGGATACCAACCAAACCTTATGAAGCCAATTGCTAAGAAAAATTACCATGAAATTCTTTTTGCTTTAGACAAGAAATATTGGAAAGGGGATTTAGGAAAAACCATCAAAAACTCTTTTGAAAAATTAGTTAAAACTACCCCTCTACCTTACGAAAAAGAATTCGATACGGATTTTGTTGTCCCTAATAAAATTTTGAAAAACATAAAAAATAACAATTGTTTTGTTTTTGTTCAGATTGAAAACTATAATTCTAAAAATATAGTTCCAATAATTAAAAAAGATCTTTGGTCAAATGGGCAGTTAATTATAGAGCTCAAGTTTAAGTCTGAAAAAGATGCTATTAATTATTTCAAGTACAATAAAAGTGAAGTAATATCAATTTTAAAAAAATTTAATTTAAATAAGATTCAGAAAAATTTTTCAGAAATAAACAGTTTAAATGAAGAACTAGAAAAATCAATAGATTTAAAATTTAAGGCCCCCAATGGAATAAAACTTAATAAAAAAGCGAAGAATTTTTGGTGGTGGAGTGCGCTTGAAATTCAAAAAGATCAAAACGGATCGCATGAAATTCAAACGGGAATTGTTTTGCACCAAGAAGACTATGAAAACAAAAATCAATTTGAAAAAAATAAAATTCTTTCTGTCAAAGATTCGTTAGGGGAAGTTTATCTTACTGGCAAGAGAAATAACTCTTTTATGAAAACAGTTGAAAATGAAATAAGTAAACCCATGGATACTTCTTTCTATATAAATAATAAATATGTTAAGCAAATAAAAGGCTGTTGGAGAATGCAAAACGATAAAATGGGTGGCCCTTTTATAAGCTATTCTTGGCTTAATAATAAAAAAACAAAAATTATAACTGCTCAAGGTTATGTTTACGCTCCAAATTTTGAAAAAATAAAATATTTAAGAGAGCTAGAAGCTATAATAGTTAGTGGAATCAAATAAAATGACTAATTATAGATATAAATCCCATGAGAAATAGCTTGGTTTTTAATTCTTTTTTCCCAATTTGGAAAATCTTCATAATCCGACTCTCCAATATAAATTAGGCGTTTGGTTTTCATTAAGATTAACATTCCTTTTTGTTGAAATGAAATATGCTTTATCTTATTCCAAAAAAGAAAATATTGTTGGTTATTTAAAATAATTAAAACCTGTTCATTTACTATAATTTTAAAAGCTTTTTTTCCATAAAATAAAAAAAATAGACTTTCAATAATAAGGCTGTAAAGCACAAATACAAAAAAGATTGCTATATCTAAATAAAATAATAGAAGTATGCTTAATGGAATAAAAATAAAGAAAGGCAAAGTTTCGTAAATAAAAGCTTTGACCCATCCAGATTTTGAAATTTTGAATCCTTCTTTCCCCTTGGTTAATTTAATTTTTTGCCATCTAGAAAAGCTTTTAAAGCCCCCAGTTAATAATAAAATTATAGGGAGAAAAATAGTAATCTCTTTAAAAATTATTAGCTCTAATCCAAAATCTTGATTATGGTATAGAAAGGCTATTAATGCAAACCATATTACCAAAATATTAGAAAGTAGATTTAGAAATCCGTTCATTAATTTTCAATAGAATTGTATCCGTTACAATCGAAAATATATTCGCAATCGGAAATAACAATATCCTTAAGAGCTAGCATTGCAGCGATAGCAATTTGAGAATAATTTTGTGATGAGTTTTTAAAATTTCCATACTCATTACGCCACATCCATTTTATTAGTTCCATCCCTTGAATAGGCTGCTCTAATTGGCTTAATAATGATTCTACATTTCTTGCCCCAGCGTGGTAGATATGAAGAACTAAAAGCTTGAACCACAACTCATCTCCTTGTGGCTCAATATCTCCTATATTACATAAAATTCTATAGGCTTGGGGAATGCAGATTCTTCTTAATAATTCACTTGCTGCATAAGCAGATTTATTAAAATCTTTTCTTTCATCAATATACTTATTTACCTTAAGTCCCATGTCTCTTGCAACTCTTTTCATTATTTGAAAAGGCCCATAGGCTCCAGCACTAGAATATTTTAATTGGGCAGGACTTTCAATTAATAAAATAGATTGTGCAAACCAAGGGTCTACATTATTTTCTTGGAAAATATTTATTGCAGTTTCTAGTGAAGGAATCACTTGTTCTAATTGGTAAAACTCTTTTTTACCGCTAGTAATATATAACCTAGTATTAGTATCTAAACAATAATAATCTATAAGTGAGTCTTTAAATGCTTTTTTTTCTTTCTCAGTTTGTTTAAACCACTCGTCTTTGTTAATATAATCTAATATTTGTCTTGTACTAGCAATGTTAATTAGACAAGTATCTTTACTTGTTGTAATAATAGTTTTCCAGAATTTAGATTGCGCTAAAGTGTCCCAGCGTTCTACTACGAGCATTTCGGGATCAATCATCTGATGGCTACAGCTATCATCGAAACAATAAACATCTATAATATTTTGAGCTGTTGAATTTAAACTCAATAGTATTAAAAAATAAAGTATTCGTTTTTTCATCGAAGTAAAAATAAATTAAAATGAAAAGTAGAATTGCTGGCAGAAAACCAACTTTAAAGATTGAATTGTGGATAATTATATTTTAATGAGAATATCTCCTGCCCTTTTAAGAGTTTCTTCTTTTTTTGCAAAACAAAATCTAAGATTCTGTTTGTCATTTTTAAAATGAGAAAATACAGATATTGGAATACTAGCTATTCCATTTTTAATTGTTAATACTCTAGCCATTTCTGTATCGGCTATTTCTGAAATCAAAGAGAAGTTTAATAACTGGAAATAAGTTCCACTACAAGCCTTAGCTTGAAATCTTGAAGCGGAAATAATTTCTAAAAACAAATCTCTTTTTTGCTGATAGAAGTAGTTAAGTTTCAAAAAATGTTCTTCATTCTCAAGATAATCTGCTACGGCTAACTGTAATGGATGATTGGCAGAAAAAACATTAAATTGATGAACTTTTCTTATCTCAGACATTAATTGTTTAGGTGCTACAACATATCCTAATTTCCAGCCAGTCACATGGAATGTTTTTCCAAAGGAAAAGGTAGCAATAGATCTATTAAAAATCTTTGGAAAGCTACAAATTGAAAGATGTCTTTTATTGTCATAAACTAGATGTTCGTAAACTTCGTCACTTAAAATCAGCAGATCGTATTTTTCAGAAATTCTTTCTAAGTTGGTCATGTCTTTTTTTGACATAACAGTTCCCAGTGGATTCTGAGGAGAATTAATAATAATCATTCTTGTTTTTGAAGAAATATTTTCCTCAACTGTGTCCCAGTTAATATTAAAATCTGGTAATTCCATTTCAATAAATACTGGAATCCCTCCATTAAGCTCTACAGCTGGTTGGTAACAATCAAAAGAAGGAGAAAAAATAATGACCTCATCATTTGGGTGAATTAGTGCAGAAATAGTAGAAAAAATTGCTTGAGTTGCCCCAGCGGTCACTGTGATCTCATCATTTTCATTATAGTACTGATTATAATTTTTGGATATTTTCTTGGATATTAATTCTCTTAATCTTAAAACACCAGGCATGGGGGCATATTGATTGAATCCAAGTTTCATATACTTGGCAACAGAATTTATAAGAACAGGGTCAACTTCAAAATCTGGATATCCCTGAGATAAATTAATTGCTTTATTCTTCATGGCAAGTTTAGACATTGAAGAAAAGATATTAGTCCCATTATGGGGTAACTTGGACTTTAGTGATTTTTTCAAAATACTGTTTAAAGAATTATAGTTTTTTAATAGGCTTGGTGATTTTTAGACCAACATTTATAACATTTTTTAGAATAGTATCTCTCATAGCTTGAATAAGTTTAAACTTATAATCTCCTTTAATAGGAAACTTGATATTTTTATAAAGTGAATGGTTGAAATTTACAACAATTCCGGATTTATCACCATTCCAATTTCCTTTTTTATCCATTAAAAAAACTTCAAAAGTATCGGTCCTTGTCTTGTTATTTGGAAAGTAAATTTCAGAAAAAACAAATATATTTGACCATTTATAATCAGTAGATGTTCTTAATTGTAGAAAAATATTATGTGGATTAATAGTATCTAAAATGGATGTTTGAAAAACAATAGTGTCTTTAAAAGATAGCTGGTTATTTTCAATGTCAACATAATCATTGAAAATTATATTTTCATCACTGCAACTAATAAGAAGACCAAAGATTGCAATTTTTAAAAAAGATTTTAATTTCATGAAAGTATAAATTATTTAGTTCTCAAAAGTTTGTAGAGCTTTATAGAAACATCAAGCATTAAGATTTTAGGGTTTGCATTCCTCTCCATATGGAAATAAGCATCATTCATTATGAAATTAATTTCAGAAATATTTTGGTGATTTACAAATGGTTTGAATTTCTCTAAAAAACTTCTCTCGCTTTGACTAACACCTTCAATTTCCATATTATAATTTCCCATTATGCATTGTCTAAACATTTCTAATGAATAAATTATAAAATCTTTTATCTGCTCTCTTCCTATTTTGGAAAATTCATTTACCCAGTCAATAGTATCTGCAATATTTCTTGAATAACAAAGTCGCATCCAATTAATAAAAAGAGATCTATTCATTTCTGAAACACCGGCATCTATGTGAATTGAAATAGCTTTATTTAGATTACCTTTGGAAATCTTAGCAATATTTTTTGCAAAAGAAGACTCTATTTGAAATATTTCTTCTAAAAAGGTAGAAATATTTTCATCCTTAAGTCTAGGTACATTAATGCTCTGGAGCCTTGAACTAATAGTAGGTAGTATTTTTGATTGGTCGTTAGACACAAAAATAAAATAAGTGTTTTCAGGTGGTTCCTCAATTAGTTTCAATAACTTGTTAGCTGCTTGAATATTCATGAGCTCTGGCATCCACATAACAAGGACCTTGGAATTGCCAAAAAAAGATTTAAGGCTGATTTTAGCTAATATAGATTGGCTTTCTTTAACCCCAATTACTCCTTGCTTATTCTCATTACCCATTTTAGAGTACCAAGTTTTCTTTCCCAAACATTTGTATTTTTCTAGTGCTTCTAAGAAAAAAGATCTTTGATCATCAGATGTTTCAGAATGTTCGGTTTTTGAGAGGTGAATTGGATAAGAATAATGTAAGTCTGGATGTTGGTGTTTTTCAAACATTTTACAAGATGAACACTTTTTACACGCGTCCATTGGTGTTGGGTCTTGACAAAGAAGTAAGGAAGAAAAAGATAGTGCCAATTGTAAATGTCCACAACCCTCTTCTCCGTTCAATAGTAAGCCATGAGGAACTCTTTCAGATTTAAATAAATCTAATAATTGAGTTTTAGTAAAGTCTTGGCCTGAAAAATCTGAAAAATACACCTTTCAAATATAGTTAAACTTTAAATTAGATAACCAGTTTATTTGGGTCTGGTAACCTATCTAAAAATTTTTTATCCTTTAGATTTGGCAAAATCATATTACCAATATTTTTAAATATTGGGTAAGTAATAGATGCTTCTTTAGTTTCTCTTTTAATTATTAAGCTATTAATGTCCCAGCTTTCAATCATAAAAACAACCACTACCGAAAAAGAAAGGATTTTAATAACTCCAAGAATAATTCCAGCTATTTTATTTAATAATTTTAGTTGAATAAAATTGATGAATTTTTCAGATATTTTTACAACAATTACCCCAAAAATAACAATTCCAAAAAATAGAATTATAAAACAGGCAATGGACAAGTATTTTTCTTGAACTTTATCAATGATTAAGAACTCTATTAGTTCTTGGTGCTGGGTTCCTATCCATACTCCAACTATGAGACTTGTGATTCCAAGGATTTGGGCAATAAGTCCTTTTTTAAATCCTGTATATGCTCCCCATAATAATGGTGCCAATAAAACAATATCTAGCCATATCATTTTATAAAATTAAATTTTAAGAAAACAGTTTTTTCCTTTAGCTTAGATAGATATTCACAAATACGATATAAAAACTATCTAATTATAAGGATTTTGGATTTGGCTTTAGAATATCCATCTTCAGAGGTTGCTAAAAAATAATAAACACCGCTTCCTACCAATTGATTGTTTTTATCTAGCCCGTCCCAAACCGCTTGTCCGCCATTGGAAAAAATGGTTTTAATATGAATCCCACTTGCATCAATAATTTTAACTTCAGAATTATTCATCATTCCTTTTACAGCAATATTTCCTTGATATTCTGGCCTAACAGGATTTGGGTAAACTTTTAAGTCTCCAAATTCATTCGCTGGAGATGTAGCTGTAGATTTAAAGCCAAGAATTCCCTTATCAGTTGCTATGAAAACTTCTCCGGAAACTTGGTTTATAGCCAATGAATTTACTTTGTTACTGAATAATGGACTATTAGTTTCTGAAAAAGAATAAATAGTTTGTGTCCCCTCTTTAGAAAGTAAGAAAAGCCCTCCACCTTGAGTTGCCATCCATTTCCTATTGGCTCCATCTACTACAATATCTTTTATTATTTCGTTCTCCAAAAGATACTGTAAAGTTCCATCTTCTTCAATTAGAATACTTTGCGCATCGTAGCTGAGTTCATTCATTATTGAATAAGAACTATAAAAAACAACTGGACCTTTATCTGTCCCTATCCAGATTTCACCATCTTTATCAATAGCTAATGTATTTACATAGCTGCTTGGCAAGGATCCTGAACCAACGCTGGTTCCAATGATTTTATAATGATCGTCACTTTCATCAAGTGGTGTGAGGTTATAATCATATACCAATATTCCAACACCTTTTACAACCATCCAAATATATCCATGCTGGTTATCTACAACTAAGTCTGTACAAAGTTGATTGGATGCGAGTCCTCCACAATAAAAAGATTTCCAAACTCCTTCAGGTGTTTTAACAGACAATGGGGAAGTAACGAATGAATTTGCAACCCATAGGTTTTCTAAATTATCATAGCAGGATCCAGCAACAAAAACGTTGTTGCCGTTTTGACCAATTCTTGTTTGCAAAGATGAATTATGAAAAGTGAACCTTTCCTCAATTTGATTACCATTAAAACTTAACAGTCCACCCCCAAAGGAAGAAGCTAAAAATTTATTTTCATTATTAGGGTTTGGTGTAGTCCATACTATGTCAGAAATGGTGTCTATTTCTTGAAACATTGTTGGAATATTTATCTGGTTATAAAAACTCCAGTTTTTATTAAATTGGAATACTCCATGCCAATTAAAAGTTTTATTCCAATTAGAACCATCAGGTGTTCCCGCAGCAACATATAAATTTTCACCCTTAGCAGACAAATGAAAACATTCACTAGTAAAAGGTCCCCCTTGTCCAATTCTTTCAGATGAAAAATTATTTTTAAACCTCACAAATCCTTTTGAGTCGTCTGCTATCCAATAATATCCATTTCCATAAATAATATCGTTAGGAAATATTCCTGAACTCCCATTATAAGCATACAGTAAGTCTAAAGTATCTAAATCTTGATTGTAAATGGTTGCATAAGATTCTGTGCAGGTAATTAGGTTGTCATCACTAACCTTAAAGTTTCTTAGCAATTCGTTGGGGTGATAAATTATTGTATCCCACTGGTTATTTGAATATTTAAAAACAATATTTAAGGTCCCAAATGCAAAAAAATCTTCTGAAAAAGATTCAAGATTATTAATGTTTGTACCTTGGGGCAAAATGTGTGAATCCCATACACTCGGATTAGACAAAAATGCATTATTTAGTGCAGCGTACTTAATCTCGTTGTCAGTAAGGGCATAAATTGTGTCATTTGAAATATGAAGATCCTTAACTTTTATTTGTGAGTTATTACTTCCTAGAATGTAAGTATCTTTAATTTCTTCCTTATCTATATCAATTACAACAATGCCAAACCCTGTACATGCATAGATATATTTTCTGTGGCTGTATAGACTATAAATGGTTTTATCTCCAATGATAGAGCTGTTGAAAATCGATGATATATTTGTTATTTCTCCATTTTTAATCAAGTCTAAATTACTAGAGTTGTAAGCAATTAATAAAGAATTATAAGAATTATTAGCTGCAATACAAGATATTCCAATTTCGCTTAATCCGTTTACAGTACTCAATTTTGTTATTTCTTTATTAGAATTATCAAATTCTATAATAGAATGTGAGGTAGCCGCATAAAAGAAATTGCCTAATTCTACTACTTGATTAAATTCTGAATATGGTAAATGATCTCTCCATGTTCCTACAGAAAAATCTTGTGCATTTATAAATAATATAAATTGATTCAAAAAAAATAAAGTGTACTTAACCCATTTCATATTATGCAAACTAACTAATTATTAAAATAATTATTGCAAAAAAACTATTTTTGTTCAAAATGGCCCCGTAGTTCAACTGGATAGAATATCAGATTTCGGCTCTGAGGGTTGAGGGTTCGAATCCTTCCGGGGTCACAATTTTTAATAAATTTTTAAGTATTTAAATATTTGATTAATTTTACTTTTGTTTTAGCATTAATAAAAAAAATATAAACACACAATGAAAAGTATTTCACTTTTATTTATCCCCTTAATTTATATTAATTTAAATGCTCAAATTCTTTCTGAAGATTTTGAAACTACATCTGCAAGTATTGGAACTTTCCCAAATGGATGGACTACAAGCGATGCTGACTGGACTATAAACGACCCAACTACAGGAACTCCCGGTAATTCAGGAAGCTCAACTATAGTTGAACCAACAGGAACATCTAGTAGTTCAGGAAACTGTACTAACGTCTATGCTATTGTAGATAGCGATGGACTTGGAAATGGTAATACTCAAAATACTAACCTAATATCTCCAATAATTGATTTATCAAATTTCAATAGCGTTTTACTTGAATTTAACCACTCTTTTGAAGTATGGGGAAATCCAGTTGCTAGAGTTGAAGCATCTATTGACAGTGGAACTACATGGACTTTAATTCATGATTATGGAACCAACAATAATTATGGTCATCAGATACATAATATTTCCTCTCTTGTTGGAAATTCTAGCGTACAAATAAGATTTCATTATGAAGGTGATTATGATTGGTGGTGGGCTATTGATGATGTAGTTATAAAGCAAGCTAATTCAGTTGATATGGAAATGAGTTCATTAGACATACCTAATTATGGTGCTGCTGGAACAACAAATCTTAAAGGTATTGTAACAAATCTTGGTGTTAATCTTATAACATCATTTGATATAATTTGGAATGACGGTTCTGGACCTCAATCGGAAACGTTTAATGTTAATTTAGGATTCAATCAAAGCTATAACTTTACACATTCAACTCCTATCCAAACTATTTCTTTACAAACTTATAATATTGACGTGGAAGTTGTTGCTTCTGGAGATGCTGATAGCACCAATAATTTATTGTCTCATACGCTCAATGTAGGATCATTTCTTCCCTTTAAAAAAGTATTATTTGAAGACCAAACTATTGGAGCAAACGATTTTGGGTTTTATAGTCCAAGAGGAATTGTTAGATTAGAGGAAGTAATGTTAACTAGCTCAATAGATAGTATTGAAATAATTAGTGTACATGGGAATGCGGGTTCAGGAACAAGTGATGCTATGTATAATATGAATTATCAAAGCTCATGCTTTAATAACGCTTTTGTTTCCGCAAATGCTTGGCCTCAAAATATTATAGATAGAAAAACTGTTGCTAATTATGGAAATGTAGTTGGAGCATCAATGGCTGACTTTAATAATTACAAGAATGATTTTGGATATGCAGATATTGATGTTTATGCGAATTATGACTCAAGTAACCGAGAATTAAATGTATCGACAGATTTAAAATTTGCTATTAACTGTTCAAACCTAAATTTAGCTTTAGTTATCACTGAAGATAGCGTGCATGATGATACTGACATGGGTTACAGTCAGTCAAATGCATATTATCTAGGAAATACTCAAATGGCTACAACTGGAGTAGACTTTTTAACTGCAGGAAATCCAGTTCCACCTGTTTTGATGTACTTTAAAAACGTTGCAAGAACAATTATACCCTCTTATATTGGGTCTAGTTCTGCTTTACCTTCAACCCTTATTGCTGATAGTACTTATAGTTTCACTTTTCCCACTTATACTGTTCCTAGTGAATATGATCAATCTCGTTTAAGAGCAATTGTTCTGCTAATAGACCCTTCTAACGGTGAGGTTTATAACACAAAAGGTGAAAATGTTGATGCTCCTCCAACATCAATTGTTGGAATTGATAATCTAAGCCAATTCATTAATTTTACTATTTATCCAAATCCTGCTAGTAGAGTAGCTACTCTTAATTTGGAAGGAATAATTGATTCGGATGTTACAGTAGAGTTATATAACTTACTAGGGGAACTTGTAGTTTCTAAAAGTTATAAAACTAGTACTGATTCTTATACGCAAGAACTAGATATTTCAGGTTTGAATAATGGAATTTACAATGTAACATTATTAGTTGATGGAACTATTTATTCTAAAAAATTACAAATCATAAATAACAATTTTTAATATTAAAACTAAAATACCTGATTATTGGTATTGACTTAAATATATTTAACTTTTAAATGTCACTTACATGAAAAACTTTACTTCCACTTTATTTATTTTTTTAATTTCAGGAGCCGTATTTGGCCAATGGACATCTGGTACTATTTTAGAAAAACTTTCTAGATATGATGCTGAATTTATTGATGCAGAAAATATTCTAATAGCTGGAGGTCAGGTATGGACTAGTTCTACCAATAGTTCAAGTCTTTCCCCTAATGCCTATACCTACAATGTTAATACTCATAACTGGGGAATACAGGCTATGAATTATACAAGATTAGAACCAATTACAGTAAGAGGAGATAGTGGTGTTTACGTCATCGGAGGTGTTTCAAATTGGAATCAACAACCATGGGTTTTAACTCCTACAATGGAACTTTATAATAATGGGTCCTTTACCTTGTCAAGTATTCCATTTCAAACAATTGAAGGCAATGCAGTAGCAATAAATGGCAAAATAATTGTTGCTCCAGGTGCAAATTACTGGCACTGGTACCAAGACGCAGCAAAAACTAGAGGAGAAACTAAATTATGGATTTATGACGAAGCTTTAAAAACATGGTCATCAAGATATACAGTTGATAGTAGATTTTACAGTAGTGCTGTAACAGATGGTAATATTGCAATTTTTGCTGGTGGATTAACTATGGATACAACACAGCCCAGTAATTATTTAGATGGATATAGTGTGTCTGACGCTTACGAAATTTATGATGGACAAACCGATTCTTGGACTACGGGAAATTTACCAGCAGCGAGTGCAAGAGCAAGAATTTCGGCATGTCATTGTAACGGTTTTTTTGTTTTTGCTGGAGGATCTACGGGAAACTTATCAGGGTCTTCTAGAATAAATATTTTTGATGGTAGTAATTGGACATCAGCAAACTTAGCTGGTTCATCTAGAGCTATTGAAGATTGTGCTACAGCAGGGAATAAAATATTATTTTCAGGAGGAGGTAATTGGAATTTTCAATGGATGTGGGGTAATGGTAATATAGTAAGTAGAATCGATGTTTTTGATTCTCAAGATACATCGTTTAGTTTTATGAATTTAGACAGACCTTTGATGGATTTCAAAACTCCCGGATACGGTGGAAAAGCTGCTGTAATTGGAGGCACTAGCTTCCCTGGGGGGAACTATACACAATATAATACAGTTAAAGTTTATGAGGATTTAAACTGGATTAATTCAATAAGAAATAATAATCTCATGGACTTTACAATATTTCCAAATCCAAATAATGGAGTTTTCAATTTAAATTTTAATAGTCTAAAATTACCCCATTCAATAGCAATTTATAATATAATGGGGGAGGAAATATTCTCTAAATTAACTAACGGATTATCTAAATATAATATTGATATCAGTGATAATGCAAAAGGAATTTATATAATTGAGCTTAGAGATAAAAATAACCTTTCAATTGGGAATAGAAAAATTGTCATTGAATAACGAGATTTAATAAACTGATTGAAACTCTGGTTTAAAGAAAAGATTTAGATGTCGAGTTTAAAAATAGTAATAGAGATCTTACTAATAAGATAGTTTAAAATAAAGTAACTATTAGTTCGCTACAATTTTTTTAGTCTTGATAACTTGTCCGTTAGAATCAATTGTTACAAGATAAGTTCCTTTAGCAAAGTCAAAATTTAGCTTGGTTTCTGGATAATAAAGGACTCTTTCATTTATAAGTTTTCCTAAAATGTTATGAATTTTCAAATTTAATTTTGAGTAATTGCTAGTATTTGAAACAAATATTTCTGAGTTATTTTGAAGAGATGATATTACTATTTCTGATGGGTTAAATTTTTGATTTGTACTTGTAGCATTGTTTAAAGAAAAATCAACTGAGTCTATCATATTTAAATTTTCATCTAATGCATAATATCTAACATATATAGAGACGTTCGTATTTGAAAACAAAAAACTTGATTTTAAAACAGTAATTTCTCCTAATCCAAGCACTATTTCGATTGGTGTTGTAAAATCACTTCCAGAGGGAGAATAACATAAATTATTATCACACAACTGGTCATTTAGAAAACTCCAAGAAGAAGTGAAAATTTTTCTTTTAATGAATAAATCTAAAGAATCTGAAGATGTATTTTTACATCCCATTGTTAGTTCTACAAAAGATGAAGTTTCATTAAAATTCACAGTGGTTCCATTTAAAATATTGAGAGTATCATATACTCCACCATTACTTAAATAGAACTCTACTTGAGAAATGCTTCTTAATCCTAAAAGCAAAAGAAATGTAAAAAATAATTGTTTGATCATAAATTATATGTTAATCAAAATTACTTAATTTATTATTATGATTTTTATTTACATACATAATTAATTAAATTCGCATCAAATAAAAAATCTAAAATGAAAAAATATCCTTTAATAATTTCGTTATTTATTATAACGATAGATTTATTTTGTCAAACATTTGTCAGCACAGTTCCTGAAAATAAAAATGTAATTTTAGAAGAATATGGAGGTGTAAGATGCGGTCCCTGTGCAGATGGTCACAAAATCGCTAATGCATTTGAAGCAGCAAATCCACCTGGTGATGTTGTAATAATAAATATTCACGCTGGAGGATATGCAGCTCCAGCTTCAGGATACCCAAATTATACTACAAATTTTGGAAATGCATTAGTCAACCAAACTAATAGCGGAGGATATTACCCCAGCGGAACAGCTAATCGACATGTATTCCCTGGCTTAGGATGGACTACAGGAGTAACAGGTATGCAAAGAGGACAATGGGCTACAGCTGGTAATCAAATTTTAGCTCAACCTTCTTACGTTAACGTAGCAGCAAAATCTACCATAGATTTAGCATCTAGAGAATTAACAGTGATAGTTGAGGCATTTTATACCGGCAATGGATCAAACACTAACAAGCTAAATGTAGCCTTACTTCAAAATAATGTTGAAGGATTCCAGGTGAGTGCGTCTGCAAATCCTTCACAAGTACTTCCAAATGGAAATTATAATCATATGAAAATGCTTAGACATCTTCTTACAGGTCAGTGGGGTCAAACTATTTCTAATACTTCCCAAGGTTCGTTCTACACGGATACAATAACATATACTGTTCCTCAAAGTCTGAATAGTGTTCCATATGATTTATTCAATTTAGATGTAGTAGTATTTATAGCGGAGAGCACTCAAGAAATTATTAGTGGTTCAATTTCATCTATGGAGTATTCGACATCTCAACCTGGAATATCTTCACTTATTTTAGATTCTGCGTCCTTACCAGTAAATGATTATTGTATAACAAGTTATGAACCTAAAATTACAGTTAGGAATAATAACAATACATCTACTGCTAACTATGATATATCTTATACATACAATGGAGGAAGCCCTGTTTCTATTACAGAAACTAATCTTGGCCAAAATTCATCAAGAACTACTGTATTTCCTTCAATAAATATTACGGATGGAGAACATAAATTTGAATTTAATTTAGATGTTGCTAATAATAATTCAGTAATTGATGCTACATCAACTGATAATTATAATCCTCCAATTTTTTATACTATTCCTAATAACATTGTTGACTTCGAAATTAATGAAGGGTTTCAATCTTATATTGTAAATAGTACTTCAATTAACAAGGGATTTTTAGAAAATAGTGATGAGTTGCCTAATTTTAAAATTTCCAATAGAGGTAATGGAAGCACTAGATCCCTCTTATTTGGCCTATATGATTGGCCAAAAGATCTCTCAGGAAGTTTAGTTTTCAATAATATTGATTTATCAAACACTACTTCTCCTTCTTTAAAGTTTTCTTACGCATATACTCAAAGAGTTGGAGGCACATCTGGGTCTCAGGATAGATTAATTGTTGAAGCTAGTTATAGTTGTGGAAAAAGTTGGGTGACTATTTTTGATAAATCAGGAGAAGAACTACGAACTTCTTCTCCAAGAAATTCAATTTTTTTCCCATCATCTAATGATTGGAATGATGTTTGGAAAGGGTTACCAGCTTGGTCTAATGAAAACGATGTAATAATTAGATTTAGGTGTATTTCAGATAATGGAAATAATTTATTTTTAGATGATATTCAGGTTGTAGATGCAGTTGGAATTGAGGAAAACACTAAAATTTTTTCAAGAGTATTTCCAAATCCAGCAGAAAACTCAGCTACTGTAGAGCTACAAGGGGTTGAAGCAAAAAATATAAAAATCGAGCTGTATAATCTACTTGGTGAAATTATTTTTTCTGAAAATCATACCTCAACTTCAAATTTTGATTTCTACTATATGGATTTATCTTCAATTAATAATGGGATTTATAATCTTGTTTTGAAAGATGGTGTATCAATAAGCACTAAAAAATTACAGATTGTAAAGTAAAATTTTTAATATTTAATATTGCCTAAGGCCTGACACAATCAGGCCTTTTTTGTATCTTAAATTGTAGATTTGATATATTTATTCAATTATAAATTATTTTTTTGAATTCATTCTATAAATATGTAATTGGTTTTGCTGGCGTTATAACAGTACTAATTTATGGACAATATATACTTGTTCCATTGATTTTTGCTCTACTATTATGGTTTACTATTAGGGTATTTACTACAGTTTCTCAAAAATTCCCTATTTATGGAAAGTGGGTGCCTAATAAACTAAAAACGATAATTACCACAATATTTATTTTTTCTATTCTTTACTTTTTCACACAGCTTATCTTATCTAGTTTTAATTCTATTATAGATTCACACCATGATTATAATGATAATATAAATGGCTTAATAAATCTTATTAATAATAAGTTTGAAATTGACTTACAATCTTATATAGAGACTCAGTATACTGAAATAAGTATTACTGGAATGGCAGAAATGCTTTTTGATGCAGTATCTAAAATCATAAGTAGTACATTAATGATAGTGATATTTACGATATTTATTTTTTTAGAAGAAACGAACTTTTCACATAAATTAAAACAATTTTTATCAGAATCTAACTCCGATTATAATGGTCTTAACAGTACACTTGATAAAATAGAATGGTCAGTAGCAAAATACTTAGGTATTAAAACAATGTCAAGCTTCATAACAGGACTATTGAGTTTTTTAGTTTTCTATTTTTGTGATCTTAACTTTGCAATATTTTGGGCCTTTCTAATATTTCTCTTAAACTTTATTCCCGCTATTGGTTCTTTATTAGCAACATTATTCCCTGTTGTTTTTTCTTTATTGCAATTTGGTGATTTTTCAACTGCCTTTATTATTCTTTTTGTAGTGGGATCCATTCAAGTTATTATTGGCAATTTTATAGAACCAAAGTGGATGGGAAACTCTATGAACATAAGTCCTTTAGTAAGTATTCTATCTTTAATGTTTTGGGGGTTGATATGGGGAACTACTGGAATGATAGTTAGCGTTCCTTTTACAGTAGTAATTATAATTATCCTTTCTGAAATTGAATACACTAGACCCTTAGCTATTTTACTTTCTGAAAAAGGGGATATTAATGAAAGAGAATAGCTTAGATAGTTCTTTTTGGAATCTTCGCTACCAAAACAACCAAACTGGTTGGGACTTAGGTCAAGTATCTGAACCTATTAAAAAGTGGTTTGAAAATCAAGAAAATAAAAAAATTAATATTTTAATACCTGGTGCAGGTAAAGGTTACGAAGTGAAATATGGATTTGAAAACGGGTTTGAAAATATTTTTTATATGGATTTTTCCAGTAAGGCTAGAGATCTATTTAAGGAAACATGCCCAGGGTTTCCAGAAAATCAAATTTTAATAGGTGATTTTTTTTTACTTAAAAAACCATTGTTTTTTGATGTTATAATTGAACAAACTTTTTTTTGTGCCATTAACCCAGCCTTAAGACCAAATTACGTAGAAAAAACGTACGAAATCCTAAAAGAAAATGGAAAAATAATTGGATTACTGTTCAATAAAGAATTTGATACTAATGGGCCTCCTTTTGGAGGGAGTGATAAAGAATACAAAGAATTATTCAAGAAAAAATTTAGATTTGAAATATTTGAAAAATCCTTGTTTTCTTGCTTGCCAAGAAAAGAATTCGAGTTTTGGATAGGATTAATTAAAAAGCATTAAGTTGTATTTATTAATTCTTCTGTGATTTCTAGATTGTGATAAACAGCGTTAACATCATCGTCTTCCTCCATTTTATCAATTAACTTCATTACTTTTTGAGCACTTTCTAATTCTAGAGTTGTGGTTTCAACAGGAATTCTTTGAAGTTCTGAATTATTCACTACCCATTTTTTTTCATCTAAAATTGCTTGCATATTTCCATACTCGTCGAAAGATGTTTGAATAATTAGATCTTGGTCAACTTCGGATAATTCTTCCAAACCATAGTCTATCAACTCCATCTCTAATTCCTCTAAATCTTCTACTTCAATACTTTCTTTTTTTAAAGTGAAAATCCCCTTTCTTTCAAACAAAAACCCTAAAGAACCATTGGTTCCTAGATTACCACCGTACTTGTTAAAAATAGATCTTACTGAAGCCACAGTTCTGTTATTATTGTCTGTTGTTGCCTCAACAAATACTGCAATTCCGTTGGAGGCATATCCTTCAAAAGTTATTTCTACTAAATTAGCTCCTTCTCCTCCAACCCCTTTTTTAATAGCTCGTTCGATGGTGTCTTTTGGCATATTGGCCCCTTTTGCATTTTGAACTGCTAGTCTTAAAGAGGGATTGGTATCTAATTCTCCACCACCATCACGTGCTGCAATAGTTATTTCTTTTATTGCACGAGTAAAAACTTTAGCTCTTTTATTGTCTTGAGCAGCTTTTCTATGTTTAATATTTGCCCACTTACTATGTCCTGCCATGAAAAATAATTAATGTATAAAAATAAAAAAAATTGCATTTCTAATAGATGAGCTTATTTTTGCTTAATTCTATAGAAATGAATAAATCTAATTTATACAAAAACATTCTTTCTGACATTGAAAATATCCTAGATTTTTCTGTTCCGACCTCTACTAATTTAGGAAATATTTCCGCTTTACTGAAAAGTCATTTTAACTGGTTTTGGGTAGGGTTTTATAAAGTAGAAGGAGATTTTTTAATTCTCAATGCTTTTCAAGGGCCAGTAGCATGTGTGAAAATTAAGAAAGGAAAAGGAGTTTGTGGAAAATCCTGGGAAGAAAACAAATCAATTGTAGTAAAAGATGTAGATTTATTTGATGGCCATATAGCATGCAATGAAGCTTCAAAGTCTGAGATTGTAATTCCAATTAGGGATAAAAAGGGAGAGATTGCTTATATTTTAGATGTAGATCACGATAAAATAAATGCATTTGATGAAGTAGATGAAAAAAATTTAAGTTTAATTAATGATTTAATAATTAAAATAATTTGAGATTTCTTTACCTAATAGTAATTCTAGGGTTATTCAGCTGTGCTCAACAAACTTCTCTAACAGGGGGTGATAAAGATACGCTTGCACCTATTTTAATGGTTGATTCAAATATCAGTTTGGTGAATATGAAACAAGCTAGTATAAATTTAGAATTTAATGAAAATATTCAATTTTTAAGGGCTAAAAGAGCATTAATAACCAACCCATCTATTAGAGATGTAGAAGTTACAGAAGAGAAAAATAAAATTGAAATAAATTGGGAAGACACTCTTAATCCCAATACTACTTATTCTTTCTTATTTATAAACTCCATTGCTGACATTACTGAAAACAATAAAATTAATGAATTTAATTATGTAGTTTCTACCGGGCCAAACATTGATTCTGGATCCCTACGGGGAACAATTATAAAGTATCCAGAAAAAAAGGTTTTTGAGAATGCCTTATTAAGGATAGTGAATATTAATGACAAAGAATATACTTACAGAACTTACGCAGATATAAACGGAAAATATCAGCTCAACAACATAAAAAAAGGAGAATACCAATTGTACTGCTTTAAGGATGAGAATGATAATTTACTATTAGATACTTTAAGAGAAGATCATGGTTTTTGGAGAGATAATATTTTAGTAAGTGACAGCTCTACAATTTCAAATATTATTGCTTTCAGCCCAAAAAGAAAAAAATCACTAGACAAGAACTCTTTTAACGATTTTGGTAAGCTGGAGTTAGAATTTAATTTCCCCGTGGATTCTTGTAGGGTCAGAGACTTAACTACCAACACAGTCTACCAATCTAATACAATGAGTTCTAAGCATCTTTTTTATTTTTCTGACACACTATCAAAACACTCGCTGATAATAAAATCTGGAAATGATTTTAAGGATACAATAAGAGTATCTTGTGGTGATAATACAGCATTAAAAAATAAAATATCTTACAAAGAACATAAGTCTAACACTCTTGCATCTAAAGAAGGGTTCACCCTTGAGTTTAATCAATTCATAAAAGAAATTGATACTTCTTTAATAGAAATAGTTGTAGACTCAGTTCTAATAAATGCTTCTTTTATAGTAAATAAAAACTTACTTAGTATTGTTCCACAAAGCAAGGTAAATAATTATAAAATGATTCTTCTTCCAAATAGTATAACTGGAATAAGAGAGACGAAAAAAGATACTAGTATTGTGAACTTCGTGATTTCCCACAACAATAATTTAGCAACTTTGGAGCTTAATGTTTTTAATATTCCATATGAAAAATCTATTATTAAAATATTTCAAAACAAAAAAGTAGTAAAACAGTTAAGAATATCAGGAGAGAAACTAGAATACTCCATTTCAAGATGTAAGCCAGGTGATTATGAGATAAAGCTAATAGGAGATCTAAATGGAGATGGCTATTGGACAATTGGGAATATTGAAAAGAGAGTTTTACCAGAACCAATAGTGGAATATAATGGGGTATTACAATTAAAGAAAAATTGGACCAGTAATATTCAATGGGACATTAAATTAGAAGATTAAAGTCATCTGCATCTTTTAAAACTGGGAATTTATTTCGAAATGAGACTAATTCTCTTTTAACCAAGTTATTAATCTTTACTGTAGGCATGTTGTCCTTAAAATCATCCATTCTTTCCCCTTTAAAATCATAAACTCTTGATGAGCCATTATATTTTATTTCATTGGCGTCTTGACCTATTCTATTAACCCCAACCACATAAGACATATTTTCAATTGCTCTGGCTTTAAGTAAGCTTATCCAAGCGTTAGATCTAGCGGCTGGCCAATTAGCGATATAAACCAAAACATCATAATCGAATTCTTTGTTTTTATACTTGTTTTTACTCCATAATGGGAAACGTAAATCATAGCAAATTAATGGTTTTATTTTCCAGCCTTTTAATTCAAAAACTAGTTCTTTTTCCCCTTTAGAGTAGTGTCTATCTTCTTGAGCCATTGAAAAAAGATATCTTTTGTCGTAATATTGAATTTCATTAGGTTTTACTACGTATAGCCTATTGAAAAATTTGTTGTTTGACTTTATTGGTAAGCTTCCTATTATACATCCACCTAGACTTTTAGAGTGTTCTTGCAACCAAAAAAGTGTGTCTCCAGAATTTTTTTCGGCAATATTTTCTGCGTTCATTGAAAATCCGGTTGTAAACATCTCTGGTAAAACTATTAAGTCTACAGGCTCTAAAGATTGAAATAATTTATCGTACTCTAACTTATTGGCCTTAGGATTTTCCCAAATAATATCAGTTTGAATAGAAGCTATTTTTATCATTTATATTTTAAAAACAATTACTTAAAAATACATATAAGTTTTATATTTAAGGATAAAATAAATTTTTACATCTAAAAATATTAACCACTACTTCATTGCATAAAAAAGAATCAAATAGAGCTATAATATTTCTCGTTTTATCGGGATTCTTTTTGGGTTCTATAACCCTACTAAACATTCTAGGGACATCTAAGTTTATAGGTTATTCCTTTAATTTTTTGGGTTATGAAATTCCATTTGTTATTGCCATAGGGGTCCTTCCATATCCAATCACATTTTTGTGTACAGATCTTATAAGCGAACTTTATGGCAAAAAAAGAGCGAACTGGGTAGTTTGGATGGGGCTTGTCCTAAATATCTGGGTCATATTTTTTATTTGGCTTGCTGGAATATTAGATCCACCTAAACAAATATTAACTAACTCCCCACTTTATGAAATTAAAAATAACGAAGTATTAATACACTCTGAATATGCATTTTATCACATAAGAAAACTAAGTATGGGTGCAACTTTAGCCTCTATGATTGCCTATTTAAGTGCCCAATTTATTGATGTAAATATATTTCACTATTTAAAAAGTAAAACGGGAAATAAAAAGCTCTGGATGAGAAATAATGTTTCTACCCTAATTAGTCAATTAGTTGATAGTACAGCAGTAATATTAATCACGCATTTTGTCGTAGATGGATTGCCAAAGACAATAGATGGAGGGCTTACCCACTCCTTAATTTACTTCATATTATCTGGCTATATTTTCAAGATGTTGATAGCTTTAATAGATACCATTCCTTTTTATTATTTGACTAAGAAATTGAAACCCTACATTTAATTATATGCTTTTTTTAGAATCTTTATATCCTCAATAGCTTGTTGCATTTGAGTTGCATCCGTCCCGTCATAAAAACCTCTTATTCTTTGTTTTTGATCTATCAAAACAATGTTTTCAGTATGAATAAAATCTGCATCACCTCCATGCTGAAAATTTAGGTCGTTTACATCAGGAACCACCATGTAGTCTTGTCTTGCTAAACGATAAAGTTCTTGTTTTTCTCCAGTTAAAAACTTCCAATAATTATGGTCTACACCATATTTTTCAGCGTATCTGTAAAGAACATTTACGTCATCTACTTCGGGCCAAACAGTATGTGAGAGAATTAATATTGAAGTGTCTAATTTGAAATGTTTGTGAATTGTTAACAAATTATTAGTCATTTTAGGGCAAATCGAAGGGCAGGAAACAAAGAAAAAATCTGCCAAAACAATTTTATCTAGCATTATTTTTTTAGTGACTTTTTGATTGAGTTGATCTATGAGTTCAAATTCAGAAATTCTGTGATCTCCTCCATCAACCCCTCTTCCTCTTCCGTGAAGTGAGGAATCTACTAGTTCTGGGTTAATATCATTTGGTTGATAAACAGGTAATTTTCTGTCATTTTGCCATTCTAGATTTAGAAAAATTATAATTCCAGCACCAAAAATGAAAATTAAAAACAGAACCAATACTCTTTTCATTAATCTAAGATATTTACATAAGTTTTTCCTGTAAATTGAGCGTTCTCCATCCCAAAATGCGCTTTTGAAATTTGTTCAAATGAAAATTCATTTGCTGCAACAGGATTAATTATTTTATTCTCTAACAAATTAATTAACTCTTTTAATGCCTTTTGAAGTTGTTGAGGATTTTTATCTGCTATTTCTAAAAGATTTAATCCGGCAATAGTTTGTGATTTCAAAATAAGCATGGCTGGATGAATTTTTCCGATTTTAAACATTTGCAAAAGAGTTGGGAAAAGTCCTTTTTTTTGATTTGTTCTATCAGAAATTCCAAAGAAAACTAACGTCCCAATATTGTCTAATAATTGCATATCTTTTTTAAATGTTTTACCACCCACAGAATTAAAAATTCCTTTGACCTTTTGGTTAGGAAATGCTTCTTGAATTTGAAGACCATAATCTTTTTTAGTTGTATCAATTGGAAAATCCACTCCATTACCTTTCAAATAAGTAATTTTAGATTCAGATCTGGTGAGCCCAATTATTTTACACCCTTTTTGTTTTAAAAGCTGGGCTAAGGCAGTACCAACTCCACCGCTTGCTGAATGAATTAAAACCAAATCATTTTTTTCTAAATCAGTTTTTTGAACTGCCAATAAAGCAGTACAATATTGAGTAGCTAGGGCTAAGGCTATGCCATTTTTAACAGACTTTGGAATTTCAATTAACCCTAGAGCTGTAGTTACAGCGTACTGAGCATAACCTCCAAATCTTGTTAATGCAAGCACCCTTTTACCAATTAAATGATTGTTTTTAGGGTCTTTGGCTTTTTCTACAATTCCAACAACTTCATAGCCTAGTACAGCTGGCAAAGGAGGGGAAGCTCTATACAAACCTTTTCTAGCCATAATATCTGCAAAATTAATTCCAAATGCATGGACTTTAATTAGAACATCATCCTTATTTATCAAATTTGGAACTGGAATTTCATTGATTTCAAAGGAATCTTTTGAAGAACCGTATTTTATTAGCTGTATAGCTTTCATTTTTAAAAAAGTGTGTTTGAGGCAATAGATTTTTCGTAGCCCTGGTCTATCAATAATTCTTTGAAATCTGAAGCTTCTACCGCTAATTGGTCACATTTTTCATTTTCTAGATGGCCAGCATGACCTTTGACCCATTGGAAAGAAACATTGTGTTTGTGGTAAATCAATAAGAATCTTTTCCACAAATCTGCATTCTTTTTTCCTTTAAACCCTTTTTTTTGCCACTGGAAAACCCACTTTTTCTCTACTGAATCCACAACATATTTTGAGTCAGAGAAAACAACAACTTCACTTTTGTTACTTTTTAAATGTTCTAATCCAACGATTACCGCTAGAAGTTCCATTCTATTATTAGTAGTATATCTAAATCCTTGCGAAATCTCTTTATAATGTTTTCCTGCTATTAATACTATCCCATAACCTCCTTTTCCAGGATTTCCTTTAGCAGACCCATCTGTATATAAATTTATTTTCATCCAACTACAGGATTAAGCTCTTCCCCACATTTTTTACAAAAAATGGCATCATCTTCATGATTGTCAAAAGAACAAGCGCTACAATATTGAGTATTCAAGGAGGTTTTTGAGAGCTCGACAGAAATCATTCCAGTGGGAACTGCTATGATAGAGTATCCTAAAATCATAATAATTGAAGCAAAAAATTGTCCCAAAGGAGTCTGAGGAGCAATATCTCCATAACCTACGGTAGTTAATGTTACAATAGCCCAATAAATACTTCTAGGAATAGATGTAAACCCATCTTTAGGATCTTCAAGCATGTAAATTATAGTTCCCATTAAAACAACAATAGAAAAAACTACAAAGAGAAATACTACAATTCTTTGCTTACTTGCAATAAATGCTTTTTTTAATGCTGCTGCTTCCTTTACATATCTAATAAGTTTTAGTATTCTAAATATTCTAATCAGCCGTATTGTTCTAATACTTTTAATTGAGGAAATATTGTTAGTTCCTATGACAATACCAATATATGAGGGAATAAGAGACAATAAATCTATCACACCATAAAAGCTAAATATATATTTTAAGGGGTTTTTTACAGAGAAAATTCTTAGTAAGTATTCTAAAGAAAATAAAAAAGTGAATCCCCATTCTAAAATCTCAAAAAGCCAAGACCATTCATTTCTATAAGACTCTACACTTTCCAGCATTACGACAATAACACTAAGTAAGATCATTACTAATAAAGCAAGATCAAATAACTTTCCCAATGGAGTATCTGCTTCAAAAATTATTTCTTGTATTTTTATTTTAAGCTTATTCATTTAAAAACGAACTTATAATTATAGGATAATTTAACAATTCTTCGCGACTTATTTTTTTCTTTAGAGAATTTAGTGTTTCATTACCATCTATTTCAATCTCATACTGTGCTATTATTTTCCCTTCATCATAATTTTCATTAACAAAGTGGAAGGTGATTCCAGTTTTCTCTTCATTATTACTTAAAACTAATTTATGAATATTGTCTCCATACATTCCTTTACCACCATATTTTGGCAAAAGAGAAGGGTGGACATTGATTATTTTTCCATTAAATTCTTTAATAAATGTTCTAGGTATTTTTAAAAGGAAGCCGGCTAAAACTACCAAATCAATTTGGTTGCTATTTAATTCATTTACCAACACATTTGATAAGAATAAATCCTCTTCTTTCAATAAAACAACTGGAATTTGGTGTTTTTTCGCATGTAAAATTGCTCCACTATGTTTATTATTAGAATAAATAATTGAAATATCTACACTTTTATTGCCATTAAAATAGCGAATAATATTTTCAACATTAGTGCCTTTACCTGAGGCAAATAAGGCTATTCTCATGATTTGTTTTTCGAAATATAAACATAGATTGGTATTTAATCAACTTTAGTTGTTGAATAAGTTTAAACTAAAGTATTTTGTTGAATAAAGGAAAAGTTATTTATTTGCACTGAAACAATTAAAAAACACAATATGTCAGACGTAAAATCTAAAGTTATATCAATAATAGTTGATAAATTAGGAGTTGACGAAGGAGAAGTAACTAATGAAGCTAGTTTCACCAACGATTTAGGCGCAGATTCCTTAGATACTGTAGAATTAATTATGGAATTCGAAAAAGAATTTAACATTGCTATCCCTGATGAGCAAGCTGAGAATATTCAAACTGTTGGTGAAGCAATAAAATATATTGAAGAGAATAAGTAACTCTCTCTTTAAATCTTACCAAGCCTGCATTTATGAATAAAAAACGAGTTGTTATAACTGGTATGGGGGCATTGACCCCAATTGGTAACTCTGTTGATGAATATTGGAAGAACCTTTTATCTGGTAAAAGTGGCGCTGAGCCTATTACCAAATTCGATGCGAGTCTATTCAAAACTAAGTTTGCCTGTGAGGTTAAAAACTTTGACCCATTAGAGATAATGGATAGAAAAGAAGCTCGTAAAATGGATCCTTTTTCAGCTTATGCACTAGCAACTACTCAAGAAGCAATTTTAGATTCTAAATTAGATTTAGAAAAAGTGAACTTGGATAGAGCTGGAGTGGTATGGGGGTCGGGCATTGGTGGAATGTATACCTTTCAGGAAGAATGTTTTAATTTTAAAGATGGAGATGGAACTCCAAGGTTTAACCCATTCTTTGTCCCTAAAATGATAGTTGATATTGCAGCAGGTCATATATCAATTAAATATGGGTTACGTGGTCCAAATTATGTAACAGTTTCTGCATGTGCTTCCTCAACCAACGCAATTATTGATGCACTTATGCTAATTCAACTTGGCAAATCAGATTTTATAGTTACAGGAGGTTCAGAAGCAGGTGTTAATATTTCTGGAATAGGTGGTTTTAATGCATTAAAAGCTTTGTCAACAAGAAACGATGATCCTAGTACAGCTTCTAGGCCTTTTGACGCAACTAGAGATGGGTTTGTCCTTGGAGAAGGTTCGGGATGTTTAATTCTTGAAGAATTAGAACATGCCAAAAATAGAGGTGCAAAGATTTATGCTGAAGTTGCTGGCGGTGGGCTAACTGCTGACGCGCACCATATTACTGCCCCACATCCAGAAGGAAGAGGAGCAATTAGTGTAATGAAAATGTCTTTAGAAGATGCAGGAATGAGTCCACAGGATATAGATTACGTAAATGTCCATGGAACATCAACCCCATTAGGTGATATCTCAGAAACTTTAGCTATTAAAGAAGTATTTGGTGAACACGCATACAGATTAAATATAAGCAGTACAAAATCTATGACAGGTCACTTGTTAGGTGCTGCTGGTGCTATAGAAGCTATAGCCTGTGTTAAATCAATTCAGGACAATGTTATTCCGCCAACTATTAACTTTAAGCACAAAGACGAAAATATTGACTATAATCTTAACTTGACTTTAAATAAGGCTCAAGAAAGAGAAGTCAAAGCAGCATTAAGCAACACATTTGGTTTTGGGGGCCACAACACCTCAATTATTGTCAAAGAATTCAATGATTAGTTTTTTTTTTAAAAAAAAGACATTACCACTACTTACTGAAGATTTTATATTTTTTTTAAAAAATAAGTTTGGTGTTCATCCTATCAATCAACAACTATACCTAGAGGCTATCACCCATAGTTCTTATAAAAACATTGAAAATAGTCAATATGACAACGAAAGACTAGAGTTTCTAGGAGACGCATTTATTTCCTTGGCTGTTGCTAATTATTTATTCAAAGTTTATCCAGATAAAAAAGAGGGGTATTTATCCCAGTTAAGAGCAAAGATTGTAAGCAGAGAAAATCTAAATAAAATTGGTGAAGATATAGGCTTACAAAATTTTATTTTGTATCAAAAAAGCAGTAATAATTATAAGTCATTGGTTGGAAACACCTTTGAAGCTCTCTATGGTGCTATTTTAATTGATGTTGGCTTGGAAAAAACTCAAAAAAGTATCGAAGAGTTTATTCTAAAAAATCATATCAATATTGATAAAATAATTTTAGAAAACAGAGATTACAAAAGTGAATTATTAATGCTCTTTCAGAAAAAAAGAACTCCAATTGTTTTCAAGACATTTAAAACAGACCATATTCAGCAAGAAGTTACTTTTAGCTCGGAAGTATATTCAAATGGTGAAAGAATTGGAAAGGGAATCGGAACTTCTAAAAAAGCAGCAGAACAAGATGCATGTAGAGTAATTCTTAGTGCGACTTAGTCATTTTTAAAAACCCTATTTCCTTAGAGTCTAAAAATCTCCATTGGCCTCTCTGCAAATCATTTTTTTTAATTCCAGCGAATTCTATCCTATCCAAATGAAGAAGTGTTTTTTCAAAATAGTCAATAGTTCTCCTTATCACTCTGTTTTTTCCAGAATGCAAAGTTACTATTAACTGTGTTCTATCTGTTTGTTGGCGACCGTATTTCACTTCATCGTACTTCACTTCCCCGTCTTCAAGATTAATTCCATTAACCATTTCCTTTAGACAGTCAGGGTGAATACTGTTTTCCAATTGAATTACATATTTCTTTTTAATTCCAAAACTAGGATGGGTCAAACGCTTAGTAAGTTCACCATCATTTGTAAGTAATAATAACCCTGTAGTATCTCTATCTAATCTTCCTACAGGGTATAGCCTTTGTTCACATGCTCCTTCAATGATATCCATCACAGTTTTTCTATCATGAGTATCTTTGACTGTGGTAATACAATTTTTTGGTTTATTAATTAAAATATATTGGTGTTTTTCTGGATTTAAGATTTTACCATTATAAACTACTTCGTCTTTTTCAGCTACTTTTGTTCCTAAAGTTGTAACTACTTTATTATTGATTTTAATCTTGCCTTTAGCTATTAAAATATCGGCTTCTCTCCTAGAGCAAACTCCGGAGTTTGAAATATATTTATTCAGTCTAATCAAAAGTAGGTATGAAAATTTCTTTAATGTGAGTGAATTTAAAAGAATTAAAATCTTTTTCAACAAATATTAAATCAAATTTTATGCTTAAACCAATTTTATTTTTATTTATGTAGTAATCTGCAGCATAAATAATTCTCATTTGTTGGGGAATTGAAATAAGATTTTCTTGTGATATAATTGAGTTGGTTCTTGTCTTTTCCTCAATGAATACCAATTCTTTATTCTTGGATGCTATTATATCAATTTCGCACTTTTGATACCTCAAATTAGTCTCGATGATTTTATATTTATTTTCTATTAAAAATGAGAGCGCTTTTTGCTCACCAAGTTTTCCTGTTTTTTGAAGATTTACGTACAATTATTAAATTTATTTATTGTTTCAATTATTAAGTTAATTATTTTAAATTTGAAATCTAATTATAAGTTAAATGAAAAAAATTATTCTTCTTTCTACAATCTTTTGCTATAGTTTTATTTCTGCCCAAATTAAAACTCCTCAAGCTAGTCCAACAGCTACTATCTCTCAAAAAGTCGGATTGTCAAATATTTCAGTTGAGTACTCAAGACCTGGGGCAAAAGGAAGAGAAATATATGGAGAGCTTGTCTCTTACAATAAACTTTGGAGAACAGGAGCAAATAAAGCTACAAAAATCACTTTTAATAATGATTTTATTTTTGGAGATAGTAAAGTTAAAAAAGGTAGTTATTCTTTATTTACCATTCCAGGGAAAAATAAATGGACAGTTTATTTAAATAAAGAAACTGAACTATGGGGAGTTGGTGATTTCGATGAAGAAAAAATAGTTTGCAAAGTAGTTACAAAAGTTAATGAATGTAAGGATTTTACAGAATCGTTTACTATTGATTTTGGGACTTTTAAAGCATTTAGTACAATTATGTCTCTAAAGTGGGCGAATACCAAAATTGATATTAGAATAGAAGATTTAAGTGCAAAAAAATTAGAACAAGAAATCTTTGAGCTATTGAATGAAGGTCCGTCAGCAAATGACTATTATAATGGTGCTAAATTTTTTGCTGATAATACTACAGAATACGAGATGGCCTTAAAGTGGATAACTAGAGCTATAGAAAAAAAACCAGAAGCATTTTGGATGGTGTACCATAAGGCTAAAATTTTAAATTTAATGGGTCAAAATAAAGATGCTATTTTAACAGCAAATAAAACAATTGAAATTGCTTCAAAACAAGAAGATGACTACGGATATATCAAAAAAAGTAAAACCTTAATTAATGATATAAAAAATGAAATAAAATTAGGAATAAGAAAACTGGAAGAATAATTAAAGTTTCCTTGAAATAGTTTTTTGAAAAACTACACTAAAAAAAACTACCAACAGGCACCCTACAACATTATACCAAAGATATCCCATTTCTATCCAATATGGAGCCAAATTGTATTCATTTAATAAATGAACAATTATAACAATAAATTCTACGAAAATAGCACTATAAAAAACAGCATTAGATTTTATCGTTTTAATATAAAAAGCTACTATAAAAATTCCTAAAATTGTTCCATAAAATAAGGAACCTAGAAGATTAACCGCTTGAATAAGGTTTTCAAATAGGGAAGCCGTAGTTGCAAATATAATTGCCAATGCTCCCCAAAGAAGTGTAAAATATTTCGAAGACATTAAGTAATGTCGATCATTTTCTTTTTTCTTGATAGACCTTTTGTAAATGTCTATTGTAGTGGTCGATGCCAAAGCATTTAGTTCAGACGCTGTAGAAGACATGGCAGCGGAAAACATTACAGCAAATAAAAGTCCAATAATTCCCGTTGGGAGATAATCAATTACGTAGGACATAAAAATATAATCTTTGTCATTTGTCTCTGCATTAGGATTATTTTTTACCACAATGGTTTTCACATTACGGTTAATTTCTTGCATTTTACTTTCTTTGGCTAAAACACTTTTTTTTAACTCTTGGACTCTTTCCTTGTCTTCATTTTTTTGAGCATATAGTAGGCTGTAAATATCTAATGTCTTTTTATCATGTAAAACTTTAAATTCATTCTCTAAATTATTTACTTCTTTAGAGTAAATAGAATTTTTTACATTGTTAAGTTCTACCTTATTAAAAAAAATCGGAGGAGTATTAAATTGATAAAAAACAAAAACCATAACTCCAATAAATAATATGATGAATTGCATTGGAATCTTAAGCAGTCCATTCATGATTAGTCCCAATCTACTTTGTGCTAATGATTTTCCAGTTAAATATCTTTGTACCTGCGATTGGTCTGTTCCAAAATAAGAGAGAAACAGAAATAAAGCTGCAGTTGTCCCAGTCCAAAAATTATACCTGTCTTCCAAATTAAAATCAAAATTAACTAGGTTAAGTTTTCCCATTTTTCCAGCCACATTTACCGCATCCAAAAAGCTAATATTATTTGGCAACATATTTATTACTAAAATTCCAGCGAGAATCATTCCCCCCATCATTACTGCCATCTGTTGTTTCTGAGTTTGAGTAACTGCTTTGGTTCCGCCTAAAACTGTATAAAGAATTACCAATAAGCCAATAAAAATATTAGTAAATGTAAGATCCCAGCTTAATAAAGTAGATAGAATTATTGAGGGAGCATAAATAGTAATTCCTGCAGCCAATCCCCTTTGAACTAAAAATAAAAGGGCAGCTAAGCTTCTGGTCTTTAAGTCAAATCTAGTTTCTAAATATTCATAGGCAGTGTATACTTTCAATCTATAGTATATAGGTAAAAAGGTAACTGAAAGAATAATCATTGCTACAGGCAAACCAAAATAGAACTGAATAAATCTCATCCCGTCAGTATATGCTTGACCTGGTGTAGATAAAAAAGTAATCGCACTGGCTTGTGTAGCCATAATAGAAATTCCTATTCCCCACCATTTAGCATCGTTATTTCCCTTTAAATAACTTTGTAAATCTTTTGCACCATGAGTTTTCCAAATGCCATAAGTTACTATGGAAACCAAAGTGAAAATTAGTACAAGCCAGTCTAAGTTACTCATGAAAAATACTTTGTTGTCCAACTAAGAACTAAAACAATTATTAGTAAAACTAGAAGAAGAAGAATATACCAGTGATTCCAAGATTTAAAAACTGGAGGTTTTTCAGATTCAATCATTATTTAAACTAATTATATTGACTAATAATTTATATGCTCCGCTAACTCCAGCAGGAAGTTGTCGAAAAAAAGAAATTCCTGTATATGTATAATACCCTTTGCCATATTTAGCTATGAGCAAAGATCCTTTTTTTGGATCCTCATTAAAATCGTTCCAAGAAAATATTGGTTGGTATTCTTTACTCCAAATATTGGGAAAATACAATCCTCTTTCTTGAACCCAATTATTAAAATCATCTTTAGTTAACTTGTTTGGGAAATTCATTACAGGGTGAGAATTATTTAAAAATGTTACTTGTGCGTCTTCTTGAGTTACTCTATCTCTAGAAATTTGAAGAGGATAAGGATAAAAATCTTTGGTCTTTAATCTGTAGCTAGTGTTGTATTGAACCACCAAATTCCCTCCTTCATTTACGTACTTAAGAAGTAAATTAGAGATATAAGGTGCTTTTTCTTCAACATTAAAAAATCTAACCCCAGTGATAACTACATCGTAATTTTTTAAATCCTTAAGAGTTAGGTCCTTGGCACTGATTTGCTTAATGTCGTATTTTAAAATTTTTAAATGTTGATCTACTAAATCTCCTGCTCCCATTAAATATCCAATTTTTTTAGGAATTGTGTTTAGTTTTAAATGCACCAGCTGTAGTTTAGATTTTGGAAACCATCTTTGCTCAGGTATGTGGTCGTAGACAATTGTATTAATTGCATGGGCGTCTGCCCCGTTAATCTGAACCTTTAGAGTTCCAGAATTAGCGCTTTTATTAGGCGATATAAAATATTCTAATACCAGCTCTTCATCAACTGTTTTTAAAGAATATTCCGTTGTCCCAATTACTTTCCATCCTTGGGGATGAACAATTTTAATATTTCCTTTTTGATTTTCAGAGTGAGCAGTTAGAGTAACCGAAATTTTCTGAGTAGCTTCATCAGAGAAAATCATTACTTTTTGATCGATATTTGCTGTTACTTTTGGACAAACTATCCAATTTTTATTTTGCTCTCCTTTCACTGGATCGTTCCATTTAAACACTAATGGCCTTTTAAATTCAATAGTTGATTCTCCTACTTCTAGAGTAACTAAAAATTCTGCAGAGGGATTATTTTCAGCTTTACCAATTAGCTGTAATGAATCGACATTATAAGCTCCCAAAAAAGATGGTTTTTCTAGCCAATATGGCTGGCTAATAGGTAGTTTTGCAGGGACAACGGATTTATTTTTTATGATATTGGTTTGATTTTCTTTCAATGATTTTGAAAGTTTTTTATAAAAATTAAAATCCTTACAAGAAATTGATTTTAATTTCATTTTGATATTAGATCTATTGATAATTTCTAAATTAAATGATACGGAATCTTCGTTTGACTTTTTAGAAGACAGAGTGGTTATTTCTATATATAAACCTGAACATTGTAATATTAAATCCTCTACTTCTTTCATTTTGATTCTCTTCCAATTTTCATCGTCTAATTTAGAAATAGCAGTCCTTAGCTTTAAAAGTCTTGGAATTGACATCGAAGGGGAGCTTATAGAAAAATTTCTAATGATTTCACTAGTTAAGGATTTTATTGCTGCACTTTTTGAAATTCTATCCCAAGAAAAATCCAATGATTCAAATAGTTTGTTATTTGCGGTATCACCTTTTAAATATTCAAAAAACTCTAGATATTCTCCTCTTTTTCCAGTGCTGCCAAAGCCTTGGGTCTTGTGCATAGATCTACTTAAAGCAGCCAATTCATTATAGGAAGTTCCTAATAGATGGTTGTATCCTCCTATATCTAAAGAAACAACTCCTGGGTCATTAGCAGAAATATTACTATCCCACCATCTGCCTGTATTTACCACTACTCTTTTGGGTTGCCAAACACTTACATGCTTTAATTGCTCTTTAAACGCTAAGGAATCTGCTGCCAAATCAAAAGCTTCCATAGCTAAAAGTGCAGAAGAAGTATGGTGGCCATGGCCTCCTTTTCCATCAATAGGAAAACGGCAAACTATTACATCTGGACGAAAATTTCTTATTACCCAAACTACATCAGAAAGAATCTTCTGCTTGTCCCATATTTTCAATGTTTCTTCTGGTGTTTTAGAATAACCAAAATCATTGGCTCTTGTGAAAAATTGTTGTCCTCCATCTACCCTTCTCGCTGATAATAATTCTTGAGTTCTGATAATTCCTAACTCTTCCCTAATCTCTGTTCCTATTAAGTTTTGACCCCCATCGCCTCTAGTAAGAGACAAATAACCTGTGTTTAAGAGCTTTTCGTTTGCACAATAACTAATAAATCTTGTGTTTTCATCATCTGGGTGGGCCGCTAGATAAAGAACATTTCCTAAAACATTTAATTTTTTAATTTGATGATAAATTTCAGCCCCACTTAATTGTTGAGCAGGGAAACAAAAAAACAGCAGATTGAAAAAAAGTGAAAGAACAAATAATCTAAATATATGCATGCTATTTTAGTTGTAATTTAAAATTTATTTTGAGAAAGAATGAGCTATTCCTACTACTATCATATCAAATAAACATCCTACTTCTTTAGAAAATATTTTGCCGTTTGAAATATGGTTGTATCCAATTGAAAGATAGGTCTTAGAATTTATATAAGAACAAAAATGCCAAAAATGATGAAAATTAAGTCCACTTTGAAGACCGTCATTTTTCTGAGCATTTGATTCTACCCATACTACTGCTATTTGAGATTTTAAAAATGTTTTTTTTGCAATTTTAAAAGACAACTCTTGCCCCATTCCCAAAGCATTGCCCCCTTTTTCTGTCAAATGGAAAACAGCTAATGGACTAGCGGTAAATAGTCTATCAAAAAAAATTGAAGCCGACTTAGATTGATTGAAATTTTCGGGTTTATCTAAAGATCTTTTAAAAGGAAAGTAAACTTGAGCAAAAATTGAAAAGTTTCTAAAACTGTTTTCTTTTTGAGAAGCCCCCGAGAGTCTTGATTTATAAAATCCAGAATTTAAACTCATTTTAAAAGGTGTTTTCTCTAGCTCAAATTGAACTTTCTCCACTTGTGAAAAGTTTTTTTGAATAAAAAATATTGTAAAAATAAAAGTTACTAAAAGTTTCATAATTGAATTAGTTAACTGTGCAATACGGTTGATCTAGAGTTTACTTTTAAATTTAGCGGTAGTCCTAATGGTAAAGTTAAATTTTCATTTTCATGTCCTGACGGAAAATTAAAAACTACAGGAAAATCGAATTCAATTAGTTTTTGTAATACCATTTCTTCTAAATTCATTCCAAATGCTGTAGAGTTATCTTTGGTGTTGGTGAAATGACCGATAATAAGACCCTTTATTTGATGAAATACACCTGCAAATTTTAACTGCCATAGCATTCTGTCAATTTTGTATAAATATTCATCAATATCTTCAATAAATAAAATTTTATTTTCAAAATCTGGTTGATAGTTGGTTCCTAGGCTAGCGCACAAAATAGATAGATTTCCTCCAACTATAGTGCCCATAACCTCTCCGTGTATGTTTTTAGGTGAAGAATTTATTTTATAATTTATTTCTTGTTTAAATAAAACCCCTTTTAAAGATTCTAAAGATTGAGGAGTATTTGAAACAATATTTATCGGCATTGTAGCATGGATAGAGGCTGTATTTAAAATAATATTAGAGAAACAATGAATATTGGTAATGTCTGAAAATCCTATTACCCATTTAGGGTTTTGTAAAAAAGGTGCTGGATTTAATCCTTCTAAAAGTTGAATAGAACCGTATCCTCCCCTAAAACACCATATAGCTTTAGCAGTTGGATGGTCTATAGCCCATTGTAAATCTAATATCCTTTTTTCTTTGTCCCCAGCAAAAATGCCAGCCTCAGCTAAAATATTTTTAGAGCGCAATGGTTTTAATCCCCATTTTAACAATAAATTTTCGGCCATTATGAGTGATTCTAGTTCCACTTTTCTAGCTGGAGCAATTAGAATAACCTCATCTTTAAATTTTAATTTAGGGGGTAGATTCATTACATTTAAATTCTTTATGATAAAAATAGCATATTAACTTATATTTGGCCATTCTAAATTAAATTTTGAAAAATCCAAAAAGACATACCATCACCGCAGCTCTTCCTTATGCAAACGGGCCATTGCATTTGGGCCATTTAGCAGGTGTTTATGTTTCAGCGGATGTTTATGCTCGATTTTTAAGATCTAACGGGGAAGATGTTGCTTTTATATGTGGTTCTGATGAGCATGGTGCAGCTATTACCCTAAGAGCAAAAAAAGAAGATAAAAGTCCAAAAGATATAGTAGATGAATATCATTTCTCCAATAAAGAAATATTTGAAAAACTAGGAATTAGTTTTGATATTTATGACAGGACTTCGTCAAAACACCATCATGAAACTGCCCAAGAGTTGTTTTTAGAAATGAATAAAAAAGGGGCTTTTATAAAAAAAGAATCGAAACAATACTTCGATGAAGAATATCAACAATTCTTAGCCGATAGATATATAACTGGCAAGTGTCCTAAATGCGAATCTCAAGGAGCATATGGAGATCAATGTGAAAATTGCGGTAGTGCTCTTAGCTCTTCAGAGCTTATCAATCCTATTTCAACACTTAGTGGTAAAATTCCTCAATTAAAAACTACTACTCACTGGTACTTGCCTTTAGATAGACACGAGAAATGGTTGAGTGAATGGATTCAGGAAGGTAATTTTAATGGGGAAAAAGTACACGATCCAAAAAATTGGAAGAATCAAGTTGTTGGCCAGTGCATGAGCTGGATTAAAGGAGGTCTTCAACCTAGAGCAATTACTAGAGACTTGAATTGGGGAGTTAAAGTCCCTGTTGAAGATGGAGATGGAGATGGAAAAGTACTTTATGTTTGGTTCGATGCTCCTATTGGATACATTTCTGCCACTAAAAAATGGGCAGAAAAAAAAGGAAAGAATTGGGAATATTATTGGAAAAGTAAAGACACCAATTTGGTTCACTTTTTAGCCAAAGACAATATTGTTTTTCACACCATAATATTTCCCGTAATATTATCTGAACTAGATGGGTATATTTTACCAACCAATGTACCTGCTAATGAGTTTTTAAATTTAGAAGGTCAGAAATTAAGTACGTCAAGGAACTGGGCAGTTTGGGGGAAAGATTTCATAAGTGAATTTCCGGATCAGGAAGATGTTTTAAGATATGTACTTTGTTCCATTGCTCCGGAAAACAAAGACAGTGATTTTTCATGGAAAGATTTTCAAGCTAGAAACAACAATGAACTTTGCTCTATTTTTGGAAATTTTGTAAATAGGACTTTAGTACTCACAAAGAATTATTATAAGGGGATTACTCCATCTAGAAATGAACTTTTAGAAGTAGATATAGAGTTGCTTAGAACTATTAAAGAAACACCTAATAATATTGCCCAAGCTATAAACTCCTTTAGATTTAGAGATGCACAATCTGAAGCAATGAAATTAGCTAGAGTTGGGAATAAATATTTGGCAGATACCGAACCTTGGAAGTTGATAAAAACAAATCCAGAAAGAGTGAAAACAATAATGAATATCTCTTTACAGATTACTGCTAATTTGGCTATTGTTTTCGAACCTTTTATGCCAAAAAAAGCTTTGGGTTTAGCAGAGCTTTTAAATATTAAACTTCCTAGTTGGGGTCAAGCAGGTAAGCACCAATTAATTCCTCCAAACCATACAATAAATGAGCCTAGAATTCTTTTTGAAAAAATTGAAGACGAAAAAATCGAAGAGCAAATAGAAAAATTAAAAACCAAAGACCAAAAGTCCACTAAATATCCTCCTATGAAAGAAGAAATTACTTTTGATGAATTCTGTAAAATGGACCTAAGAGTAGGTACAATTACTGTAGCAGAAAAAATAGAAAAAGCAGATAAATTATTAAAGCTGACAGTAGATACAGGAATTGATGTAAGAATAGTTGTTTCAGGAATAGCTGAACATTTTAAGCCAGAAGAAGTGATTGGTCAAAAGGTTAGTATCTTACTGAATTTGGCTCCTAGAAAAATAAGAGGTATAGAATCTCAGGGAATGATTTTGATGGCTGAAACAGATAAGGGAGAGCTTACTTTCGTTTCTCCTACCAAGGAGATTGCCCCAGGAAATACCATTAGATAAAATACTCCTATAGTTCAACTGGATAGAATAGCCGCCTCCTAAGCAGTAGATCTGGGTTCGAGTCCCGGTGGGAGTATCAATTTACAGATAAGAGGTGCTTGCATAGTGCAAACATTAGTGCAAACATCTCTTATTTTTCATAGTTGACTTAGTTAAGAAAGCAAAGGAAGGTTAGTTTATTTAGAATTAATTTCTACTAAAGCCAGTAATATTTGGGTTATAATTTACAGTCAGGCCAAAAGCTGATATTGTTTCTTTAAAGTCAGTTGATAAATTTCCATAATACTCAATAGAATCAATTATAAAATGGTCAACAAATTTTCCAAAATCTTGTTCCATTAAACCTCCTTTTGAAATATTTTTAATATGATTTAGAATTGCATCTTCATTCTTATATCTCTCAATTAAGGTGATTTTATTACTATCAGATTTAAAAAATTTCCAAGCAAAAACATTAGGTTCTTTTTCTTTTAGCTTGTTTTGATAATAAATACAAAAATCATTAATTTCATTTTCACTTTTATTATTTGAAGTCATATACACAACGCTTTCTTTTTCATTTTTGTGAAACTTAGGCGATTCATTTGTTAATTCCGATTGATTACAAGAAATCAAAATTGATACTATAGCAATTATAATAAGCTTCTTCATTTTGTAAGTTTTAAACCATTTAAGTTATAAAAATTTGACTTAGTTAAGAAAGCAAAGGGAGGTTGGTCTATTCAATTCTAATATAGCTAAAATCTAATGTATTAAGTGCAGTATCAGTGGAGCTAATAAGACTACCAGAGAAAGAAGAATGTGTAAGTTCCATACTATAAAGAGCTGTTCTAATAGGTGGTCCATCATCTACCCATCCGTTACCATCGTTAAAATTAAAATGAGTTGTTGTGAAAGTACATTCAGTATGTTCATTATTAATAAAATATATTCCTTTGTAATTCGCGTAATTATTTCCATTCCAGTTTAAAGGAAGTGAATAGCTAATCCAAGTACTGTCAGAGTAACAATGAACTGTAAACTCATCAAAATCCTGAATAATATTATTACCATTTGGAATCCAAGAAACTCCTTCCCAAGAACCAACAAGAGTAAATAAGCAATTGCCAGAGTCTTCAACAGCATCAGGATTATAATTTATCGCATTAGGGTCTGTACAGCCTATAATTATGCAACTTCCGTCTTCTACTGTAGCTTCAGAATTGTAATTAGTTGCGTCAACATCTGTGCATCCTTCAATTTCTTTATCACAACTTCCCAACAACACTACTGAGAACATAAATATTATAAGTTTCTTCATTTTGTAGGTTTTAAAACATTAAGGTAATAAAAAGTTGACTTAGTTAAGAAAGCATAGGGAGGTTGGTTAAAACACATTAAAATTATGGCAAATTTATTTACATACATGGCTCTACTAATTCCGTCAAATCATTCATACTCATATTTAACATCTTTTTATTGGCTTCTGACTCAGAACCATATTTTGTCATTACTACACCTAAGACACAATTACAATAACTCTCAGCTTTACTTGTTGAAAGGTTAACTTTTGCATTTTTAATACATTCTCTTTTGAAATTATCCTTGAAGACATTTGAGAACTCATTGTTTGTATTGTTACAAGAAATGAATATGATTGAAAGTAAAAAAGATATACCTATTTTTTTCATAATTATTTATTTTTACAAATTTAAATTTAACACATTGATAATGATAGTTAATAAGCTTCTGGATTTAGCTTGTCCCATTGGTCTATATTGTTCATAAGTATATTTTCTAATTTATATTTTTTTTCCTCTAAAACCCATTCTATTGTTATGACTTTTCTTTTAAAAAGTCCAAAGGAACTAATTTTTAAATTATACTTTTCTGCATCATCCCAAAAAATTCTTAAAACTTCAAAGTTTTTTTTCATGTCTTTAATGCCTAATAAAGGGCGTAATAATAAACTATCTTCTAAAACAAGACCAACAATAGGTACAGGTTTGACAAAAGCTGAAGCAAAAGGTGCAACAATTAAAGCTACATCGTACGCTGTTTTTTTGTTATAGCTTGAAAAGTTCCAATAAGTTTAGATTTTGGGTCTATATTATATAATCTTTCAATGTTTTTTTGTTTTTCTAACGCTCCTTTGGAAACAAAAGGATTTGTTATTGAATCAAGTATGCCCATAGTTAATTTTAAACCATTTAAGTAAGAAAAAGTTAAGTATATATTGTCAATTATTAATGGCTATTTAATCTTGACTTTTATGGTTTTGGATTTTGTTTTGAAAAAATTTTAATTAAATTGTATAAAAATCTAAAATTAATATCATGAATTTCATTAAAAAACTATTAGTAAATCCATTTTTTTATTTTCCTTTAATTACAATTCTTTTAATTAATAATTGGGGAGTAATAGCTCTAATAACAACTGTGGGGGAAACAATTTTGTTAATGTCACAATTAGCTCTTTTATTATTTGGAATAATATTTATTTTAGATAATATTATTAAGCTTCCACCATGGATTTTTATTGTACTCGTCCTCCCTTACGCTTTATGGGTTTTGGTGTCATTCAGTGAATATGAATACTGGGTCACTTTTTGGTTAGCTACAGGTGTTTTATATTTTGGGATTTTCTTGCTTTGTGGGTTCCTTTCTAATAAACTCAATGTTGAAGCAAACTTTGGCTTCAACTTTATAACAGATGAATTGAAGGAAAGAAATTATAATTCGGAAGAAACAGAAGAAACACAAGAAACAGAAGAGGCAGAAGAGGCAGAAGAGGCAGAAGAGCAATCAAAAAATAATAAGGGAAACTCAAAAAAGGAATGAATTCTAATCTAGAAAAATTAATTGATTTAGCACTTGCTGATGGAATATTGACTGACAAAGAAAAAGCAGTACTTCAAAAAAAAGCAGACTCTCTTGGTGTTGATCAAGATGAGTTTGAAATGATTTTAGAAGGAAAATTATACCTTGCTCAAAAAGCAGCTGCACCATCTCCTACTACAAATGAAAAACCTAAATCAAATAAAGAAGGTTCAATTAAAAAATGCCCATCCTGTGGAGCACCCACTCAATCATTTAATACAAAATGTCCAGAATGCGACCATGAATTTAGAGATACTCAATCTACAAATTCAGTAAAAAAATTCTTTAAAATACTAAGTGATAATATTGATGCTAACTCCGAAGAAGATGAGACAAATCCTTTAAAAGCAGTTGGTAAAATGTATTCTAAAATGTTTTCAGGAGGTGGAATGTTTGGGGGTGGAAAAACAGGTGAAAAAGAAAGAGAACTTATTAAAAATTTTCCTGTTCCTAATAACAAAGAAGATATATTAGAATTTTTATCAATGGGAGTTCCAAGAGCTAGAAAAAAAGGAAATGTATTTTCTCAGTATTTCAATCAATCAGCTTGGGAAGAACAAAAGCACAATTTTTTAGTTCCAATATGGCATAGTAAGTGTGAGCAGTTAATTATAAAAGCACGTTTTGCTATGAAAGACGACATTGAAACACTAGAACAGATTGAATACTATGCAAAACAATTAAAAATATCATGAATCCCGAATTTGAAAAGTATATAGATATGGCGCTAGTTGACGGTGTTGTTACAGAAACCGAAAAGGCTTTTCTGTTAAAAAAAGCAAATGAATTAGGGATTGAAAAGGACGAATTTGAGTTTATTCTTAATTCTAAAATTCAAATGAAAGAAAAGGAATTGCAAAAAAGTTCCCCTCCTACTCCACCTACAATACAAAGTGCACCCAAAAATTCTAAAAGTAATTCGCAAAAGGAGGGTGACATTAAAAAATGTCCAGCTTGTGGTGCTTCTGTAAAATCGTTTTCTTCAAAATGCTTAGAATGTGATCATGAGTTTAGGAATGTAGGTGTAGTAAGTAGTGTAACTGAATTTTACAATGAGTATAAAAAAATAGGTGAGGAAATAAAAGAATATAAACCGTTGGCTAAATCTTGGTGGGGAAGTAATAATGAGAAAGCGACAAAACTGTTTGAAGTACAAACAAGGCAAAGGGATTTAGTTAGCAATTTCCCAATACCCAACACTAAAGAAGATATTTTCGAGTTTTTAGGTTTGTGCATAGCTAATAAAAATAATTTTACCATCCACACATGGAAAGATAAAGCGAAGCAAATAATTATGAAGGCAAAAATTACTTTGTCTAATGACAAAAATGCAATTGCAGAAATTCAAAGCATTGCAAAGCAGCTAAGAATTAAATGGGATAAAATATAAAATTATATTATGGGATTATTTAGAAGTAAAAAAGAAGGCGGGTTAATGGATGTAATTCGCTGTGATGAAAAAGAATATTTAGTATGGAAATGGAGACCTAGTGGGGAGGCAAATACTACAAAAAAAGAAAACTCAATTCGCTTTGGAAGTAGTTTAAGAGTAAAAGATGGTGAATTAGCTGTTTTTTCATACAAACAAAAAGATGGTACTATTCAAGATTTTATTATTGGACCTCACGATCAAACTATTAAAACAGCCAACTTTCCAATTTTAACGAGCATTGTTGGAGCTGCATTTGGAGGAGAATCTCCATTTCAAGCAGAAATTTACTTTATCAATCTCTCTGGAAATGTTCAAATAAAATTTGGAATTCCTTATTTTGATGTATTTGATCCGAGATTTTTAGACTTTGCAGTTCCAATGGCTGTAAGAGGAACTATTACATTTAATATAACTGATTACAAAGGTTTTATAAAACTAAATAGGCTTATAAATTTTGAAATTGATGATTTAAAAAAGCAAATTAAAGATGCTGTTACAAAATACACTAAAGGAATTGTATCTAATATTCCAGAACAAAACAATATTCCAGTATTGCAAATGGAACGTAAAATTTTAGAAATCAATGATTTTGTTGCTGCTCATTTAGAGAAACGTCTGGTAAATGAATTTGGTGTGAACATGAAATCATTAGATATCGCTACAATAGAGCCTGATAAAGAAGCAGAAGGTTACCTTGAACTAAGAAAAGTTACTGCAGAGCAAACAACTAAAACTACTGTTGCTCAAACAGATGTGAATATTAAAAACTTACAAGACACTCAAGAAATCAACGCTCAGAATATGGAGGAAACCTTACGTATTCAAAGAGAAGAGGCGCAAAGAGCACAGAAACTTCAGACAGAAACTCAAAATATATCAGCTCACCAATTAAATCAGCAGACCGAGGTAGCAAAAACAGCCGCTGAAAGTATGGGGAAAATGGGAGCTGGAGGAGGCGCTGGCTCAGGGTCTGGTGGTATGATGGACCCTGGTTCTATGATGGCAAGTATGGCTATGGGAGGTGCTGTTGGTTCTGGGATGGCTGGAGCAGTTGGAGGGATGATGCAAGGAATGAATGAGCAAAAACAAACACCACCACCACCACCACAAGTTCAATACAATATTTCAGTAAATGGCAACCAAAGCGGTCCATTCAATTGGCAACAACTTCAAGAAATGGTTGTGAATGGACAATTAATTAAAGATACTCATGTGTGGAAACAAGGAATGTCTGGATGGGAGTTAGCTGGTAATGTGCAAGAATTAAATAATTTATTTCAAGCAAATGTACCACCACCACCGCCAGTTTCAGCAAATACACCACCACCACCACCGCCAATTTCTGGAGATACACCGCAACAATAACTTAACATAATGGATAATAACAGTTTTTTTTCAATAGATAAATTAGTAGAATTCGGAATGGGAATGGCTATAGCCCAACAAATGGTTCAAACAATGAACAAATCCATGGTAGATATGCATATTCCTGGAGCAATGAATTCAATGTCCAAAACATCAAATAATGAGTTTTTTTACGCTGTAATCGATGGTCAGCAAGCCGGGCCATTTTCTGACCAAGAAATTACAAGATTAATTTCTGAAAAAAAAATATCAAAAGAAACTTATATTTGGATGCCTGGGATGAATAATTGGAAAATAGCTGAAAAAGTACCTGAAGTATTAAAATTAGTAGCATTAGCCCCTCCACCATTTAAAAAATAAAATTTAATGAAAGTTAATTTAATACCATTTATTATTGCATTTTCAGCGGGATTACTCATTGGTTATGCCTTTTATAGCTTTGGAAGTCGTAATAATGTAAATTTTCACTCTCTCCTAACAATACTGGCATTCCTTTTTTCTTCATTAACACTAAGTTGTACGTTTGGTGTAGATTTTAAATCTTCCAGAATTACAACAAATATAAGAACAGTTTCAGGTCTTTTTTTTGTAATTGGGATGATCAGTCTGGTTATAATGAAAGCTTATATAGAAAATATTCCATTCGTAATTATTTCCAGTGGAATTTTAGCTTTGATTTATCTTTTGATTATATATTCAATTAATAAATCAGATCAATAAACTTTAACTTTATCTATGTTAGATCCACAACTTGAAAATTTAATTGAACTTTTATTAAGTGATGGACAACTAACCGAAAAAGAAAAAAAGGTTTTGTATAAAAAAGCTATTGAGTTAGATGTGGATATAGATGAGTTTGAGGTTATTTTAGAGGCTAAAATCACTAATGCTAGTAACGTTAATTCTTCAAAAAGTTCAATTTCAGAAAATAAGCAAGTATCTAATAAAGAAGGAGTAGTTAAAAAATGTCCTGCATGTGGAGCTTCTGCAAAATCCTTTATTATCCATTGCCAAGATTGTGGTCATGAGTTTAGAGAAAAAGAAGCTGTAAACTCTGTAAAAAAACTTTTTAGCGAAATTGATAAAATTGAAGTTGAGGAAAGAAATAGAGAGAGAACTTTCGTAGAAAAAATGGATGGAGATCTTGCTGTTATGAAAAGTATTGCAACTAGACAATCATCTATGATAAATGCTTATCCAGTTCCCAACACCAAAGAAGATTTAATTGAGTTTTTAACTATTGCTAGTTCAGAAGCAAATAAAAAAGTTTCTATATTAAAAAGAATGAATAGTCATCCTGAATCAATTATACAAAAAGCATGGTATTCAAAATGTGAACAAATAATTAAAAAAGCTAGATTTTCAATGATTGATGATAAAAAAACATTAGATGAAGTTGAGTCTTGTGCTAGTCATCTAAAAATTAGATAATTCATTGATTCTCTTGGATTTATTTATTGTTGTAAAAGAGTTCGAGAACTGAGTCGTCGTGTGTGCCATTTAACAGAAAAGATGAAGGCTCATAGTGCAAACATATCTTATTTTTTTATTACTTCAATTTTATTACTTAAGACTAAATAAATAGCGACAATTGGTAAAACAGCTAATAATAAGTGACCATACATTGCTTCTATTGGCACATAATCAACTTGAGTGGCTAAATAAGCGGCAAATAAATTAATTATTGTTAGAGATAAGTTTATTTTAGAAGAAGCCGATTTAGCGATTTTACCACCATCGTAGTTAAGTTTATTGGGGAAAGTTAAAATAGCTTGTAGCATGAATATACATCCTATGGCAATATGATTAGAATTAGAATTTTCTAAGAAAAAATTTAATTGATCAAATACTATGAATAATCCAAATATAAAATATCCAGTATTAAAAAAAACTCTATTCTTTTTAATAACTCCGTACAGTGTTATTAAAAGACAAAGTAATGGAACTATCATTTTAATTATTTCAGGCATAGGATTAAATTTTATTTATTAATATTTCATATCTAAATATAAAAAATCAAATGTTATGATTTAATTAAAATTAGATTTTTTTGTCTTGCCTTGGGATTTAGGGTTCTCCTTTTTTATGGTTGTTATTTAGCTGTGTTTTTACTTATGGTATTTACAATGGTAATGTAGCTGATGCTCCACAAAATATTTTTGCAACTTGATCAAATTTTATTTTTGCTAAGAAGCCGTAATTCTAATTAATATCATTAAATATAAGTTTCGTCGAAAAAAATGTACTATTTCATTTGTTGATATATGCTTCATTAGGCCATGCTGGCCATGGATTTCTTAAAGTTTTAATTAACTCGTTCTCTTTAAGTGGTTTATATAGAGCCTTGGTCCTATGGAAAGTATTGTCATCAGATGGAATTTCTATATTTTCACAACCCATCCATTTTAATAGCGCTTTAAGTACTAGCTCTCGTTCATTAACTAAGTCGTTAAAATGAACAACTTTAAATGGTAGAGTTTTATTCTTTACGAGAGTTAGTTGAAGATTTAATCTAAAGTCTTCCAAAATTTTGTAGATAGCCATTTTCTCTAGTTTAGAAATTGGCATATCAGTAGCAATTTTAAATAACAGCTTTTGCAAAACTTCAATAGATGGAAAAACATTACACGGATCTCGTTCAATGACAATTATCTTGGCATCTGGGAAAAATATAGATATAGTTTCTATCCTTGTAGCCATTGATGGATTTTTTGATAAAAATTGTTTATTGGCATCTTCTCCTAGGGCATAAAGATGTCTTTGAACCATTCGGAAATATATCTTTATTATTCTATGCTTTCTTTTTTCAGTAATATCTCCCATATCAAAGCGAAATAAATCTCGCATAACATAAGATTCCGGATAAAAAAAACTCATATAAACGGATGCTAATGCCCAAATCATTATCATTTCATCTTCTTCCTTTTTAAAGAAACTAATCCTATGAAGATTATTTAACTTTCTAAATATTATTTTATCAAAATTCTTAACTGCCTTTTTTAAAAAAAATGGAGAATAAAACCATAAGAATCTATAGATTTTTTTTTGAATTATTGAAGGTGCAAATATTATTTCCCAAAGGCTCATGGCGCTAAAAAGAGAATTTATACTTGTTAAACTGTGAAACAAATTAGTAGTACCTGTTCTTGGTAAAGACGCAATAAAAATGGGATTTTTAATTACTTGTTTTTTAAATTTTGGAAATAATATCCAGTCTATTGTGAGAGCAATATTATTTGTAATAAATAGAAATAGAAATAATGGTGAAAGCCAGAAAATTTGAACCAATCTGTGGAAACGAATAGCACGCATACTTCCTCTTCTAAATGAAAAGAGTTGTGTTAAAAGGCTAACCATGGACATATAGTAAAGACCCTATAGAAAATCCTGCTGAAGTTCCACAAATAAAAAGTGTTTCTCCCTTTTGCAATTTTTCTTTACTTATTAGTTTGTGGATTCCCATAGGAATAGAAGCTGAAATACAATTTCCTGTTTCACGTAATATATTTATTACTTTATCTGGATTTACATTCGCAATTTTTGGGATCATATTTAGACCTGTTTTAGAAGCTTGGTGAGGGACTGTCCAATTTACTTCTGGCCATGAAATTCCAGTAGATTTAAAAAAATCACTTATAAAAACTGGAAGATATTTTAAGGTTAATCGTAGCAATCTTCGACTGTCCATTTGAAAGTGATGAATTTTGGGATCGTAAATATAATCCTTAACCCATTTTCTAACGTGTCCACCTGGAATTTCTGCAGCATGAATTCCTTCTGTATACATTTGATGTTTAAAATTTACAAGCCCTGACTTTTCATCTTTTGACTTTTCTAGAACAACTGCTGCTGCACCATCTCCAAATAAAGTCAAGGTCTCCCAATTTTCAGGTCCAATTCCAAAGCTTGCAACTTCTGAAGCAACTATAAGAACATATTTTGTCTCTTCAAACTGTAACTTATCGGCGGCTAATTTAAATGCATTTACAAAACTTAGACATGTAGTATTAACGTGTAGAGATTCACAGCGTGCCTCGTTTCCTCCTTTCATTTTTTGTAGAGTCATAGCAACTTGAGATGGAATAATTTGGTCTGTACTAGCCCCAGCAGTGATAAATGTATCAATGTCACTTAGAGATAATCTTGCATGGTCTAAGGCTGAATGTGCTGCTTTGGCTCCCATTTCACCTACGTCTTCATGGGAAACATGATGTCGTTTAGCTACTCCACTATGTTTTTCGCTCCAACCAATGGGTAAACCATATTTTTTTTCAATTTCTTCTGATTCAACTGCCCTAGGGAGGTAAATACCAGTGCTGCGAATTCTACAAGGTCTAATTATATTTAGCATGGATTCTTCTAAATTTAGTGCCTCTTTCATGGCTTACGTTTATAATTTTATTTATATCAATATCATCAATTCCTTGCTTACTAAGCACATCTACAACAGCAGATTTAGCTTGATTCCAATGTTTTTCTGGGTTAACGAACATATTGAGTTTTCGATCTGATACTCGGATTAGTTGGTAATTGTCAATCTCTGAGTTTGCACCAGTAATTGCTCGCCTGATAAAGTCTGGGAAAATAATCTTATCCTCTTGAAATATCAACAAATCATCCATTCTTCCTTCGATGGTTGACACTGCTAGCATCTTAGAGCCGCAAGAACAATCAGTAGCATGTAAAATATCGTTCATTTTATACCTTATTATTGGTTGTACATTGCGCCTTAAATCTGTAATAATTGGAATAAATCGATTTTTATCTATCCATTGTTTTTCAATAATTAATCCATCTTCATTAAGATGAATATTTCCTTTTTTGCAGCTCTGACCAAACATTCCTTCTGAACATTGATATACTTGTTGAACATTAATTTGGAAAACCCTTTCGATAATTTCTTGGTCTTCGGGAGACAATACTTCTGCCACTGAAATTATTCTCTCAGGGTTAAGTTTAATAAGCTCCTTTTTTTGGGCCTCAGCCAACAAAATAAGTAAACTGGGTTGTCCTACAATAATATTTGGTTGAAGTTTATGGATTCGAGATAAGTGTTCATCTAAAGGATCTAAAAGGTCAAAAAAATTAAAAGCAAGGAGTTTAGAATGTACTGAGGTGTAAAGATTGCTGTTGGCTCGTAGAAAAAAAGCTATTTTTCTTTTCCTAAATTTCCATCCAATTATTCGTTGTAAAATTAATGCTACCCACATCGCTCTTTCTTGTCTAGAGACTATAAATAATCCCTTATTTCCTGAAGTGCCTGTAGAAAGTCCGACTGTTAATCCATTTAATGTCGGAGAAAAGTTTCTGCTTTTCTCAGAACGTAAAGCTACATCAATTGCTTGTTTATTATCTATTCCTTTAGTATTAATCCAATTAAAGTTTTTCATAAATTCTTTCTTTTCTTGGACGGGGAATTCGATTAAATTTTTTTCTGAAGATGATTTGTATAAAGGAGAAGATTTTAAAACCTGACTTTGAACTTTTCGCCACATCTTTTGTTGATGTTTCTCAGGGTTTCGCTCAAATGCTATGCGTTGAAAATATAGCTTCAAAACACTTTTAAATACTTCCAACTTAAAAATAATATTCATCATAGTGTTTTTGGTGAATGAATCATCTCAACTGTTTTGGGGCAATGGGTGGCTAATAAAGGTATTTGTGGATATACTTTGTGAAATTTTCTCAATTTATTAAGTGTTGTATTATAAGCTTTCCAGTCGTCAAAAAACAACCTTACCACTGGGTCTGGTCCCATTCCGTGAGTAATGGCGCGCATATCCCAAAATGCATCTGCAACCAAAAAAATAGGTCCATTTTTTGTTTGAACCAAAGCACCATATTGGCCAGCTGCATGACCAGGAAGAGGATACATTACAATGCTATTATCACCAAATAAATCATAGCCTTTTCCTAAAATTTCATGTGTCTTAGAGTTACATGATTCAAAAGTTTTACAATTTTTTATCCATTTTTCAGGAAATAATTCGTGGAGCAATCCCTTTGCAAATCCTCTCCACTTTGGTGTTTTTCGGAACTGATTCAAACACTTTTCAGAAGCCCAACAATTGGCATTTGGAAAATCTATAAGCCCTCCCACATGATCCGCATGCAGATGAGATAAAATAACATGACTCACCTCATCAGGACTTATTTGCATTTTAGCTTCTTGACTTTCCTCTATTTCTACTTTGGTTAACATAGCATAGATAGAATTAGGAAAATAATTGGTGGCCTTGTGAAATCTATTGGTATATCCTGTGTCAAATAGTATTTTTCCTCTTGATGGATGCTTAATTATAGCCCAAGTTGCTTCAAAACGAATTTTTCTTTTTTTGTCTCCTTTATTAACATGGTGTGCATAGGCAAAACAATGGCCTGCAGTACGAATTGAAATTGAAACATAATTATCATTCATAATTGTTCTGATTTATACCATTCTACAAATTCAATAAGCGCCTCTTGAACTGATTGTTTAGGATGGTAGCCAAGTAATTTTTTAGCTTTAGTAATGTCCATTCCAAAGGACATTGTCAATGTTCCTATTCCATAAACAGTTAATGAAGGCTCTCTATAGCCATTTATCCATTTTGCATGCAATTCCATTAATTTTGCTATTAGCAGTACCAGTCTTAATGAAATTTTTTTAGTCGGTCGAGGGAGTTGTAATTGTGATAATAATTTATCTAGAACTGGCCATAATAATTCGGGTCTGCCGTTGGAAATATTATATATTTGATTAATAGCTTTCTTGTCTGCATCTAGGGCTAAAATAATTGCATCAACAACATTAGATACTGGGGTTATATCTACGCGGTTGGTCTCGTCCCCCATACGCATTAAACGTCCTTCACTATGAGCACGAAGAATTCGTGGCATAATAACTTTATCACCTCTGCCAATTAAGGCTCTTGGTCTTAGAATTATATATGGAATTCCAGATGATTCAACTAGTTTTTCTGCTTCTCGCTTAGAGTAAGAATAGGAATTTATAGGTTTTGGGAGGATATCACTTTCTTTTAATTCAAGCTGATGTTTGAATCTAAAATAAACACTTGGTGAGCTAATGAATATGAACTTTTTTACCCTTTTAGCTTTTGCAGCTTTAAGCAAATGTTTTGTCACTTCTATGTTGGTACTGTGAAAGTCTTTTGGGTTCCCCATTTGTGAGCTTAATGCAGCTGTATGAATTATAGCATCAACTCCGATGGTAAGACTATCAATAAATTTGATGTCCTCAAGATTTCCTAAAACATATTCCAAATTTGATTTGTTAGAGATATTCTGAGCTTTTAAGGTTCTTCCAGTAGCAAGAATCTCCAATCCTTTAATTGTAGATATTTTTTCTACTAACCTTGACCCCAAAAAACCCGTTGCTCCAGTAATTAGAATTTTTTTCATTTAACTAATGGTCTTTGCTTAATATTTAATCCATTATTGTAAAGTAATTTAAAATGAGAATACATTGCTGGTAAAATATATTTTCTTGACTGGTATTGTACGTTGTATTTCTGAGCTACTTTTTTTAATATAAGGGTAAGCTCAGGATAGTGAATATGACAAATGTGCTGAAATAAATGATGTATTACATGGTGATTAAATCCACCAAAAAGATGGGTAATAATCCCACTTTCAGTAGCATAGTCACTAGTGGTTAAAACTTGATGTTTAGACCATGAATAAGGCATTAATCCATTTTCATCTGGATCGGGAAAATGAGAATCCTCCAGCATATGTGTGGTAAGTAAAATCACAATTATAGTTAAACTGGAACAAACCATTAATAACAGAAAAGCAGCTATAAAAACTACAATGGTTTGTTCTGTAAGCCAAAAGGGGGTAATAACCATATAAAATATATAAAAAACCTTAAAAGCAAGCATTTTTATTATTTCAAAAATTGGGTACGGCCGGTTATAAAACCCACCAATTCTTGTAAAGAAAATATCTTTAAAATCACGATAAAAAATCCATCTTGGAATAAAAATTGCATAAATAAGTAGCATATATATCCATTGAAATTTATGAAAGCTTCGTGTTTTGTCCTGAGGAAATATTTTAACAACAGCAGATTGCTGAATATCTGGATCGTATTCCATGATATTGGAATAAATATGATGACCAGAAACATGTCTATTTTTCCAATTGAAGGAGCTTAGGCCTAAAAAATCAAAAATGTACATAAACCATTGGTTGTACTTTTTGGTTTTGAAAAGAGAATTGTGAGCAGCATCGTGGCCAACATTTACACCTAAAAAAACTCCCCATATTCCTAAAAAGGAATAACATAAAAAGACATGAAATGGTTCAACGGAAAAAATAAATGGAATTAGAAAAACAAAAATATATACCATTAATAGCCCTGCTATTTTTAGGTACATACTTGCGTTACCATATATACTCTTTTCGCTGTTTTTGAAATATGCATTTACTTCTTCTCTAAGTTCTTTGAAAAACCCGTCATTTTCAGGTGGGAATGTGATATTTCTAAATTGATGAGTCATTTTAATTTGATTTTGTGTTCATATATTTAAAAATTCTTGCAAAGTCAGTACGGTACTTGGTGGCTGTCCAAATTGGCGGATTGGTAGAAAGTAAGGTCATTAAGGTTACTGCAAGGCTAGCTTTAATACTGTTAAGAGGATTAAACCACCTAAATCCAACTCCAATAGAGTGGTTCAAGTTTTTAACTTGGTGCCACCATAGTGGAGGATTAAATAAAATATCTCCTGGCCTCAAAACACATTCCCAAGTAGTTAGAAATCTTGCAGCTGGAAATTTATTAAAATCAGGTTTTTCAGGGTTGAATTTACTGTAAAAATAGGGGGACTTTGTAATGGGAGGGTTTAAAAAAAAATCATTTTTTGGAGGATATAAATACCAATGTTTTTCACCATATACTTGGGTGAAAAGATTGTTTTCAGTTGCACAATGTAATGAAGTTTGAGATCCTTTGCCGCCAATAAATACTTGAAAAGTCTTACCAGAAGATAATTTATTTCTCATTTTATATAGCCACTTCCAATCAAAATCATCAATTAGTTCCGGATGATCATAAAGTATTCTATTGAATCGACTGTATTTATTAGTATCTCCTAATTTTATCGATTCTATAACGTTCTTAAGAGTTGTTTTTTCTACTTTGTAATTAATAGTGTCGTTTTCGGAGTTTAAGGGGTCAAAAAGAGCGACTTCATCTTTACAGTAATTTTCAAACAGCCAGTCTAATGACCATTTTTTTAGACATTTCCAATCCTTAGCCTTTCCTTCCAACACAACAGGAATACCTTTACTTATATAGTTTTGTTTTAAAAAATTTTCTGAAATATCTTTGATGCGTTCAACTTGTTGAATTTTTTTTTCATTAATTACATTTTCCTTTTCAGATAAAAATAACTCTATTATTCTATCTCGTTGAGAAATATATCTTGTAGCAGGAAGGTCTTTTCCTAAGAAGTGGTCAAGCATTCTCCATCCCTGATAACTTCTACGGAATTCGTTATTTGTTTTCATAAAAAATTAATCTCTTACATATTATTTACTAGAACAAGCAATTAACAGTGTCTAATATCAAAAAATATGGACTAAATAACAAAGTAATATTATATAAAAAAGGACTTTTTTTTAAAAGAAATTTAGGTAATTAAAAGTGATTCTATTATTTATTTAAGACTAAGCCACTTCTTAGATTATTTCTTTACAATAGATGAACTTACCTAAATTCACCTATTATAGATACATATATTGGTATATCATTAGTAAAAGGAAACTGGTATTAAAAACATATATTAAATTAATGTAAGTCTTTGAAAAGAAGATGATAAGAGATTTTTCAAATACTCTGTAAACTAATATATATTTAATAAATTGAGTTAAAAGTTCCTAAAAATTGATTAACAAACAAAGAATCGTCAATTTCAATTGGTGTTAATTTAAGCTCATCGAAAGGCTGAGAAGATGTTGTGTTTTGGTTCTGAGTTTTGACTTTATAATCATATGTTCCATTAATTATAGAGTCTTCAAAACTTACTGTCAGCACTCCTCTTTCGGTATTCCATTTTCCAAGCCAAGAAAAATTACCTCTTGTATAGGAAATATCTCCATCATATACAAAGAAAATTGAAGCTGATATTTCTGTCCCGCTTACTTGATCTATTTGAACAGTTGTCCACTCACCTTGTAACCTAGAATCATTAGGGTATCTTCTACAGGAGTTGAGGAAGAAAAATAACAATACAATTAATAATATTTTATTTGTTTTTTTAAAAGCCATTAAAAAGTCTCCTTAATATTTGTATTCACTTTTTGCTTTCTCCATAGTAGTCTGAATTCCATTTTGAAAAACAATAATTTTAGTTGATTTTAAATTATTTTCGTTACAAAAATTCTCATCACTTTCTGATTCAGCAAGTTCATCTCTTGAAAGAGTAAAGTAATAATTTTTAGATTTAAAGTAACTCTTAACAATTCTTAAATATTCAAATTCATCTGATTTAATTACATTTGAAATGCTAGAATTAATTGTCCCAATTTGAACTCTATACTCATAATTATTTTTATACTCCGCTGCGGTTGACTTTATAATTCTTGCATTTTTTAAACCATTTTCGTAAATCCTATTAAGCGCTTTTTTAGCATTCAAAAGAGAATTAAATTTTTTTGTGTAATGTTGGTAACCCATAAATCTTTTTCTAGTATTTATACCCAAATCAGGTAATGTTGATTTCAATGTTTCCATTTGTGCAACAAGTTTTGATTTATATACATCTAGTTCAATATAATATATATTTGGTACTCGATAATCTAATTGAATTATGGTAATATTTTTTAATTCTTCTAATCTAATTTGATTTAAAGAATCTAACTTTTTGTCAAGATTTTTCATTTCTTCATCGTATAAATACGAATCTTTATTTGGCTTACCGTAAGCAATAATAAAAGCATCATAAAGTCCAGTTAAATGGTATTCATCTCTCTGCTTTCTAGCTTCATTAAGTGTTTTAAATTGCCCATTGCAATATTTGAATAAAGAATTGTGTTCTGACATAAAAAGATCAAACTTGAAAATATAGTTTGGAGGTCTCAAAGGTTTTGAGTAGGCACCCAATTGAATTGTATAAAAAACTTCTTTAAACTCAGATGAATCTGAAACAGCTGAAGTTCTTGAGGTTGGGTCTAAATAGGTGATATTTTGCATAAATTGTTCTGGATCCGATGGGTTAGTTAGATTAATAAATTTTTGGATTTTTTCATTAATAATTTTAATAGAATCCAGTTTCCTTAACGAATCTAAGCTTATCTTGTTTGTAATTATATTTCTAATATTAGATAATGTATCTACAGAACCATCCTCTATTCCTTCAAATTGATCTTTCTCAACACTATCCAGCTTTTCTATATTTAAACCTGTCTCTTGTCCAGCTTCAAAACTAAAATTCGATATGTCTATTTGCTCTAAATTACCATCCTCTATTCCTTCAAATTGATCTTTCTCAACACTATCCAGCTTTTCTATATTCAAATCTGTCTCTTGTTCAGCTTCTAAACTAAGATCCGTTTTGTCTAATTGCTCTAAATTACCATCCTCTATTCCTTCAAATTGATCTTTCTCAACACTATCCAGCTTTTCTATATTCAAACCTGTCTCTTGTTCAGCTTCTAAACTAAAATTCAATGTGTCTATTTGCTCTAAATTACCATCCTCTATTCCTTCAAATTGATCATTCTCAACACTATCTAGCTTTTCTATATTTAAATCTGTCTCTTGTTCAGCTTCTAAACTAAGATCCGTTTTGTCTAATTGCTCTAAAATATTATTTTCTTCTAGATTAAAAGTATTTGAATCTTTGTTTATACTTTCTTTTTGGGCTCCAAAACAAATAATAAAAGCATCGCTTAAACCATCCAAAACTAGAAGTTTTTTCATATTTATAGCACTCGAAAGATTTTCATGCTTTCCTACAAAATATTTATAATTATTTTTTCCTTTAAAATAAAGTAAAGGATATTTAGAAATTGGATTTTCTAAAGAAATTAAGTTTTTAAAAACTCCTATTTGTACTGAAAATTTAGGATTTGTTAATTCACTAGAATCACTAATAGATAAAACTTTAAAATCTTGATTAATTTCATTAGCAGTTGTAATTTGCTTGGAATTAGTATTGGATTCAGATTTAGAGTTTAAACTAACGTCCTTAGTCTGTTTATTTTTAATAAAATCTATTTCTAATGTATCTACTGATTCAATAGTGTTTTCTAAACTTATTAATGTATCTATTAAAGAGCCAAAACAAACTATAAAAGCTTTGTCCAATCCATCTTTCATGAGCATTTTACTCATCATTTGAGCACTGGAATAATTATAATAGTTTCCTACAAAATATTTATAATTATTTTTTCCTTTAAAATAAAGTAAAGGATATTTAGAAATTGGATTTTCGGAACCAATAAGCTTATTAAATTCTCCAATTTGTACTGAAAATTTAAGAGGATTTAATTTGTTAGAATCACTTACAGATAAAACTTTAAAATCTTGATTAATTTCATTTATGTTTGTAATACCCTGTGAATAAAGACTAATATTTATTATTAGAAACAAGAAAAATATTTGACTTTTAAACAACGCTTTGATATTAATTTAAGAAAGTGTTAATTTAAGAAAGAATATGTAAATAGAAAATTAATTATTCATCTTATAATTATGATTCTAGTATGATTTTATATAGTAAAGACTGTATTCCCCAGCAAAAAAAGTAGCAATGTCTTTATCTGAATTTATAAAAAATATATAAATTGGGGGATTCTTGCAATTTTGAATAACAATAGTCTTCCAGAAAAAATAAAATCTAATTTCCAATTTTCTTTTACCAAGGAACAAGAGAAAATAGTACAAGAAGTTTCTAAATTTGTTACTTCAATAAGTGCTCGTAATATATTTCTCCTTAAAGGATATGCTGGGACAGGAAAAACCAGTTTAATTTCGTCGTTGGTCAATAGCCTTTCGTCTGTTGGAAAGAAATCTTCTCTTCTTGCTCCAACTGGAAGAGCGGCTAAGATACTTTCTAAATATTCGAAAAAAAGTGCTTCTACCATCCACAGGAAGATATACTGGATTAACAGTAATAAAAGTGGAAATACATACATTAAGCTAAAGGAAAATACACATTCCAATACTATTTTTATTGTAGATGAAGCTTCTATGATTCCAGAATCTTCCGATAAAGGATTTGGAAACAGATCGCTTTTAAATGATTTAATTAAGTATGTATTTGACGGGGTAGAATGTAAGCTTATTTTAATAGGTGACACAGCACAATTGCCTCCGGTAAATTTAGATATAAGTCCAGCTCTAAGCGAATCCTTTTTAAGTGAAAATTATTCTAAAGAAATTCTTCCATTTACCTTAAATGAAGTTGTTAGGCAAGAAAAGTCATCTACTATTTTATTGAACGCAACAAATATTAGAAACCAAATTTCTAACTCTATTTTTAATATCCCCAAATTTCAGGTTAGTGATGATGTTATAAGAATAGAATCTGGCGATGAACTGCAAGAAAGCTTAGAGTCAAATTATAATAAAGGAGGCATAAATAATACCATTGTTCTTTGCAGGTCAAATAAAAGAGCAAATATTTACAACCAACAAATTCGATCGAGAATCAGGTATTTGGAAGAAGATATATCTACTGGTGATTTATTAATGGTAGTAAGAAATAATTACTTCTGGTTAGGAGAAAAAAACTCCTCAGAGTTAATAGCCAACGGAGATATAATTGAGGTCCTTAGTGTCAATAAAATCTTAACCAAATATGGCTTTAACTTTGCAGATGTCACTATAAGGCTAATTGATTTTTTGGAAGAAAAAGAAATAGATGTGCTGGTGATATTAGACACGATTAACCTAGAAACATCTTCTTTAAGTTATGAGGAATATCAAAAACTATATCACGAGATTAACAAAAAACACAAAGGAGATAGAAAAAAAATAAAAGAAGATAAATATTTAAATGCGTTACAAGTAAAATTTTCTTATGCTATTACTTGCCATAAATCTCAAGGTGGGCAGTGGGATAATGTTTTTGTAGACCTAGGATATTTTAAAAATGAAATGTTGGACCTTGGTTATTTAAGATGGCTATATACTGCTATAACTAGAGCGTCTAAAAAGTTATTCCTAATAAATTTTAAAAAAGACTTTTTTTAGATTGACAACAAAATTGGAAATAGTTGATTCTATAAATGCCTTGAATGAAAAGGAATGGGATTCAAAATTTGAAAATATTAATCCATTTTTAAATACGAATTTTTTAAAAATATTTGAAAAGCATAAAAGTATAAATAGCGTTATTCCAATTTATATAACAACAAAGAATGGAATTAGTTATGGGCAATTAATTAAAATTGATGGTAGTAAAATAGCTAATTATTTAACCAATAATAGAAGAATTAGCTTTAAGAAAAAGAATTTAAAAAAAATTAAATTTCAGTTTTTCTGTTTTGGTAATACTTATTTATCTAATGTTCCATCTTGTAATTTTGAAAATAAGAAGATTTCTGAAGAAGAATTGGAAACTATTTTTAGTACGCTTAAAGAAAAATATAAAGTGAAATTTTTCTTTCTCCCAGATTATTTTTTAAAATCTTTAAACATCAAAAAGAAAACAAAAAAGAAACTATCTCCTGCTTTTGAGATAGATCCTAACATGGTTATGAAATTGAATGAAGAATGGAATTCTTTTGAAGACTATGTGAAAGATGTTAGTTCTAAGTATAAAAAAAGAATCAAAAGAGTATATAATAAAAGTAAAGAGTTAATTGTAAAAGAGATAAAAAAAAGGGATATAAATTCCATATTGCCTGAATTACAAACTCTTTATAATAATGTACATAATAAGTCATCTTTTTCAGGGCCTATTTTAAATATCAGATGTTACGAAGATTTAGCTAATTATTCAATTATAAATTTTTGTATAAATGGCTACTATCTAAAAGAATATTTAATAGGCTTTTCGTCAGAATTCTATTTTGAAAAAACATTATACTCTTATTTTATTGGACTGGACTATAGTAATAATAAAAAATACAGTTTGTATAATAGAATACTTTATGACTCTATAAGTCATGGTATAGAAAAAAAAGCATCAAAAATTATTTACGGAAGAACTGCATCAGAATTCAAAAGTACAATTGGAGCCGTTCCTCAGGAATCAAAAAGTGCTTTATATATTGATAGTAAAATTTTAAGATTTTTATTGTATCCAATTATAAAATATCTTTCCCCAAAAAAATGGAAGCAAAGGAATCCTTTCAAAACAAAGATTGAAATAACAAATTATAATTCAAAATACGACGATTCGTTTTACGAATTAAACAAAACTTGGATTGAAGAATTTTGGATGTTAGAAGATTCCGATATAAAAGATTTACTAAATCCTCAAGAGTCTATTATTAATTTGGGCGGAGAAATATTTTTTGCTGTAATAAATAATCTTGCTGTTGGAACTGCAGCAATGATCCCATTCCCAGATAGTAAAATTGAATTGGCTAAAATGACTATTCAAAAAGAATATCGGGGGAAAGGGCTATCAAAAATATTATTGAAAAGATGCATTGACTTTGCAAGAGATTCTAAGGCTAAAGAAATATTTTTAATTTCTAATAGTAGATTATTGAGTGCAAGAAAGCTGTACGATAAATTTGGATTTAAAGAAGTTGTTTTAGACTCTAATAAATATAAAAGAGGTAACTATAAAATGGTTCTAAGGTTATAAAATATTGTTATTAATTTTAAGCCCCTCTATTAGGCTTTTTGTATTTTGATGATTTTCATGTTGTTAAAATAAACGGTCAAAATAAATAGGGGTTTCCTTATATTAATGTTGTTAACAACATGAACAAAAAAGAACTTTTATGTTGCTAATCAGTAAAAAGACAAAGAATCAAAACTGTACTTTTAAAACTATTGAATGAAAAAAAACTATAATTTTTAATCAGGTTTGTAAACTATTTCCGTTCAATTGAAGAAAAAATTAAAGGTCTTCAAGAAAGGTTTTAATTGGTTTAGAAGTTATTGAAAAAAGAATAATTAGTTAGATTTTGAGAATTTTAAAATTAGTGTTTTTTGAAAAGAATTCTAAATAGTAATTCATGAGAACCTCCTGAATATGATCTTAGATCTGAAGTAGTAAAATCATAAGAGTATCCAAACGAAATATAATTTTGATAGGTATAACCAAATAACATTGAAAAAGCATCTCCGCTTCTAAAGGAAAATCCAGCCCATGCAGATTCCTTCCAAGTTACTTTTGAACCAAACTCAAGTTGCATTGGCACATTGGAAACATATCTTAACAATAAATAAGGGTCAGCTACTAAATCGTAGGGCAAAATAAAATCATATCCTCCATGAATAAAATAATGATCTTCTAATTTATTACCTGGATGTGGATTTGAAATATCACTAAATTTTATTTTGTTCTGAAGCAAATTTGGGGCAGCACCACCCGCATGCCATTTATCACCGTAAAATAAAAATCCGAATTTAGCATCTGGCATTATTGATCTCATTATTTTTCCGGTAGTTGAGGGGTCCCCTGGTTCTGTGAATGTTAGTTGGTGTCCGTCAATTTTCCATTCAATTAGTCCAGCACTTAATGAAAGGGAAACATTTATTTGTTCATTTATTTTTGTGTGGTATGCGTAAGATGCCTGAAAGCCTGTTCTTCTGGTCGGTCCTACATTATCTGTGTATAAAAATGCGCCTATCCCGTTTTTTAAATCTTTTGTTGGCCCATTAATACTTAAGGTATAAGTTCTTGGATAATCCTTCAGCCCTACCCACTGATACCTATGATTAGATGTTACACTATAGAAATGGTCCATTCCTGCAAAAGCTGGATTCTGAGTGTATTTATTCATGAAAAACTGAGAATAAACTGGAATTTGCTGTGCAACAAAAACTGATAAGTTTATAGTAAAACCCCAAATTAAAATAATATGTTTTAAAAGAATTTTCATTATCTAATTATTGTGATTGGACCTGTTAAATTATTTTTTTGACCATCTGTTCCGTCGTATTCAAGAATAAAGTAATACGTTCCAACTGGTAATGGTTTGCTGTTTTTCCCATTCCCTGTCCAATAATCTCCATTTACATTATTTAGGTTTTCATAGACTAATGTTCCCCACCTATTGTAAACTCTTAGAGTTATATTGGTATATATTTCTGATATTTCAATAATCCAGCTATCATTTATTCCATCATTATTAGGAGAAAATGCAGAGGGAATTTCAATTTCTGGTACAAGATCAACTTTTATTGTGTCGTTATTTTTACAGCCATTAGAATCTGATACAAAAACAACATAAACCTCACTAGAATTGACTTCAATCTCAGGGTTTGCATTCACGGAATCTGCTTCATTATAAAAGTTGGTAAGAGGTGTCCAAAGATAAGATGAATTGACAGGTCCTGTTGGGCTTCCACCTAATGTAAAAGGTAATCCTGGCCCTATTGCAATATCAATACCAGCATCTAAAATTGGTAAAGGAGCAACCGTTACCTTTATTGAATCTTTAACAATACAATTCTGCTCTGTCACAACAAATTCAAAATCATAAATAAACGTTGATGAATCATCAAAAGAATATCCTAAAGTACTATCAGAACTTATAACATTTCTTAGTAAATTCCAAGATACAGATGGGTTAATAGCCCCAAAAGTATTTCCAGTTAATATCAAGCTATCTCCAAAACAAACCAATGTGTCTTCTGGTCCAGCATTAGCATATATTTCCAATCCTGGTGTTAATGTTACAGTGTCATTTGCTATACAACCGTTATTATCAGTTACCAAAACATAATAAATTCCAGGAGACAAATGGAATATGTTTTGACTAGTGGATGAAAAAGTATTTGACGAGTCCGACCAACTAAAACTATATGGATTATTACCCCCAGATACAGTTAATTTTATATTAGCATCCGTTGAAGAAGTACAATATGGACTAACAACAGATAAAGTGTCTACTACAAATGTATTGGGTTCAAATACCGATACACTAGTGTCTATAGAACAAAGTGATTGATCCGTTATTGTAACTTGGTAAATACCAGCTGATATATTAGAAGCTGTATCGCTAGTCTGTCCATTACTCCATAAATAATTATATGTCCCAGTGCCTCCAATTACACCAACGTAAGCTGATCCGTTCAAAGAACCATTGCATAGAACACTGTCTTGTGAAATAGTATCTACCAATAGTGGAGTTGGTTCTAAAACCGTTACACTAGTATCTAATGAGCAAAGCATTTGATCTGTTATTGTAACTAAATAATTACCAGCTACTAAATTATAAGCAGTATCCGTATCCTGTCCATCGATCCATAAATAATTATATATTCCATTACCACCTGAAACTGCAACATAAGCTGATCCATCATTTGTTCCACTACAGTTAACACTATCTTGAGCAGAAGTGTCTAAAACTAATAAGTTTGGTTCTAATACTGTTATATTAGTGTCTATATAACATGCGTCTGAATCTGTTACCTTGACGTTATAAAACCCTGCTGAAAGATTTATCGCAGTGCTACTATCTTGAGACAAATTATTCCCAAGGGTATCTGTCCATGTAAAATTATACCCAGAACCTGTTCCTCCAGAAACGTTACTAACAACAGCTATTCCGTCTCCTAATCCGTAACAAGTTACACTGTCTTGATAAATACTATCAATTGTTAATGCATTTGGCTCTTTAACCTGAATATTCGCAGTTACAGAACAATTATTTTGATCTGTTACCTCTATCGTATATGTTCCTGCTGATAATCCAACTGCAGTATCATTGTCCTGTAATAAATTCGTCCCTAATGAATCTGTCCAACTATAAATATAACCACCATTACCCCCTGTTGTAACGCCTACCGTAGCTATTCCGTCTGAAACCCCATTACAACTAACACTATCCATAATCATAGATCCTATCGCCAATACATCTGGCTGAAGAACTTCAATTTCTGAAGAATCCTTACATCCGTTCTGATCTTCTACAGTTAATTGCCAAGACCCAGCGTATAATCCAACTGCAGTATCATTAGTTGCATTATTTGAATTCTGTAGTATAGCGAATAAATCCCAACTATATGAAAAACTACCATTACCTCCACTAATACTATCTGGGAAAGCGATACCATTTGATTGTCCAAAACAGCTTATACTATCTTGATCTAATATAAGATATATTGAATCTGGTTGAGTTACATCAACATTCATTGTGTTAGAGCAAAATTTTGAATCTGTAACAGTCAATGTATAAGATCCTGACCCTAAATTAAATGCAGTATCTGTTAATTGGCCATCACTCCATAAATAAGTATATCCGCCATTTCCACCAGAGATATTTTCAGGGTATGCTTTTCCATTTGATATACCAAAACAAGATGGTGCATCAAAATTAGGAGTTAACACAATTGGTCCCGGTTCAAAAACAGTATCGCTATGAGTAGTAACACAGCCATTGGTAGAATCTGTTACCCTTACAAAATAAACTCCAGGTGGTAAATCTGTTTCTATAAGACTATCCTGAAGCCCGTCAAGATCATCTGGTGTAGCACCTATGAAATTATCAATATCCCAATCTATGCCATAAGTAGTTCCAACAGACTGTAAGGTGACTGTTAAAAATATTTTTCCATCAGTATCATTATTACAAGTCACGTCTACAGTAGAATCCTCTACCAGCGGCCCATTAACATCACTAATATTAATAGATTCACTTCCAACACAAGAACTATCATCTGTAACTGTAATTTCATATAGTCCTGAACCTATATTATCAAGAAGAGCTGCAGTTCCTATAACTCCTGGTCCTGTGCCTAGATCAGCCCAACTATAAGTATAATTATTAGGTGGATTTGCATCTCCTCCTCCTCCACTAGGGGTTACAAGAATAGATCCATCACTAACAGTACATGCTGGCTGTGTTACTACATAAGTTATACTAATGGTATCTGGTTCCAAGACAATTGTTGAGTCATTATTTAATGTACATAGATTATCATCTGTTAAACTTAAAATATAAACTCCTGCTTCTAAATTTGTAATATTCGAAGAAGATGTAGTTAAATTATAACCATTAGGGCCTGTCCAATTATAAACATAAGGAGCAGTTCCGTTAGTTACAGACAGAATTTCAATTTCACCAGAATTGTCATTGAAACATTTTAAATCTTTAACCAATAGATTAATAGAAATATCACTTAAAGGTGCGGTTATAATAGTGTCAAGTGTGGTCACACAATTATTAGCATCTGTAATAGCAACCGAGTAATTTCCTGCAGCTAAATTTGTAATATCTTCAGAAGATGAAGTATAGCCATTATCTCCAGTCCATGAATATGTAATTGGAAGAACTCCATTTGGAGTTATGTTAATTTCTCCTGTACTAGCACCAAAACATAAAATATCTATAACTGTATCTACTACAACTGTTGCACCACCAATTACTGGAACTGTAACATTTGTTATGCTGTCCTTGCATCTATTGTTATCTGTAACTACAACTTTATAAATGCCAGCAGCTAAATTAATTGCAGTATCCGTAGTCTGGTTGGATCCGTCATCCCATAAATAGCTATAGTTTGGAGTGCCCCCTGTAACATTAACTAGTGCTGTTCCACCAGTACTACAAGTTGCGCTATCTAATATTGTATCTGTTAAAGATAAACTAGATGGCTGCTCCACAGTTACTTGACCTGTGGCAAAACACAACTTGCTGTCTTCAACCCTAATATCATACACACCCGCTGCTAAACCTACTGCTGTGTCATTATCCTGTAGTAAATCTACACCCAACGCATCTGTCCAAGTATAACTATAAACACTACCATTACCTCCAGTTACCCCAGTCACTCCACCAACAAAAGCTGTCCCATCTGAATCTCCATTACAACTAGCACTGTCAAAACCTAACGGAGTTAACACAATTGGTCCCGGTTCAAAAACAGTATCGCTATGAGTAGTAACACAGCCATTGGTAGAATCTGTTACCCTTACAAAATAAACTCCAGGTGGTAAATCTGTTTCTATAAGACTATCCTGAAGCCCGTCAAGATCATCTGGTGTAGCACCTATGAAATTATCAATATCCCAATCTATGCCATAAGTAGTTCCAACAGACTGTAAGGTGACTGTTAAAAATATTTTTCCATCAGTATCATTATTACAAGTCACGTCTACAGTAGAATCCTCTACCAGCGGCCCATTAACATCACTAATATTAATAGATTCACTTCCAACACAAGAACTATCATCTGTAACTGTAATTTCATATAGTCCTGAACCTATATTATCAAGAAGAGCTGCAGTTCCTATAACTCCTGGTCCTGTGCCTAGATCAGCCCAACTATAAGTATAATTATTAGGTGGATTTGCATCTCCTCCTCCTCCACTAGGGGTTACAAGAATAGATCCATCACTAACAGTACATGCTGGCTGTGTTACTACATAAGTTATACTAATGGTATCTGGTTCCAAGACAATTGTTGAGTCATTATTTAATGTACATAGATTATCATCTGTTAAACTTAAAATATAAACTCCTGCTTCTAAATTTGTAATATTCGAAGAAGATGTAGTTAAATTATAACCATTAGGGCCTGTCCAATTATAAACATAAGGAGCAGTTCCGTTAGTTACAGACAGAATTTCAATTTCACCAGAATTGTCATTGAAACATTTTAAATCTTTAACCAATAGATTAATAGAAATATCACTTAAAGGTGCGGTTATAATAGTGTCAAGTGTGGTCACACAATTATTAGCATCTGTAATAGCAACCGAGTAATTTCCTGCAGCTAAATTTGTAATATCTTCAGAAGATGAAGTATAGCCATTATCTCCAGTCCATGAATATGTAATTGGAAGAACTCCATTTGGAGTTATGTTAATTTCTCCTGTACTAGCACCAAAACATAAAATATCTATAACTGTATCTACTACAACTGTTGCACCACCAATTACTGGAACTGTAACATTTGTTATGCTGTCCTTGCATCTATTGTTATCTGTAACTACAACTTTATAAATGCCAGCAGCTAAATTAATTGCAGTATCCGTAGTCTGGTTGGATCCGTCATCCCATAAATAGCTATAGTTTGGAGTGCCCCCTGTAACATTAACTAGTGCTGTTCCACCAGTACTACAAGTTGCGCTATCTAATATTGTATCTGTTAAAGATAAACTAGATGGCTGCTCCACAGTTACTTGACCTGTGGCAAAACACAACTTGCTGTCTTCAACCCTAATATCATACACACCCGCTGCTAAACCTACTGCTGTGTCATTATCCTGTAGTAAATCTACACCCAACGCATCTGTCCAAGTATAACTATAAACACTACCATTACCTCCAGTTACCCCAGTCACTCCACCAACAAAAGCTGTCCCATCTGAATCACCATTACAACTAGCACTGTCAAAACCTAACGGTGCAATATCTA